>VOFK01000370.1_pt1 | contig 106000 bp, 115 predicted proteins | sample 5384121 | NCBI WGS metagenome assembly VOFK01 (sample SAMN12384730, study PRJNA508395) | human gut metagenome | isolation source: healthy gut J | host: Homo sapiens
TAAGACGCGTATGGAACAGCTTTCCGTACATCCGAAGTCATTTATCCGCCCTAGCCCCTCGGCAGGTTCGTTGGGAGGAGTGGCACGCAAAACGCGTGAGACGATTGTACTCTGCGAGGCTGCCGGATTCGATAAGATTTTTGTGGAAACCGTCGGGGTGGGACAGAGTGAAACGGCTGTTCATTCTATGGTAGATTTCTTCCTGCTGATTCAATTGGCAGGTACAGGAGACGAGTTGCAAGGCATTAAGCGCGGTATTATGGAAATGGCCGACGGCATTGTGATTAACAAGGCCGACGGGGATAATCTGGAACGTGCAAAACTGGCTGCTACTCAATTTCGTAACGCTTTGCATCTTTTCCCTGCTCCCGAATCGGGATGGACTCCCCAAGTGTTGACCTATTCCGGTTTTTATAATATCGGAGTTAAGGAGATATGGGATATGATTTATGAATATATTGACTTTGTGAAGACCAACGGTTATTTTGAATATCGTCGTAACGAGCAAAGTAAATACTGGATGTATGAAACGATCAACGAACAACTTCGTGACAGTTTCTATCATAATCCGGAGATTGAAGCCATGCTTCTGGAAAAGGAACAGCAAGTGTTGCAAGGAAATCTGACATCATTTATAGCCGCAAAGAGCCTACTCGATACTTATTTCGCAGACCTGAAACGGGACGACTAGAAAAAGAACGTTAAAAAGCGGATGAAAAAATAGGGGTGGTATGCTTTCTGATTGTATTTACATTCAGAGAACCATGAATATTGGACACAGAATATTATTTATTGACTTAAAATACCTTATGAACAAAACCTTGTTAACAGGTCTTCTGTGCTGCACCCTCACAGTACAGAGTTTCGCAGACCAACCTTTGGAAGGGTTTACCTATGCTACCTTGAATGCTCCGACAGGAGCGGAGTGGGAATCTCCCGAAAACTTGGCACTCAATAAGGAGCAGCCGCATGCTTATTTCTTTCCGTTTCAAGACTTGGAAAGTGCTCGCAAAGTATTGCCCGAAAACAGTAAGTTCTGGCAGTCTCTCAATGGCGACTGGAAGTTTCATTGGGCACCCGACCCCGATTCCCGTCCGGCAGATTTCTATCAGACGAATTATGATGTGACTTCGTGGGACGTAATCCCTGTACCGTCGAGCTGGAATATCTATGGTATTCAGAAAGACGGAAGCTTGAAGTATGGAACTCCTATTTATGTCAATCAACCGGTTATCTTCCAACATAGCGTGAAGGTAGACGACTGGCGCGGAGGAGTGATGCGTACTCCGCCCGCTAACTGGACTACTTATAAGCACCGTAATGAGGTTGGTTCCTTCCGCCGCGATTTTGAGATTCCTCAGGATTGGGACGGCAGGGAAGTATTCATCAGTTTCGATGGTGTGGATTCTTTCTTCTATCTTTGGATTAACGGTAAGTATGTGGGGTTCTCCAAGAACTCGCGCAATACCGCTAATTTCAATATTACCCCTTATCTTCAGAAAGGCAAAAATATCGTAGCAGCCGAAGTATATCGTAGCTCGGATGGTTCATTTCTGGAGGCACAGGATATGTTCCGTCTGCCGGGTATCTTCCGTACGGTAGCTTTGTACTCGGTTCCCAAGGTTCATTTCCGTGACTTAGTGGCTATTCCCGATTTGGACGCTACTTATACGGATGGTTCTTTGACTATCAACGCTGATATCCGTAACTTGGATAAAAAGGCAGCCAAGGATTATAAAGTATATTATTCTTTGTATGCCAATAAACTGTATTCTGATGAAAATACGTTGGTAGACGGCGTTTCATCTCCGGTAATAGAGAAGATCGTTCCGAATGAGATTGGTAAGGTTCAAACTGTTTTTCAGGTGAAGGCTCCTAACAAGTGGTCGGCGGAGTTTCCTTATCGCTATACGCTTGTTGCTGAACTGAAAGATAAAAAGAACAGGACTATTGAAACGGTTTCTACTATCGTAGGTTTCAGGAAAGTGGAAATCAAAGATACACCTGCGTCAGAAGATGAGTTCGGGCTTGCTGGACGCTATTATTATGTGAACGGAAAGACCGTTAAACTGAAAGGGGTGAACCGTCATGAATCCAACCCTGCTGTGGGACATGCCATTACCCGTGAGATGATGGAAAAAGAAATTATGCTGATGAAGCGTGCTAACATCAATCATGTACGTAACTCACACTATCCGGATGATCCGTATTGGTACTTCCTGTGCAATAAATATGGTATCTATCTGGAAGATGAGGCTAACATCGAATCACACGAATATTATTATGGTGCCGCTTCTCTTTCTCATCCGGTGGAATGGAAAAATGCTCATGTAGCTCGTGTTATGGAAATGGTGCATGCCAATGTCAACAATCCTTCTATCGTTATTTGGTCGTTAGGTAATGAGGCCGGTCCGGGTAAGAATTTTGTGGCGGCTTATGATGCGTTGAAGAAGTTCGATACTTCCCGTCCCGTACAATATGAACGTAACAATGATATTGTTGATATGGGTTCGAATCAGTATCCGTCTATCGGTTGGGTACGTGGTGCTGTACAGGGGAAATATGATATTAAATATCCGTTCCATATCTCCGAATATGCTCATTCAATGGGAAATGCTTGCGGTAATCTTATTGATTATTGGGAAGCTATGGAGTCTACCAACTTCTTCTGTGGCGGTGCTATATGGGATTGGGTAGACCAGTCCATGTATAATTACGATCCGAAAACGGGTACGCGTTATCTGGCTTATGGAGGTGACTTCGGCGATACTCCCAATGATGGGCAGTTTGTAATGAACGGAATCGTGTTCGGAGATCTGGAACCGAAACCTCAATATTATGAAGTGAGAAAAGTATATCAGAATATCGGAGTGAAAGCTGTCGATGTTGAGAAGGGTGTCTTTGAGATCTTCAATAAGTATTATTTCAAGAATCTGGCGGACGACTACTATTTGATGTGGTCCGTTTATGAGGACGGCAAGGCTATTCAGGCAACTCTGAAGAAAGACATTAATCTGGCTCCCCCGCCAGCGGATGCAAATCTCTCTTCCCAATAATCGTGCTGCGTTTAAAAAAAGATGCGGAGTACTTTGTGAAAGTGCAGTTTATATTGAAAGACAAGATGCCTTGGGCTGATAAAGACTTCGTAATGGCGGAAGAACAGGTACTGGTGAAGGAAGCTACGGATCGTCCGTTAATCAGTGAAGTGGCTGCCGCTACTGCGGGAAGTCTGAAGAGTCGTATGAACCCGAGTACAGAGAGAATCGAAATTAAAGGGGACGGCTTTGAAGCGGAATTCGATCAGCAGACCGGAAGTATTTATAGCTTGAAATACGGCGATAAAACAATTATTGCGGCCGGAAACGGACCGAAACTTGATGCACTTCGTGCCTTTACAAACAATGATAACTGGTTCTATGCTCCTTGGTTTGAATATGGTTTGCATAACCTGCAACATAAAATGATAGAGGTAACAGCTCGTGAGAAGGATAGTAAAATGGTATTGAGTTTTACCGTAGAATCGCAGGCGCCGAATGCTGCAAGCATTAAAGGGGGGACCAGTTCCGGTAAGAATAGTATTGTGGAACTGACAGACCGGAAATTTGGAGCCAATGACTTTAAGTTTATTACCAATCAGGTGTGGACGGTTTATCCGGACGGTTCTATCGAATTGCAGTCCAGTATTACTTCTACTCGTCCCAGCCTGACTTTGCCACGTCTTGGCTATGTGATGAAAGTTCCTCAGGAATATGCTAACTTTACTTATTATGGTCGTGGACCGATTGATAACTATGCCGACCGTAAGAGTGGCCAGTTCATAGAGCAACATACGAATACGGTAGCGGGTGAGTTTGTGAATTTCCCGAAGCCGCAGGATATGAGTAATCATGAAGATGTACGTTGGTGTGCATTGACGAATCAGGCAGGACAAGGGGCAGTCTTTATAGCTACCGATCGCCTGTCGGTGTCTGCACTTCAATATTCTGCTCTTGATTTGATCCTGGCTTCTCATCCATATCAATTGCCTAAAGCAGGTGATACTTATTTGCATCTGGATTGTGCAGTTACCGGTTTGGGTGGTAATAGCTGCGGTCAAGGTGGCCCTCTTGTTCAAGACAGGGTATTTGCCGGTCATCATAATATGGGCTTTATTATCCGTCCGGCTGTTGGTGCGAATTTGGCAGCTGTTGCTAATGTTGCTCCTGCCGGAGATATTCCTTTGTCTATCACACGTACTCCTGCCGGGATGGTAGAATTGACGTCGGCAAAGAAAGACGCTGTATTCTGCTATACGATTGACGGTAGTAAAAAGGTACAGGAATATACAGAACCTATTCCTTTGCGTAATGGAGGTACTGTGAAAGCATGGTATAAGGACAATAAGGATATTAGTGCCGTTATGAAGTTTGAAAAGATAGAAAGTATCCAGATGCAGGTGGTATATGCTAGCAGCCAGGAATCAGGCGATGGAGATGCTGCTAATCTGGTTGACGGTGATCCTAGTACGATATGGCATACAATGTATTCAGTAACGGTTGCCAAATATCCGCATTGGGTGGATCTTGATGCAGGTGAAGTAAAAGAAATCAAAGGCTTTACCTATCTGCCGCGTCAGAATGGAAATAATGGCAATATCAAGGATTACTCTATTCAAGTCAGCATGGATGGTAAAGAATGGGGTGATCCGGTCAAGAAAGGTACTTTTGCTAATAACTCAAAGGAAAAGAGGGTGATGTTCGACAAGCCGGTAAAGGCACGTTATATTCGCTTTACTGCTTTGAGTTCGCAGAACGGACAAGACTTTGCGTCCGGTGCAGAAGTGACTATCCTGGCTAACTAGAATAAAACTATTCAGGCACAGATTACACGGACTTCACAGTTTTAGTCAATCAAAGGACTGTGAAATTTGTGTAATCCGTGTCTGATAACTAATAATGATTGGTGGTTATTACAATTCCCTTCCCGCTTTCTCGAAATCAGCCTTCGACTTACTTTGCGTTACAATATATACACCGAGAAATACGAGCGCAATGGCAAGTCCTTTCTGCCAGCCGAAACTTCCGATTCCCATAATAATGGCAGCAATCGTAGCCACAATCGGTTGCATATAATTGTACATACTGACAACGGTAGGACGAAGCAGTTTTTGTGCCGTCATAATGCAGAGATAGGCTAGAAACTTCCCCCTAGTACTACATAGAGCACTTGTATGATAGCAACGGTGGAAATAGAGGCCCACTGAATCGTTGAAATGTCATAATAGGAGAAAGGTATATAACATATCGAGGCGTAAACGAACATCCATTTATTGATTGTTACCGCTGAATACTGCTGAGATAGTCCTTTGAATACCGTCAGATAGATAGAGAAACTGATTTGTGCTACCAGACAGAGCAAGTCACCGATAAGGTTTCTGTTACCGCCACTTGCAGCCTGACTACTTAAAATAAGGATAAGTGCCCCCATAGCACCTACAAAAATTCCCAATACCTTCTTGTTTGTAATCGGTTCTTTCAGATAAATAGCAGCCACAATCATGGTCACTATCGGCAGGGTCGTTGTTACGATAGATGCGTCGATAGGTGAAGTCATGGAAAGTCCGAAAATAAAGATCCCCTGATTAAATACTAAGGCAAACAGAGAGGCAAAGAAAATCTTTAGCATATCCCTGTGGTTGACGTGCTCTTGTTTACAGAATATAGATAACATCCAGAAAAGCAGCCGCAGCTCCTATCATACGGAATGTAGTGACGGAAAGAGCGGAAAACTCTTGCAGAGCCGATTTACCAATAGGGAGCCATTAAGCCCCACATAACGTTTGCTGTCAACGCAAACAGATGACCGTGTAGATTCTTACTTTTGTCCATGCTGATAATAGTGATCTAATATAATCTTATAAGAATAACATCTAATTAGAAAAAACGGTTGGCAAAGGTAACTTTTTTATTCTTGTATTTTCTCAATCCGGTAAATAAACTGACATACTTTGAGAAAAAATGGCAAGGGGAATAATTCTTCCCTGCACAGACAAAGACTTAATCATAATAAGCATTTGATAAATGATAAAGAAAGGTGTTGTGGCAGACATTGCGATACTATGTAATCATCTTCTCGGCGGACTACTGCCAGACCGCGTCCTCGTCCACACCGGAGATAGAAATGAAGTAGTCTCATTTCTGTTGAAACAGAGAAAGGAGAAGACGATAAAACAAAATGTCCCGTTTGTGCATGAAAACGGGACATTTTGTTTATATTTGCCTTGATTAAACTTGAATATTATGGAACAACAAGCCAATTATATCCGTCGTATCGAAATCCACGGACTATGGGGACGTTTTAATATAAGCTGGGATTTACGTCCCGACGTAAATATCCTTTCCGGCATTAACGGAGTGGGGAAGACAACGATTCTCAATCGTTCCGTCGGCTATCTTGAAGACCTTTCCGGCGAGATGAAAAGCGACGAAAAAAACGGCGTGCGTCTTTTCTTCGACAATCCCGAGGCCACCTATATACCGTATGATGTGATTCGCAGTTACGACCGCCCCCTGATTATGGGCGACTTTACAGCCCGTATGGCAGATAAGAATGTGAAGTCCGAACTGGACTGGCAGCTCTACCTTCTCCAACGCCGTTATCTTGATTATCAGGTCAACATAGGCAATAAAATGATAGAAATGCTTTCGAGCAACGATGAAGAAGAACGGCGAAAAGCCGCGACCCTGTCGATTGCCAAACGTCGTTTTCAGGATATGATTGACGAACTGTTCAGCTATACCCGTAAGAAGATAGACCGTAAACGGAACGACATTGCTTTCTATCAGGATGGCGAACTGCTGTTTCCCTATAAACTGTCTTCCGGTGAAAAGCAGATGTTAGTAATTCTGTTGACGGTACTCGTGCAGGATAACAGCCATTGTGTGTTGTTTATGGATGAACCGGAGGCTTCCCTTCATATCGAATGGCAGCAGAGATTAATTTCAATGATACGGGAACTGAATCCGAATGTGCAGATTATCCTGACTACCCATTCGCCTGCCGTCATTATGGAAGGTTGGCTGGACGCCGTGACGGAAGTGAGCGATATATCCACCTCGTTGGAACATACGTTTGAAAAAGGATGTTCCCAAACGAAACCATAATTTGTATAATTAGTAACTATCAACATGGCAACTTCACTAAGAGATAACCTGACTTCTTCTTCTTCAACGCTGCCCATAAACTCTACTCGAAGAAGGCGCGCCGACGTATCATTGCTTATGTAGAAAGCTATGATGATGTCGCATTCTGGCGTACGTTGCTCGAAGAATTTGAAGATGACGAACATTATTTCCAGGTGATGCTTCCTTCCGCCACCTCCCTGGCAAAAGGGAAGAAAATGGTGTTGATGAATACGTTGAATACAAAGGAACTGGGAAGAAGCCTGATTGCCTGTGTCGACAGTGACTATGATTTTCTGTTGCAAGGAGCTACCAATACCTCCCGTAAGATTAACCGGAACAAATATATTTTCCAGACCTACACTTACGCCATTGAAAACTACCATTGTTTTGCTGAAAGTCTTCATGAAGTGTGTGTGCAGGCTACGTTGAACGACCGTTTTATTCTCGATTTCAATGCTTACCTGAAACGTTACTCAGAAATCGTATATCCGCTTTTTCTGTGGAATATCTGGTTCTACCGCCAGCGTGATACTTATACCTTTCCGATGTATGACTTCCATACATATACGGCTTTGAAAGAGATAAGTTTGAGGCATCCCGAACACAGTCTGGAAGCTTTACAACACCGTGTCAATCAGAAACTTTCGGAATTGAAAAAACGTTTTTCCCGTATTGTCAATCAGGTGAACAACTTACGTGATGAATTGAAGGAACTGGGATTAATGCCCGAAACGACTTATTTATATATGCAGGGACATCACGTAATGGACAATGTCGTGATGAAACTCCTGATTCCGGTCTGTAACTGCTCTGAGGCGTGAACGGGAGCAGGAGATCAAACGCCTCGCAGAACATAATGAACAATTTAGAAACGAACTGACCTGTTATCAGAACAGTCAGGTGAATGTAGAGATCATGCTGAAAAAGAATGTAGCCTATAAACGGCTCTTTCATTACGAATGGCTCCGGCAGGACATTCAGGAATACTTGGCGAAAGGAGAATGAAATAAACAATAGATAAAAAGAGAACTAAACCAAAAAGAGAAAAAATATTTATGAAAGAAGTAATTGATACGGTGAGTGTAGCATTAGCGAGTGGGGAAGTGGAAGAATTGGGAGGAGCAGTGATGCAGGAAGTCAACCGCTCGTTACTATCGGCAGGAGTGAACGAAGAATGGGCTGACAAGATTGACAATCTGATAGTGCTGCTGTTTATTATCGGAATCGCTTTACTGGCTAACGTAATCTGCCGCAGGATCATCTTGCGGGTAGTGGCAAAACTGGTGAAGCAAACTAAGGCGACGTGGGATGATATCGTATTCGATCATAAGGTAATGGTACATCTTAGCAGAATGGTGGCACCGATTCTGATTTATATTGCCATTCCTATTGCTTTCCCCGAACATGCTGATTCCGGGTTGCTCGATTTCTTACGCAGGCTTTGCATGATTTATATCCTGCAGTGTTCCTGCGGTTTGTCAGTTCGTTGTTTACTGCCATTTATCAGGTATACAGCCGGAAAGAGCAATATAGGGACAAGCCTTTGAAGGGACTTTTGCAGACGGCACAAGTCATCCTTTTCTTTATAGGGGCTATTATCATCATCAGTATTCTGATTAATCAAAGTCCGGTGGTGTTGTTGACGGGACTCGGCTTCTGCTGCCGTCCTGATGTTGGTATTCAAAGACAGTATCATGGGATTTGTGTCCGGTATCCAGCTTTCTGCCAACAATATGCTGAAAGTGGGCGATTGGATTACCATGCCAAAGTACGGTGCCGGATGGTACGGTGATAGAAGTAACCTTGAACACCGTGAAAGTGCGCAACTTCGATAATACCATAACCACTATTCCGCCTTACCTGCTGGTTAGTGACTCTTTCAGAACTGGCAGGGAATGCAGGAGTCCGGTGGCCGCCGCGTGAAACGCTCTATCAATATAGACATGAGCAGCGTGCGTTTCTGTACTCCGGAGATGTTGGCGAAGTATCGAAAGATACAGTTGTTGAAAAGATTACGTAGACCGGACGGAGAAAGTAGTGGAAGAATATAACAAAGAACATAATATTGACAATTCAGTACTCGTAAACGGGCGTCGTCAGACAAATTTGGGCGTTTTTCGCGCTTACCTGACTAATTATCTGAAAAGCCTTCCTACCGTTAATCAGGAACTGACTTGCATGGTCCGCCAGCCTCCAGCCGACGGAAACCGGTATCCCTCTGGAACTCTATTTTTTCGGCTAATAAAGTCTGGGTTGCCTATGAAGGGATACAGGCAGACGTATTCGATCATGTGCTTTTGCCATTATTCCCGAATTTGACTTGCAAGTATTCCAGAATCCTTCGGGTGCCGACCTGCGCCGGATAGGAGTAAAAATAGAGAAATAAGTATTAGAACAATAAAACACTGTTAACTATCCATTGTCATGACTACACCGTTACCAAATCAGATAATCCGCGAAATCACTCCTCTATCAGACAAGGACTGTTTTTATATTGCAGAACGTTATAAGACGGAATTTACTTATCCTATCCACAATCATTCCGAGTTTGAACTGAACTTTACCGAGAAGGCGGCGGGAGTGAGAAGGGTAGTCGGAGATTCTTCCGAAGTGATAGGCGACTATGATTTGGTCTTGATAACAGGTAAAGACCTGGAGCACGTCTGGGAACAGAACGAATGTCGTTCAAAGAGATACGGGGAGATAACGATCCAGTTTTCTTCCGATCTTTTCTTCAAGAGTTTTATCAATAAGAACCAGTTTGACTCTATCCGCCGGATGTTGGATAAGGCTCAGAAAAGGACTTTGTTTCCCGATGTCCGCCATTCTTAAAATATATCCGTTGCTCGATACACTTGCTTCTGAGAAACAGGGATTCTATGCAGTAATCAAGTTTATGACGATTCTCTACGAACTTTCCCTTTTTTGAAGAAGAAGCCCGCACATTGTCCAGTTCGTCTTTTTGCCAAGATAGATATTCATTCGGACAGCCGCCGTGTGCAAAAGGTGCAGGAGTATATCAATGCCCATTATCAGGAGGAGATTCGCTTGGGGCAGTTGGCAGCTATGGTTGGAATGACGGATGTGTCCTTCAGTCGGTTCTTCAAACTGCGGACTGGTAAGAATCTCTCCGACTATATCATTGATATACGTCTTGGTTTTGCTTCCCGCCTGTTGGTGGATTCTACCATGTCAATAGCCGAAATCTGCTATGAGTGCGGATTCAATAATCTTTCCAACTTCAACCGGATCTTCAAAAAGAAGAAGGCTTGCTCTCCTAAAGAATTTCGTGAGAACTACCGGAAAAAGAAGAAGCTGGTTTAAGGTCCGTACATCTCTTCCATTAGTTGTTCGCAAGCTTTCTGGAGATGTTCTGAGTGGGGGCTTGTGCCACCGGCTTGTCACAGTTGTGCCATCGTGGTGTCACAGTTGTGCCAAGCCGATGTCACAGTTGTGACAGGCCGGTGTCATATCCTGGCACTGAGCTTGTCTGTCGTGTAATAATCTTGCAACCTATCTTTCAACCAATTGTATCTTCTCCGTATTACCGTTGTAACACCCACCCCCTACCTTTGCCCACGGATTTAAAACGTAGAGCAAAGTTCGATGAAAAAACTATTTCTTTTAAGATTTTCCGTTGCAGCCTTTTTTTTTTTGTATGCTGTGTGTACTTTCTTCGCTGGCTGCTAATATCAAGGTGAAAGGAGCTGTGAAAGACAAACTTTCCAAGGAGCCTTTAATCGGAGCAACGATTCGTCTGATAGGCACTCAGGCCGGAGCCGTCACTGATATGGACGGTAATTTTGAGTTAAATGCCGGTGGTGTGTTGGAAGGTATGTATGATATTGAAATAAAATATGTAGGATACAAGACCGAGGTTCGTCGCAAGGTCCGTGTGGAGAACGGCAAACTGGTGATACTGAATCTGGAACTGGAAACGGATGCACAGGAACTTGCCGATGTGGTAGTCGTAGCAAAGAAGAATCGTGAGAATGAAAATATGCTGCTGCTCGAACAGCAGAAAGCCGTCATTGCAGTGCAGTCCGTAGGGGTGAAGGAACTTTTCGCGCAAAGGGGTTTCCGATGCGGAAGGCGCCGTAACCAAAGTATCAGGAGTATCCAAACAAGACGGAGTGAAGAACGTCTTTGTCCGCGGACTGGGCGACCGCTATAATGCAACCACCTTCAACGGCTTCTCCCTTCCTTCCGAAGACCCTGAATATAAGAATATCTCTCTCGACTTTTTTCGGAACGGACGTCATACAGTCCGTAGGTGTCAACAAAGCCTCTTCAACGCAGGCGGCAGCAGTGATGTCGGCGGCGCAACGATCGACATCGTCTCCAAAGAACTGATAGGTGGCGGAAACTTCGGTATCGGCATTTCCGGCGGACTGAACACGCAAACCTTGACAGCCGATTTCCTCAAAATGGACGGGGTGGACTTTATGGGTTTTGCCAACCGCACCGAACCTGCCGACGAAAACACTTGGGGATTTAAGAATAAACTCGACCCTACCGAAAAACATCTCCAGATAAACCGGAGTTACAGCATTTCCGGTGGAAAACGTTTCTATATAGGTAAGGACAAGAATCCGCTTTCTTTCTTCCTGACCGCCGGACATACAACAGATTATCAGTATACGGACGAAGTGATACGCAATACCACTACCAGCGGCACAATCTATAAAGATATGCAGGGAAAAAAATATGCCGAGAATATCAGCCAACTGCTACTGGCCAACGTGGACTACGATATAAACAACCGTCACCACGTCAGCTATAACTTGATGATGATACACGCCGGCACGCAGTCGGTAGGCGACTACACCGGCAAGAATTCTATCTTTAGCGATGATTACGATAACTTGGGATTGACCCGCCGTCAGCAATCTAATGATAACCTTTTAATCGTCAATCAGTTGTTGACCAATTGGGGACTGACCAAATCATTAAGTCTGGATGCCGGTGCTTCCTACAATATGGTGAAAGGATACGAGCCGGACCGCCGTATCAACAATATCACGAAAGCGGAAAACGGATACACCCTGCTTCGTGGAAACTCTCAACAACGCTACTTCTCCGCACTGGACGAAGATGATATTAATGTAAAAGCAGGCTTGGTCTACCGCTTGAAAGACGATGTGGAAGAAATCTCCAATATCCGCCTCGGCTACACAGGCAGATTTGTAGACGACAGTTTCAAGGCTACGGAATACAACCTGACCGTGGAACATGCTTCCGACTTCCCTTCGCTGGATGGTTTCTTGCTTGATGATTACTATAATCGGGGACAACTTATCTTCCGGCTGGTTCAAGATTCAGAAGAATGTGGACAAGTATACTGTCACCAAGAATATCCATTCGGCATACGCCGAAGCTACTTATCAGTTTACCTCGCGTTGGATTGTAAACTTGGGGTTGAAGTATGATTATGTAGATATCAATGTAGATTATAATGTGAATAGAGGCGGTTCCGAAGGAAGCAACACCATCCGGAAAGACTATTTCCTGCCCAGCCTCAATCTGAAATATAATCTGAATGAGAAACATTCCTCCGTTTGGGGGCAAGCAAGACCTATACGCTGCCGCAAGCCAAAGAAATATCTCCTTACCGCTATGTAGGCGTGAATTTCAACAGTCAGGGAAATCCGAATCTGAAACCCTCGGACAACTATAACTTCGACCTCAAATGGGACTTCAATCCCAGCCCGACGGAACTCGTTTCGCTGACAGCTTTCTATAAACATATCAAAGATCCGATCTCCCGCATTGAAGTGGCCAGTGCCGGTGGATATCTCTCATACGAGAATATTTCGGATCGTGCAATAGTTGCCGGAGTAGAGGTGGAAATACGTAAAAACCTGTTTGTCCGTCCGTTGAGCAGTGCTGCGAACGGCATGAACAAACTCTCCTTCGGACTGAACGGTTCCTACATTTACACCAATGCGAAGATGCCTTTGGCAACCGTCACCACCGGTTCGCAACTGGAAGGAGCTGCCCCGTGGATTGCCAACTTCGACCTTTCTCACCATTTCACCCGAGACGAACGCAGTTTTGTCAATACGCTGGTTCTTAATTATGTGAGCGATAAGATTTTATACGATTGGAACGCAAGGATATCAGGACATCATGGAACGGGGACTTGTCACACTCGACTTCGTCTCGCAGGCCCGGTTGAACAAATATCTCTCCCTCAACCTGAAAGCTCGCAACCTGCTGAATCCTTCCCATAAATTGAGTCGCAAAGCCAATGAGAGTGGCGAAAAGGTAGTGCTCGGCGATTATAAAAAAGGAATAAACATCAGCCTGGGAGTGTCGTGCACATTCTAAGTCCCGGCAATAGAAATAGAATAAGATAATTGATTACAGAACTTGATTATTAACTGATTACTGAATAGAATTATTAACTAATTATTGAAGCAAAATGAAAAAAGATTGTTTGTGAACTTTATGACGTGTGCCACTATGGCAACTGCACTTACGTTGGCTGCATGTAGCAGTGACAGTGACGGAGAAGGTAATGGAAACGGTAATGGTGGAAACGGAGAAGGCACAGGTAGCTCTATCGTAGTGGGCGACAACATCCTGTCCGGAACACTGACCGGCGAACAGACGCTGGAATCTAAAGAATATATCCTGAACGGAACGGTAATCGTAGCCGACGGTGGCCGCCTCAATATCCCTGCCGGAACAACGATTAAAGCTCGCGAAGGTTTCAGCAGCTATCTTTTGGTAGCACAGGGCGGTAAACTCTACGCTGATGGTACGGCAGACAAGCCGGTCATCTTTACTGCCAACACCACTTCACCCGTTTCCGGCTACTGGGGTGGTATCATTATCAATGGTAAGGCTCCTATCTCCGGTCAGAACGCCGATAAGAGCGATACGGGTTTGACGGAAATCGACAACAGTTTTAAATATGGAGGCAATGTAGATGATGATAACTCCGGTTCATTGACTTACGTGCAGATCTGTTATGCCGGAGCCCGTTCCACTGCCGATATCGAACACAACGGTCTGACACTGAATGGTGTGGGTAGCGGTACAAAGATAGAAAATATCTATGTGCTCGAAAGTGCCGATGACGCAATCGAGTTCTTCGGCGGAACGGTGAACGTAACCAATCTTCTGGCTGTAAATCCGGATGATGATATGTTCGACTTCACACAAGGATATAGCGGTACGCTGAAAAAAACTGCTATGGCGTATGGGAAAACGGTTATACCAGCACGGAAGCAGATCCGCGCGGCATTGAAGCGGACGGTAATCTCGACGGCTTGTATCCTACCCATCTGCGGCAGTCTGATTTCCGCGTGGAAAACATGACGATTGTGAATAATGCAGCTGATAAGGCAGACAACGTAGACCGTATGCAGGATGTGATAAAGATTCGTCGCGGTGCGAAAGCTGCTATCGTCAACGCATTGGTAAAAGGTACGGGCGGTTCAATCGACCTGATTGATATGAGCGATAGCAAGGGTGCAGGTAATGCAGATTCCAGTGTCAGCATTACAAACTCACTGAACCTGACAGGAAAGAAACTGAACGGTACATTGAATACCTTTTTGCCGAACCGGCAGGCAACATAGGTACGGACGTTTCTCTGTTCACCTGGACGGATATAATTTCTCCTCCCTCTGATTCTTGACTGCTCGAAGTCTGTTTTTCAGAAAGACATGAGAGGTGTGTCATAACTTAATAAGGTTACGATTGAGGTACCTTTGAGTTATGGCACATCTTTTTTATATTTGGTTTCTCCTTGTCAATTCCTCTGTTATTAGCAATTATTTCGTATATTATATAATCGGTCTGATTTTCTTTTTCGTATATTTGTTCCTTGTTATCCTATGATAAATAAAATATGCAAACAGACTACGAGCGGTATATTAAGATGTCTTCTCTAGCCCAAATTGGATGGTGGGAAGCGGATTTTGCGGCAGGGCATTATTTGTGTTCGGATTTTCTATGTGAACTCCTCGGATTGGAGGGGGATACCATTTCTTTTCAAGATTTCCAAAAGTTGATACGTGAAGATTATCGTGAGCAAATCATTCAGGAATTTCGTGCAAATGCGAATATTCATCGGAACTTTTATGAACAGACTTTTCCCGTTCGTTCCCGGTATGGTGAGATTTGGTTGCATACCCGCCTGGCTCATCGTGAGAAAGGTACGGGAACCAATGGCGGTGATAAATCCTTCGGTGTCATTCAACGGGTGGAAGCCCCTAAGGAGTCAGAACAAAGAGACGCTTTGAGAAGGGTGAACAGTCTGCTTCGTCGTCAGAGTTTTATCTCCCAGTCTTTGCTCCGTTTCCTTCACGATGAAGAAGTAGACTCTTGTGTCATGGAGATATTGAACGACATTCTGAATCTTTACTACGGGGAAGGCCGTGTCTATATTTTTGAATATGACGAAAATCACACTCACCAGAGTTGTATATACGAGGTCGTTTCCGAAGGGGTATCGTCGGAAAAAGACAGTCAGCAGAATCTTCCTATTAACCAGGCAAAATGGTGGAGCAAGCAGATTCTTTCCGGTACGCCTATTCTGTTGAATTCGTTGAACCAGTTGCCAGAGGAAGCGGAAGACGAATATCGTTTCCTCGATGCACAAGGCATCTTGTCAATCATGGTGACTCCTTTAAGGGCGGGCGACCATATTTGGGGATATATGGGTATTGATCTGGTTAAGACTTATCACGAATGGAGTAATGAAGACTATCAATGGTTTTCTTCACTTGCCAATATTATAAGTATTTGTATTGAGTTGCGCAAAGCAAAGGGATAAGGTTATCCGCGAACAGGTCTTTCTGAATAATTTGTTCCGTTTCATGCCTATGGGGTATTTGCGCTTGTCGATAATCCGTGATGAGCAGAATCGGCCTTGCGATTATAAGGTGACGGACGGAAATAGTTTAGTTGTTAAATTTTTCGGTAGTTCGATAAAAGAATATATGGGATGTCCTGCCTCGAAGATACATCCTGACTATGTTTCGAAACTGGAGCTTTTGGTAGGTGTAATGCAAGGTAACACGTATAAGGAAGGAGATGATTATGTTGCCAAGACGGGCATTTATACTCACTGGATTGTCTATTCGCCGGAGGAAGATGAAGTGGTTGCTTTGTTCCTCGACACTACGCAGGCAGTGAAAGCCAATCGAGCAATGGACCGTAGCGAAAAACTGTTCCAGAATATATTTGCCAATATCCCGGCCGGTGTAGAAATCTACGACAAGGACGGCTATCTGGTTGATATGAACAACATGAATCTGGAAATATTCGGAGTGGTAAATAAATCGGAAGTAATCGGAGTGAACTTTTTTGAAAATCCGAATGTCCCTCAGCAAATCCGCGACCGTGTGCGGAATGAAGATTTGGTGGATTTCCGTCTTAACTACTCTTTCCGGCGTGCCGAAGGATATTATCTGACGAACCGTTCGGATATAATAGAGCTGTATACGAAAGTTACTAAGTTATATGACAATGAAGGGAACTTCAGCGGATATATATTGATTAACATTGATAATACCGAACGTATTGATGCCATAAACCGCATCCGCGACTTCGAGAATTTCTTCCTGTTGATTTCCGATTATGCCAAAGTGGGGTATGCCAAGCTGAACCTTATGAGTCGGAAAGGATATGCCATTAAACAATGGTATAAGAATGTGGGAGAGGAGGAAGATACGCCGTTGAGCGAAGTTGTTGGTATCTATCGCCACGTGCATCCGGATGATCGCCGATATATTCTCGACTTCTATGAGGAAGTGAAGAAGGGCAACAGACGCCATTTTCAGAAAGAAATGCGTGTTCGTCGCGTGGGAACCATAGACCAGTGGAACTGGGTGCGTTCTAATATTATGGTGACTAATTACAGGCCCGAGGAGAATGAAATTGAAATCATAGGTATCAACTACGACATCACGGAACTGAAAGAGACGGAAGCGGAACTGATTCTGGCACGTGACAGGGCAGAAATGGCAGGCCGTCTGAAAAGTGCTTTCCTCGCTAATATGAGCCATGAAATCCGTACTCCGCTGAATGCCATTGTCGGCTTCTCGGATTTGTTGGTTGAGGCGGAAGATATTGAGGAACGGAAGGAATATGTCAAGATTGTCCGTAACAACAATGAACTGTTGTTGCAACTAATTACGGACATACTGGATCTCTCGAAAATTGAAGCCGGTACGTTTGATTTTACTTACGGAGATGTAAATGTGAATTTGCTGTGCGAGAATATTGTCCGTTCTATGGAAATGAAAGTGAGCGAAGGAGTAGCGCGTTGGTGTTCGATTCTAATCTTCCGCAATACCATCTCATTAGCGACCGTAATCGTCTGCATCAGGTAATCTCTAACTTTGTAAACAATGCGATTAAGTTTACTTCGCAGGGAAGTATCCGTGTAGGCTATCAGATGAAGGGGGAAGAACTGGAATTCTATGTGCAGGATACGGGAATAGGGATTGATAAGGAACAGCAGTTGCATATCTTTGAACGTTTCGTCAAGCTTAACTCTTTTTTTGTGCCCGGCACGGGATTGGGACTTGCTATCTGCCAAAGTATCATAGAACAACTTGGCGGGCGGATAGGAGTTGATTCCGAACCGGGCAAAGGCTCACGGTTCTGGTTCAGACTGCCGGGGGTGATTGTGGCGGAATGAGTGTACACCCTCTAATAATTTTTATCCCCGTCTCTATTGTCACAATAAATGCAGACTGGAGACGGGGATAACTTTTTTCTTTTCAATTATATTCCGAACGAGAATTTATCAATAGACTGATATACGATGCTTGCTATACCCAGTCCGATAATGCCCAACGTACAAAGCGCCAGTCCCCATTTGGTACAACGGTCGCTGCGGAAAGTAGGAATCGGATTATCGGAAGGAGTGATATACATTGCTTTCACAATCAGCAGGTAGTAATACAGTGAGATAACTGTATTCACCAGTGCAATGAATACCAGCAAGTGGAAACCTGCATCGAAGGCAGCCATGAAGATAAAGAACTTCGAGAAGAATCCGGCAAATGGCGGGATACCTGCCAATGAGAATAAGGACAGGGTCATTAGGAGCGCTATCTTCGGATTCGTCTTATAAAGTCCTGCGTAATCTTCGAGTGTAAACTTCTGGCTGCGCAGTGCTACGATAGTAATAACGGCAAATACACCAAGGTTGGCGGCTGCATATACCAGTACGTAATATACCAATGCTGTCATTCCCTGTGCTGTGCCTCCGATGACGCCCAACATGATATATCCGGCTTGTGAGATACTGGAGAATGCCATGAGGCGTTTCAGATTCTGCTGGCGGATAGCGAATATGTTGGCAATCGTGATAGAAGCGATAGTTACCCAATAAAGTACCTCCTGCCAATCATCGATCATCGGGGCGAATACTTTAATCAGGATAGCCAATAACACGAATGCTGCCGAGCCTTTTTGAAATAACACTCAGATAAGCTGTAACCGTGCTTGGAGCGCCTTCGTAAACGTCCGCTGTCCAGAGGTGGAACGGAACGAGGGACAGTTTGAAACGCCATACCCGTAAAGAAGAATACGAATGCCATGATTTGCAGGGGATTTCCGTCGATGTGTGCGGGAAGATCATCGAAGTACAATGTTCCGGCAGAACCGTAAATCATTGACAGGCCGAACAACAGCAACGCACTGGAGAAAAGTGCCGTAAGGATATACTTGGCACCGGCTTCGGAAGAATTGTGGCGGTATTTGTCGAAAGCAATCAGGGCAGCCATAGGAATAGAAAGGCTGTTTCCCCAGTCCGATAAAGAACATCAGGAAATGTCCGGCGGAAATCATGAGATACATACCAAACAAGGTGGAGAGTGTCAATACATAGAATTCTCCTTGTTTAAAGGCGGTGTCCTCACGTTTCATCCATTCGTGTGCCATCAGAAAGACAATCAACGTACCTATATTCAGGATTGACTTGACAACCGTATGCATGGGGACATAGTGATACATACCACCGAATACGTCGGCGGCAGTTCCCGGAATCAGGTTGATAGCTGTATGGACCGCCATCAGAATGACAGGTAGCATTGTGTTCAGTCGTGCTTTCCCATCATTTTTGTGTGCGTCCGGGCTCATGAAGAGGTCGGCCAAAAACAGTAGTAGCAGGACAACTACGAGCGACAGCTCTTCTCGCATATGTAGAAATTGTGAATAATCCATATTGTTAATTACAAATTACTAGTTATTAATTACAGATTCCGGCTTATGGGATTAGTTGTGAGACAACCGGCAATACACTTTCACCAATCATGTGGCTTATCCAGAAAGGAGCCATACCCAATCCCGCTACACAGGCGATGAGGCAGATAACGGCTACACGCTCGTCCCACGTCGCATCAGTCAGTGTGAGGTGATGTTTATTGGTACAGGTACCGTATAGAATCTTACCTACCAGACGCAGGATATAGACTGCTGTAATCACAATCGAGGAGCAGGCAATGATAGTCAATGTACGGTGGAATACATCGTTGTTCTGGAATGAACCGACGAAGATTGTCATTTCGGCAATGAAACCACTCAAGCCCGGCAGACCGAGATTGGCAAGACCGGCAATCACATAACATACGCTCAGGAACGGCATAATCTTCATCAAACCGGCAAGCTCGCGAACGTCACGTGTGTGTGTACGTCCGTAAATCATACCGATAAGGGCGAAGAACAAGGCTGTCATTAATCCGTGGGAAAGCATCTGGAGGATAGCTCCCGTTGCGGCTGTCTGATTCAGCATCAGGATAGCAAAGAGAACCAATCCGCAGTGGGATACGGAAGAATAGGCGTTGATGTATTTCAAATCCGTTTGTACGCAAGCGGAGAATGCTCCGTAAACAACAGAGATACCGGTTAATATCAGGAATATCCATGAAAGTTCGTTGGCTGCCTCCGGCATGAGGTACATGGCGATACGGAAACATCCGTAGCCCCCGAGTTTCATCAATACACCGGCATGGGCATGGATACCGCCGTCGGCGCGGAAGCGTGACCGTCCGGACTCCATGTGTGGAACGGGAAAAGGGCACCCAGTACACCAAAACCGAGGAATGTCAGTGGGAACCAGATGCATTGCTGTGCGAAAGGTATATTATGTAACTGTGCGATTTCGAGAAGGTTCATCGTCGTTGCTCCCGAGCCGAAATAGATTCCGAGAATACCGATCAGCAGGAAGGCGGAACCACCCATTAGCATGAGTGTCAGTTTCATGGCTGCGTATTCTTTGCGTCCCGAACCCCATACACCAATCAGCAAGAAGTACATCGGAATCAGTGCAATTTCGTAGAACATGAACATGGTGAACAAGTCGATGGATATAAAGAATCCGAACACTCCCATAGAGAAAGCAGGGTGAACCAAAGGAAATATTCTTTGGTCAAAGGTTGCAGAACGCCATGAGGCGAATGTCCCGGTGAATACGATAATAGCAGACAGTAACAGCATGGCTACTGAGATCCCATCGACACCTACCGAGTAGGAGATGTGAAGCGGAGCATACCATAGGGTATCTGCGCGAAATAACATTTCTGCCGTGTTGCCGGCACTACGTTCTCCCAAGTACATAAAGGTCAGTACGACGGAGGCAATCAAAAAGTGCAGATGCGCCGGTAACCATAACCCCTCGGATGGCTTTGATTCCTTGGGCTGCCCAAAGACCGGCCAGCATTAGTAAGGGGATGAGTACGAATATTGATAAGAAATTCATATCGTCTGTGCTTTATAAGATTAATAGTAGGATAAGTGCCAGTGCACCACAAAGGAACACATACGCATATTGCTGTACCTGACCGCTCTGCAAACCACGAATTTCGTCACTAGTGGTATTGGTAGCCCATGCCAGGAAGTTAAAGAATCCGTCCACTACATGACGGTCCCACCATGCAATAGGAGTAGAGATGCAACGGAAGATAATCTTATGTGTAATGAACTGGTATATATCATCAATATAGAAACGATTGTAGGCAGCTTTGTGCAGACCTTTGAACTGTTTTGCCAGAGAATCGGCAACAGGCTGTTTGGCATTCTTATACATCCATGTAGCGATTGCAATAGAAATGATAGCAATAACGACACTTGTGATAGCTACCGACGGATCGAGATGAATAGAATAGGATTCTCCATTTGAACTGATGAAATGTCCGAAAGGAATAAATCCGGCTCCACAAGTTACCGCAGCCAGGAACATCAGAGGGAATGTCATAGCTAACGGACTTTCATGCGGGTGGCAAGGTGCCGCTTCCAAGTTCTTATCTGAATGGGAACTTGCCCGGGATGGTTTGCTCCCCCAGAAGATACCATAGTAGAGACGGAACATATAGAAAGCAGTCATTGCAGCAATTACTGTCATCACCCAACCCATAACAGAACTGTATTGGAAGCAAGCGGCCAAAATCTCATCTTTTGAGAAGAAACCGGAGAACGGGGGAATACCTGCAATGGCAAGACAAGCAATCAGGAATGTCCAGTGTGTGATAGGCATATATTTACGTAATCCTCCCATTGCCGACATTTCGTTGGAGTGTACCGCATGGATAATGCTACCTGCACCGAGGAATAACAACGCTTTAAACATAGCGTGTGTGAAAAAGGTGGAACATGGATGCCATGTATCCCAATCCGCCTTCGTGCGGGTTCATGGAAGTACAAACCCCCAAAGCTACCATCATAAAACCAATCTGCGAGATAGTAGAGAAAGCGAGCACACGTTTGATATCCGATTGTACACAAGCTACGCTTGCTGCATAGAAAGCAGTAAATGCACCAACCCAGGCTACCATATGCAAGGTATCCGGTGCGTAAGCAATGAAAAGCGGGAACATACGGGCTACCAGATAAACACCGGCAACCACCATTGTAGCCGCATGAATCAAAGCGCTGACAGGAGTCGGACCTTCCATTGCATCCGGCAACCAGATATGCAATGGGAACATTGCACTCTTGCCGGCACCACCCACAAACATCAGTCCGAGAGCTAACGGAAGCATAGAAGCACCACCGCTAATCAATGATACTGTATCCGGAGTGAAACCGAACGTCCCGCCATAATATCCGTAAATCAGGATACCGATCAGGAAACCTAAATCAGCAAAACGAGTGACAATAAATGCTTTTTTGGAAGCAGAGATTGCAGCCGGTTTGGTGTAGTAGAATCCGATTAATAAGTATGAACTTACACCTACCAGGCTCCCAAAAAAGAGATACATCTGGAAGATATTTGTTGCAACGACCAATCCCAGCATTGACATTGTAAACAGGGACAGGAAAGCGTAATAACGTTGGAAACCGACTTCGCCTTTCATGTAACCGAAGGAGTAGATATGTACCATTAGTGATACGGTAGATATGACAATCAACATCATTACGGATATGGGATCGAGTAGGATACCCAGGTCGAAGTGTAAAGTTTCTGTAAAAGGAAGCCACGTGAAGTTGTAAGGTATCAGTGTGGCAAAAGTTCCGTCTTCCAGTCGCGGAGCGGAGAAATATTGGAAAGCCGTAACGTATGATAGCACTGCTACTGCTCCCAGTACTAGCGTACCGATTGTACCCGCTGTCCGATGAGACATCCATTTACCTCCGATTCCCAATAGGAGAAAGGAGAGGAAAGGAAGAAGGAGTATTAGAATTGTTAGTTCCATACAGTTTTATTTAATTACTTGTTTTATTGTTACTTATACTATAATATCTTGCGGAATCATCCGAATGGAAACCGGGAAGTGGCATCTTTGCCACCGCCTTGGTACTACCATTTTAGTTCATCAAGGTTGCGGACTTGGATACTTCGGATGTTACGGTAGATGTTTATCATAATGGCTATTGCTATTGCGGTTTCAGCAGCCGAAATGGCGATAGAGAATAGTGCAAAGAAATAGCCTTCCATTCCTCCCGGAAAGAGAAAACGGTTGAACACGGCGAAGTTGATGTCCGTGGCGTTCAGCATTAGCTCCACAGAAATCAGGATAGCCAGTGTATTCCGGCGGGTAAAGAATCCATAGATTCCTGCAAACATCATGATAGTAGAAACTACCAGATAATATTCCATGTGTATCATAATGGTATACTTTTAATTTCTAATCTTTAATTTTAATTCTCCTTATCTCTTACGTGCAATCATAATACCACCGATAATACATGCCAGTAACAAGATACTGACTGCTTCGAAAGGCAATATATAACCGTATTTGTCGCTACTTAGCAGGGCATGACCGATAGAGTGGATGTTTATCTCCTGTGGAGCCAGATTGTTGGTTTGCAGGAAGTTATGCTTTAGCGTGATAAACAGGATAATTGCTGCGCCGGCAACCATTGTAAAGAGTCCCGCGAAGAACCTGCTTCGTTTCAGTTTCTCTGCGCGGTCACCCTCTCCACTGGTCAGCAGAATGGAGAATACATAAAGAACGACAATACCACCGGCATAAACCATAATTTGGACAGAACCCAAGAAAGTGTAACCCAGCAGGAAATAAATGCCGGCCGTACCGAAAAGCACGAACAACAGATAAGTAGCTGAGCGGACGATACGTTGGGTGGTCACCGTCATAATGGACATAGCAATAATAAATGCTGCCAAAAAGTAGAATACTACTGTTTCAAGTGTTGATCCCATATCTTAAACTTCTTTTTTCTTTTCTATTACTTTACTACCGTCGTGATTCAACTTCAATACAAGCTTTCGTCCTGTCGAATACCGCATGTTCGAAGTTCTGGTCGAACGTGATAGCATCGTGCGGACAAGCATTGACACAAAGTTGGACAGAACATACAAGCACCCAGGTCATATTCATATCTTGCCAGGATTTTCTTCTTCTTGCCGTCCTCTGTCTCGATGGTTTCGCTGATAACCTTGATGGTGTCATTCGGACAGGCCATTTGACACAAACCGCAGGCTACACAGCGATGTTCGTTATTCTCATTATGGGGCATGTTCAGTGTGCCGCGGAACCGGTCGAACATTTTCAGGCTCTTTCCGGTTTTCGGGATATTGCTCGGTTACTTTCTTACGAAAATACACCTTGATACTGGTCTTCATACCCGTTGCCAGTGTACTGATGCCGTGCACCAGACCACCTAAGTACGTATATTTTTTATCTTTATATTCCATAATCTAATCTGCTAGAAATGAAAGCCGAAGGCTACACAACATGCCATTATTAATAAGTTTACCATAGAAATAGGAACCAGATATTTCCATTCCAGATTCAGAATCTGATCAATACGCAGACGGGGGAAAGTCCATTTAATCCACATCAATAGAAATACCACAAAGAATGCTTTGCCGAAAAACCAGATAAATCCCGGAATATAGTCCATTACGGCATTAAATCCGTCCAGCCCTACGATATGCAACGGCATCCAACCACCCAGAAAAATAGTAGCAGCAACGCTGGCAACAATAAACAGATTCAGATATTCCGCCAGATAGAAAAAACCGAAACCCATCCCTCGAATATTCTGTATGATATCCGGCGGTCAACTCACTTTCCGCTTCGGGAAGGTCGAACGGACCACGGTTACATTCGGCGTTTCCGGCAATCAGATAGATAATGAAGGCAATCACCGCGGGAATGTGTCCTTTGAAGATAAACCAGCCATTAGCTTGTCCCTCTACAATTTCGGAGAATTGCATGGTTCCCATAAGCACTACCATAGTCATGATACTCATACCTACGGAAAGCTCATAACTGATAATCTGTGCACCACTTCGCATCGCACCAATCAGCGAGAACTTATTATTACTACCCCAGCCTGCAAGCAGAATACCGACAACTCCGATACTGGAAGCTGCCAACAGGAAGAATACGCCTACGTTGAAGTTCAGAATCTCCGCACCTTTATTAAAAGGAATACAAGCGAAAGTAAGGAACGAAGCGATAATCACCATAAACGGAGCCAGATTGTAGAGGAAATGGTCGGCGCCCTTCGGCATGAAGATTTCCTTAGTCATCATTTTAAGCACGTCGCAGATCACCTGGATAGAACCCCATTTACCGACACGGTTCGGACCGAGACGGCATTGGAAGAATCCGCAGACTTTGCGCTCCATGTAAATCAATATGATAGCCAGTATGGCATATAATGCAACGATGCACACACCGATAGCCACACATTCTATAAATACGGCTACTCCTTCCGGCATAATGGAGAGAAGCAGCTCATGTATCCAGTTTGTTACTATACTAAAGTCGAACATATAATTTAAAATACTTGATACTTATTACTTGTTTATCTATCAATATCCGGGACCACATAATCCAACGTTCCGCCAATAGCAATCAAGTCGGCAATCTTCGCTCCACGGCAGATTGTGTCAATTGCAGCAACAAGCGGTAGTCCCGTGGCACGGTAGTGCAGGCGATAAGGCATCTTGTCACCCCTGGCTTTCGAGGGAAAACACCGAACTCACCACGGCTTCCTTCCACGGCAGCATAATAACTACCTTCGGGAACACGGATGATCGGTTTCATTTTCTCCTGGTAGGGGCCTTCGGGAATATTGTCGATTAATTGTTCGATGATGTTCAGACTCTCCATTATTTCGTCCATACGTACCAGGTAACGGGCGAAACAGTCACCTTCCGTATAAATAATTTCTTTGAAATCTACTTTGTCATATACACCATACGGTATCCGTTTGCGCACGTCGCAAGCCCAACCCGAAGCACGTCCTGTACCTCCTGTACAGCCGAAAGAGATAGCATCTTCACGACTCAGCACTCCTACACCTTTCATACGGCTTTGGGCAATGACATTACCTGTAAATATGTCGTGGTATTCGTGAATGATTCCTCTCATATACGGGATAAATTCTTTCACCCGTTTGACAAAATTCGGGTGAAGGTCAGCTTGCACACCGCCAATCGTGTTGTAATTCATAATCAGGCGTCCGCCGCAAGTTTCCTCGAAAATATCGAGAATCTTTTCACGGTCACGGAATCCGTAGAAGAAAGCTGTCAGCGCTCCGAGGTCCATGGCAAGGGCGGAAAGAACAATAAGTGGGAGTCGATACGTTGTAGCTCATCCATAATCGTACGGATATATTGTACGCGTTCGCTAACTTCGACACCCATTGCCTTCTCAATACACATGCATAGTGCATGACGATTCTGATGGGCACCCAGGTAATCAAGACGGTCTGTCAGAGCCAATGTCTGCGGATAAGTAAGACTTTCGTTCATTTTCTCGATGCCCCGATGGATATAGCCACAGTTTGCATCAATCTTACGAATAATTTCACCCTCACAAAGAAACACGGAAGCGCATGACACCATGGGTTGCAGGATGTTGAGGACCAATGTTGACTACATATTCTTCTTCGCCGAAGAGTTTGGTTTCTTTGTCTTTGATTGTCCCGTCCGGGTTCAAATTTCTATTTCCCGGGTCGTGTCAAACGTCTCTTCGTTTGTCATACAAAGCGGATTATCTTTCTCCGGGTCATTGTCTTTCCGCATCGGATAACCTATCCAGTCATTGCGCAGATAAAGACGGCGCATATCAGGATGACCGATGAAAGTGATACCATAATAGTCGAAGACTTCACGTTCGTAGAAGTCGGCTATCTTCCATATATCGCTGACAGACGGGATTTCCGGTAATTCACGGTTGGTTGTAGCTGTTTTTACTGCTATCCGTTCGCCTGTGACAGTAGATTCCAGATGATAGACTACGCCTAACCCACGAAGTTTTTCCGGAGTATCTTTCTCATCTGCTGCTCCCCAGTCCATGCCGGTGAGACTCTCGAGGAAAGTCCATCTGTTTTTCATTCCGCAAGCGCAGCATCTCGTCGTGTAATGCTACGGGGGCTATAAATTGTATTTCTTGCATAAATCTTTTAAATTAAGAATGTAAGATTACTCTTCGTTCTTTATATAATCCGGTTTCTTCTCTTTTCTATTCACTCCACCAAAGAACTTTTCTATTTTTACCTTGCGTTGCAACTGCATCATGCCATAATAGAAAGCCTCGGGACGCGGCGGACATCCGGGGATATATACATCTACCGGAAGAATCTTGTCTACTCCGTTCACTACGTGGTAAGACTTTTTGAAAGGGCCTCCGCTGACTGCGCATCCCCCCACGGCCACCACATACTTCGGATCGGGCATTTGGTCATACAGACGTTTCAATACCGGAGCCATTTTATTCGTGATTGTTCCGCATACCATAATCATATCAGCTTGACGCGGACTGGCACGTGCTACTTCGAACCCGAAGCGGGCCATGTCATAACGAGCGGCACCCAATGCCATAAATTCGATACCGCAACAACTGGTTGCGAAAGTAAGCGGCCACAGTGAATTGCTGCGTCCCCAGTTGATGAAATCGTCAAGGACTCCGAGAGCGACATTTGCCCCTCCGGCATTAAGCTCCCTGACCAACTTTTCCAATGACTCATTGTCAATGAACTCCTCATAAGGTATTGATTTTATTTTTGGCTTTTTGGTTATTTCCATTCCAATGCTCCTTTCCTCAGGCGTATGCAAGACCCAGAACTAAAATAATAAAGAAGAAAGAGAATACTAATAAGTCCTTGTGGTCCCATGTCACGCATTACTACTGCCCACGGAAACAGAAAAACTGTTTCTACATCGAACATTAGGAACAGAATAGCAAACAAGTAGTAGCCCACACGGAACTGCATCCATGATTTACCACGTGTCGGTATACCACATTCGTATGCCTCGAACTTTTTGCTCATTGTATGAGCGGGGGAAATAGCTCGCGAAAGAGCTATCACAACACCCCTCCGACAAAAGCAAGCGCTGTCAGTAAAACAACAACTAAAAATGTAAAATTCATAATTCAATAGCTGTTTAGATTGAATATTATAGAAATGAACAACAAACCCTTCACCCACCGGGAGAAGAGGTTGATTGCCTGAAATAAATCGAATAAAAAAATAGTGCCCTGGCTTGTCTAAATGACAATCTTCCTTAAACCATATATATAATGGGTAACAGGATCATAAAAGGTAGTTGGGAGTGTGAAGCGAAAATGAGTAAGGCGGACTTTGCAATTTGTAATGTTCGCAGAAATAGGCGATCAGTAATAACATGCTCTTGTCTGTCGGAACATGGGCGACGTCCGTATGGCTCATATCGCACGATTGGGTGGAGTATAGATTATAAAGACGCTCAATCGCATTATGAATCGGACGGTCTTGGGATACGTAGCACTTCTCCTGCCGATAAGTCGGGGAGGTAACTTTGCAAATATCTTCCATTGTTCCATTAGTGACGCAATGAATTAGCAAAGCCAGTACCAAAAGTAATCCGAATTTTAAGCTTTTGTTTCATCTTTCTCTTATAACGGCTGCAAATATAGGATTTATATTTATACTTTTTGCAAACTCTAAGTAGCAAAAAAGGTTTTTTAGCACTCAATTGATCTATGTCAATACTCGTTTAGTTCTTTTTCCAGAAATCGGAACTGAAGAGCAGTAATACCGTAAATAATTCCAAACGTCCGAGGAGCATAAGGAAAGAAAGTAACCATTTTGCAGCATCGGGTAACTCACTCCACGAATAGGCCGGGCCACAGGTACCGAGGCCCGGTCCCATATTACCCATACTTGAAACAACGGTTCCGATTGACTCGAGAAATCCTACTCCGAAACCCAACATAATGAGTATGCTGATAATGGCGATAACTGCATACAGAAATGTGAATGCCAGTACCGTTGATTGAATCGAAGGAGAGATTACCTGTTTATTAACCCGTACCGGTAGTACGGCGTTAGGATGGCAGGATATGTTTGAACTCATTCTTTGCTACTTTAAAGAGAATCACCATACGAATACATTTGATACCTCCTGTCGTGCTGCCCGCACATAGCTCCTATCAACATAACCACAATCAGGCACCCCCAAAGAATGGAGGGGCCCAAAGCATATAATCCGCTGTGGCAAAACCGGTAGAAGTCTGTAATGAAATCACTTGAAACAATGATTTACGGAAAGCTTCCTCTACTCCCATATCACAGGTTCGATAGAGCCAGAAGGCAATGAATATTGTGAAAAAAGATACACAGATAAAATAAAACTTCAGCTCTGCGTCATGGATGAATTTCTTGATCTTTCCGTTGAACATCAACAACAATAAAGTGAAGTTGATACCTGAAAGAAACATGAAAATGGATATTACGTAATCTATATAAGGAGAGTGGTAATATTCAATGCTAGCTTGTTTGGTCGAGAATCCTCCGGTACTGGTCGTCGTGAAAGCATGACAAATACTGTCAAATACACTCATGCCGCCGAATACGAGCAATACAATCAGCGTTCCTGTCATTCCGGCATAGATATCCCCATATCCATTTGGCAGTAACTCCGATACGGGGGTGTACTTTGTCGTGAGTAGGACCGCTGGCTTCGGCTGCAAATACCTGGATACCTCCCATTCCGAAAATCGGCAGAACGGCAATTGTGAAAAATACAATTCCCAAACCTCCTATCCATTGTGTCATTGCCCGCCAGAAAAGGATTCCGTGTGGCATTGATTCAATGTTGTTCATAATGGTAGCCCCCGTACTACTGAATCCGGACATCGTTTCGAAAAAAGCGTCCGTAATACTCGGGATATATCCACCTATATAATAAGGTAACATTCCGAAAAGCGAGAATGCAATCCAGGCAGTACTGACAATGACATATCCGTCACGACGGTTGAGCGACTTTTCCGCACCTTTGCCAATTGCAAGCATCAATATACCGACGCCTGTGGTGATAGCGGATGAAATCAGGAAACTCTGCAAATCGTTTTCTTTGTAAAAAAGAGAGACAGCTCCACAACATAGCAGCATAGCTGTTTCTATCAGAAGCAGGAATCCTATGATGCGGTATATCATCTTTGAGTTAATCATAAACAAGCTGCGGTTAATACTTAAAACCTAATACTTAATTAAAGAATTTCTCAATCTTTTTAATCATCATACTCAGGCAGAACACAACGACATGGTCGCCCGGTTGTATCAGCGTGTCACCGGTTACAAGTACTCCTTCACCATTACGAATCATACCTCCGATAGTGGTTCCTTTCGGAAGGCCAAGGTCTTTGATAAAATGTTTGGTAATCTTGGCACCTGCCGGCACGGTGAATTCCGCTACATCTGCATTGGCAAAAGTCAGGCATTTCACATTGGATACATCCGCATCCAACATCATTTGGTAAATATGGCTGGCGGCAATCATCTTTTTTTTGTTAATAACCGTACCGATGTCAAGGCTTTCGGCCATGCCGATATAATCAATGTTTTCTACTTCTGCCACCGTCTTTTCCACGCCCATACGTTTAGCGGCAAGACAGGCAAGAATGTTGGTTTCGGAATTTCCGGTCAGGGCGACGAAGGCTTCTGTATTCTTCAACCCTTCTTCAATCAGAAGATCCATGTCACGGCCGTCTCCGTTGATAATCATAGTCTTGTCATCCAATAACTCAGTCAGGCGGTTGCAACGGTTGATATCGTTATCTACGATTTTCACCTGCATATAGTCCGGTACGTATTGTGCAGTACGGACAGCAATGCGGCTTCCGCCCATAATCATCACATTACGCACATCGGCGTAATCTTCTTTACCGGCAATTTTCCGGATATAAGGGATATATTTGCGGGTGGTCGTAAAATAAACAATATCATGCAATTTGATAACGTCATCTCCACGCGGGATAATTGTTTCTGTTCCACGCTTAATGACTACCACATGGTAGGGGATATTCGGGCCACCTAATTCATAGAGTGGAATATTCAGAATCTCCGCTTTTTCACGCATCTTGGTACCTATTAAGATCAGAGCACCTCCACAGAACTCCCACCATTGGCGTACCCAGCTCATGCGCATGGAAGATACGATTTCTTTAGCGGCAAGCATTTCCGGATAAATCAGGGAGTCTACGCCCAGTTTCTGAAAGAATTCTTTTATTTTTGGGCAGAAGATATTCGTAGTTGTCGATGCGGGCAACGGTCTTTTTGGCTCCTAAGTTGGTAGCCAGCATACAAGCGGTCATGTTCCTGCTCTCGTCCGGGGTGACGGCAATGAACAAGTCGGCTTCTTTCACACCTACTTCCTTTAAACCGGAAATAGAAGAAGGGGAGGCGGTGACCGTCAGCAAATCGAAGTTGGCGCTAAGAGCACTTAGTTTTTCTTCGTCATCGTCCATCAGGATAATGTCCTGTTTTTCCCGTGACAATAATTTAGCCAGGTGGGTGCCTACGTTGCCGGCCCCTGCAATAATAATCTTCATTTTCAGTTGGTTAATTCTTTAACTCCACTCATGCTTAGCTGAAGTGCGCATTGCTTTTAAAAAGTTCTTTAGTGATGCTGTCTTCATCCATTCCGCAGAGTTGATATAGCTCGGGTATCGTACCGTGTTGCACGAATTTATCCGGAATTCCGATGCGTTTGATGGTCGGGGTATATGCATGGTCGGCCATAAATTCGAGTACGGCACTTCCCATTCCTCCCTGAATCACTCCATCTTCTATGGTAACGATGTGGCGGAACTTCCGGCCTACCTCGTGCAGCAGTCCTTCATCCAGTGGTTTGAGGAATCTTAAATCGTAATGTGCAATGCTTTTGCCCGATTCGGTTTCGGCACGGGCAATGGCAGTAGCCGCTTTATTTCCGATAGGACCTATGCTGATAACTGCGAGGTCTTTACCGTCCTTCAATTTCCGTCCCTTACCTACGGTAATTTCTTCGAGCGGACATTTCCAGTCGACTAATACTCCGCGACCTCTGGGGTAACGTATGGCAAACGGACCTTTGTCAGGCAGTTGGGCTGTGTACATCAGACGGCGTAATTCATGTTCATCCATAGGCGATGCAATCGTCAGGTTAGGTATCGGACGCAGATAAGCCATGTCAAAAACTCCGTGATGAGTAGGCCCGTCTTCGCCTACCAGTCCGGCACGGTCGAGACAAAAGACAACAGGCAAGTTCTGGATAGCTACATCGTGGATGATATTATCATAAGCCCGCTGCATGAACGAAGAATAGATGTTGCAGAAAGGTTGCAAACCGTCTTTTGCCATACCTCCGGAGAAGGTGACGGCGTGTCCTTCGGCAATTCCTACATCGAAAGCCCGTTTAGGCATTTTAGACATCAGTATGTTCATCGAACAGCCACTGGGCATGGCCGGGGTAACGCCTACAATTTTAGGATTGGCTTCGGCCAGTTCCACAAGCGTATTTCCGAAAACATCCTGAAAGAGAGGAGGCATTCCTTCCGTATTGGCAATAAAACGCTCGCCGGTGACAGGGTCGAACTTGCCGGGAGCGTGCCATTCGGTAGCGTGTTTTTCGGCAGGGGCGAATCCTTTTCCTTTTATGGTATGTAAGTGCAGGATTTTAGGTCCTTGCAGGTCTTTTTATATCCCGTAATATGCGGGCGAGGTTCTTCACATCGTGTCCGTCGATAGGACCGAAGTAGCGGATGTTCATTCCCTCGAAAATGTTTTGTTGTTGTGCAGCCATTGATTTCAGGCTGTTGCCGAAACGTATAAGGGCTTTGCGGCGTTCTTCGTTTAAAATACCGAGTTTGAACAGCATTCGTGACAACTTGAAACGTAGCTGGTTGTAGCGGTTGGAAGTTGTCATGTTGAAAAGATACTGTTTCATACCGCCAACACTACGGTCGATTGCCATGTCGTTATCATTCAAGATAATGAGCAGGTTGTTCGGGGTGGTTGAAGAATTGTTCAGTCCCTCAAAAGCCAGTCCGCCACTCATCGAACCATCACCGATGACAGCTATGACATGACGGTTGGAATCTCCGTTCTGAGCAGCGGCAACTGCCATGCCGAGAGCAGCAGAAATAGAATTGGATGCATGTCCGCAGGTGAAAGTATCGTATTCACTCTCCTCCGGTGAAGGAAAAGGACGGATTCCTCCCAACTTCCGGTTGGTGGAGAAAGCTTCCCGTCGTCCCGTAAGAATCTTGTGTCCGTATGCCTGATGACCCACATCCCACACAATACGGTCATAAGGCGTATTGTAGACGTAGTGTAAGGCTACGGTCAATTCCACTGTCCCCAAACTCGCAGCGAAATGTCCCGGATTGCAGCATAGCTCTTTAATAATGTCTTGCCTCAGTTCATTGCATACTTCCGGTAGTTGTTCTACGTTTAGTTTCCGTAGATCTTCGGGGGGTAATCAATAGTGTTTAGCAAGTTATATATCGGTTCATTATTCATGATTCTAGGAAATTTAGTGCAAAAATACGAAAAAAGAATGTGGAACCTGAAATGGAATACACATCTTTATTGTACTTTTGCTTCGTGAAAAGGAATTAATAAGGAGAAAAAAATATATGGATTTTCGAACAGAAGGTTGAACTGCCCGCAAGCTTGCCGCCTGTTACTCATGCCGGACAAATACTTCTGCTGGGCTCCTGTTTTGCAGAAAACATGGGTAGGCAACTGGCGGAAAACAAATTCAGGGTAGATGTGAATCCTTTTGGTATTCTCTACAATCCCTTTTTCTGTTTCAACAGCCTTAGTTGAAATATTAAAAGGGAAGGTGTATCAGGAGGAAGATTTATTTGCTTATAAGGAGTGTTGGCATAGCCCGATGCATCATGGCTCATTCTCCGCAGCTACGGCGGGCGAGGTCATCCGGAATATAAATCATCGTTTGCAGCAGGCCTATAAGACGGTTCATCAACTGGATTGGTTGATGTTGACTTTCGGCACCGCCTACGTCTATGAACAGAAAGAAAAGCGGGGAGGGTAGTGTCCAACTGCCACAAAGCTGCCGGAAAGCAATTTTAACCGCCGGCTCCTGTCGGTCGATGAGATTGTGAACGAATACACTTCATTGATTGCCGGTATGACGGCACGTAATCCGAATCTGAAGATTCTCTTTACAGTCAGCCCGATCCGGCATATTCGTGACGGAATGCATGCCAATCAACTTAGTAAATCGACCCTGTTGCTTACAATCGACCGCTTGCAGCAATTGTTTCCGAAGCAGGTTTTCTACTTTCCTGCTTACGAGATAGTACTTGACGAATTGCGCGATTACCGGTTTTATGCCGATGATATGTTGCATCCGTCTCCATTGGCCGTGAACTACCTGTGGAAATGCTTTTCTGATTCCTTTTTTTTCTGCTGAAACAAAGCAGGTTATGACAGAAGTGGAGGATATCCGCAAAGATATGGCGCATAAAACCCTTTCATCCCGAATCGGAAGCGTATCAACGCTTTTTAGGACAAATAGTGTTAAAAATAGAACGACTTATCGGAAAATACCCGTACTTAGATTTTCAAAAAGAAACAGAACTATGTCATATACGATTGAATCCATAGCCGAATGTATCGGTGCCCGCCGTGTGGGCGAATGTGAAGCGACAATTGATTGGCTACTGACAGACAGCCGCTCTCTTAGTTTCCCGGAAGAAACTCTTTTCTTTGCCCTGACTACGAAACGTAACAGTGGAGCCCGCTATATCCCCGATTTATATGACCGGGGAGTGCGTAATTTTGTGGTTACTGAAGAAGACTTTGAGAATTTTAAGAATGGAGAACTAGGAAAGCTCTCCACCCTCAATTTCCTCATCGTTGCCAATCCGTTAAAGGCTTTGCAGAAGCTGGCTGAAATACATCGGGAGGAGTTTAAAATTCCGATTATCGGTATAACAGGGAGCAATGGAAAGACGATTGTGAAAGAGTGGTTACACCAGTTACTGAGTCCCGACCGTCGTATTGTCCGTTCGCCGCGTAGCTATAACTCGCAGATCGGTGTTCCCTTGTCTGTCTGGCAACTGAATGAAGAAGCAGAATTGGGCATATTCGAAGCCGGTATTTCTGAAATGGGAGAGATGAATGCTTTGAAGCGGATGATAAAGCCGACTATTGGCATTCTGACTAATATTGGCGGTGCTCATCAGGAAAACTTCTTCTCATTACAGGAGAAGTGCATGGAGAAACTGACTCTTTTTAAAGATTGTGATGTCGTAATTTATAACGGAGATAACGAACTTATCAGTAATTGTGTAGCAAAGTCGATGTTGACAGCTCGTGAAATAGCATGGAGCCGTAAGGATATTGAACGTCCGTTATATATTAGCCGGGTGACTAAGAAAAAGAAGATCATACTGTTATTTCCTACCGTTATCTGGATATGGATAATACTTTCTGCATCCCGTTTATTGATGACGCTTCCATAGAGAATGTACTGAACTGTCTGGCAGCCTGCCTCTATTTAATGACCCCCGCCGATCAGATAACAGAGCGTATGGCACGTCTTGAACCGATTGCCATGCGTTTGGAAGTAAAAGAAGGAAAGAACAATTGTGTATTGATTAATGATAGTTATAACTCGGACTTGGCTTCATTGGATATCGCTCTTGATTTTTTGGTACGTCGTTCGGAGAAGAAAGGATTGAAACGTACATTAATCTTGTCGGATATTTTAGAAACAGGACAAAGTACCGCTACACTTTATCGTCGTGTGGCACAGTTGGTACGGAGTCGTGGAATAGACAAACTGATTGGCGTAGGAGCAGAGATTTCTTCCTGTACCGCTCGTTTTGACGATGCGTTGGAACGTTATTTCTTCCCGAATACAGAAGCTCTTCTGGCTTCGAATCTGCTGAAATCACTTCATTCGGAAGTAATTCTGATTAAAGGTTCCCGTGTGTTCAACTTTGATCTGCTGTCCGAAGAACTGGAACTGAAAGTGCATGAAACGATTCTGGAAGTAAATCTCGGTGCAATGGTGGAGAACCTGAATCATTATCGTGCGATGCTTCGTCATCCCGAAACGAAAGTGATCTGCATGGTAAAGGCTTCCGCTTATGGAGCCGGTTCGTATGAAATAGCCAAGACATTGCAGGAACATCATGTCGATTATCTGGCTGTAGCCGTAGCCGATGAAGGTTCGAACTTCGTAAAGCAGGTATTACTTCTTCTATCATCATAATGGACCCTGAGCTCACAGCATTCAAGACTATGTTCGACTATAAGCTGGAGCCGGAAGTTTATAATTTCCACCTGCTCGATGCTTTGATTAAAGCAGCCGAGAAAGAAGGAATCACCAACTTCCCTATTCATGTAAAATTGGATACGGGTATGCATCGGCTAGGTTTTGGCATTGATGAGATTCCCTTGCTGATTCGTCGCTTGAAAGCTCAGAACGCTGTGATTGCCCGTTCGGTGTTCTCTCATTTTGTAGGTAGTGATTCGCCTCAATTCGATTCTTTTACACGTCAGCAGATAGAATTATTTGAGAAAGGTTCGCAGGAGTTGCAAGCCGCTTTCTCACATAAGATTCTGCGTCATATCTGTAATACGGCAGGAATCGAACGTTTCCCCGGTGCACAGTTTGATATGGTACGCTTGGGAATCGGACTTTATGGAGTGAGTCCGATAGATAATTCGATTATCAATAATGTAAGTACTCTCAAGACAACGATTCTTCAGATTCGGGACGTGCCTGCAGAAGATACGGTAGGATATAGCCGAAAGGGACATTTGGAACGTCCTTCACGCATTGCTGCTATTCCTATCGGCTATGCGGACGGATTAAACCGCCATTTGGGACGTGGAAACGCTTACTGTCTGGTGAATGGAAAAAAAGCGCCTTATGTCGGCAATATCTGTATGGATGTTTGTATGATTGATGTAACGGACATCGATTGCCGTGAGGGTGACCAGGCGATTATCTTCGGTGATGATCTTCCGATTACTGTCCTTTCTGATAAACTGGATACGATTCCTTACGAAGTGTTGACTAGTATATCCACTCGGGTAAAGCGGGTTTATTATCAGGATTAGTTCATAACAGAGCAACACTGAGTTTCACAGGGTGGGCAAAATAATAAAAAACTCCGTGGAACTCTGTGCTACTCTGTGGCGAAAATGTTATATTTGCACCAACTAGTAGAAACCTCTTATCAAATAAACTTATGACAAACTTATTATTGTTAGGCTTTTTGCCCAGCGGTTCCGAATGGATTATTATTGCTTTGGTTATTCTTCTTCTTTTCGGTGGTAAGAAAAATTCCTGAACTGATGCGTGGCTTGGGTAAAGGGGTCAAGAGCTTTCAAGGACGGAGTAAATGAAGCGAAAGAAGAAATCAATAAGGCAAAAGACGAAATTGACAAACCGGCAGATTCAGCTAAGTAAAGAAGAAAGTTCGAATGGCAGAAATGACCTTTTGGGATCATTTGGATGAACTGCGTAAGGTACTCTTTCGGGTGATTGGGATTTGGTTCATGTTGGCGATAGGCTATTTTATAGCTATGCCCTATCTTTTCGATCATGTGATACTGGCACCTTGCCACAATGATTTCATATTCTACGATTTATTACGATACATCGGACAGAAATTCGATCTGACTGATGATTTTTTTACGCAAGATTTTCATGTGAAGTTAGTCAATATTAACTTGGCTGCTCCTTTTTTTATCCATCTGTCAACGGCTTTTATGTTGTCGGTAGTGACTGCCATGACCCTATCTCTTTTTTGAAATATGGCGTTTCATTAGTCCTGCCCTTTATCCCAATGAACGTAAAGGAGTACGGAAAGCCCTGACAATAGGTACATTCATGTTCTTTATCGGTGTTTTGTTGGGGTATTTTATGGTCTACCCGTTGACACTTCGCTTCCTTTCTACTTACCAATTAAGTTCAGAAGTAGAAAACATTCTCTCGCTCAATTCATACATTGACAATTTTATGATGTTGATTCTCTGTATGGGACTTGCCTTTTGAACTTCCGCTGGTGACTTGTTACTCTCTTTGTTGGGAATAGTCAACAAGTCTTTTCTTGCGGAAATATCGTCGTCACGCTGTTGTTGTCATCGTGATAGCCGCCGCTATAATCACTCCTACGGGCGATCCCTTTACGTTGAGTGTGGTAGCTATTCCTCTTTATCTGTTGTATGAAATGAGTATTTTGATGATAAAAAGACAAGAAGGAAGAAGATATAACAGAAGAAGTTTAAATATCGTCGGGTATTTGAAGGCACTCATTTACATAAGAATTAAGATTTATCACGTACCTTTGTTTTATGGAAGCAAATGAAGGAATAGAATCTTATGAACTACTGCTGGCTGTTTGCCGGGAGAAAGGTGTGGAATTGGTTGTTGGCTATAAACAAATGCGTGATTTGTTGGAACGTATTTGTCGTTCGGAGATGCAGAATGAGAGTCTGCAAATGACCGACCTTTCCGCCAGAATCAGTTTTGTAGGTGCCAAAACCGGACTTACTTATGCAGAGCAGAATCGTTTGCATACATTCCGTCTGACTTCTAATCGGGTTTTGAATCACCAGCTTGTTCCTACCCGGGAGAATCTTTTGCGAGACGTCAAGACATTGGCTTTTCTTATCCGTAAATTGTCCGGTGAAGATGTTCCTGTTGAATTATACCGTTTGCTACCCCGTACTGATGCAACTTATCTGGTTGCACCTCCTGCCCTTGAACGTGTGCAACGGATGCGCGTCTGCTTTCAGTATGCCGATAAACAATATTTATATGTAACTCCGTTGGATGAAGTATCGGAGAAACCTTATTTGGTTCGCTATAACATTCCTCAGATAAACGAAGAATTTGCTGAAACCTGCCGGCTGCTATGGCAATATGCCCAAATAAATCTATTAGACGTTGCGGTAGATGAAGCGGGCGTATTGACCCCTTCATTTATCGTTCTCGAACCGGATTACCTGTTCTTGACATCAGTTCCCTTGCCGAATGTTTCCGCGACTACGGGCATCATCCGGCAAACTATGTTCTTTCCCGCCTTCAGCCGATTGAGAATGCACGCCCTTTGTTGCTGGGAAACATTGCCAACCTTTTTCTGGATGAATGGATTCATGCACAGGAAGAAGAAATTGATTACCGTGCGTGTATGCAGAAAGCTTTCCGGCGCTATCCTATCGAATTGGCAGCCTGTCCCGATTTGCGTGACAAGGAAAAGGAACGCCGGTTCTTCGATGACTGTAAACTTCACTTTGAGCATATCCGTGAAACGGTAAACGATACTTTCCATGCTGCCGGATACGAACTGGATAAGACGGATGCTGTGCTCGAACCGTCTTATATTTGCGAAGCACTCGGACTGCAAGGGCGACTCGACTATATGCAACGGGATATGTCTTCCTTCATCGAAATGAAATCGGGTAAAGCTGACGAATATGCGATTCGTGGAAAAATAGAGCCGAAAGAGAATAATAAAGTGCAGATGTTGCTTTATCAGGCAGTCCTGCAATACTCAATGGGGATGGATCACCGGAAAGTGAAAGCTTATCTGCTATACACCCGCTATCCGTTGCTTTATCCTTCCCGTCCTTCCTGGGCACTGGTGCGTCGGGTGATCGACTTGCGCAACCGCATTGTTGCTGATGAATATGGAATTCAGTTACGGAATAGTCTGGAGTATACCGCGCAGAAACTAGAAGGCATCAATTCCTTCACCTTGAACGAGCGAGGTTTGAAAGGGCATTTTTGGGAAACCTACCTGCGTCCTTCCATTGACAATTTCCAGTCGAAATTGAAAGCACTCTCTCCTTTGGAGAAAAAATATTTCTATGCAATATATAACTTTATAACAAAAGAACTTTATACCTCCAAATCCGGAGATGTGGATTATGAGGGACGCACCGGAGCCGCTTCCTTGTGGCTTTCCACTTTGGCGGAGAAATGCGAAGCAGGAGAGATTCTTTATGATTTGAGAATTAAGGAGAATCATGCAGCCGATGAACATAAAGCCGGTCTTACGTTGGCCTTCCCTCCGGAAGAGAAGGTGGGAGGAGAAAGAACTTTTCTCCCTAATTTCCGTCAAGGCGATGCCATAATCCTTTACGAACGGAACTCTGATACAGATAATGTTACCAATAAAATGGTATTCAAAGGAAATATTGAATATCTGACGGATCATGAAGTCGGAATCCGTTTACGTGCTACACAGCAAAATCCTTCCGTACTTCCTGCCCGGAGTCTTTATGCGATAGAGCACGATACGATGGATACCACTTTCCGTTCGATGTATCAAGGATTATATGCTTATCTGTCTGCTACGCAGGAACGGCGCGATTTATTGCTTTCTCAGCGCCCGCCGGAGTTTGACGAATCATTGGATATACTCATAGCTCAAGCGGAAGACGACTTCACCCGCGTTGCATTGAAAGCGAAAGCTGCAAAAGATTACTTCCTGTTAGTCGGTCCTCCGGGGACGGGTAAGACCTCCTGTGCCCTGAAGAAAATGGTGGAGACTTTCCATGCCGATAAAGACTCACAAATTCTTCTACTTTCGTATACCAATCGTGCTGTTGATGAAATATGCAAGTCGCTTGCTTCGATTCGTCCTGCTGTCGACTTTATCCGTGTAGGGAGCGAATTATCCTGTGATGAAGCATATCGCGGACATCTGATCGAAAACGAGTTGGCATCCTGTACACGCCGTGCTGATGTTTATGAACGTATACGTAATTGCCGTATCATGGTAGGAACTGTGGCCGCCATTTCGGGAAAGCCCGAACTCTTTCGGTTGAAGCACTTTGATGTAGCTATCGTCGATGAGGCTACTCAGATATTAGAACCGCAATTGTTAGGTATTCTTTGTGCACACGGCGAAGGCGACAGGAATGCGATAGATAAGTTTATCCTGATCGGTGATCATAAACAACTTCCTGCCGTTGTCCTGCAAAAAGCGGAGCAATCTGCTATCTATGACGAAACATTGTTGGCTATCGGGCTGACTAACCTGAAAGACTCTTTGTTTGAACGTCTTTATCGGAATTACCCTGCCGTTCACCGTTCACACGATATGCTCTGTCGTCAGGGACGTATGCATCCCAAAGTCGCCTTGTTTGCCAACCGGGCTTTCTATGGCGGACATCTGATACCGGTAGGCCTGCCGCATCAGACAGAGTCATCCGAACACATTTCCCGTCTTGCTTTTTTTATCCTTCACAGCCGGAGAAGGCGGGCGGGTCGGCCAAGATAAATTATTCCGAAGCCCGTATTGTCGCAGGTCTGGCAGGCTCAAATCTATGAATCTCACCGGACAGACTTTGACGATTCCCGTACTTTGGGAGTTATCACACCTTATCGCAGTCAGATAGCACTTATAAAAAAGAAATAGAAGCGTTAGGGATCCCGGCGCTCAATCGGATATTGGTTGATACTGTCGAACGTTTTCAAGGTAGCGAGCGGGATGTGATTATTTATTCCTGTTGTATTAATAGTTATTATCAGTTAAAATTTGTGTCGAATTTAACAGAAGAGAATGGAGTGCTGATAGACCGGAAATTGAACGTAGCCCTTACTCGTGCAAGGAAACAGATGTTTGTGACAGGAGTCCCGAAATACCTGAAATCCAACCCGCTTTATGAAAGTTTATTAAATTTAATAGAGACTCAGGGGTAATTCGCTAATTTTTGCAGTCGTTAATTTTTATTCTCTCTTTTATGCAATTCATTAACACCTCAATAATGAACAAACGCCTATATTTGCAACACGTTTTTTTCATAGAGATTTAGATTTAAGGTTAGAAGAATTGTGGAAGTCGTGAGACTTCCCTTTTTTTCATCTTAACGATTACTATCCTCCATTATTAGAATGCTTCTTTTTTCATTTTAAAAAGCAGGAAGTAATGTAGAATAAGTAATCCTAAAAAAGCCTTCTTCGTGAGAAGAGGCTTTTTGTTTTACTAGAATATTTTGTTTTACGAAAAACAGGAAGGTATTATTACCATTGGATACCTTCCTGTTTCATTTTATATCAGATGATAGATTAATCCAATACGATAGGTTTGTACTTCGGTACTAATGCCTTCATAATCACCCAGCCTACCAGGTAAGCTACCGCACAGATACAGAACATAATGAAATATCCGGCAGGCTTGCCTTCGAATCCCATAAATGTCATGTGCGTTTCGTCGGCATGAACAAACAGCAGACCTGCACCGAACTGCATCAACATGGAACCCACACCACCGGCCATGCCACCGATACCTGTAATACTTGCAATAGCGGTTTTCGGGAACATATCACCTACAGTAGAGAAGATGTTAGCCGACCAAGATTGGTGGGCAGCACCGCCGATACCGATAAGGATAACCGGGAACCACGGAGAGAATGTACCCAATGGCTGTGCCAGCAATACCACCAACGGGAAGAAAGCAAAAATCAACATTGCCTTCATACGGGCAGCATAAGGATTCATACCTGTCTTATTAATAAAGATAGTCGGGAGCTTACCGCCATAGATAGACAACATTGTTACGGCATAAAGGGTGAAAATCAAAGCCATTCCCAGTCCATCGGAAGTCTTGATGTCAAATTGAGTATTCAGGTAAGACGGAGTCCAGAACAAGAAGAACCACCACACACCGTCGGTCATAAACTTGCCGGCAGCGAAAGCCCATGTCTGCTTGTAAGTGAAACATTGAAGGAAAGACATCTTCTTTTCTTCTTTCACCTCTTCAATCACAGGGGCGGCGCCTTCTTCATATTTATCCTGTTCGATATAATCAAGTTCGGCTTTGTTGACGTGTTTACTCTTTGAAGGAGCATCATACATGAATACCCACATACCCATCCAGACAAAACCAAGCGCACCGATTACGATAAATGCCATTTCCCAGCCCCATGCTTTTGCGATCAACGGAATGGAAACGGGAGCGATCAAGGCACCGATAGAGGCACCGGCGTTAAAGATAGAAGTAGCGTAAGCGCGGTCCTTTTAGGGAAGTATTCAGCCGTTACTTTGATAGCAGCCGGGAAGTTGCCCGCTTCACCGAGTGCAAGGATACAGCGAGCGGCAAGGAAGCAGTACATACTGACGGTAGCCAGTACAACAACCACGTCACCGGTAGCAGCCATTAGTTCGGCTGCGCTGTGCAAACCTACATATTGTTCGGTCACAATTCCGCAGAGTGCGTGCATACAAGCACCTGCCGACCATACACCGATTGCCCAGAGATACCCTTTTTTTGTGCCCATCCAGTCGATGAAGCGACCGGCAAACAGCATACATATTGCATATACAATAGAGAATACGGAAGTGATAGTACCGTAGTGTACTTCATTCCAATGGAATTCCGGTTTGATAAATTCGTCCCAGGTCAGCGATAGCACCTGGCGGTCGAGATAATTAACTGTTGTTGCAAAAAATAGCATAGCACAGATCGTCCATCTGTAGTTTGTCATTTTTTCGCCTGTTTTTTGAAATGCATTCATGATAATGGATTTAATAGATTTTGATTTGCTGACAAAGGTCGGTATTTCGAATGAAAGTTATTTGTAATAATTGGTCAAAATCATGTATAATTCGTTGCATTATAGGATGATTTTGTTGCATAGTATATGTCAGGTGTTACATTTGTATTCTTTGGGAGAAAGAATATGATAAATCCGGAAAACTTCATTCTTTCCTTATACAGAGGAATGAATGAAGGTTCTCGGATTATTTATATGGTTGCAGAGATGCGCAATGATTAGCGCATTTCTGTATATTTAATCTTATCCATATCTCCGTAGTCGAGGTTTTCACCAGCCATACCCCAGATAAACATATAGTTGCTTGTTCCGGCAGCTGCGTGGATAGACCATTCCGGTGACATGATAGCCTGTTCGTTCTGCATCCATACGATGCGTTCTTCCTGAGGCTCGCCCATGAAGTGGCAGATAGAGTTGCCGGTCGGTACATTGAAGTAGAAGTATGCCTCGATGCGGCGGCTGTGAGTATGTGCAGGCATCGTGTTCCATACGCTACCCGGTTTCAGTTCTGTCAATCCCATTTGCAGTTGGCAAGGACCTTCTTCAAGTACATTATTAACAATCAGCTGGTTGATAACGCGGTCGTTACTTTCTTCCATTTTTCCGGCAGGGAAAGAGTTAGCTTTCAGAGAGCCTTTACGTCCGTCAATCGTAATTAACTGCGTTTTGTATTCTTTGTGAGCGGTAGCTGAGTTGATGTAGAATTTAGCAGGTTTGCTTGAGTCTTTGCTCTTGAAAGTCACTTTCTGCTTGCCTCTACCAACGTACAGTGCATCTTTGAACTTCAATGTATATTCTTTGCCGTCTACGGTCACGATTCCTTCGCCACCTACGTTGATAACACCCAGTTCGCGGCGTTCAAGGAAAAACTTAGCTTTCAGCGGATCGATTGTTTCCAGTACCAGTTCTTTTGTTGTAGGCACGGCACCACCGAAGATAAAACGGTCGTACATAGAATAAGTAACATTGATTTCGTTCGGAACCATTACTTTTTCCATAAGGAAGCTACTACGCAGGCGGTTTGTATCATACGTTTTCACGTCTTGCGGATTGCAAGCCACTTGCATCTTGTAATTTACCTGGGCAGAAGCAGACATCGCTGCGATACCCAACATCATTGCAATTGCTAATTTTTTCATCTTTCGAATCTTTATTTGAATTATATATTATGTACTACTTGTTGTTCAATGCTTCTTTTGCATCATTTCTCGTCATGCGGATACGGTTGTAGATAGCCATTCCGAGTGCGAAAGTACCACGAGGATTGCTGGGCCGATAATCTTCAGGCTGTAAGTCAGGTGGAAGATACCCCAGCAGAAGAGGCTGGAAGCAAAGTCGAGTGCGCCGCCTTCAAAGCCTGCGGGGATATTTACCGTCGGGTCGCCCGTAGCAGCATATACGTCTTTTGCGGCCAGGGTGAAGAAACCTGCCAGTTCCGTTACGAAATACAAACCTACGATTAATGCTACCAGTCCGATAATAAACGATTTCACTACATTACCTTTTTCGTGATAGGCAGAATCATCGGGAACAGGTAGAACATACCCGCCAGAGATGCCAGCGGAAGGAATCGGTTGCCCGGCAGAATGACTGCAAGGAATATAGTTACGGGAATCAAAAAGCAGGGATACCACCAGTGTCGTCGGGTGTCCGATAACCAAAGCGGGGCTCATACCGATACTCAGTCCGGCACTGTTCTTATATTTTTTTGCGATCAGTTCGCGAGTAGCGTCGGAGATCGGTTTCAGACCTTCGATAAAGAGGCTGGTGATACGTGGAATCAACTCCATTACCGCGCCCATTTTGATACCCAGACCCAATATGCTCGGAATGCTGTCTACCACTTCTTTCCAGCTTTCCGCAACCTAGCGCGCCGATACCGCAACCAATTACGATACCCAGAAACAAGGGTTCACCCATTAAGCCGAATTTCTTTTTCAATCCTTCAGAGTCGATATTCAGTTTGTCGAATCCCGGAATTTTATCCAATAGTTTGTTGATTACGATAGCAAACGGAACGAAACTTTGGCAGAAAGGTTGCGGGATAGAGATTCCGTCCATTTTATCATAGAACTTCTGAAAAGCAGGAGCGGTAAGGTCTGCCATTACCAGCGTGATGATGTAGCAGATGATAGCTGCAAAGAATCCCCAATAGATATTGTCGGAAGCAAAGTATACGATAGCGCCGATAAATGCAAAGTGCCAGTAGTTCCAAAGGTCGATATTGACGGTACGGGTTGTTTTAGTCAGCAACATTAATAAGTTAATTCCCAGACAAACAGGGATGATGAAAGCACCGACTGAGGTATTGTAAGCTACCGCCGCAGCAGAAGGCCACCCCATGTCGAAAATTCCTAATTCCAATCCGTAGATTTCAACCATTTTACTTAATGCCGGACCCAGACTGCTGGTTAGCAATGCCGTCACTACTGATAAACCAACGAAACCGACACCAACCAACAAACCCGCTCTTGAGCGCTTTGGGAAGTTTAATACCGATACATACTCCTAAAATCGTGAAAATGATCGGCATCATTACTGCCGCTCCAAGACCGATAATGTACTTAAATACTTCTTCCATTCTGTTCTATTTTTCTCTGTTTTAATGATAATTTACTGTGTTTCCCCAGAGGGCATTAGTTGTAAACCGTGCCAAAAGTACGACCTTTTCCGCTTTATTCCAAAACGAAACTCTTAATTTATCAGTTATTGCATCAAAAATGGACATTTTTGACGTTTGCGTGCACAAAAATAGTCGTTTCCGTACACGAAAAAAAAAAATGCACCTAGTTGATTAAAAATTCCTATCCGGTTTGGAAGAAATACACTACTTTCGTAGCGTGAAAAACAAGTATGTTGAATCCTTAAAATAACAAACCATGAGACGAACCCTTGCATCTGTTCTTTTTATATTGCTTACACTGGCTGCAATCATTCCCTCGATGTCGGCGCAGCAGGTAGATAAGAAACTCCCCTGGTCTGTACGAATGACTCAATCAGAAATGATCCGTTGCCCGGAATCTTGGCAACTCGACTTTCAGCCCAAGCTAAAGTGGGATTATTGTCACGGTCTTGAATTGGGAGCCATGCTTGATGTCTATGATACGTATGGTGACAAGAAAATCCGCGACTACGCCATTGCATACGCAGATACAATGGTGCACGCCGACGGAACGATTACCGCCTATAAATTAACCGATTACAGTCTGGATCGCATCAATTCCGGGAAAATTCTTTTCCGTATTTATGAGCAAACCAAAGATCCGAAATACAAGAAAGCGCTCGATCTGCTTTACAGCCAGTTTGAAGGACAGCCCCGTAATGATGATGGCGGTTTTTGGCACAAGAAAATTTATCCGCATCAGATGTGGCTGGACGGACTTTACATGGGAGCTCCTTTTTATGCAGAATATGCATTCCGCAACAACCTTCCGAAAGACTATGCGGATATAATTAACCAGTTTGTCACTTGCGCCCGCCATACTTACGACCCGAAAAACGGACTTTACCGTCATGCGTGTGACGTCAGTCGCACCGAACGTTGGGCGGATCCGGTCACGGGGCAGTCGAAGCACTGCTGGGGACGTGCTATGGGGTGGTATGCCATGGCGTTGGTAGATGCGCTGGATTTTATTCCGAAGCACGAAGCAGGGAGGGATTCGCTGCTTGCTATTCTGAATAATATTGCTGTGCAGGTAAAGAAACTGCAAGACCCGAAAACCGGAGGCTGGTATCAGGTCATGGATAGAAGCGGAGATCAAGGAAACTATGTCGAATCGTCCTGTTCCGCCATGTTTATCTACTCCTTGTTTAAGGCTGTCCGCAAGGGATATATTGATAAATCTTATCTGGATGTAGCGTTGAAGGGCTATAAAGGTTTCCTTGATAATTTTATCGAAGTGGATAGGAACGGCCTGGTAACCATAACCAAGGCTTGTGCAGTAGCCGGGTTGGGAGGAAAAGTATATCGTTCCGGTGATTACGACTATTATATTAATGAAACAATCCGTAATAACGACCCCAAAGTTGTGGGGCCATTTATCATGGCTAGCTTGGAATATGAACGTTTACAAAAGTAATTTATGCCGATGAAAGGGACTATTTTTAAAGGGATATTGCTAATTCTCTTTCTTGGTGTAGGAGAAACGGCAGTTTATTCGCAACAACAGCAGCGCAAAGATACGTTGGTCGTCACACGCGACGGGACAGGAGATTACCGCAATATTCAGGAAGCAGTGGAAGCGGTCCGCGCTTTTATGGATTACACGGTGACAATTTATATCAAGAACGGCACGTATAAAGAGAAGCTGGTAATTCCCTCTTGGGTCAAGAACGTTCAGTTGGTAGGCGAAAGCGCCGAAAATACGATTATCACCTACGACGACCATGCCAATATTAACAAAATGGGAACATTCCGCACGTACACCGTCAAGGTATCGGGCAACGATATTACTTTCAAGGACTTAACGATTGAAAATAATGCGGCTCCTTTGGGACAGGCCGTGGCACTTCATACCGAGGGTGACCGGCTGATGTTCATAAACTGCCGTTTTCTGGGAAATCAGGATACTATTTATACCGGTTCGGAAGGGGCACGGCTCTTATTTACCAACTGTTACATCGAAGGTACTACCGACTTTATCTTCGGACCTTCCACTGCACTTTTCGAATACTGTGAGCTGCATAGCAAACGTGATTCGTATATCACTGCCGCTTCTACTCCTCAAAATATAGAATTTGGCTATGTCTTCAAGAATTGCAAGTTGACTGCTGCTCCGGGAGTGAAAAAGGTCTATCTGGGCCGTCCGTGGCGTCCGTATGCAGCGACAGCTTTTATTAACTGTGAGTTTGGAAACCATATCCGTCCCGAAGGTTGGCACAACTGGAAGAATCCGGAGAATGAAAAAACAGCCCGTTATGCCGAATTTGGCAATACGGGCGAAGGCGCAAAGACTGAAGGACGTGTAGCATGGGCCGAACGTTTTTTCTTACAAAGAAAGAAGTATTGAAGTATACACCGGAGAATATCTTTAAAGAAGATAGCAATTGGTATCCTTATAAATAGGAACAGATAAGATGTCCGATCGGTTGGGGGAGCCTTTTGAAAAGCTTTTTGTTTCCCTATAAGCTCGAAATCCTGGTTCCGAGGCGGGGAAACTGTAGTTTCTCTATGTGGGAACTGGAGTTTCTGCGTGTGGAAACTAGAGTTTCTAACGCTTGAAACTAAAGTTTCAGAGCCTTGAAACTGAACTTGTTCAGGTGCAAGACAAAATGTTGCAGGTGGCAGATAAAACGAAGAAGAACTAAAAGAGCGTGAAGAATATGAAAACACTAGGGGCTAAAATGATAGGATTACTGGTAGCAGCCTTTTATCCTCTGTTCCGCATTTCGTGCGGATAAACCGGTCGTAACTGTCTTTATGATAGGAGATTCTACTATGGCCAATAAGAAACTGGACGGAGGAAATCCCGAACGTGGCTGGGGAATGGTACTTCCCGGATTCTTCTCCGAGGATATCAGGATAGATAATCATGCTGCCAATGGTCGAAGTTCCAGAAGTTTTATCAGTGAAGGCCGCTGGGAAAAAAGTCATTTCTAAGGTGAAAAAAGGGAGATTATGTCTTTATCCAGTTCGGGCACAATGATGAAAAAGCTGATCCCACCCGCCATACCGATCCCGGAACCACCTTCGATGATCATCTCCGTCGCTACGTGAACGAGACTCGAGCCAAAGGGGGAATCCCCGTATTGTTCAATTCCATTGTCCGCCGTAACTTTGTTCAGCCTAAGGACACTTCCATTTTAAAAAGATGTCCGCCGGACACCGGGGAAAGTGAACCGCCCAAAGAAGGAACCGTTTTATTCGATACTCACGGAATGTTTATCTGGATTCTCCGCGTAATGTGGCGAAAAAGAACTCGGAGTTGCATTTATTGATATGAATACGATAACACACGACTTGGTGGAAGGACTCGGCCCGGTAGAGTCAAAGAAACTGTTCATGTTCGTCGAACCGGATCAGGTTCCCGCCTTCCCGAAAGGCCGCGAAGACAATACTCATCTGAATGTATATGGTGCACGTGTGATTGCCGAGTTGGCAGTAGAGGCAATCGGCAAAGCAGTTCCGGAACTGGCACCATATATCCGCCACTATGATTACGTGGTGGCACAAGACGGAAGCGGTGATTTCTTCACCGTTCAGGAAGCGATTAATGCGGTTCCCGATTTCCGTAAGAACATCCGCACCACGATTCTGATACGTAAAGGTACTTATAAAGAAAAGATTATCATCCCCGAAAGCAAGATTAATGTCGCCTTGATCGGAGAAGAAGGCGCGACGTTGACCAATGACGACTTCGCCAACAAGAAAAATGTATTTGGCGAGAACATGGGAACTTCCGGTTCATCGAGCTGCTACATTTATGCACCGGACTTTTATGCAGAGAATATCACTTTTGAGAACTCCGCCGGTCCCTGTCGGGCAGGCAGTTGCCTGTTCTTTGTCTCCGCCGACCGTGCCTTCTTCAAGAACTGCCGCTTTTTAGGTTTTCAGGATACCCTCTATACTTACGGCAAGCAAAGTCGTCAATATTATGAGGACTGTTACATCGAAGGAACAGTTGATTTCATTTTCGGTTGGTCTACGGCTGTCTTTAACCGTTGCCACATTCACAGCAAACGGGACGGCTATGTGACCGCACCTTCTACCGACCAAGGGAAAAAGTATGGCTACGTCTTCTATGATTGTAAGCTCACCGCATCACCTGAAGCGAAGAAAGTATATCTCTCCCGTCCCTGGCGTCCGTATGCCCAAGCCGTATTTGTCCGTTGCGAACTGGGACAGCACGTCCTTCCCGAAGGCTGGAACAACTGGGGGAAGAAGGAAAACGAGAAAACTGCTTTTTATGCAGAGTATGACAGTCGTGGCGAAGGTGCCAATCCGAAGGCACGTGCCGCTTTCTCCCATCAGTTGAAAACTCTTAAAGGATATGAGATAGAAACAGTGCTGGCCGGTGATGACGGGTGGAATCCGGTAAAAAACGGAAATCATCTGTTAGATGTAAAACGTTGAACTCTTATGCCTGAAACTGAAAACTTGTTTTATTGAATAACCTGATTCTGCTAAATAGCTGGTAAAGATAGTATTAAAATCCTGTTATTTTTCTATCTTTACGCCACAGAACCAAGTGATATGATGAAGAAAACTTTACTTTCAGTGATTCTCCTGCTAGCTATTGTGTTCACGGCACATACACAGCAGCATTGCTTTTTCACCCATTACTCTACTGAGGACGGACTGTCGCAAAATACAGTCATGAGCATTCTTCAGGACCATAAAGACAATCTTTGGTTTGCCACCTGGGATGGTATTAACCGTTTTAATGGGTACACTTTCAAAACTTACAAGGCACGACAGGGAAATTACATCAGTCTGACCAATAATCGGGCGGACCGTATGTATGAAGACCGTTACGGTTTTCTCTGGTTGTTGACCTATGACAACCGCGTTCATCGCTTTGATCCGAAAACGGAAACTTTCGAGCAAGTGCCCGCAGCCGGTGAGGAGGGGAGTGCATTCAATGTACATACCATTGAAGTAATGCCGAACGGAACTGTCTGGCTGCTGACGGAAAACGACGGTGCGATTCGCATTCTGACTCATCCCGACGAGAATCATCGGCTGACATGGGATATTTATTCCAATAAGACGGAATTGTTTCCCTCTTTACATGTGTTTTAAAGTACATCAGGACAAAGCCGGTAATGACTGGCTGCTGACAGACAACGGGTTGGGCATGATTCGTCCAGGAGACAAAGAACCTGTTTCTTATTTTACGGAAACCAAAGGAAAGCTTAGCGGAATGAACCAGGCTTTCTATGCCGTGCAGGAACGTGATGAGGATATTTGCTTTGCTTCGGACCACGGACGTGTCTGGGTATATCAGAAAGGAAGCGGAGAATTTGTATTGCTCGAACTTCCGACCAAAGGGCGGATCACCTCCATTCATACGGTTGCACCGGATATGTCGGTCATCACTACGGATTCGGACGGTTTCTTTACCTGTAATCTGAAAACGAAAGCATCGGTACACTATTCATTTCTGACTTGCAAGGAGTTACCTGCCAAACCCATTCTATCGGCTTATGTAGACCGTTCTTCGGAAGTCTGGTTCGAACAGGAAGAACCGGGTGTGGTAGCTCATTTCAATCCGTTTACCGGAGTAGTGACGCGTGAGCAGATTCTTATTGAATATAGTAATCCTGAACGTTCGCGTCCTGCTTTTCATATCCATGAGGATGTGAACGGCTATCTGTGGGTACACCCGTATGGAGGTGGTTTCTCATATTTTGATCCTCAGAAGAAGCGGCTGGTTCCTTTTTATAACGGACTGGGCAGCCGTGACTGGCGTTTCTCCAATAAGATTCACTCGGCTTTCTCCGACAAACAAGGGAATTTGTGGATGTGTACCCATTCCAAGGGATTGGAAAAGGTGACTTACCGTAATGTTCCTTTTTCAATGATGACTCCCGTACCGCAGGAATATGAATCACTACATAATGAGATACGTGCCCTCTGTGAAGACAAACAGGGGAATCTCTGGGTCGGTGTGAAGGACGGTATACTTCGTATATATGACGCCGATCGAACTTATAAGGGATATCTGACGGAAAACGGCATAATTTCCACTGTCGGCACTCCCGTGAAGGGAACAGCCTATTTTATCATTCAGGATTCGAAAGGAGTGATCTGGATTGCGACAAAAGGTGACGGGCTGATCCGTGCCGAGGCAACCTCTCCTTCGGGAATGTCGTACAAGCTGACCCGTTATCTTCACCAAGAGGATGATATGTATAGCTTGAGCGATAACAATGTGTATTGTGTGTACGAAGATCATAACGGGAGAATCTGGGCGGCTACCTTTGCCGGTGGTATCAATTATCTCACGGAGAATGAGGACGGAAAGGTTTTGTTTATCAATCACCGTAACCATTTGAAAGGTTATCCTATTGATCCCTGCTACAAGGCTCGTTTTATCACTTCCGACAATAACGGCCGTTTGTGGGTGGGAACGACGACGGGTGCCGTAGCCTTTGACGAGAATTTCGAGAAACCGGAAGATGTACAGTTCTATCACTTCTCCCGTATGCCGAACGATACACAAAGTTTGAGTAACAATGATGTGCACTGGATTATCCCCACTACGGATAAGGAACTTTATCTGGCTACCTTTTGGTGGCGGACTCAACAAACTGATCTCTATCAGTGAAGACGGACATGGGGCGTTTAAGTCTTACTCGGTGCAGGACGGGCTTCCTTCGGATGTACTGCTTTCCATTCGCGAGGACGATAAACAGAACTTATGGATTAGTACGGAGAATGGAATCTGTAAATTCATCCCCTCCGAAGAACGGTTTGAAAGTTATGATGAGCGTAGTATAACTTTCCCAGTACGTTTTAGTGAGGCGGCTTCCACATTGACCGCGAAAGGCAATATGCTGTTCGGTGCCAGTGGAGGGGTTTTTATCTTCAACCCGGATTCTATCCGTAAGAGTAGTTATGTGCCTCCGATCGTGTTTTCTAAATTAACAGTAGCCAATGAGGATGTTGTGCCCGGGGAACAATCGTTGTTGCAGGCAGATATTGATGATACGGAGCAGCTGGTGCTTTCGCACGATGAGAATATCTTCTCTGTACAGTTTGCAGCGCTCGATTATACCAATCCGCAGAATGTGCAGTATGCCTACATTTTGGACGGATTTGAAAAACAATGGACCTTTGCCGACAAGCAACGTAGTGTGACTTATACGAATCTTCCGAAAGGGGAGTATGTGCTTCGTGTCCGTTCTACAAACAGTGATGGTGTGTGGGTAGAGAATGAACGTGTGCTGGATATTGTCATTCTTCCCTCGTTTTGGGAAACTCCGGTGGCATACGTACTCTATGTGCTGTTGATTCTAGTTATCATTCTTGTGGCAGTTTATATCCTGTTTACTATTTATCGGTTGAAGCATGAGGTATCCATAGAACAGCAGATTTCGGATATAAAGCTGCGTTTCTTCACTAATATTTCCCATGAACTTCGTACGCCGCTGACGCTGATTGCGGGTCCCGTTGAACAAGTCTTGAAGAATGATAAGTTACCGGAGGACGTCCGTGAACAGTTGGTGGTGGTAGAGAGGAATACTAACCGTATGCTTCGTCTTGTCAATCAGATTCTGGACTTCCGCAAGATTCAGAACAAGAAGATGAAGATGCAGGTGCAACGTGTGGATGTCGTGTCCTTTGTCCGTAAGGTCATGGATAATTTCGAAGCCGTAGCCGAGGAACATCGGATTGATTTCCTGTTTGAGACGGAGAAACAGCATTTGTTTCTTTGGGTGGATGTGGATAAGTTGGAAAAGATTGTGTTTAACCTGCTTTCCAATGCTTTCAAATATACGCCGAACGGCAAGATGATTACGATTTTTTATTCGTGAAGATGAGAATACCGTTTCGATCGGTGTACAGGACCAGGAATCGGTATTGCGGAAAACAAGAAGAAGTCGTTGTTTGTCCGCTTCGAGAATCTGGTGGATAAGAATCTTTTCAATCAGGCTAGTACGGGCATCGGGCTTTCGTTGGTAAAGGAACTTGTGGAGATGCATAAGGCTACAATTTCCGTTGACAGCCGTTTGGGAGAAGGGAGTTGTTTCAAGGTTGACTTCCTGAAAGGGAAAGAACATTATGACGAAGAAGTCGAATTTATCCTTGACGATGCGGAAGCTCCGGTAAGAATGGGGCAGGTGGTGGACATTGCCAATGCATCGCTTCAATCTGAAACTCTTGTAACGGCAGCTGGTCCGGAGTTTGAGAAATCGTCTTCGGAGGAAGAACCGTTAGCGGAAGATACTTCTAAAGAGTTAATGTTGTTAGTCGAAGAATAATCAGGAGTTGCGTGAGTTTCTGCGCAGCATCTTTTACTCCGGTATACAGGGTGGTGGAGGCGGCCGACGGAATGGAAGGCTGGAGTAAAGCGTTGAAGTATTTGCCGGACATTATCATCAGTGATGTGATGATGCCTGAAAAGGATGGTATCGAAATGACACGTGAACTGCGTGCGGATATGATGACTAGCCATATACCTATTATTCTGCTTACTGCCAAGACTACTATCGAAAGCAAATTAGAAGGACTGGAGTACGGTGCAGATGACTATATCACGAAACCTTTTAGTGCCACCTATCTGCAAGCCCGTGTAGAAAACTTGTTGATACAGCGCAAGAAACTTCAGAATTTCTATCGTGATAGCCTGATGCATATCAACATGGCTGCTGTTCCTGAAGATCTGCCTATATCGGCAGAGGGGGAATCAAAGAGAAGAAAACAGGACTGAACCGGAGCAGGAAGTACAACCTGCTGTTCCCGATATGTCTCCTAACGATCGTAAGTTTATGGATAAATTGGTGGAACTAATGGAGCAGAATATGGATAATGGCGAGTTGGTGGTGGATGATTTGGTACGCGAACTGGCTGTCAGTCGTTCGGTGTTCTTCAAGAAGCTGAAAACGCTTACCGGATTAGCGCCTATCGAGTTTATCAAAGAAATCCGTATTAAACGTGCTACACAATTGATTGAAACCGGAGAGTTTAATATGACGCAGATTTCATATATGGTCGGGATCAATGACCCGCGTTATTTCAGCAAATGTTTCAAGGCGCAGGTGGGGATGACGCCGACGGAGTATAAAGAGAAAGTGGGGAGATAATACGAGTTTAGGCACAGAGTTCTTCCTTCATGTGAAGATACTAAAAAGAGAGGTCACTTCATCGGAATGAAGTGACCTCTCTTTTAGTATCTATGTTGTTCGTGATTTATGGCAGCCAGCGCGGGTCACCAAAACCATAACTCTGATAAAGTTCATCAGTGATAGTGAAATCAGCCTTATCCGGGTTGGCGAACGGATTGTTCTCAAGAACATTTCCTTCTGTGTCGAAGCACGTTACTGTTGTGTCCGTATTGCCTTCAGCCAATGAGATCAAGTTCTTACAGTTGTGGTAATAATTGTTCGAGTAGGTTGGCTTTCCTACGGCACTTGAGTTGGCAAAGCCGCGTTTGTTGTTGAAGTTGGCAATTACGTTGTTGGTAAACGTGTTGGTGTTACCCTTGAATCGCAGATAGAAGAAGCGATAGTTGGCTTCACCGTTACCTACATTATAGAATGTACATTTATCAATCGAAGTTACCATGTTTGCAGTTACGCTGTTTGATGCGTCATCGGCACGTAGTACGTCCCGCTTGGAGGCGGAGTTATAGATTGTGGAACTTGAAATGGTGAGATTGTTCCAACCACCTTTACGGCTATCAATAAAGTCACCACCGTCACACACGATATCATGAATGAGGGAGTTTTCTATCTTGATAGTATTTGGTACGCTGCTGCAACATTGATATAAATAAGTCCTTTAATATAGTTTCTTATTTCACACCCGTTAATGGTAAGGTCACCGAATCCTCCTTCTTTTTTGTATTCAATAGCCTGGCTGCCATCAGTATTTGTTCCATCTAACACAACCTGATAGAGATAGAGTGAAGCGCCGTTATAGATATGGATACAAGTGTTGATTACCGGTGGCTCAGCAGAATTCTTAGCAGCAATGACTACATTGTTATTAATTTGTAATTTGGTTGCTGTCAGCACATATTCACCGGCTGCAAGAGCAAACTTACTGCCTGGTGTTGCATCTTGAATAGCAGAAACCCAATCGTCAGCAGGAGTAAGTTCGATAGCATCACTCAAATCCAGATTAGTGGTGAAAGTAGAATAACCACGAGTCTTTTCACCTAACTTCAATGTAGCTCTGTAATTGGTTTCCGGTGTAAGACCTGTGATAGTGGCGGAGCCGGAAGATATGTCGGTTGAATTCAGCGTATACGTCACAGTATTGGCACTGGAGTTTGCGGTAGTAGGAGCACAGATGACAGCATCGACCTCAATACCCGGTGTCCATGTTACTTTTACAGAAGTGCTCTGAATGTCACCGGCTTTTTACCTTTTTCATGTTCTGTTCGGGGTTGGTTGTACGCTTGATGTCAACCCATTTGGATGTGCGGGAAGAATTGTTTTCATCAATGGCTCTTACGCGGATGTAATAATCAGTCTCTCCGATAAGATTGGTTAAAGTCTTTTCGGTTAAAGTTGTGGTATATGAGGCATCCGGTGTACGTTGGTCATAATCGGGACTGTCCGCATAAACTTCAAGTTCGTAAGAGGTAGCTCCTGACATTTCATTCCAACTGACAATGATGTTTACTTCCTGTGAAATACGTGCAGTGATGCCGGTTGGCGACAAGACACGATTAAGAACTAAATCATTGATATCATCTGGTTCACTACATGATGTCACTGCAACACTACCCAGGCAAACGGCAGCTAATGTACAAATTGATAGTATATATTTTTTCATTGTTGTTTAATCATTTAGTTAGTTAATACCACTCGTAATTAGAAAGATTAGGATTATCATTCAAGTTGACGTTAAAGATAGGCCAGTATTGATATTTGTCCGGGTCGCGAACATAGAGATAGTCAATAACATCTTCCAGGGCATTATCTTTGATCCAAGTGGATGCTTCGCCCTTACTGTCTGAAAATTCGGTATAGCCTTCCGGATTAATATCCATTTCACCATAGTTCAGACCGTAAAGGTTCAGTTTTGCATCCTTTTCGGTAGTCTCTATACCATTACGAGTCCAGGTATATGCGCTCATTTTATAATATGCATGGCCTGATAGCTGGCTGTAAGGATGTTTAGAATCATAATCGGTCAAACTCACAATAGCTTTCATCTTGTTTTTTGTCTCGTCCATTTTACTTTTCAACATTCCCCAACGGATAAGATCAGCTTTACGGATCAGTTCTCCGGCAAACTCATAAGCTCTCTCGTCAACAATTGCCTGGAACATCTTTTCTTTACTGAGAGCTGCTTCTGCAACATGCTTCGTAACTTCTGTTGCACGGTCGGAGGTCGCAAAAGCGCGGTTGCGAATCTTAGTCAGGTAAGGAACGGCAGCAGATGCACCATTCAACTCGTTTTCCAGTTCGGCGCGCATCAGTACGATGTCGGCATAACGCATATATTGTCTGTTGATACCGTCATCGTTTCCGGTAGGAATCATACGGTTCGTCCATTCATAACGCAACTTTCCGAAACTCCAGCTTTTGAAAGACTGAAGAGTTTGTACGCCTTTTGTCCATTGGAATGGGCAGCAAGTTATATCACGGCGCAAGTCCTTTACTGAATAGTCAAAGAAGAAAGTTGGTGTAGGACCAACCTGGCTTCCCTGAAGCATGGTTGTCATATTGTCGGCAGTGGTATGCTTGATACCGAAAGTGTACATGATACGTCCGCGTGCGGGGTTATTGCTATAACCTATCTCGAACAATGATTCACTGCCTGCATTGATAACATCTCCTGAGATTCCGTTGTTGTTGAAGATATCTTCAAAATTTGATTTTAAAGCCACGTAAGTGCCTTCCTGTTCCATTACATCTTTACAAGCTTGCAGTGCGATAGGGTAGAGACGTGTTTTGGATAGTTCCGGATCCGTACTTAAACGGTTTTCTCCGTCAAGACGCTGAGCGTAGCCGGATGCTTGCAGGCATACGCGGGCCAGGAGACCTTTTACGAAGACTTTGTTCACGCGTTCCACTGTTTGTGTGGCGTCTATCTCATTAGGCCACGCGCAAAGGTCTTGTGCCTCTTGCAAATCAATGATGAGCTGCTTGTAGATGACATCACGGTCTTCGCGTCCTGAATACATATTGTCGGCGTTCAATGAAGTCAGGCGTGCGGGAACATCTCCCCCACATATTAATCAGGTCAATATAATGTAAGGCACGTAGCGTGAGCGCTTCCCCCAACAATTGTTTCATATTGGCATTTGTCAGGTCTGCATATTCACGAAGACCTTCAATAGCCAGATTGGCACGTTCGATAGCGGCATATATCTTAGCCCAAAGGTCGGTCCCGGTACTGGTGTTCATTTGATCGTTTCCGACTCCGGCATTGTATGTTGCCAAGTCTGCCTTTCCGTCGGCCTTGTCCGAACTGTTATAGTATTCTATATCTGTATTGTATCCATACCAAATGGCACGTGCACGATAGTTTTGCTCTCCAAATTCCTGATAGATATTGGCAATGGTGCCTTGCGCATATTCATAAGTACTGAAAATGTTCTTACCGTCTAAAGATGAAGGAGAACTTTGATCTAAGAAATCACTGCAAGAAGACAGACTAGCAAGAAGGGCGATAGCTGTCAATGATTTAATCGTTATATTTTTTTTCATTTCTTTTTCGTTTTAGAAGTTTAAGTTAAGACCTATTACAAACTGGCGGCTCTTCGGGTATGCAGAGTAGTCTACTCCCGGAGTAAGAGCTGTTTTGTTTCGGGTGGAAACTTCAGGGTCGAAGCCTGAATAACCGGTCAGACAAAATACATTATAACATGTGGCGTAGAAACGCAAATTGTTAATACCCACTTTTCTAGTCAGGGACTGCGGTAGAGTATAACCTACTGTTAATGTAGACAGACGTAGGAAGGAGCCATCTTCAACAGCCCAGTCGGTCAATACATAACTGGTATAGGGTGACCACATGGTAGTATTGGCGTTTAATGCAGCCAACTGTGCGGGATCGTTTACCAAGTTTCCGTTGGCGTCAAGGTTTGTCCAACGTTTGCCTTCGGCCATAATGTCGATCATGTTACGGTAATAGTATTGATAGGACGAAGTATATTCAATCTTATTGGCATTATAAACGTCATTACCGATACTGTAAGTGAAGTTTGCACTCAAATCAAAACCATATACGCGACCTGAAAGGGCGAAACCACCACTGGCTTTAGGATTGGTATTACCGATAACGGTACGGTCTTTTTTCATCAATGACATTGTCACTGTCGTCTATATTCTTCAGTTTTAAGGCACGCGGACGGAGATAACTGGCACCGATAACACCTGCATTGCTTGCTACATCTTGTTTCAATACCCATTTTTCACCGCTGGCATAATAGTCTTCAAAGTCACTTACTTCATAACGTCCGGCAGTTACATATCCGTAGATCTCACCTACTGAATGGCCTGGTTTCACGATGAAGTCATCCTGAATCTGTGTTGAGGCCCAACCGGATGATGCCGGATATTGTGATAATGTACCCAGGTTCTTTACTTTGTTTTTATTGAAACCTACGTTACCATTGAAGCCTCAGGCTCATAGTTTTTTTCTTGCTGATGATGTTCCAGGTAAGAGATATTTCAAAACCTTTGTTCTCAGTCTTACCGAGGTTGCGGTACTGGTAGTCATAACCGGAACCGGAAACAGGGAATGCGATTAGTAAATCTTTAGTCGTATTCTTATAATATTCGATGCTACCGGTCATGGCTTGCCACCGAATAAGGTATAATCCAAACCAACGTTACGGGTAACGGTCGTTTCCCATTTCAAGTCCGGATTGGATGCGTAGGAACCACTTTGACCTGAGGCAATGCCGCTTGTCCAATAAGAAGGGAATTGATTGAGCCAAGTAGTAGAACCGGAAGACCATACGGGAGAAGTCTGGTCGGCGGGAATATTGTTATTACCTGCGGTACCATAAGAAAAAACGTATTTTCAAATCATCAAGCCAATTCTGGGTCTTCTCCATGAACTTTTCTGAGGAAATACGCCATGCTACGGCAGCTGAAGGGAAATACCCCCAACGATTGCCTTTAGAGAATTTGGAAGAACCATCGGCACGGAATGTACCGCTAATCAAATATTTGCTTTGGAAATCGTAATTGACACGTCCGAAGTAGGAAAGCAAGTTGTCGTCTGCGTTAGTATATTTTTGTCACACTATAAGGAGTACCTTGTGAAGACAAGGCCCAAGCCTGAGAAGCAGTAAAGCTGACAGGAAAGAAGCTCAGACGGTCATCATTCAATGAACTTTTTTTATTGATAGTCTCTTCACCAACCAATACATTCAGGTTGTGGTCTTTATTCTTGATGATATCTTTGAAGTTGTAATTTACTGTATTGGTATTGCGGAAAGTCTTACGCTGCGTGTCGGCAAAATAAGCCATCGGATGAACACCTTCTGTATCGGAACTGTTGGTACGTGCATTGTAAGTACTTGGACCATAATATTTCTTATCGGTATTGTAGTACCAGTCCAGACCGAATTCTGTTTTGAACTTGAAGTTCTTGAAGATTTCCCATAAAAAGCTTCCATTCATGTTGAAAGTCTGACGGTTCTGCTTGCGGTCTGTGTCATATACTGATGTAATCGGGTTTGTCAACTGAAAATCCGGGTCATAACTGTCACTCAAATCAGGAAAGTTAAACATCGGGTAGATCATAACGTTCTTCATGCGTGAGTCGGCTGAAGATACTTCACTCTTGCTTTCATTGGCACCTGCACCGTTTACCGTGGTATTGGCATAACGCATAGAGAAGTCGAGGCTGACTTTATCATTCACCTTGTGGTTAAGTTTTTTAAGCTTAAATTATCACGTCGGAAAGAAGACCCCAGCATGATAGCTTTGTCATTCATGTGGGCATATCCCATGTTGAATTTAGTTTTATCCGAACCACCGCTAATTGTCAAGCTATGATTGAAGGTATTTCCTGTACGGCCGAATACTTGGTCTTGCCAGTCATTGGTTGGGGCGTTTTCATACAAGTCTGCATCTTGCCAGTTGCCGAAAAGACTGGTAAATTTGCTTTCATTACCTCTCAACAAGGCGTATTCTCTTTGCCATTTTACGTAATCAGTTGCGCTCAATGTCTCCAAGGTCTTTGCCATTTTTTTCCAGGAATAGTAGGTATTATAAGATACACTCAGTTTTCCTTCCTTTCCGCTTTTAGTCGTTACCAGGATTACACCGTTTGCACCGCGGGAACCGTAAATAGCTGTAGAAGATGCATCTTTCAGTACAGTCATATCCTCAATATCGGATGCGGGAATGTCGCTGATAGACTCTACCGGGAAACCGTCTACGATAAACAGCGGAGTATTGTCACCTGTGATAGAACCACCACCACGTACGCGAATCTTCATTTCTGCGTCAGGAGAACCTTCGGTAGTGGTGATTTGTACGCCCGCCATTTTACCTTGCAAGGCTTCTGTTGCCGAAGCTACGGGAACGGCGCTCAATACTTCGGAACTAACCGTAGCAACGGAACCTGTGATATCTTTCCGTTTGGCTGTACCATAGCCGATAACAACGACTTCATCTAATGCTTTGGTGTCGTCAGACAAAGTTACGTCGATTTTGTTTTTTCCTTTGATTGCAATTTCTTGTGTCTTCATACCGATGTATGAAACAATAAGAGTGGCATTGGCAGGAACTTTGAGAGAGAAATCACCATTCAGATTGGTAATCGTACCATTGGAGGTATTTCCTTTTTCTACGATGGAAGCACCGATAATTGGATCTCCGGTTGCATCTTTCACATTACCGGTTGCGGTAATAGTCTGCGCTGATACGCTTAGCGAAAAAACTGCTAATATCATTAGCAGTAAAACTCGCATGTTTTTCATTCTTTTAGACATCATTTTTCTTTTAATATATAGATTGTTAATATTATAAACATTCGGTTACTTGTAAGGCTTTGTTTGTGCAAAAATAAGTCATCGACAGCGCTATCTATGTGCAATAATTGTTTTTATCATGGGAAATATTGTTTTTCCACCTCTGAGTAACAAAAAAGCGGAAGTATTGCTATATACTTTCCGCTTTCCTGTGTCTGTTTGGAAGTGTTATGTGTCAAAATTCTATTTCTTTGTGGGGAATAAATGATTGACCAGATTGTTCATATATACTTCCAGATTTGTGTATTCGGACTTAAACTATACTTAGTACCATCGGCTCAAGGGTCGTTCGGATCCAAATTATTTTTCTTTTCCCATTCATCCGGCATACCGTCACCATCGGTATCGACTAAAGTTACTTCCGATTTATATTCCGGCCATCCTCCTACATCCGATGGCTGGTCTATCATGCCGTTGGTGCTACCGTGGGAACCTTCATAAGTATAATTACCTTTGCGGGTTTCTTCTACAATGCGTTTGTCTATTATGTCACGACGATACGAAGCACCGGCATATTCGAGCACGTCTTTATATGCTTTTTTTCGCAGATTGCAAGGAAGTACGTTCGGCTATATTGAAAGCTTTTAGAGGGACAACCTTTTTTTCAGGTGCAAAGTCGTTCTTGATTACCAGTCCGTAGGCATTGTCTCTGTTCACTTTGTAAAGAGCTTCTTTTTGTTTATCGGTGAGTTTAGAACAAGTAGGGTCCATATAATTACCATTAAAGTAGAATATACCGTGGACACCGGCTTCATTCTTATTCGTTCCATCGTCGGCGTATGCGGTAAACAAACGTTTAAAAGAACCTTTTGTAGCGCTGAAAGGTCCCGGTTTATAATAGTTGTTAATGAAATTGTAGGAACCTCCTTCGCCGGCATAAGCTCCGTCACTACCATAATTATAGATTACATTATTGAATAAATCAACTTTTTCTTCTTCCGGTTTACCAGTATAGCGGCTTCCGCAAAGACGAGGAGTACGGTTGGTGTGATGAGCCAATAAGTTGTGATGAAAAGTTGCAGTCTGTCCTCCCCAAATGCCTCCATAGCCGTGAGCTCCTTTTTCATGAATGGAGTTGGCAAGGCTTTCGCTGATGATGCACCATTGGAGAGTGAAATTGCGATTATTATAAAAAGTGGCGCATTCATCGGTACTCCAACTCATGGAGCAGTGGTCAATGATAATATTTTGGTGGTTTTTGATGCCGTTCATAGCGTCGTCTCCTTTTTGTTTGATGTCAACTCCCATGCGTGAGCGGATAAAACGGACAATTACATTGTCGGCTTGAATGGAGAAAGTATAGTTTTTTAGGCAGATACCGTCACCTGGAGCTGTTTGTCCGGCAATGGTTAGGTCTCCATTGTTGACTCTCAGAGGTTTTTGCAGCTCTATGATTCCGTCTACTGCAAAAACGATTGTGCGAGTACCTTTTTGGTTGATAGCCCAACGGAAAGTTCCTTCGGAACCGTCATCGGCTAGTGAAGTCACTATATATACAGTACCTCCGGCACCTCCTGTTGTATACTTTCCGGCACCATAAGCTCCCGGAAAAGCTATAATTTTGTTTCGATCAGGGGTCGGATAGTCTTTCTTCTCATTATTGACACTTTTATTATCCTGTATATCAATGGATATATAGGTTGTCGCACTTACCATTATAGGTATAGTGAGTAAAATGCACAGTGCTGCCGGTAGTTTTTTATTCATGCTCTTTCTTTAGTTGATTATTGTTTTGATATGGAACTTTATTCTGATTTTCGTTTTAATGGCGTAAAGGTATGAATATTTAGGTAGCTACGTGTGTAATAATTGTTATTCGCATAGTATTTATTGTTATTTGAAACTTGTCTTTTTTTTAATTCAACCATAATTAATCAACAATAAATACAAAGTGAAAAACAAATATTGCACATGAGTATATTTCTGTTTCCATACTTTTGTGAGGTGAACTCGTTCGTAATAAAAAGGATAATCACTTTAAACTATCAGGAACATGAAAAGACTAATAAAAGGACAACTTGTTATTTGGGTTTATAAAGAAAATATATTGGGAATTATGTTGTCGGCTTTCCTTTTTGGGGGAGTAGTTGCCTGTTCGGATGAACAGGCAACAGAAAAACAGTTGACAGATGAATCGGGGCTACCGGAATATCCTATCCCCGACCGTACCACCATTGTTGCTTTTCCGGGAGCTTATGGTGCCGGAAAGTATACAACAGGAGGTGCGGGAGGTACTGTATATATAGTGACTTCATTAGCTGATGATGGGGTGGTGGGTACTTTACGTCATGCTATACAGCAGAAGGGAAGACGTACAATAGTCTTTGCAGTCGGAGGAGTGATCGAATTGCAGAAACAACTAGTTATCACCAACGATGACATTACTATTGCAGGTCAAACAGGCTCCGGGTAAGGGAATCTGTTTGAAGGACAACACTTTGCGGGTGAATGCCAATAATGTAATTATTCGTTTCCTCCGTTGTCGTATGGGAGATGAAAAACGAATAGAGGATGATGCGATGAATGGTTATCAGAATAATTATCCCGGAAAGCAGAATATTATTATTGACCATTGTTCCATGAGTTGGAGCACTGATGAATGTGCCTCATTTTATGGGAATACTAATTTTACAATGCAGTGGTGTATTCTCAGCGAAAGCTTGTGGCATTCGATACATGAAAAAGAGGCTCATGGTTATGGTGGAATATGGGGTGGTTCACCTGCCACATTCCATCATAATTTGTTGGCTCATCACAGTAATCGGACTCCGCGTCTTTGTGGAAGTCGTTATTCGAATCGGGCAGATGTGGAAAAGGTGGACTTATGTAATAATGTAATTTATAATTGGACTAATGAAGGTGCTTATGGAGCTCAGGGAGGTTATTACAATATTATGAACAACTATTATAAACTAGGTCCTGCTTCCGCCAAGGATAAAACTCATGCACGTTTTTTCACCGCTTATATAGATGATGGAAAGAATGCCCAAGATGCCGGAGTATTTGGTTACTTTTATGTGAATGGCAATATAATGGACAATACATGTGGACTTGTCAGGCGAACAGCAGAAGGAGATTGCCAGCGCCAACGCCAATAATACTTCTTCTACTGCATTCAAGGTAAAGAATGACGAAAGAACATCTTCTGACTTATTGTTGGACATGCGCATTGATATCCTTTCTGATTACAGTTTTATGCAATCTGCTACAGACGCTTACGAAACTGTGCTGGCGTATGCAGGGGCATGGACATGTGGCTGGAAGGATAATGAAGTATATCATTCCGGAGCGAGATAAGATTGATAGGCGTATTGTAAGTGAAACTGCTAATGGTACTTATAGTACTAATGCATCTAAAGGTGGTGGATATGGTTTGATAGACAGTCAGGAGGATACTATAGAAAAAGTGGGACGAATATATAACTGAAACCTCTTCTCTTGTCGATACAGACAAGGACGGTATACCGGACGGATGGGAAATAGCAAAAGGCTTAAATCCTAATGATGCGTCTGACGGGGCGAAGTATAATTTGAGTGCTGCTTATACAAATCTAGAGGTGTATCTGAATGGCTTGGTGGAGAATACTTTTCCGGCAAGTCATTCCAAATAATTGTTTTTTAATGATTAGATTTCTTAGTTCTATTTGCTTGTGAAAGCAGGTAAAACAATGAGTATTATGATAAGTTTCATCGGTTTTTATCCGGTATTCATCGGATTATTGACCGTAAATCAGCAGAAAAGCCTGTAAAAGCATAAAGAAATGGCGTATCTTTGAACCATTAATCAATTAATAATAGAAATAATGGAAGAGAAACAAAAAACTTTGTCTGCTACAGGCTTTTCCGGTAAATATCTGGTAGCTTCACTTTTTATCCTTTCGGGGATACTACTGTTTGCCCGCAATATGGGATGGATTACTGCTGAATTGTTTAGCACGATAGTATCCTGGTATTCTCTTTTTATTATATTAGGTATATATTCGATGATACGTCGCCATTTTGTAGGAGGAATAATTCTTTTGTTGATTGGTGTCTATTTCTTATTGGGTGGGCTTTCATGGTTGCCTGAGAATTCTCAGGCAATGGTCTGGCCTCTTGCTTTGATAATAGCGGGTGTTTTGTTGATTTTCAAATCCCGAAGAAGAGGGCCTTGGTCTCATAGCCATATGGCACATCATCGCAAGGAATGGATGAAACGGAGAGGTCTGGGTATGAACTTTAAAGAAGAACAGCAACAATGCGAGTCTGTCGATGGCTTTTTGCATTCGGAAAATGTTTGGGGAGCGGCACGTCATGTCGTACTTGATGAGCTATTCAAAGGAGCTATTGTTCGTACTTCGTTCGGGGGTACAGTTATTGATTTGCGTCATACCCATATTGCGTTGGGAGAAACTTATATCGATCTGGACTGTAGCTGGGGAGGAGTTGAGATTTATGTTCCTTCCGATTGGAAAGTAGTATTCAAATGTAATACTTTCTTCGGTGGCTGTGATGATAAACGTTGGCATAACGGGGATATTAACCATGAGAGCATATTAGTAGTTCGAGGTACGCTTTCTTTTTGGAGGTCTGGAGATAAAAGACTAGCGTATGAAAGCACATCCAATTATAGATTACCCTTATCGTTGGATTCCGATACTGCTGCTTTTGCTGGTGTTGGTTGCGGCTCAGGTAGCATTGGTCTGCCTATACACCGGAGCCTGATTACCTTCCTGCCTTGGTAGATGGGATAGCAACGATGGGTTGGTTAGCTGCCTTAGCCTATCTGGCATGGTATGTTGTCGGGTTCGTTTCGTTATTGCAGACAGATATTATCATGATAGTGGTAGGAAGTCTGCTTTGGCTGGCAGGTTGTTTTATGGTTTGTGATAGTATGGTACGGATAGCAGGTATATCCTATATCCCTTTTACACAGACAATCCCTTTCCGGTTATTGTTCGGGTTACCGGTTCTGATTGCGGTAACTCTTTGGTATCGTTTGATTACCGCTAAAGAAGAAGTTTTGAATCAGGAACTTGAAAAAGAACTGATTGCGCATCAGGGTAGTTGAGGCACCGGTGGAAGTTCCGGCTGGATTAATTAATCGAATCACAGTGAAAGACGGTTCACGTATTCATTTGATTAAAGCGGATGAACTAATCTACATACAAGCTTGTGGTGATTATGTGATGTTAATCACTCCTTCAGGAGAATACCTGAAAGAACAAACTATGAAATATTTTGAAACGCATCTGCCGCCTGAAACATTTGTTCGTGTTCATCGTTCAACTATTGTCAACGTGACACAGATATCACGGGTTGAACTGTTCGGGAAAGAAACATATCAATTATTACTAAAAAAACGGGGTTAAAAGGCTCCGGGTAAGCCTTTCCGGTTACAGATTATTGAAAGAAAAGACTGGGATTATAAAACTGATTTTATGACTGAAGATAAAACTTTCATTTATTAATCAAAAATAAGCATACATATACTATTGTTTAGTATCCTCATATAAAATCCTCTTTATATTCTGGTTAAAGAATACAAAGAGGATTATTTTATTGACGTGAGTTGCATGGGGTATGGTGAGATGAAATCATAATTGGGGAATAAATTGCACAATACTTTCACAAGTGTCCTCCCGTCAATGCCTAAAAAATCAAGACAAATCTAGTTAAATAGTTTCTCCTTTTGCAATATTTATTAATTTATCTTATGGTATTTATGATTATTTTAATATATTGAAGATATTTTGTGGCATCTTTTTTTACCTCGCTAATTTTTCTTATGTTTGTAGATTAAATAATGAATGAACAGTAATGAATATGTCAACTCATCTTCTATATAATGATTTTCCAACTTTTCTGCGTAAGTATTTTCCCTATAAAGTACAAAAGATTTCGTTGAACGCGGGTTTCACTTGTCCTAACCGTGACGGGACGAAAGGGTGGGGCGGTTGTACCTATTGTAATAACCAGACCTTTAATCCTGATTATTGCCGGACAGAGAAGTCGGTCACTGCTCAGTTGGAGGAAGGTAAATGTTTCTTTGCCCGTAAATATCCTGAAATGAAATATCTGGCCTATTTTCAGGCATATACTAATACATATGCAGAGTTAGAAGGATTAAAACGTAAATATGAGGAAGCGTTGGAAGTAGAAGACGTTGTGGGGTTGGTGATTGGTACTCGTCCGGATTGTATGCCGGAAGGGTTGTTGCGCTATCTGGAGGAATTGAACAAACACGCTTTTCTAATGGTAGAATACGGTATTGAGAGTACTTGTGATAGAACTTTGCAGCGCATAAACCGCGGACATACTTATGAGGATACCGTGGAAACTGTCGGGCGGACGGCTGCTTGTGGCATTCTCGTAGGCGGACATATCATTCTAGGACTTCCGGGAGAAACATCTGACGCTATGGTGGCGCAAGCGGGAATCCTGTCTGACCTTCCTTTGTCAACTCTTAAAATTCATCAGTTACAGTTGATTCGCGGGACCCGTATGGCGCACGAATATGATATAAACCCCGCGGATTTTCATCTGTTCACGGAGGTAAACGAATATATTGATCTGGTGATTGACTATGTCGAACATCTTCGTCCGGATATGGTTGTAGAACGTTTTGTCTCTCAATCTCCTAAAGATTTATTAATAGCTCCGGACTGGGGGCTGAAGAATTATGAATTTGTAACTCGTTTGCAAAAAAGAATGAAAGAAAGGGGAGCTTATCAAGGTAAGAAGTACAGGGATTCAGAAAAAAGAGTTATTTTTGCAGGTGATAAATTTGCCACTGAATAATTACCTGTTTTTTTAGAGGAAGCCGGTGGTGAAAGTGAAATTAATTAAAGTTGAAGAATGGAACAGAAAACAAGAATTAAAGGAAATGTCCACTATGTGGGAGTGAATGACCGTAATAAACACCGTTTTGAGGCGTTGTGGCCATTACCCTATGGAGTTTCGTATAACTCTTATTTGATTGATGATGAAATGGTGGCGTTGGTTGATACGGTGGACATCTGTTATTTTGAAGTATACCTGCGTAAGATCAAAGCAAGTGATCGGTGAACGTCCTATCAATTATTTAATAATAAATCACATGGAACCGGACCATTCCGGATCTATCCGATTGATAAAAACAGCATTATCCGGAGATTATTATCGTGGGTAATAAGCAGACATTCGGCATGATTGAAGGATTCTATGGTGTGACCGGGGAACAATATCTGGTGAAGGACGGAGATTTTTTGGCTTTAGGTCGCCATAAACTGCGCTTTTTACATGACCCCTATGGTGCATTGGCCGGAAACGATGATGACATTTGATGAGACTGACGGAGTTCTTTTCTCCGGCGACGGCTTCGGATGTTTCGGTACAGTAGACGGTGGCTTTCTGGATACCCGTATTAATCTGGATAAGTATTGGGGAGAAATGGTTCGTTACTATTCTAATATCGTAGGTAAATACGGAAGTCCTGTACAAAAGGCTTTGCAGAAACTTGGCGGACTTCCTATTTCTGCTATTTGTTCTACTCATGGACCGGTGTGGACAGAAAATATAGCTAGAGTGATCGGTATATATGATCGTTTGAGCCGTTATGACGCTGATGAGGGAGTAGTTATCGCATACGGAAGTATGTATGGAAATACAGAACAAATGGCTGAGGCTATTGCCGAAGAACTTTCTGCACAAGGAATCAAGAATATCGTAATGCATAATGTTGCTAAGAGCCATCCTTCCTATATTATAGCAGATATTTTCCGTTATAAGGGATTGATTATCGGTTCTCCTACATATAGCAATCAGATTTTCCCGGAGGTAGAATCATTACTTTCAAAGATTCTGGTGCGTGAGGTGAAAGGACGTTATCTGGGGTATTTCGGTTCTTTCGCATGGGCAGGTGCTGCGGTGAAACGTATGGCAGAGTTTGCAGAAAAGAGCAAATTTGAACTGGTAGGCGATCCGGTAGAGATGAAGCAGGCGATGAGGGATATTACCTACACTCAATGCGAGAATCTGGCACATGCCATGGCAGAGCGCTTGAAGAAAGACCGTTAAAACAGTGAATAAGATTATTAATTTATTAACTAACCTATAAAACAATCGACTTATGAGACTTATTATTCAGCCGGACTATCAGTCCGTATCTCAGTGGGCTGCACATTACGTTGCTGCAAAAATAAAAGCTGCCAATCCAACCCCTGAAAAACCGTTTGTATTGGGTTGTCCTACCGGATCTTCTCCTCTGGGCATGTACAAAGCTTTGATCGATCTGAATAAGAAAGGAATCGTTTCCTTCCAGAATGTAGTAACATTCAATATGGATGAATATGTAGGACTGCCGAAAGAACATCCGGAAAGCTATTATTCTTTTATGTGGAATAACTTCTTCAGTCATATTGATATCAAGGCTGAAAATACGAATATCCTGAATGGCAATGCTCCTGACCTGGATGCAGAATGTGCACGTTACGAAGAAAAGATAAAGTCTTATGGCGGTATCGACTTGTTCATGGGTGGTATTGGTCCTGATGGACATATTGCTTTCAATGAACCGGGTTCTTCATTGACTTCACGTACTCGTCAGAAAACATTGACTACGGATACAATCATTGCTAACTCTCGTTTCTTTGACAATGATATCAATAAAGTGCCTAAAACTGCTTTGACAGTAGGTGTGGGTACTGTTCTTTCTGCCAAAGAAGTGATGATTATCGTGAATGGACACAACAAGGCCCGTGCACTGTATCATGCCGTAGAAGGTTCTATCACTCAGATGTGGACAATCAGTGCATTGCAGATGCATGAAAAAGGTATTATCGTATGTGATGATGCTGCGACTGAAGAATTGAAAGTAGGAACTTACCGTTATTTCAAGGACATTGAAGCTGGTCATTTGGATCCGGAATCTTTGATTAAATAATATAGAACAGACTCTATAAATAATGGGCTGCATCAATGTTGAATTGATAGCAGCCCATTATGTAATGAATTCTGTCGAAGAAACTAACTTTCTTCTAACCAACCTTTTCCCTGACGAACAATTTCCGGTTCATCCTCTGTGCATTTTACTACCGTTGAAGGTTCTATTCCTCCGATACCTCCGTCAATAACTAGATCCACTATATCGCCAAACTTTTCATCGATTAGTTCGGGATCGGTTATATATTCCAGGTCCTCATCTTCATCGTATGGCAAGGTGGTGGTCATTATCGGAGCGTCCAGCAGACGGGCAATTTCCCGGATGATATTGTTGTTCGGCATACGGATGCCTACCTCTTTCCGGTTACGGAAGATTTTGGGCAATCGGTTTGTTCCGTTCAGGATGAAAGTAAACGGTCCCGGAAGATTATGTTTCATAAGTTTGAAGACGTTATTGTCCACCTTGGCATATTCACTGATACTACTCAAGTCATAGCAGATGATAGACAGATTGTTTTTACGTGGGTCTATCTCCTTGATACGGCAGATACGTTCGATAGCACGCTCTTTCAGTCCATGACAGCCGATAGCGTACATCGTATCAGTAGGATAAATGATAAGTCCGCCAACATTCAGAATGTCGATAATCCGTTGTAAGTCCTGCGGATTGTTATTTTTATCATATAGCTTCAGAAGCATAATCTCTTTTCCTTATTTTTTTATTTAAGTTTCTTCTTCAAGAAGTCCAATGCCTTCTCGGCCGCCTTTTCCGTTACTTTCTGTTTGATAGAATCTTTGTTGGCACTGGCAGCAGAGTCAAGTCCGAGTTTCTGGCCTAATTTGCTGATAGCCTCATCGGCTACTGCTTCCACAGCCTGATTGGCCATACTCTTGGTATCGACACTGACTTTAGGTGAAGTGAACGAACCTCCGATTCTCAAATCAAGAGTCATTAGTTTGGAGATATTACCGGCAGATGCAGGAAGTTTAATCTTTCCTGTGTAATCGATAGTCTGGTCGAGACCCGTGCTACCGGAAAGATTCAGGTTGTAGTCTCCCATTTGAATATCGAACGGTTTTGTTTCTACCCGTCCATCTTTGATGATGAAGTCCAGTGTCATATCTTTTACTTTCATCTCTTTCAGGCTGGGTTGCTTAACCGCATCAGCTATTTGATCGATAGCTTTCACACCACTTAGGCTAAGGTCGCGTGTGGAGAGGCTGCCGTCTCCCTGCATTGTATTCAATATGGGGCTCATGGCTGCGTCCAAATCCGTCAACACGTTGATACTGCCGGAGAAGTTCCCTTTCAGATTTTCAAAGATAGGAGCCATTTTCTGCACCATATCCAGTTCCTTGTAAAGCTTTGTGCAAAACCTATATTCGTCAGTTTGAATCCAGCTTTCAACTCAGGTTTCTTGGCATCGGCGGTGGAATAATATCCGTTCATCACAACATTTCCTCCCATAGTGCTCATAGACAGATTTTTCATGTCTACTTTACCGTCTTTGACAGTAAAGCTTACCGTTCATATTGTTGAAGGACATCTTGTCAAACAGTACTTGTTTCAGATTAGCGTCCATTTGGAAGTCGATGTTGCGGGGAACTTCAACAATTCCCGTGGAACTAACGGAATCCGTAGTTGTTACATCACCGGACGAAGACATTTCTTCACCCGTAGCCGACATGAAATCGTTCAGATTGAAATAGTTGGAACGGATATTCAGACTTCCTTTCAAGGTAGTGCCTTTCAACGCATAACCGATATAGTTTTCGAACCGGCTGTCGGCAGTAATGTCATTCTTACCGATGTTGACGGTTGTTTCGCTCAACTGAAGATATTTGGGTGTAAACGTAAAGAGTGATTTCTTAATTTCTACATCCGGCATATCTTGCATTTTAAGTTTCATGTCTGTTAAACCAATCGTTCCAGCAGCCAGTATGCGGTCGTATTGTTCCTTTTCGATAGATGAAAGGCGCCCGGACATTTGCATATCAGCGTCGATTGTTCCGTTTAGTTCCATATCTCCAAGCGGATATACTTGTTTGATCATACCAAGGTTAAGAATTCCTTTTGCTTCCACTTTGAAGTCAGGATCGCTGACCGGCGTTTTCACGTAGGCAGTCAGACTGAACGGGTTACCTGCCAGGCGGAAGCTAAACGGGTTAATATCCACCGTCGTCAGGTCGATATTTCCTCCCGGATTCTGTACGTTGGCATTGATGTTAATTTGGTCTACTCCTGCCGGTAAAGCCGGATAGCGGAACATGGCATTTTTGACTTGCATATCGACATTGAACGCCGGTACGGTATCTCCTAGCAGGGTGCCTTTGGCTGTTGCGTTCAGTGTGGCGGTTCCGTCGGTTTTCAGGCTGGAAAATTCGGTGGCATAGATAGCTGGGATTAGCGAAAGGATTTCTTTGAAACCTATATCGTTGGTATTGAGTTTCAAGTCCATGTCGATAGCCGGGTCTTTCAAGGCTACCCAGCCGTCAATACCTGCCTGAATAGCGTTGAGGCGAATGGTGTTATCCTTTAATGTGTACTTGTTATTGGCCAGATCGGCGTCCACATCCATTTCAGCGGGAGATGTTGGCATTCGCCAAGAAAGGAATCCCGTTCATCTTGTAAGTCAGGGATTTTGTTTCCGCTTCCAGTTTCAGTGTGGTGCGTTCACTGCCTAAGTCTCCGGCGCAGGTTGCGTTAAAGTCTTGGATGTCAGCATACATCTTTTCCTTGTTGGTCATCATAAATCAGATTCATGTTTTTTATGACGAAACGTTGGAGTTTCACTTTGAAAGGGGAAGATTCTTCTTCTGCAGCGGGAGTCTCGGCAGCGGCTGTCGTATCCGGCTCCATAATGTTCCAGTTGGCACGTCCGTCCGGCAACACAATGGCATGCGCTTTGTGTCTTCGATGAATATTTTGGAAATATCGTAACCGCTATCTCCGAAAAGAGAGAATAAGTTGATGGCGGCAGTAACTTCTCCGGCTTGTACAAGGGTATCATTGGCAAATTCACCAGTGCCTTTTAGCCAGAAATCTTCGAGAGTGACAGAAGCCTGTGGAAAGTTGCGGAACAGGCTAATGTTAAGTTTCTTAAAGTCAAATTGCGCATTGAGCATCTTGTTGCCTTCTGTTTTTACAATATCGGCTATCTTACCTTGAAGGCGAAAGGAAGAAGGAGCATTAGAATGATAATTACTCCTACGGTGATAGCTGCGATTTTCAAACCTTTTTTCATTTGCTTCTATTTTAAGAGTCTGATAATATGTAAGGAACAAAACTAATAAAACTTTTTGATAATAAGGGATAAAGAGATTTTTTTAGGGATTCTTATTTTAAAATTAGGGGAATCCAAAGCACGGAATTATGGCAGGGAGTGGTTGAGGCAATGGCTCTTCAAGGGTTGTAGTGGAGGAGATTCGTTCTTCGGTGAGCAACGGTCTCTTTCTCGGTGAGGAACAGTGTATTGGTCAGTGAGGGAAAAACGGTCGGTTCCCGTTTCCTCCCTTTTGTATATATTTATTGTTTTTTCTTTTTCTTCAGTTCCTCTGCAATTCTCCATTGTAACGCAGGCTTCCACTTCCTTTCCGGCTTTCAGCAAAGCGTCTCCAAAAAGTTCGTGTGCACCGGCGTGTTCCGGTTTCAGACTTGTAGCCTTATCCAGATCGGCGATTGCACCTTCTGTGTTTTCTGTTTTCAACCGGAGTTTTCCCCGGTTATAGACAGCTTTAAAATTTGCCGGATGAAGGTTTACTGCGGTATTAAAAGCAATTTTCAGCGTCGAAATAATCTTTATTATTGAATAAAAGTAATTCCCCTTTACGTATCCATGCGTCTATGTAGTTTGGATCGAGGCTGAGCGCTTTATCGTAGTTGGCAAGGGCAGCACGTATATCATGTGCTTGGGTGATACATTCGTTTCCCATTAACAGATACTCATGGGCGTATTGGCGTAGGCGTTCCTGTTGTTCCCGCATCTGTTCCTTGAGTTTTTTATTCTGTTCTTTCAGGGTGTTGATAATGCCGAGTTTTCGGCGAATCAGACGGCGGGGAACAGGTTTTTCAATATCGTAGCGGGAATGGATGGCACGGAAGAATTGTTCCAGACATTTCCTCCATATCACCTTTATTGAAAGCGCGGGCGGCTGCGGCATATTGCACATCGGCCTGTGCCTGTTTCAATGCCTTGTCAATGGCTTGCCGGTTATTAAATCGTCCGGCGAAGTTGACGATTTCCGGACGGACGAAAATATCTGCCCGGTTAATAGGCTTTTTAAGTTGGATACCATCCAGAGAAGTACAACGGCTGAGTGCGACATACGCTTGTCCACCGGCAAATACTCCACCAGTGAAGTCGATTACCACCCGGCTGAAAGTCAGGCCCTGGCTCTTATGAACTGTAATTGCCCAAGCCAACCGGATAGGATATTGAGTGAAACTACCTAATACTTCTTCCTCGATCTCTTTCGTTTTTTCGTTGTAGCGATAACGGATATTGCGCCATGAATCCCGTTTAACGTCACATTCTTTCCCGTCATCAGTGATAACGTATATCGTTTTCTTCTTCTTCATCAATACCGGCAATGACGCCAATAGTGCCATTTACCCAACGACGGTCAAAGTCATTCTTGATAAAGATAATTTGTGCACCGGGTTTTAGCACTAGCTCTTGTGAGGTGGGTAAACTACTTTCGGGAAAATCTCCTTCGATAACTCCTTCAAAAGTAATCGATTCTCCCGGAAGCTCGGCCAGTTTTTTTTCGTTGATTGAATCTACCGTATCTCTTCGGGTAGCAAGCGTGATATACATATCTGCTTCCGATTCTTCAATCTGGCTTCCATATCGGGTATTCAACAGTTGGAGGTCGGCTGCTCCGGCAGTATTAGTACGAATGTGGTCAAGTACACCGACAAAAACCGGATCAGTCTGCCGGTAAACCTTTTGCAGTTCGATAGAAACTAAATCTATCTGACCGAATACTCTTGCTGAGAAAAAAAGTAAGGAGTAGGATAGAAACGGTTCAGTATTTCCCGTTCATCATTCTTCACGACAGGTTCCAATTGGAAAACGTCGCCTACCAATAGTAACTGTTTTCCGCCGAAAGGTTCGCGCAGATTATGAGAATATACCCGTAAGATGCGGTCGATTGCATCAATGATATCCGCCCGTACCATGGAAATTTCGTCAATAATGATCAGTTCTATCTGTTCCAATAACTTGCGGTGCGGCTTCGTATATTTGAAGAACTCATGAATACGGCCGCGTTGCAGACTTAAATTAGGATCATCCGGCAATAACGGATAAAGGTAGTTTGAAGAAACTATGCATCGTACTTCCTCCGGCATTGATTGCAGCAATTCCGGTCGGTGCAAGTACAACATGCTTCTTTTGGTATGCTCGCAGACATAACGCAGGAATGTAGATTTTCCCGTACCGGCTTTTCCTGTCAGAAAGACCGATTGACGGGTATATTGAATCAGATTCAGTGCATCCTGAAACTCAGCGTTGTTAGTGTCTACGCTCATCTTCGTATTTGCTTGTCTCAAATAATTCCGAAATGTTTCATTGCTTTGCTGATTCCGTCTTCGTCAATCGGAGCCGTCACATAGTCGGCGGCGCTTTCACATCCTCTTTGGCTTGTCCCATGGCAATTCCGATAGCAGCATGGCGAAGCATACTGATGTCATTGCCTCCGTCACCGAATGCCATAGTCTCTTCCAGTTTTATGTCGAAGTAACGGATGATTTCGTCAATGCCTTTCTGCTTGGTATCCCCTTTGGCCGTAATATCGGCAAATGCCGGGAACCAACGCCCCTACTTCACAAGTAGGGATAGACGGACGGATCTCCTTTTCTTCTTCTTCCGTGATAAAAGGTGTCATCTGGATCACCTCCTTGCTTGTTGCTTCCTCGAACGAAACAGTCGGAATAACATTCACGTGCAGGAAATCATAGAATATCTTTTTTACCATGTCGTTAGGCTGGCAAACGGATATGTTGTGTTCCTCCACAAAGATACACGGTACTCCTTTTTTCTCGCAGAAAGCAGCCATTGCTTTTTACTTCCTCCTGTGGAATAGCGCTTTTTGTAAATAACTTGTTCTCCGACAAAACAATAGGCTCCGTTCATGGTTATATATCCATCAACGAGATTTCTGTCTTGCAATTCGGAAAGGTTGTTGATAATGGCTTTCGGGCGTCCGGTAGCGATAAATATCTTGAGCCCTTTTGCGTGGGCTGCCTCCAATGCCTCAATGGTAGAAGGCGGGATACGGTGAGTTTCAAAACTGACCAGCGTTCCGTCTATGTCAAAAAATAGAGCTTTCGTCATAAATTCCTTTTTGAATTGAGTACAAATGTACTACTTTTTATTCCAAAAGTTAAAATATAACCAGATATTTTATGTATAATTCTGATAATCAGTTGTTTGTTCGGATTGTGTTACCTTTGATCCTGAAAAATAACCATAATAATTAACCCTGAAAATTAATCATTATGCTGAATTATGAGTAAATATTTTTTTTGATTTTAGACCGGATTTTAATCTGTTTAATTCGGATACAAAGAGAGCGACTACAATCTATTATACTGTAGTTTATTTTATCTGTAGTATGGTATATGATGGTCTAAGATGGAAATTGTTGCAATAAAAAACAAAAAAAACATGTTTAAACGTTTTTAATACTATATTTTTTCTAATTTTTGTGGCTTTCTGCCCAAGGAGTGTATAAATTGGACAGTAGGCCCTTTTTGTGGGGAAATATTGAGTGGGAAATATTTAGTGGGAAATAAATGATGGTATATGTGATGAGAAAATGGTCGCAGGGTAATAGTTGCGTTATCATTTCTGTTATTATGTTGTGGTGTACATGTGCACGCACAACGGGTGGATGTGAAGACAAATGCATTGGGTTGGCTGACCGCCAGTCCGAATGTAGAAGCAGAATTTGTATTGGGTAGTCATGTCTCCTTGAACATAGGGATTGCTGCGAATCCAATCAGTACAGACAACTTTAAAACGACTTTCACGCATTTTCAGCCTGAAGTTCGTTACTGGCTAAATCGTCTGATGGTGAGCCATTTTCTTGGAATCACCGCTTTCGTGAATAATTTTAATATGATGGTAAAAGATGTGCATCACAAAGGTGATGCATACGCCGCCGGTTTGACCTATGGATATGTATGGGTGCTGGGCGATCATTGGAATATCGAAGCAACTGCCGGGTGGGTGTGTTGCGTTACCGTCAGTTCAAGTATGATAAGGGTATTCCGAAACCGGATGCGGTCAACGATAGTAAGACCACCATTGCACCCTGTTAAACTGGGGGTATCCTTTGTGTATATTATTCGATAACGAACATTAGCTAGTCAGAAAAGAGAATGAAAATCAATTTGAAACGTGATAGATTAACAGGTATACTTCTCGTGGCGATGATGCTCGTCGGCATGAATGTATCCGCCCAACGGATCCGTGTGCAGGGGCATATCACAAACCCGCAGGGAAAAAGTGTTCCGAATGTGAATGTGCTGAATCCGGTCAATGACGAACGTATAGAAATGTCCGACGAGGATGGCCGTTACAGTGTCTTAGTTGAGAAAAACGGCTCGTTGAAGTTTACATGTGTCGGTTATGAAGACAAAACAGTGAAGGTGGCAGGAAAGCAGATTTTGAATGTAGTATTGAAAGATGCCGTCATCGAGCTGAACGAAGTAACGATTACTTCCAAAGTGAAGGACAAAGTGATTCCGGAACCTACGGACATCGAAATCAAGGGTAATTATTTCCATCTGAAAACCCGTGTCCCAGTGCCTAAGGAGATGTTTAACTCGCATCGTCGCTTGGTATTGCAGCCTTCCATTTATGATGTGACACTGAAAAAGCGTCTGTTGATGCGTCCTGTTGTATTCGACGGGGATACTTATAATACAACGCAAAATCGAATGTACGATTATGATATAGATAAAGACCCTTTACATGATTACATCCGTGTGAAAACGACTTCTTCACGCAAGGGGGATATTATTGCTTACCATGATTCTATCTATATAGAATATCTGCAACATGACTACCGTGCTGATGTGCATTTGGCAATGGAGAATTACAGGAATATCATTTATCGTGACTCTTTCTCCATTGCACGCGGAACGGTCAACCCACTTCGTTTTTTGGAGTATAAATTCTCCGCTTTCAGCCTGACGGATGAGAAATATCTTCCGAAACCTGTGATGCAGTTGCGGGATACGAAAGGCGAGGTAAACTTGACCTTCTTGGTAGGTAAAGCCGACCTGGATGATAAGAATCCACAGAATCAAGGTGGAACTAAACCGATTGAATCAGGAATTACGTAGTATTGAGACGAATCCGGATGCCTCTTTGAAGAGTTTTCATATTACGGGGGTGGCTTCGCCGGACGGTTCTTACGAGACGAATCTTCGTCTGGCAAAATTGCGTACGGATAAAGCCTTGGGACGTATACTGGCACAACTGGACCCGGAAACACGTAAACTGTTGGAAGTGAAATCGGATGCATCGGTTGCCTCCTGGAAGGAGGTAGCAGAATTGCTGAAAAAAAACTCCAAGCCGGAACTGGCTAAAGAAGTAGAGGATTTAATCAAACAATACGCAGCTACTCCTCACCGATTGAATGGGGTCTTGAAATCGAAACCTTTCTACAAGGAATTTGCGGCTACTTATTTGCCTAAATTGAGAAAGGTGCAATATACCTATGGTTATTCAATTTTCCGTTCTTTAACGGACTACGAGATTGGAGAACTTTACAGAAAGAACCGAAGGAACTTACCCGTTTCGAATATTACCGTATGATTACGACGGCAAAAACTCCCGACGAGAGGGAAAAGTATTGTAGGGAGGCTCTTGAACTTTATGGTAACTTTACGTATGCAGCCAATGAACTGGCAGTAGTAACGATACAGAAAGATACTCCGGATTCAAATATTCTCGAACCGTTTGTCAGTAAATCGGCACCGGTGGAGTTATTATCCAATCAGGCTATTGCCTTGCTGCATGAAGGCAAATATACAAAAAAGCAGATTCAGTCTTGACATTGGTTCCCGAAGAAGTGGTTTCTGAAGATTTGCAGGCCATCGTTCAGGCATTGGCCGGTTATTATAATGATGCTTTCGAGAAGGTGGCGGCTACTAGTCCTTTCAATGAGGTGGTGATGCTATTGGCAATGAAGAAAAATCAGGAGGCATGGGATAAGATTTCTACCATGGAGGTAGAGACCGCCCGCGAATATTATATAAAAGCGATTGCCGCCAACCGCCTGGAGAAAATAGGTGATGCGATTATGAGCATTGAGAAGGCCCTTGAACTTGATCCTTCTTTATTGGAAGTAGCGAAGGTGGATGGTGATATTATTGACTTGCTGCCAGAAGAGCAGAAAATTAAATAATGATATATACAACAAGAGTAAACGATGAATATCTTCAGAATCAACAATAAATATGTAGCAGTGGCAATCTTCCTGATGCTTGCTGTTACCTTACGGGCACAGGATTATGGTGCATTGCAATATATGTTACAGAAACGCCCTGCAAATGAAAAGTTCGAGAGTAATAGATTCAATGAACATCTCTTTTTCTCTGCCGGAATAGGACCATACAGCTTGTTAACAAGTGGAGATAGTCAGGATGGAATGGGAATGACCGCCCATCTCTTTATGGGAAAGTGGATTACTCCGGTTCACGGACTTCGGATAGGGGTGAATTTGGGTTATCTGCCGTCGAGTATCTACGATTCTAAAATAAAAATGGGTGGCGGCAGCTTGGACTATTTGTTGAATATGTCCTCCCTGGCATACGGATACAATGCAAATCGTTGTTTTTGAGTTAGTAGGGATTGCAGGTATAGAAGCCGGTTATTCTAAGGTGGGTGACAATAGCGATCGTTCCGAAAAAGTATCCGGATTTGAAAGGTGGCGGTCAGCTTTTATTATGGTGCTCATCTCGGTTTACAGGGAAATGTACGTCTTTCTTCTACATTGGATTTGTTTGTAGAGCCACGGATCGGATGGTATAATGACAGTTTTGCGTATACGAAAAATTGGAGAAACTATAAAATGGCTGGTTCAGTTCTGGTAGGTCTGACCTATATGCCTGGTGCTCCAATGGGAACTAAGATACATTTCGATGGTTTCGATAATAGCTCCTTCCTGAATCATATGTTTATCTCTTTATCCGGTGGTATCAGTACACTGAAAGTTCCGGGAATCAAGAATACGATTAAAGGATTAGGTCCCCAGTTCTCTGCCGGAATCGGTAAATGGTTCAGTCCTTCTTCCGGTCTGCGTTTGTCCGGGACAGTTGGGATTTCGGATACCCCTTCGGGCAGCGCAAGCGGTTACTTTAAACATGTCGATCTGCATGCTGACTATCTGTTGAATATCAATAATGTTCTTTGGGGATATGATGAAGACAGAATATTTAGTCTGATCGGTATTGCCGGAGTTAATCTGGCAGGTACGAAAGGAGTGGATAAAACCGCCAAGTATGCTCCGGGAATAGGAGTCGGTGTGCAGGGAAGTTTCCGTATTAACCGTTCTGTGGATTTATTTATAGAACCTCGCCTCAATGTGTATAGTAAGAGATATGCAGGAGGTCGCGGAGTAGGTCGCAATACAGATCAGCTCAGAGAGTTGAATTTTGGCTTGACTTATCATACGATTGACCGTGCGGCACGTCCGAAGAACAGATTCTCAAGCAATCACATCGCAGACAATCTGTTTATGACTTCGGGAATTGGTGTGCAAATGTTCTTGAATAAGACGAACCTTGAAAACCTTGGTTCTTTAGGTCCGCAGGCTTCTGTTTCTATAGGTAAGTGGTTGAGCCCCTTATTCCGGTTTGCGCCTCGTGGGTACAGGTGGATTTTTTTACGAACTATGTAGTTCAGGAAGTGTTAAAGCGGGCAAACTTAGACATGCCAGCGTCAGTGGCAGTCTTGATTACTTGTGGGGGCATAATGTCTACCATGAGTGGATACAATCCCGATCGTATCTTTGATTTAATAGGTTCGGTAGGTATCAACCTTGCTTATACTTCCCAATCAGACCATAAATTCCAACCGGGTGTTAATGCAGGCATACAGGGATTATGGCATGTGAATGATTTTCTCGGTTTGTACATTGAACCGCAGATTCGCTTTTATGGAGATAAATTTATTGAAGGTAATCTGGGCTTTATGCAGAAAGACGTGATGGTAGGAGTCAATGCAGGTTTTCACTATCGTTTTGTTCCTTATTCAAAAACAGCCAATCGTAGCGTGTTTGGTCTGGATGACAAGCGTTACTTCATTTCCGGTGCACTTGGATTGGGTAGCTTGCTTGTAGCCAACAAAGACTTGGTGAAGAATGCAGGTGTAGAAGCAAAGGGAAGCATTGGTAAATGGTACACTCCGTTATCTGCATGGCGGGCAAATGGAACAATTATGTACAAGGCCAAAACGTCGTCAAAGATGAATCTCCATTATGCTGGTTTGGGTATGGATTATATGATAAGTCTGGCCACATTGGCAAAAGGATACAGCCCCAATCATGTGATAGATGTTGTTCCTTTTTGTGGGAGTTACGGCTGGACTGGTACGCCGTTATGGTAAGTTCCGAGCAGTGCCGCGACTGGATGCTGGTGTGCAGGTAAAACTGAAGGTGGCTTCTTCTTTGTATCTGTACGCCGAACCTAAAATCGGTATCCGTACCGATACATACGATGGCTCCGAACAGGGAAGACCTGACCGTGTAACTTCCATGGTGGGTGGATTATTATACAGATTCAAAATGCCTACTTTTTCAGTAAGAAAGAACTTTAATTTCTAGGTAAATCTCCTTTATTGTTCGTAATAGTCAATAAAGGAGATTTTTTGCATTGGTTATTTCTTCTATATTTTCCGTTATCAGTTTGTTAACTTGGGTGGAATAGAAAGTGTAATGGATAATAATTTTTCCCTTTTTTCGAACTATACAATTCAATGGAAATCTCTATTTTTTGTTCCCGGTTAGCAAAATGGGTTAAGTTCTGATTTAATTCTATGTAAGTGATTAATAATCAGTATTAATTATAAATATGCTACTTCTGTCTCACATAATATAAAAAAAACATCATGCAGTATGAACTATAATTTTGATGAAATAATAAACCGTAAAGGTACGAATTCCGTAAAATGGGATGCTGTGGAAGGTCGTTGGGGACGCAATGACCTGATTCCGATGTGGGTGGCCGATATGGATTTCCGTACGGCTCCTTTTGTGATAGATGCTTTGAAGAAACGTTTGGAACACGAAGTGCTCGGATATACTTTTGCCTGCAAGGAATGGGCGGAGTCTATCATTAACTGGCTGAAAGAACGCCACGGGTGGACGATTAGCGAAGATATGCTGACATTTACTCCCGGCATTGTGCGTGGATTGGCTTTTGCCATCCATTGTTTTCACGGAGAAAGGAGATAAAGTAATGGTCATGCCTCCTGTTTATCATCCTTTCTTTCTGGTGACACAGAAGAATGAGCGCGAAGTCGTGTTCAGTCCGCTGATATTGAAAGACGGCCAGTATCATATAGACTTCAACCGTTTCCGCAAAGATGTGCAAGGATGTAAACTGTTGGTTTTGAGCAATCCTCATAACCCGGGCGGACGTGTATGGACGAAAGAGGAACTTTCTCAAATCGCTGATATCTGTTATGAAAGCGGCACATTGGTTATTTCTGACGAGATTCATGCCGATTTGACCTTACCTCCTTACAAGCATTCCACCTTTGCTTTGATTTCAGAAAAAGCACGGATGAATTCACTTGTCTTTATGTCTCGAGTAAAGCATTCAATATGCCGGGGCTGGCAAGTTCTTATGCAATTATTGAGAATGACGAACTTCGTCACCGTTTTCAGACCTATATGGAAGCAAGCGAGTTCAGTGAAGGGCATTTGTTTGCTTATCTTAGTGTGGCTGCTGCTTACAGTCACGGAACAGAATGGCTGGATCAGGTCATTGCCTATATACAGGGAAACATTGATTACACCGAACACTATCTGAAAGAACAGATTCCCACTATCAAGATGATCCGTCCGCAAGCTTCTTATCTAATCTTTCTTGATTGCCGCGAATTAGGATTGAACCGGGAAGAACTGAATCGTCTGTTTGTGGAAGATGCTCATCTGGCTCTGAATGAGGGCACTACCTTTGGCAAAGAAGGCGAAGGTTTTATGCGATTGAATATTGCTTGTCCGCGTGCTACATTAGAACAGGCCTTGAAACAGTTAACGCAGGCGGTTAATAATAGATAGGATTATAAAGTTATAATCCGGTTATGATATTTTCAAAGTATTCTCACCGTTATGAGGGAATTTCATTGCGGTGAGAATAAAACTTGCCAGAATGGTTTGCAAAAAACATCTTATGGGCAGGAAACTCTTGACAAAGCCTTTTGATTTTGTATATTTGTAGATCCAACTATCAATGGATAAAGGGAAAATTTAAAAATAATGAAAAATAAAATAGTGCAATATTATAACAATATAATAGTAGTTTCTTGCAGTAGTTAAGCTGTGAGGGATGTCGTATAAACTAAAGGCTGCGAATCTTTATAGGGTTTGTAGCCTTTTTTTGTTGAAAAAAAAATATATTTCTATCCTTGATTTCGGAATATATAATTTATAATAAACTTGAATACCGTTTATAATAAACTCTTCAAAAAGCTTATTATAAACAAAGAGAACGTTTTAATAATAGAAGTATACTTTTTTTTCTTCTTTGTTCCAGAGCTAAATGTTCTTTATGATAGATTTTAATAACGAAAAGTAAATAATGTAGATATGAATGTAAAACATTTGTATCTTTTTTACTATATATTTTGTTGGTTAAATTAATGATATCGGATGTTTTTTTGAAAAAGATGTGTATATTTGCAAATTATAAATAATTGCGACTAAAATCGTCTTAAAATGACTAAGTAATGTCGATAGAACCTGACATAGAACTGACGGTAGATGAGGATATAGTGCTGTGGCATTCTATCAGTAGAGGAGATAAAAAAGCCTTTGATGACTTTTTTTATGAAGTACTATGCCTTGTTATATGGATATAGTCGTTATTATGTATCTGCAGAAGACGCCAAAGAAGTGTTGCAGGAATTGATGATGTGGCTATGGGAAAACAGAGCGACTTTTGTGCCGGATGCGACTTCTTCTTTACGACAATATCTGATCACTTCTGTCAAACGTAGGTGCTTCAATGTGCTGCGTAGACAAGAAAAGGAAATACTTGAAGAATCATCGTGGTTTGAGCAAGAGCAGGATGATTTTTATGAGTTCATCGATTTATCCGTTGTCAACGAATTGCAATCACTCATCCAAGAGGCTATTGATGAATTGCCGTCTTCTTCCTACCGTCCTTTTACTATGCACCGTTTTCAAAACAAAAACCGTCAAGAAATAGCCGAGACATTGCAAGTGTCCATTAAAACTGTTGATTACCGTATTCAGCAGTCTCTCAAAATTCTGCGAGAGAGATTGAAAGATTATCTTCCCGTATTGGCTATCTACGGTTTTATAATATAGAAAACAACTTTTTCCATTCGCCAAACTTGCACCATTTTCGATAATGCAGGAAAACGGTTTTATAACTAGGTGAATTCCTAACGAAAAGAAGGTCTACGGAAGGGATAATATGTCTATTGACACCCCGTTTTTAACTTATAGAGGATGGAGTTCACTATCTCATGAAGAGTATATTTACAGGAAAATCCTCTTTTGCGATGTTCAAGTGAGGCATTATTTCCCCTAATTATTGTATCTTTGTCGAGCATAGCGTATTGGGGCAAAGTTCAACATATTTAGTGTTGTAACCATAATATAATGATTTTGCATGGAATACGCTGTATATATTTAAAGTGAGAAAAAAGTTTAGATGACCTATTAGTGATATTATAATGAAAAAAGTATTTAGCTTGTGTATTCTTTTTTTGGAGATGATTTCTTCTTATGGGATTGCGAGAGACCGGTCTGGAGAGTTTTTCTCTCCTCATACGTTAATCCTTTTATTGGGGCGTCGACTAGTGTGGAGGCTGCCGACACCTATCATGGTATGGGTAAGACATTTCCGGGGCAACGGCTCCGTTTGGTATGGTTCAGGTCAGTCCCAATACGATAACCGGTGGTGACAACGGATCAGGTTATAGTAATGAGCATACCTCTATCGAGGGGTTTGCCTTTACGCAGATGAGTGGGGTTGGCTGGTATGGCGATTTGGGAAATCTGCTGGTGATACCGACAGTCGGCAAATTGCATACCTTTTCGGGTACGCTGGAGGATCCGGATAGTGGATATCGTTCCCGGTATGACAAAAGCTTCAGAGAAGGCATCTGCCGGTTATTACTCCGTGATGCTTACCGACTATCAGATAAAGGCGGAAGCAACGGCACTGCCCCATAGCGGAATGTTACGTTTTACATTTCCGGAGAACAAGGAGGCTCGCATACAGATAGACTTGGCGCGTCGGGTGGGTGGAACATCAATCTGGCAGACAATAGAAGTGGTGGATGACCACACAATTCGGGGCGAAATGAAGTGTCCTCCCGAAGGTGGTGGTTGGGGCAATGGTGAAGGAAAGGCTGATTATACCGTCTATTTCTATGCCGAATTTTCCCGTCCGTTCTGCTCGCATGGGGTATGGTCAGCTGAGATACCGGACGGTTGGGAACGCAAACGGACAGATGTCACGAGCGAGCGGTATCGTGAGGTGATTCGAAATGCCCGTATCTTGCCGGATGTAAAGTCGATGGCCGGGAAAGCATTTGGGCTTTTATGCAGAGTTCGACACCCGTATGGATGAACAAATCTTAATGAGGAGTGGCATTTCTTTTACCAGTTTGAAGAACGCGGAAGAGAATCTGCGTGCGGAGATGAAAACTTGAAATTTGAGAAGATATCGGCCAAGTGCCGACAGTTGTGGGATGATGCTTTGGCTAAGATAACGGTGAGTGGAGGAACGGAAGAGGAGAAGCATATCTTCTATACGGCTCTCTATCATACTATGATTGATCCACGAATTTGTAGCGATGTGAACGGTGAGTATATGGGAGCCGACAAAAAGGTGCATCGGACAGAGAAATTCAACAAACGTACAATATTTAGTGGTTGGGATGTTTTCAGGAGCCAGATGCCTTTACAGACAATAATCAATCCGACTTTGATAAACGACCAGATTAACTCGTTGGTGGAGATTGCAGAACAAAGCGGAAAAGAGTATCTGGAGCGTTGGGAACTGTTGAATGCCTATTCTAATTGTATGTTGGGCAATCCGGCCATTGCGGTTCTGTGCGATGCCTATTCCAAAGGAATCCGCTCTTATGACGTGGAGAAAGCCTATCGCTATGCCTTGAATACCTCCCGTTTGTTCGGCAATAATGAGGAAGGTTACACCCCCGGATCCATTTCCCACACACTGGAATATGCTTACAGTGATTGGTGTATGGCACGTTTGTCCGAATGGTTGGGTAAGGAAGCCGATAAAGATCGTTTTGAAGCAAGAGCTAGGAGTTATTCGTCCATCTATGATACCGATTCCGGCTGGTTCAGACCGCGCAACAAGACTGGGGAGTTGCAGCCTTTGCCCAAAGCGGGAAGACTGACGGAAGGATATGGCTGTACGGAGAGTAATGCCTACCAGCAGGGTTGGTTCGTTCCGCACAATGTAGAAGGTATGGTGCAAATGATGGGGGGGCGTAAGAAAGTCTTGGCCGATTTGACGGATATGTTTGAACGGACTCCTAAGAATTATTTTTGGAATCAGTATTACAATCATGCAAATGAGCCGGTTCATCATGTGCCGTTCCTCTTCAACAGGCTGGGTGCTCCCGAGCTTACCCAGAAATGGACACGGGATATTTGTCGGAATGCTTATAAGAATGCAGTATTGGGATTGGTAGGTAATGAAGATGTCGGGCAGATGTCGGCCTGGTACGTGCTGGCATCTAGTGGCATCCATCCGATATGTCCGGGTAATCCGTGCTACGAGATAACCAGTCCGGTCTTTGAAAAGGTGGAGTTTCGTCTCGACCTGGCTTATGCCAAAGGAAAATCTTTCGTCATTAAAACCTATAATAATAGTCCGGAAAACATATACATACAAAGTGCCCAACTTAATGGGAAGCCTTATGATAAGTCGTATCTGATGCACTCAGACTTAATCAAAGGAGGGGAATTGGTGCTGGAAATGGGAAACATACCTTCTGATTGGGGTAAATAGGTTTATCAGTCAACAATTCGGAAAACAGCTTTTTCCATTCGACAAGCCTGTACCATTTTCGATAATGTTGGAAAACGGTTTTATAACTAGATGGATCCCTGTCGAAAAGGAGGTCTATATCGTATCTTTGTTGAGTATAGCGTATTGGGGTAAAGCTCAATATATTTAGTGCTGCAACCATAATATAATGATTGTGCATGGAATACGCTGTATATATTTAGAGTGAGAAAAAAGTTTAGATGATCTCAGCCATAAGGGACTGATTCCGTCAAATGAAATCAGTTCTGTTTTTTTTATCTGCTGATTTTTTTTATAACTATCCGATAAAAAATCATTTTTTGTTTAGTACATCCTCCGGTTTCTGTGTATTGTATATGTAAGCAGGTAATAAAACGCTTACGATGTCAATTATGCAAGAACAGAAAATGATAGATGAATCTTTGTTACTTCGCTATTTTGAAAAAGAGGTCAACGAAGAAGAAAAAAAAAAGGTAGAGGAATGGATACATAGTTCCGAGGCCAATAGCCGTATGGCTAAGCAAGTGGCGCGGATCTTTGTAGCTACACGTCTGTTGCATGGCTCGAAAGAGGCATCCCCCCAGCAGGCGTTACAGAATTTCTGGAGACAAGTGGAACGGCGGAAACACAAACGCATTTGGCGATATATAGGAAAGGTTGCTGCCATATTAGCTCTCCCCGTTCTTGTTCTGACTACTATTTATTGGTTTTCAGATAACAGTGATGGAAATGATGCCATTGTGTGGATGGAAGCTCGCGGAAATGACAGTGAAGTTTGTACTGTGCTTTTGCCGGACAGCAGTACGGTTTATTTAAATTCTCAAGCGAAATTAAAGTATCCCACTCACTTTGCTAAGGAACGTAGGGTGTATTTAGATGGAGAAGCCTACTTCGTGGTGCGTAAGCAAAATGGTAAACGTTTCATTGTTCATACTGTTTCAGAGGCTGAAGTTGAAGTGTTGGGAACAGAATTTAATGTCAAGACTAACAGGCAAGGAGCAAGTACGACACTGGTTAGCTGGGGCGGTTAAGTTTATTAGCCGAACGGCTGATAAAAAAGAAAGAGCCTGTGTTGATACAGCCGGGACAAAAGATTTCTTATGATGCTAAAACGGGAAAATCTAAAGTGGAGGAAGTTGATATAGAAAGAGAAATAGGATGGAAAGACGGAAAAATTGTTCTTGAAGATTGTCCGCTTCAAGAAGCACTTGATATCTTATCTAAAAAATACCACGTGACATTCCGTATTATCAATGACGAATTGCAAAATAGTCGTTTCACCGGTACAATTAAAAATCAGGGGGTGGAACAGATTATAAAGAATCTTTCTATTTCTTGTCGGTTTAATTATCGTATTGTAAAGAATAATAGTCCGGAAAACGACGGAACTAGAGCAACAATAGAATTATATTAATCATCTTAATTATTGACGTACTATGAAAGCACCAACTTGAAAAAAGAAACAAAAAAAATATAGAAAAGCACTGCCATGCTTTTCTATATTGAAAAAACGAGATCGCTTGTCTGCCAACAAGCAACAATCATTTTTTACCAATCTTAAATCACATTTTAAAGTTATGTATTTATGTAATTACAACCAAAAAAAAAATGTCCGAAAAAATACTTTTTTATGGGCAATTGGTAAAATCCCTTTGTTTATGAGGTTCTTTATTATGTTTATGTTCATGTCCATTGGGATTTCGTATGCTGAGACCGTTCATTCTCAAAATGCGGCTATGGAATTCCGTTTTCAGGATGTGACTATTGAAAAAGCACTCAAGGAAATCGAAAAAAAAAACGGGGTACAATTTCTTTTATAATACGAAAGATTTTAACGTTAAGCGGAAGATCTCTTTTTTCTGCTAAAGGAATGAATTTGTCCGAAGTTCTTAATGGGATATTTGCGAATTCTCAGGTGGATTATGTGATAAATGGCACAGATATCGTGTTGAAGCGGAGAGAAGAAGTAAGTAATGTAAGCAATGAGAAATACCAGATTAAAGGTACTGTCCGGGATGGAAATGGAGAACCCGTTATTGGTGCGTCCGTAGTTTTGAAGGGACATACTGAGACTGGTGTCATCACTGATATTGATGGTAATTTCGTGTTGACAGTACCTGCTAAGAAAGTGACGTTGAGTATCTCTTATATAGGATATGATCCGGTCAATGTGGAAGCTACGGTAGGCACGTTTGTCAAAGTGGTCATGAAGGAATCTTCACAAACGTTGAATGAAGTGGTTGTTGTGGGTTACGGTACGCAAAAAGAAAGAATCAGTAGTTGGTTCGGTACAGATGGTGAAGCCTGACGAACTGAAAGTACCTAGTTCTCAGCTTTCTACAGGCTTCGCTGGGCGTTTGGCAGGTGTGGTTGCTGTGCAGCGTTCCGGTGAACCGGGGGCTGATGGAGCAGACTTTTGGATTCGCGGTATCTCTACTTTCAATGGCACAAGGAGTCCATTGATTATCATTGATGGTGTGCAAGCTTCGAGCGGTGACTTGAATGCTATCGATCCGGAAGTTATTGAGAGTTTCTCCGTGTTGAAAGATGCAACGGCTACAGCGCTTTATGGTTCACGTGGTGCAAACGGTGTGATGATTGTCAAAACCAAATCGGGACGTGAAAGTGACAAAGCTATCGTTAATATTCGTTTAGAAAACGCGTATTCCACCCATACCAAAACGCCGAAGTTTGTTGATGGTGTGCGTTATATGGAGATGTACAATGAAGCTGTGTTGACACGTGGTACAGGTGAGGTGCTTTATTCCGACAATAAGATTGCCGGTACAAGGGCAGGATTGGATCCGCTTATTTATCCTAACGTGAATTGGTATGATGAATTGTTCCGTAGCGGGGCTATGAATCAAAATATCAATGTTACTATTCGCGGTGGTTCCAAAAAATTAGATTATTTTAGCAGTGTGTCTGTCAACCATGATAGTGGTGTGTTGCGTAATACCGATGATTTTAGTTATAAAAATAACCTCAACATCATGCGATATGTGTTCCAAAATAACTTCAATCTGAATTTATCTAAATCAAGTAAACTGTCGTTGAACTTGAATGTGCAACTGAGAGATTACTCTGGTCCTACTTCTAAAACTAGTGACCTGTTTGGTATGGTTATGGAATCCAATCCGGTTGATTTTCCGGTACGTTTCCCGGATGACCCAAATGTGGATTACATCCGTTGGGGTGGAAAATCCGGTGGTAAATATAATAGTGGCTTCCGTAATCCATACGCTGAAATGGCAAGAGGATATCAGTCACAATTTGAAAGTACGGTTATGGCTAACTTGAAATTTGAGCAAAAACTTGATTTCCTCACCGAAGGCCTTTCTGCAGAAGCCCTGTTTTCGTTCAAGAATTGGAGCTATACGAACACCAATCGTTCAGCCTGGTTATAATCAGTTTCAAGTAATTAATTATAATGCCGATAATTTGTCGGATTATACATTGAATCGAATTGGTTCTGAACAAAGTACGGTATTGAATACTGATAATAGTTCGGGTGGTGACCGTCGTCTTTATATTCAAGCGATGATCAACTATAACCGTACGTTCAATACGGTACACAATGTGTCTGGAATGTTGCTTTATAACCAAGACCAATACAACGGTAACGCTCCGGAGGATCTCATTGGTTCACTTCCGCAACGTAAGCAAGGATTTGCCGGTCGCTTCACTTATGCTTATGATTACCGCTATATGGCTGAATTGAATTTCGGATACAATGGTAGCGAGAACTTTGCTAAAGGAAATCGTTTTGGTTTCTTCCCTTCCGTGGCAGTAGGATACAATATTAGTCGTGAAAAGTTCTTTGAAAAGTTCTCTGATGTGGTGAGTAATTTGAAACTTCGTGCATCTTGGGGACTTGTAGGTAATGACCAAATTGGAGGTGAACGTTATATTTATCTTTCAAACATAGAGTTGGAAAATGGCGACTTGGGATATACAACAGGCCGAGATCAAAACATTTCAAAAAATGGTCCGAAATATATCCCCGTTATGCCAACAATGATATTACATGGGAAGTGGGTAGCAAATGGAACTTTGGTATCGACTTGGGTATCAAGAATGAACTGAACATAACGTTCGATATCTTCAAAGAAATACGTAAAGATATCTTTATGGAGCGTCAACAGATTCCGGATTACTGGGGTACGAACGGAAAGGATAAATGGATGAATCTTTCGACGAAAATGTATGGCAATCTTGGTAAGGTGGAAAATAAGGGACTTGATTTCTCTATCGACTATGTGAAGAGATTCAATAAGGATTTCGATATGTCATTCAAGGGAACATTTACGTATGCCCATAATAAAGTGCTTGAATATGACGAACCGGATTTTCAGAAATATCCCAATATCTCACGTGTGGGACATTCTGTTGACCAACAACTCTTGTACATTGCCGAACGTCTCTTTATCGATGATTCCGAGGTACAACGTAATCCGAAACAAAACCTTGGAGGCTGGGTGAGCGGAGGTGATATCAAATACAAGAACTTGCCGGACGTAAACGGTAATTATGATAATGTTATCGATTCAAACGACCGTCAATATACAGGTATGCCGACAACTCCTGAAATAGTATATGGGTTCGGTCCTTCATTGCGTTACAAGAAGTTTGATTTTTCTTTCTTCTTTCAAGGTGCAGCTCGTGTGTCTATTATGATGAATGGTATCCATCCTTTTGGTGCTGACGGAACACGTAATGTATTGCAGTTCATTGCCGATGATTATTGGAGTGATACCAACCAAGATATCTATGCTGGATATCCGCGTCTCAGTAAACGTGACAATGAAAACAATACAAAAGCGTCTACGTATTGGCAACGTAACGGTGCATTCCTTAAGTTGAAAAACTTAGAGGTCGGATTCAACCATAAGTTTTTCCGTGTTTATCTGAGAGGATCTAACTTGTTGACATTCTCTCCATTCAAATATTGGGATCCTGAAATGGGAAGCGGTAGTGGATTGTCTTATCCGACTCAACGAGGTAGTGTTTAATGTGGGTGTTCAATTTTCAATCAATAAATAAACCGGATTTATGAAAAACAAACTATACCAAGCTCTATTGCTTTATTTTTCTGGTAGCAAGGGATAAGTTCTTGCGACTATTTGGACATCGTTCCTGATGAACGTCCGACTGAGGAAGATGCATTTAAAGATAAAAATGCAGCTGAACGCTATTTGTATTCTTGTTATGCTTTTTATGCCCAAAGAACGCGAGGGTGCTATCTATATCAAGGAGGTGATTGTCTCACCGATTATGACCGGAAATTTCTTGAGGGGAACTCATACTGCGGCCAATATAGGTGATTTCGCGTATTGGAGTCGTATGTATGCCGGTATACGTCGTTGTTATACGCTGATAAACAATGTCGATGCTGTGCCACGTATGGAAGAAGAACTGAAAATCATATATAAGGCAGAAGCTAATTTTTTGATTGCGTATTATCACTTCATGTTACTACGTGCGTATGGTCCGATTATCATTATGGATCACGAGGTTAGTGTAAGTAGCACGGAGAAACTGAAGCGAAGTCCGTTTGACGTATGCGTAAAATGGATTGCCGACAAGTATGACGAAGCTTGCAACAACGGATTGCTTGCCGTTCAATCATCATCCTACTACGGCAGAGCTACACAGCTGGCTGCTAAAGCACTGAAAGCAAGGCTTTATTTGTATGCGGCGTCTCCTCTTTTCAATGGCAATAGTTTTTATGCCAACTCATCTCTTTACGATCCGGAGACAAATGAGCCATTGATGCCGTTGGATTATAATCCATCTAAATGGAATACTGCGCTTACGGCTTGTCAAGAAGCGTTGACGCTGGCGAATGAACAGAAATACACCCAGTTTCAGATTGCTAATGAAAGCGAAATTCCTGAAGAATGTTGGCCCAAGGATTTAATCCAATATGCTTTGAAGATGCAAATTATGGATAAGAAAAATATGGAAGTCATTTGGGCGGATACCCGTACGGAAGGTGTTTATGGGCCACAAAAACCAATCCGCTCCGCGTGATCCGGTGAATGGAGGTAATAGCTGGAATGGAGTAGGTCCTACATTGGATTTTGTGAAAGTATTCTATACAGAAAACGGACTCCCGATTGACGAAGATCGAAATACTACACTCCTGGTGATTATTTTAAGATAGGACAGTATGAAGGACGTACCACGTGTAACCTCAACTTGAAACGTGAACCTCGTTTCTATTCATGGGTTTCATTCCATAACGGATATTTTGAAATGCAGCGTGAAGGATATAATGAAGGTAGAATTGTTACTATGTTCCGTAAATCAGACAATCATGGAAAACAAAACCGTTCTACGGACTTTTCATTGAGTGGATATTTAGTAAAGAAATGGTGCACGCCTACTTATGATACCCGCAACGGGTTCCAGAATTATCCGTGGCCTGTTATTCGCTTGGGTGAACTGTATTTGAATCTTGCAGAAGCTGCAGCAGAAGCAGGTGAATTAAACATTGCCAAGACAGCACTGAACAAGATAAAGGGGAACATGCCGGCATACCGACTGTGGAAAAATCATGGGAAGGAATTGCTACGTTGACAAAAGATAAGCTAATTGAAATAATTCGTCAAGAACGTATCATCGAGTTGAGTTTCGAAGGACACTACCGTTGGGACATGGCAAGGTGGAAAGAATTGGAGCATGTTTTAGACCACAATCCATCTGCTCTTAATACAGATGGTGTGTCGGATGAGGATTTCTTCCGTCCAGTGGTACTGGATCGTGCTTGGAAGTTCACTTCACCGACTCATTACCTGCTTCCGATTGCAGATTCGGAATTGAATAAGAATACGTTGATTGTGCAAAATCCGGGTTATTAATCATTAAAATAGCAATTACGATGAAAAAGAAATATTTTTTCATGGCATGTTTAGCCACCATATTTATGGTATCTGCTTGTAACGACGATGATGACAATGCAGCTGTCTTACCGTCGGCTATTAGCAATCTGACAGCAACTCCTCTTGAGGGAGGAGTGCTGCTGGAATGGGAAGTTCCCGTCGATTCCAACCTGTTCTATGTACAGATAGATTATACTCATCCTGTCACAGGCAAACGTGTGAATAAGAATGCCAGTGTCTTTTGCGATACCATGCTTATTGAGGGCATGTTGGCAAAAGATGGTGAATACACATTCCATGCCACACCTGTCAGCTCAACCCAAGATGTGGGTGAAAGGTTGGAAGTAAGAGCTTCCGCACTTCCTGTCCAGCCGGTGGTAAAGGAAATCACCGATAAGGTATTATTAGGTAAAGACAACCTGCTCTGTAATAAACCCGATCCAGATGAAGGAAAATATATAGAATATTTGGTGGATGGTAATTATACTAACTTTTTTTCATACTGATTGGCATGATGCGGGTACTGTTCCGCACTATATAGATATCACTCTCCCATCTCCTGTAGAGCAGTTTAAGATACAAACTTACTACCGTGGTGGAAAGTATGGTCAATGTCCTGTAGAGATTACCGTATTAGGAAGTAATGACGGTGAACAGTGGAACAAGATTGCAGAAATAGAAGATGAAGGTAAAGGTGGTGCTTCTTATACCACACCTACGCTGGGGACAGAAGGACAGCCTTATTCATACATCCGTTATCGTGCAGATGAGACTTCCGGCAATGCTGTGTACTTTGCGTTAGCTGAGTTGGAATTCTATACTGTCAGAACTGAGATTTACGATCCGGAAGGTATTTACCGACCCGAAGACAAGGAATAGCTGATATATAAGAATAACTGAAATTATTGCTTATTATTTATGGAAAGGAGGGGGCATGTCTCCCTCCCTTTCGTCTAAACAATAGAACTTCATGAACAAATTGATAACATTGATCCTCGTATGTTGTTTTGCTTTTAACTTATATGCCGAACAACTTCCCGCTAAACAATTCTCACATCCGGAACGTATTCGTTACGATCAGCATTGCTTCACGATAGAAGGTCGGGATATTTTTATCTTGAGTGCGGCTTTTCATTATTTTCGCGTTCCTCAAGAGTTGTGGCGGGATCGTTTCCGTAAAATAAAGGAGGCGGGATTCAACACTGTGGAGACTTATGTGCCGTGGAATTGGCATGAGCGCACTATGCCGCGTAATGTAAAGGACTATTCGCAATGTGACTTTGACGACCTGAAGGCGTGGCTCAAGATGGCTCACGAAGAGTTCGGACTGTATACCATTGTCCGCCCGGGGCCTTTTATTTGTGCAGAATGGGCGGGAGGAGGTTATCCTAGATGGGTTGCCAAGTTTTGTCCGGCAAAATATGACACTAGCTTTTGGTTACGAAGTAACCATCCCGAACACATGAAATGGACCAAACATTGGTACGATGCTGTTTGTCCGGTTTTTTTGCCGAGGAGCAGCTTACACGTAAGAAATCCGGTGAGAAAAGGAATTATCATGGTGCAACTCGAGAACGAATACATTTACTTTGGCATGGAGTCAGAGAAAAAAGAAGAGGTGCTGCGCGACATGGCGAAAGCTTATTGCACGAATAATGGAATTGAGGTACCGCTGTTTACCTGTGTTACACCTGAGGTAAGAGGCTCGAAAGATGCCGTTATCAGTCAGCTGTTCGATATGGACAATCAATATGTATGGTGGAATATACAGGAGGCGAAAAGCCGCATTGAAGATTTAAAGAGACAACAGCCTAACGCGCCGGCTTTTGTGTGTGAATTGCAGGGTGGCTGGTTTTCCACGGTAGGTGGAGGATTGAGTGAGGACAGCTATTTGGATGGACGTCATGCGCGTGGAATGGCATTGATGGCAATGGCCGGAGGTTCTACTGGACTTAATTATTATATGTTTTTCGGAGGAACAAATCTAGCCGGTTGGGGCGCTCGCCGCATGACTACCAGCTACGATTACGGAGCCTGCATTAAAGAAAGTGGTGGTGTGAGTGAGAAATTCGCTGCCGTGAAAGGAGTCGGGGATTTCGTCAATCGTTTTGGTACTCAATTAGCGAGAAGTGAAGCGATAGAGTTTACTACATCGGACAACATCAAGGATTTGACCGTTGGAGTACGCCGGACAAAAGAGGGAACTTTGTTTATTTTTATATTTAATAAAGATAAAGAAAAAAGCATTCCGTGATAACGTTCAATTTCATATAAAAGGTATGCCGGCATTCAATGTTTATTGCTCGGTTGAGCCATTGGACAGCAAGGTACTGGTACTATCTCAGGCGAATGGACAATGTGAATGGTATCCGAAAGAACAGACTTTGCCGGAACGTCCCGTCAATATGCCTATGCCGATACGGATTGCACAGGCAGAACGTTGTGATGAAACCTTTCAGGGGAACTGGCGACCACTGCGTAAAGGTGTTTCTTTACCAGAAATTGGTGTGAACGATTGTCGTTACTCCATGTATCGTAGTGTAGTAAAACTATCGAAGAAAGAGGTAGAGGAATATGGAACATTGGTTTGTGAGATGTTTACGGCTGATCCGCTTTATGTACAAGTGAATGGAAAAATAGCTAAAAGGGCTTCTACCGATGAACTGGATAATACATTTGTCATAGATGGGCTACTGCATGAGGGAAGCAATGAAATCGTAAGCATCTATGAAAATCGTGGACACGCTCATGGATATCGCCCGATGGAGGTTGAGCGGAATGAAATCTGCCGGATTGGGCAAGAAGCAATCTGCTATCCTTCCTATCGAAAAATGGGAAGTGAAAAAGGTGGAAAATAATGTCAAAGATATTAAGTCACTGCTGTCTAACAATGAAGGCTGGGGAAACCATCATGCTTGATCAAAAAGCACTATCGCCAATCTTGCTACATTGCAAATAGCCGGACTGGAGAAGCCGTAATGGCCTGCCGCATGGGTGTTGCAAGGGAAAGAAGGAACGGCTATTTATCGTACTTCTATTGATATGACACGTCAGATGTTGACCGAAGGGCAAACAATGATAGAATTTGCTTGCGTGGATGATGCGGGTACGCTTTTTGTAAACGGTAAGGAAGTGGCAAGCCACGATGCTTGGGACAAGCCGTTTGTAGCCAATATGAAAGATTTTCTGCATGAAGGGAGAGAATAAAGTGGCTATTGTGGTGCGTAATAGTAGCGGTGCAGGAGGATTGTTAAAGGGAATCCGCTTGTTCAGTGAACTGAAAATACTGAAGCCTCTGAAGTGGGAAGTAGCGCTTGATCTTGGAGGAGTGACACAAGGATATTATGGAGGGAAAACCGCCGGCAGTGACAATTGGAAGGTGGTGACATTGAAAACCGATGGTACATTGCATCGAAAAGGAAACAATATACAGCCTAAAGGTAAACAAGATGCCTTATTGACTTGGTATAAAGTAACATTTGATCTGCCCAAAACGGAAAAAGAATGCTGGATTCCTTGGAGAGCCATTATCAATGCTTCAGGTACAGGATATATGTGGTTGAATGGGCATAATATCGGACGTTATTTGGGAAGAAGGTCCGCAACGGGAGTTTTTCTTACCGGAATGTTGGTTGAATATGGGAGGAACGAATACATTGGTGCTCGGACTTCGACAATCAGAAACTTGCGGGGCCGTGTTGGAAGGGATAGAAGTAGCTCCTTATTATGAGGATGCAGAGTTTATTGAGTAATAATTCAATAGGTATATGAATATATATAAATCACTTTTTTAGGATTGGTGTGTAGTGCAGGAATGCACTGCACCTTCTGCTCAAACAACTGTTTGGAATCCGGATAATCAGAATGGAACATTTACGAATCCTATCATGTGGGGGAGACTGGCCCGATCGGATCTGATCCGGGTTGATGATAAGTTTTATCTCGTGTCTACCAGTATGCACTATGTGCCGGGATGCCCTATTGCTGTATCGGAAGATTTGGTAAACTGGGAAATGGCAGGATATGCTTTGGATCGTTATGATGAGGATCCGAAATATGATATGCAGGGTGGCAATCTTTATCTCTGAATGGGGCGTGGGCAACTACGATACGGCATCATAACGGAAAATTTTACGTCGGTTTCTGTACACCCTATGGTTGGGGACGGGAAACTGGGCATTTCTCTATTTGTATAGCCGATGATGTGAAAGGACCTTGGGAACGTACTATATTTCCTGAATATTTATATGATCCGGGGTTATTCTTTGATGAAGATGGAAAGGTTTACGTAGTTCACGGGCAAGGTACATTATACTTGACAGAGTTGAACTCGGACGTGAAATCCGTTAAAGGGAAACCTGTGAAGATATGGCAGGGCGGTTTATAAAAATGCACATGAGTTAGGAGGCGGTTTTTTGGTATGGAAGGATCTCATATGTATCGCATCAATGGAAAATATTATATTACTTGTCCTGCCGGGGGAACGGGAGGATGGCAAATCTGCTTGCGCTCAGATAATATTTATGGTCCCTATGAACATAAACTCATAATGAACGATTGGAGTTCATATCCCAAAAACGGACTTCATCAAGGTGGGATGGTACAGTTGAAAAATGGAGACTGGTGGTTTATGATTATGCAGGACAGAGGACCGATAGGACGTGTTCCGTGTCTTGTGCCCGTGAAATGGATAGATGGTTGGCCTATGCTGGGTGATGAAGGAAAAGATCTTATCACTTATCCTAAACCTGCTACTGGGAAAAAATCGAAGATAAAGAGTCCGGCTACTACCGATGAGTTCAATGCTTCTCAATTAGGTCTGCAATGGCAATGGAATCATAATCCGGATAATAGCAGATGGAGTTTGAAGGAACGTAAGGGATATATGCGTCTGTATGCTTCCCAAGCTTCTACATTGAAAGATGCTCGTAATACATTGACACAACGTGTTCAGGGACCGAGTTGCGAGGGCTCGGTAGAAATGGAAGTGACCGGACTTAAAGATGGCAATATTGCCGGATTCGGAATCTTCGAATTTCCTTATGCCTATGTTGCGATACGACAAGAATCCGGTAGACGCAAAATTGTGATGTGTAATGACGGTAAGGATATCGAAACCGTAGAGCATTTCAATGGAGATAAACTGTGGATACGCGTACGTGCTACAGACAAAGAATTTAAGGCTTTGTTCTATTACAGTCTGGATGGTGTGAATTATAAACGTATTGGTAATGAATTGCAGATGGGATTGGGATTGCCGTGGACAGCCAATCGTTTTGCATTGTTCAACTTCAATACTACGCCGCAAGGAAATAACGGATATGCCGACTTTAATTGGTTTAGATTTACGAATAAGTAATGTATTTATATCATTCAATTTACTTAAAAACATATACAATGACATGAAACGAATATCACTTTCTATTTTTTTCATCTTCTTAGGTATAGTCGGTAGTATAGCTCAAACATCCGGTGAGAAGATCGAGAAAGTTTACGTTGCATTCAAAACTCACCTTGATGTGGGATTTACTGATCTTAGTTCCGTTGTGACCGAAAGGTATGTGCATGATTTTATTCCGAAAGCCATAGAAGTCAGTGAACGCTTGCGCGCTGATGGCTCTGGTGACCGGTATGTATGGACAACCGGCTCATGGCTTATTGGGAAATATCTTCGCACGGCATCTCCTGAGGCTGTGAAGCAGCTGGAGGAGGCCATTGGTCGTGGCGATATCGTATGGAATTCCGTTCCTTATACTGTGGAATCGGAGACAATGACGCGTGAACTGTTTGAAACCTGCTTGTTGCTTTCCAAACGTTTGGATAAGAAATACAACAAGCAGACTATTGCTGCAAAGATGACTGATGTGCCGGGACACACTCGTAGTATCATCGATCCGATGTATGACGCAGGCATTCGTCTTTTGCATGTGGGAATTAATTCAGCTTGTCCGTTACCTTCGGTGCCTACTTTCTGTCGGTGGCGCAGTCCTTCTGGCAATGACTTGTTGCTGGTTTATCAGAAAGATTATGGAGAAGATGAAGTATTGCCGGATGGAAAGACAGTTGTCAGTATTAATTTTACGGGCGACAACCACGGACCGCATAGCTATGAACGTGTGAAAAAGATTTATGCCGATTTGCGTAAGCGTTATCCTCAAGCTCAGCTTGTAGGTGCATCGTTCAATGATGTCGCCCGGGAACTGTTGCTGATAAAGAAGGATTTGCCGGTTGTTACTTCTGAGATTGGTGATACGTGGATATTTGGTTATGGTGGAGCACCGATACGTATGGCTAAATTTCGTGCTGTTTCGCGGTTGTATTCTCAATGGTTGAATGAAGGGAAAATCAAAAAAGATAGTGACGTTGCTTTGGACTTTGCAGCCGAATTAGGTCTGATAGCAGAACATACGCAAGGTGTGGATGTGAAAACACATCTTCGTCAATGGGACAAATATGATATGGATAAGTTTCTCAAAGGTCGTTCCGAAGGAGTATTCAGTATGGCTGAGGCTTCATGGAAAGAGATTGATAATTATATCGACAGTGCTATCGCTTTCCTTCCGGCTTCCTTGCAAAAAGAGGCGCGTGAAGTAGTCGCAGAAGTGGATAAGGTTAAACTGGAGGATAACTCAAAGATGAAACCAATGGCACGGAAGCGTTGGGAACAACCGATAGCCGGTGGAATGACGTTGGCGGGATTGTCTTATCAAATGTTTGATGGAGATGATTATGATGATTTTCAAAATAGATATCTTCGTGCACGGTATGAATGGGCATTGGATGACTTGGGTAAACGAGGTCTGAAAGAATCACATGCAGTGAGTGTAACGCTTTATGCACAGACAATGGCGCAATCGGTACGTAAAGAGAAAAAGGGGACACGTATTATCACTGAACTGAGGTTTCCTGAAAATGAGAAAGTGGACAAACGCGTATATCCCGAACGAATACAGGTGAACTGTTTTACGACAAAGAATGGAAAACGGTCGGAAGTGGCATTGACCATTTATGGTAAACCGGCAGTACGTTTGCCCGAGTCTTATTGGTTGTCGTTCACGGTGCCCGGTATTGAATTGGTGATAGCCGAGAAGATGGGTGAACGGGTGAATCTGATGGATGTGGTGGAAAAAAAAGGTAACCGGCAAATGCATGGGATAGACCGTTATGTCGATTTGATAACCTCTGGGGAAACGATACGTATCAGCAGTAAGGAAGCTTTCTTGCTCAACGTAGGAGAAGCTCAGGGGTTGAATTATTCTACCAACTATCCTGATAAACGTAAAGGGGTGCATTTTAATCTGAACAACAATTTGTGGGGAACGAATTTCTCCATGTGGAATGAAGGCTCGCTGACTTATCATTTTGTGATTGAGACATTGAGTCGCAAATAAAGGAAAGTACTTGAATAACCTTATTTTATAACTAAAATGATTTTAAACCATGAAAAAATATAGTATTATTATTTTGATATTATGTAGCTGGGCGATGAGTCTGTTTGCTATATCTTGTTCCGATCAGGAAAGCAAACCGCAACCTTTTTTGGAAATAAAGAAGGACACTGTGGTGTTTGCACAAGAGGCAGCAAATACTTCTATTGTAGTGAATACAAACATCGTGTGGCAGGCCAATGTGCTTTCATCCGGTAATTGGTGTACGGTTCAAGGATCGGATGATTTGTTGTCTATTTCGGTAGAAAAAGAATACGGAAGAGACTTGCGTGAAACAGACATCGTTGTTAAAGGAGAAGGCCTTGAACAAAAAGTGCACGTGAAACAATTGGGAGAGCAACCGGATATTTTGTTGGAAAATGAGCGTCTCAACTTGAACTATACAGATACGGTAGTTACCGTCAAGGTGGTAAGTAACGTAGAATATGAAGTGGAAATTCCGCAAAGCGCTGATTGGATTAAGGAAATGAAGCAACAAGTACAGGTACGGGCTATGGCGGAATCGGAACGTACTTTCAGCATTGAAAGAAATGAAGATGATACGGTGCGCTATATCTCTGTTGTATTCCGTTCTGTGGATCAGAAGGTCGAACGCTCATTGATGTTTCGCCAGGGACATCGGGATAAAGAATACAAGCCCGGTGATCCGTCTGAACTCGGCGATATATTCTTGCCTATCGCCAGTGGAAAGGCAAGTGAATTTAATTCGGATGATGAGAGTATTGAAAAAGTCATTTGACGGAACTGCGTCCACTTGGTATCACTCACGGTGGTATGGTACAGTTTTTGCCTGTGAAACTTGAGTACACTTTTGAAACTCCTCAAGACGTGGATTATTTTGTATATAAACCTCGAGGTTCAGGCAATAATGGTAATTGGAAGAAGTTCGACTTATATGTTTCCACAGCGCAGAAAGAAAATTATGAAAAGATAGCATCGTATGATTTTTACTGGTAGTTCTTCTTCGTCGAAGATAAAGCTTTGCTGAACCGCTGAAGGGGGTAAAGTCCTTCCGATTTGAGGTAAATGAAGCTGTCGGTGGAGTGGTGAGTTGCGGTGAAATGGAATTTTATAGGAATGCTGCTCCTGTAGCAGGACTTACGGAAGTTTTTGCCGACGAACTCTGTTCCGAACTTCGTGCAGATGTGGATCAACGCAAAATAGACGGATTGGAGAATAACTTTTTCAGAATGATAGCGCAAAGTTTGTATGACAAGACGTATGATTTGGAGTACCGTGTGCAAACTTATGAACCTTATCGTGAAATTAACGATTTGGCGACAGAGATGAAAAAACTAGTGGATATAATCCGTTTGAGAACCCCACAGGTATTTATTTTAAGGATGGCGAGGAGGCTGTCGTAATTTTAGGTAATACCAATGGGGAACAAGTGAATTTGAAAGTGTACGACTTTGATGCGGTAAGGCAGGGAAACAGTACACCGGACCCTGTCTCTTATCCTCTGAATGAAGGTATTAATAAATTAAGGATTGTACATGGAGGACTAAGTTATATTGAGTATTATACTCCGAATTGGAGAACTGCATCAGGCTCTTAAATTGCACATTGCTTCCGGTAAAGTGAACGGATATTACGACAAGCATCGGGATGCATTGGCCAACTGGCGTGAGATTCTGGAATAAAGCTACTTATGGTTGTATAGATATCAAAGGTGATCGTATTAATCTTGTATTTGGGGTGAATAGCGTAAAGACTCATTGTGACGATTTAGAGATTTAATACAGAGTTATGACAATATAGTGAAATTGGAGCATGAACTTATGGGATTGGATCAACACAATCGCCGTCCCAAGAATCATATGTTCGGCCGTGTGACCAAAGATGGATTGTTTTGCTGACGGTTGGGGGCTGGATGGTATGAAGGTTGTATGAACGAATTGGCCAATGCTGCTAAATCTAAAGGAAACTGGGCTATTGCGCATGAGCTGGGACATGTTAATCAAATCAGCCCGGGACTGAAATGGGTATCGACAACAGAGGTAACGAACAATGTATATTCTGTATGTGTGAGATATCAATTTGGTCGGGATAGTATGCCGTTGGAACAGGAAAAATGCAATGACGGAAACAACAATAACGTCCTAGGGGGACGTTTCAATTCTTATCTCAATTATGGTATTATCAAAGGGGAGCAGTGGCTCTGCCAAAAAGGACAGGATAATATGGATCCTTCTAAGTATCCTTACGGAGGCGATCACTTTGTGAAACTCTGTCCGCTATGGCAGTTGCTGCTCTATTATCGTGAGATTGTGGGAGGAGAAAAACGCGATTGGTACGGTGATGTGGCTGAGATTGTACGCAATACGGATGAATCACAATTGACTAACGGGCAACTTCAGCTCAATTTCATGCGCAATACTATGGATGTTGTGAAAGAGGATTTGACCGACTTCTTTTATCAAGGCAGGTATGCTGAAACCTATTGATAAGGAATTGGACGATTATGCACGTGGACAAATGACTATTACCCAAACAGATTGCGATGAGTTGGTGAAGTATGCTTCCAAATATCCTAAACCGGCCACTCCCGTGCTTTATTACTTATCAGCCAATAGCGAGAAGTCATTTAAGGACAAATTAGCAGTAGAAGGAACTTATAATGAAGGTGTCAAGGTAAGAAATAATGGTTGGATTGTCATCAATCACGATGTGTGGAAAAATGCTGTAGTCTTTGAAACCTATCAGGGAGATGAATTGAGATATGCTGCCATTGTGGGAACTGATTCTCCTGACCTGAGTGAAACAAAGGTTTGCTATCCCGAAGGTTCCACACGCATTGAAGCTGTTTCTTTTGGGATGGAAAGAGAATATTAGTCTATGGAGAAAGATAATATTGAATTCAACGAGATATAAAAATAGGACGATGAATTATAACAGACTTTATTTTTTTACTATTGCTGTTTGCGTTTAGCCTCGGGACTCCGGGGCTTGCGCAGAAGCGTTGTATCAGTCAGGATTGGAATTTTTGTCGCATTTCCGATGAAACGTCGAAAGCGGAAATCAAGAATCAGGGAAGTGACTGGAGTTCACAATACAATGTGCAGCACATGGATATGAACGGGAATAGCGAATTGGCTGTTCCGCAAAATACCTTGGGAGCGGAACTGCGGCAGTTCTTGGAGAACAAACAATGGGAACAAATTACTCTTCCGCATACGCCATTTGTAGAACCATTGACTGTGCTGCATCAGTGGCAAGGTATCTGTTATTACAAAAAAAAAGATTACCATTACGCCGGAGGAGGCGAAGAAGCATATTTTGGATAGAGTTTGAAGGCGCGATGCACTTGGCCGATGTGTGGATTAACGGTAAGCATGTCATGCAACATGCCGGAGGATACACCCCATTTGTGGTAGACGCAACCGGATTGTTGAAAACGGATAAAGAAAATGAATTATTAGTCCGTTTGGACAACCGTAACAATTCGTTGATTCCTCCCGGAAAACCG
>VOFK01003671.1_pt1 | contig 104915 bp, 78 predicted proteins | sample 5384121 | NCBI WGS metagenome assembly VOFK01 (sample SAMN12384730, study PRJNA508395) | human gut metagenome | isolation source: healthy gut J | host: Homo sapiens
AGTAATGTACAAAGGCAATTATGACCTGAAAGCAGCTTATATTGATAATATTGACTTGGGATATGAATACTATCCCAGTAACGGTGAGCTGATTTCCGTATCATTATTTTATAAGAAATTCAAGAATCCGATAGAATGGACTTATACCGTAGCCGGAGGTACTGACTTGATTTATTCTTATATCAATGCCAAAGGGAAAGCCGATAATTATGGCGTAGAAGTGGATATACGCAAAAACTTAGATTTCATCGGCATGAAAAACTTCAGCCTCAGCCTGAATGGTGCACTGATAAAAAGTAACGTAAATTTTTGAACCCGGTTCTAAAGAAGAAGACCGTCTCATGCAGGGGCAATCGCCCTACCTGGTCAACGCGGACTCTTTCTCTATCAACAGCCCAAAAACGGATGGAATGCCGCCATACTCTACAAACCGCATCGGTAAAACGCATTATCGGTGAAAGCGCAGCCTGGGCAGCGCAGGCAACGAAGTACGTGTGCCCGACTCATATGAAATGCCACGTAATGCCATTGACCTGAGTGCTCTAAGAAATTCGGCAAACTGGAAGTAAAAGCCGCTATCCGCGATGTACTGGCTTTAGCAGGTGTCTTTCAAAACAATTTGAAAATACAGAAAATGGTGAAGTGCAAGCAAACCCGTCAGTTTAAACCGACTAACGTAAACATGTGCCATAATTTTAAAACAAGAAATATTTCGCCCGCATCTCATAAATCAGCTATTATGAACGTATTGGCTTATTTTTATAATTAAAACAGAGATGTTGAATGTCAATTAGCTCGCTTGCTGCCACAGTAGAACCGGACTGCACGCCTGGCTGGCTTGTATTATTGATGGTAGCCGATACAGATTAGACGGTGCCATAAACAACACACATAATTTTTTATATTGTTTACTAGCTGCGATCTGCAAGTACTTGAAAAATCTAAATCATAACAATGAAATCCTATCAGTAATTTCTCATCAAAAGGGATACAAAGGATATCTTTTCTACAACAAACCCAGCCCATCAGAGTAACTACTTCCTCGAAAGGGCATTCTAGAAAACATTACATGCTTCAAGTTTTGTTTTGTTTCCTTTTTTGATATAAGAAAGTACATTCCCATTCATTATTATGAAACCAGCCAGAATAGCATTTGAGTTTAATCTTTACTGCCAGCAAAGCCAATGACTCCACAATCGGTTCTCGCAATTTATTTTTATTATTACGCCCCAATTCCGTGAATGAAACATTACATCCTCATGTACAAAAAAGATTTGGATGCCAACTTGACATTGCGCCCTTCATTATAAGCTCGAGCTATAGACCAACATTTCTCCCTATTATCGATAGTAACTATTTCATTTATTCCTCTATGTCTCATCTATATTTTTGACTTATTTTTCGCAAACGTTCCGGCAGTACAGAACAAATAATAATTGACAACATAATTTCTTCTATTCAACAGCATCTCTGTTTTAATTCTACATAAAAATGGAAATACACCAGATAAAGCCTTATTTATTTATCGTTCTAAATAATAAGCAGTTTTTATCATATAACACCGCTCCTCCAATTCATTTAACAAATTCTGTTTAATCTCATTCCTAATATTTTTTACGTTTAATATCCTTATAATAATTACCATAACAAAGCAAACGTTTATATATACTAAGTGGCAAATAATTCTCAAGGGTCCATGTTAAATCTATGCATTCCTTTATACATGCAACATATGCTTCGTCATCCTGTTTTGAATCTATAGTCACACTTTGCGAATGCTGTCTAAAGTTATTCAAACGCTCATAAACTTCTATAACATCCCCTTGTAACGCCATAAAAGTCCAAAACCACCAATCACCACAGTAACGCATTGCGGCCCATCTAGTATTGAATATTTTCAAAGAAGAGCTCTTCCTAAAAAGAACACCACTTGCATTATAGACATAATTAGTCCAATATAAATTTTTTGCCGCATAGTTTGTCCCTGAAAATAGTTTATACTTCATTAGATTATTCTGTTGTTTTTTTGTCCAACGATCCATATCCTTATCAAGCATATTACCAACTTCATCTACTATATAAGATCCAGTAAAACAATATGCAGCTGTGGGATGTTGCTCCATCAGCGAAACTGTTTTGGCCAAAAAAGAAAAATCTGCATAATCATCACTCTCTGCAATCCATATATATTTTCCGCGAGCAAGTTCTATACCCTTTTGCCATTGTTTAAAAGGGCTACCAGAATTATAGTCATTTACCATAACACAACTAACCCTCTTATCTACTTCCTGATACAGTCTTAATATTTTTACACTATCATCAGAAGAAGCATCATCTAACAGAATTAGCTCAAAATCGTTAAAACTCTGCTTTATAATAGTCTCTATACGTAAAGGCAAGTATTTTGCATAGTTATAATTGGGAACAATTACACTAACTAATGGATTCTTTATATCATGCATTTACTCATTCTTTTAAAATACATTCTTTCATCACTTCCAAATAACGCTTTCCATATCGTAAATCCGGTTCTAAATAATTTCCTTCTGCCCATTCATTCCAAGATTTAACAAAAGCAAGGCGGCATTCAAATGGCTTATTTTCTATATGGATCATTACATTCTTCACATGCTTTTCAAAATACCTCGGTTCTGCATGGTTTAAAACCAAAGCTTTACCAAGAGAACGAGGGGAATGATCCCAGTTAGGAATTATAGTAGGTATAATTTCTTTATCATATTCTTCTTCTCCAACAAAAAAAGAACTGGCTTTTTTATATTCCACAATCTTAGGAGTACGAAAAATTTTATGTCGCCATTTAGCACATTCATAAGTAAACCTTGCTTTTTTCTCAAAATCAAATAACCGTACCACATTAATGGCATCAAACCCCATCCTCATCAGTTCAATCCTGTCCTTTGCCAAATTATAGGTATGCCCTATAAAGTGAATACCTTTTAATCCATTTTGTTTTGCTAGATTCTGCCAGAGTTCAATAAACTCTTTCATTTCTGGATGATCAAAAGGTTGATAAATTACAAATATAGGCTTTCCCTCTACCGTAATATATCGATGGTCTTTCAAAGCCGGAAGCACTTCATTAAAATGTTCAATATAGTCATCTTTACCTGGATACAATTGGGTTATTAAAGTTTCCTTAGTCTTAACTCCATGGAAAAAACCTCTCCATGATTCATTAGCCCAAGCCAAACAAAAGGGGAAATCCGGCTCACCCGAAGCTAACACTTCATTAAAAGGACGTTCCAATAATCTTTTCCCATTACCAAACCAATAATGCCAATAACAAAAGCCTTCTATTCCATACTCTCTCGCCATATCAGCCTGAGCTTTACGAGTTTCAGGCACTCTTAAATCATAATATCCCAAATCTGCAGGGACTTTTGGCTGATAATGTCCGGCAAACAAAGGACGAGCTTTTCCTACATTCGTCCATTCAGTAAATCCTTTCATCCACCACTTATCATTTTCTGGGATCGGATGAAATTGAGGTAAATAAAACGCTATAACTCTTGCTTTATTTGCTATACTCATCACATTTTATCTTTAAACAGAATACTATCTTAGAAACGATGATTTCTCGATTTTAATATGGATCTTACAAAACGATAGACTAAACGATATACCGGAAGATTTTTATAAATAGCCCAACGCTTTACAGCACAGGCTATTCCAATCTGTCTCCACTTAATCTCGTCATATTGACGTATTATAACAAGTACATTTTTTATTATTTCCTCTGTAACAGAAGATGGATGTACAAGCATAATGTGATCTATAAGATGGATACCACAGCGAATGACAAATACAGGAGTCTCATCCCATATCCCCTTTTCTAATATGAAACGATTTTGCTCATATACAGCTAGAAACATCTGATATTCCTTTTTAGGATCATATTTACTTCCTATTAAGCTATCAGTGCGCATCATATAATGGTATTTGGGTTGACCTTTCATTACTACTTTCCGTGCTCTATAAAATACTCGGTACATAACAGCCATATCCTCAAAGCAGGTATTCTGCGGAAATCGCAAGCCATCAAAAAGCTCCCTCTTAAAAAGTTTATCCCAAAGATAATTCCTAACAATATCATCTTTAACCAAAAGACGAATAGCGTCGCGAGGTGTCAAATTCAATACTTCATCTGAAACATATTTGATTTTTCTCCTGTTCGGTCTTTCTATATAATGTGAACATACTGATATATCAGCTTCATTAACAATCAACAATTCATACAAGAATTCGTACATATCTCCATCTACCCAATCATCACCGTCCACAAAACCAATATACTCTCCTTGAGCTATATCAAGTCCCTCATTCCGTACAGTACTTACGCCTCTATTATCACGATGAATCACTTTAACTCTTTGATCTTTTAGGGCATAAGCATCACACAACTCTCCAGATCCATCAGTAGAGCCATCATCCACCACAACTATCTCCAGATTGGTATAACTCTGTCCACAGATAGAATCAAGACATTTCTCCACATAATCTTTGACATTATAGACTGGTACTATAATGCTTATTAAAGGTAATGCTTTCGTTTTATCCATTATTTTCTTTATACCTTTCGTCCTTCTTTCACGATTCCATTTTCACACCAAACTATCCTCTCTGCAATAACCTGCCTCAACACCTGTTCATGATATTCCAAATTCTCCCGTGAAGCAAATTTATGATAAAGATGGAATTGCACTCCACCCATCTTCAATTGCTTCTTTTGAATACCTGCATGGATAAGGCGATAGGAAATTTCCACATCTTCCTGCCCCCACATCTCCAAAGACTCATTATAACCATTGACGCGCAATAAGTCTTCTTTCCAGAAAGCCATATTACAGCCCCGTATTCGCAGCATGCTATTCTTCGCATAACGATTTGCCAAATACAAACGTAAAGTGTGTGAACGAAAAGCGTTCAACAAAAAGCTAAGGTCTTGTTTAAAAAGTGCAGGATGAGTTTCCACTCCTCTAAGTAATCGGGCAGTAGCCATTCTTCCTAAAAGTACACGACTCCCACACACAAAGTAACCTTTTTCCGCCAATTCCAGATGGTCCGCAATAAAATGCTTATCCAAGAGGATATCACCATCAATCTGGATAATATAATCCCCCTTCGCCCTTTCAATAGAGCGATTACGGATGGCAGAAAGACGGAAACCTTTATCCTCGTGCCATACATGCACAATAGGAATATCGGTCTTTGTCCGCATCTTATCAATCAGCTGCTTGGTGTCGTCACGTGAGCCATCATCTGCAATCAGAATCTCACAAGGCTTCACGGTCTGAGCAAAAGCGCTGTACAGACATAGGGACAAGGCCTCCTTCCAATTATATGTAGATATCATTAATGAGACTAACATGTATCAATTCTTTAATTCAACTTCATTTTTTCTGATCTTCCGGCCAATTATAATCTAATTCAGCCTCACGTTGTAGCGCTGCCCTGATAATCTCACTTGTACTCTCTATTATTTTCTTCTTAATGCTTGTAGTGCTTACATCGGGAGTATAAGGAAAATACACCACTTCCTTACCAGGCTGTTGTTTCATCCACTCAAGCCCCTCCAGATACTTATTTATCCAATCATCCCCTATGGTTACTATATCAATATCCTCTCTCTGTAATTGTGCCACCTCAGTAAGCTTCACTTGCTTCACAGCTTTAGTCACACACTTCAAAGACGAAATAATCCGGAAACGTTGTTCAAAGGGAATAATAGGCGGCATTCCCTTGTAATGCTGTATCAACTCATCTGTGCTTACGCCGACTATAAGTTCATCGCCCAATGCCGCCGAACGTTCCAATATGTTCAGATGACCGATATGAAACAGGTCAAAACTACCGGATGTGAATACTCTGATTTTCTTTCTTTCCATGCTATATAGATTTATCGGTATTCTATTTCTTTAATTCTCATTGCCAGATCATCCAGATCCTCTTCACTTTGAACCCCCAAATGGGAAACCCTGAAATAACAAGGAGTACCACCCGGCATAATGAATATGTCTTGCTTCAACAATTCATTAAAGAGAATATCTCCATTCTGGCGAACAAAGAACCCCGTAATGCAATTGGATGGCACTTCCGCCGGAATTTCCCAACCATTCTGCCTGCACAGCTCACGAAAATACAGCGCTTTAGCACGCACGGAAGCAATGATTTTGTCAACCCCAAGGACTACATTCTCCTTTAAACGGGCATGCAATTGCATAAACAAACTGGTGGCCGGACTGTAAGGTGTCTGACCGCGTTCCAGATTCTTCAGATTCTCAGCAAAATCAAAATAATAAGATTTATGCAAAAAATCAGTCTGCAGGATTCTAGGCGAAAGAAACAGAAACGACAAACCCGGGGCTATATTCAGCCCCTTCTGACTGCTGGTAATACAGATATCGATATTCAACTCTTCCATATCCAAATCATCGGACAAGAAAGAACTAATAGCATCAACAACCAGCGAAACATTATGTTTCCTGCAAATAGCAGAAATTTTCTTTAAATCAAACAGTTGACCGGTAGAGGTTTCATGATGTTGACATAAAAACACATCCGGACGCGAAGCAGCCACAGCATTTTCCAGCTGGGCATAATCAATATCACGAGCAAAAGGAACTTCAAAAACTTCATTCTGAACCTGATAGTACTCGCAGAGACTCTTCCAACGGTAGCCGAATGAACCGCCGGCTATAATAAAAGCTTTCTTTTTCAGGGAAACATAATTGGTAACCACAGCATCCATCGCACCGGTTCCTGAAGCAGTATAGAAGATAACACGCCCGCCTGGACAATGTATCAGTTCCAGCAACATACGCTCTGAATCTTTCACAATTTCAGAAAACAAAGCAGTGCGCATATACGGAAAAGGTTCTCCTGCGATTCGAAGAATCCGCTCTTCTATATTTCCCGGAAAAACATAAGATTTCATATTCCTGCTTTTTAATAGTTCTACATTACTTTTCATCACTTCTTTATCCTTCCGAACGTCTTTATACTCGTATATTTTCTCCAAAGGTTCAACTTCCGTTCTCTCGGAACACCATGACGGCGAATATAATCTTCAGCCGCTTCCAGCATTCGCCTGGCTACATTTCCATCCAGATACGGATCGTAGTTATCAACCACCCATCGTCTTTTCGCAATAGCGTTTTCATCATGCTGCACACTTTCAAAGGCGTCTGTCAATTGGGACGTATCCGTTATGTCAGTCCAGTAAATGTCCTTCGCTATGGTGCGATAAGTAATTACCGGACGTCCCAGAAGCAAGAATTCATATACTGTTGAGGAAGTGTCACTTATCATGACATCGGACATTAACTGATACTTCGTAACATTAAAGCCGTCTTCCCATATAATGTGTTCTTCTTGTTCTGCCAGTTGTTTATATTCATCCACCCACTCTTTTTTAGTCAACGGATGCAACTTCAACAACAGAACGACATCCCTCATCTTTACTAAATGCAGCAAAGCCTCTTTTAATGCAGGAAGAGATGTTAAACTTGGTGAAAAAGTAGGTGCATATAATACAATTTGACTTTTTCCATGCAGTTTCAACAGTTCTTCACGTTCCCGGTCAAAATCATGCCAATGATTTTTTATCCAATCTTGTTTGGGCCAACCGGTCTCCACGACCTCAAAATCTTTATATTCGGCAGCTAATTCCTTAAACTTTTTCGTAAAAAAAGGACCTTGGGTGAAATAGGTATCAAAATAGCGACGAATGACCCAATGATCTTTCTTTTCTGCCGCATAGCCATGAAAAACCTGTATCTTCACACCCGGCAAATAATAGGGAACAATATTGCCCGGCACAAATATAGCTTCCGGAGAAAAATCATAAACCTCCTGCATCGAATAGGTGTAAACGACCTTTCCGTCCAGTGGAAAAACCGGGATCTTCGGAAGATGCACATACCACAAGATATGATTCGCCTCCGACTTTACCGCTTCCTGATATATAGGCAATAATATATCAACAGCATACTTATTTTCACAGAATAAGACAATACGCATACTTCTCTCTATAGCTCCAGTTTATACTTCACTTGATGTTTCTTTGCAAAATAAATCCAGAACTTCTTCCGGTGTGCAAGCACTTTATCAACGCAGTATTGTTCATCAGTATTGCGTGCACGTGCATATTCTCTGGCAAGTAATTCAAAAAAGGCTTTCTGTCCCCATAAACGGGCAAAATTGGCACAACCCATATCGATACTGATCTTACCGAAGCTCATGCGGTTAATATCCACTAACATAAAATGATACTCACCATCTATCTTATCAAACAGAATATTTCCGGGAGAATAATCCCGGTGCATAATATCAGATTCATGCAGACGAGCCGTATAACGGGCAAAGGCTATAACAACATCCCGGCAATCGTTAACATCGGCATTGCCGAATTCATAAAAATTTCTTCGATAGGAAGATTGAAGACTGATAAAATAAGAGTACTTGATCAAGCCCCACTTACATTCTTCGATATAAGCGATAGGAACCGGGGTTTCAAAGCCTCTCTGAAGCAGTATGTTGGGATATGAAAAGGCGCGCCTTCCTTTCGGGGCACGAAAAAAAGAATAAGCAATCCGATTTACCAAAGCCGGAACTCCATAACGTTTTATATTGATCTCCAATCCATCATCCACCGTCATCACTTTGATGAGGTTTCTTCCAGAGTAGATCACCCTCCCCTCACTTTCAAAGATATCAGGAATGCTTTCTACAAATTTCCGCAAATGCTCGTATGCAGGATTTACTATTATTTTCATATTTTACTCTGCCTTCACCTTTTTAGACGGTCCCGTCATTCTAAAATATTTATCCATCATTTACCTTATATTCTCTTCAATCTTCGCAATAATTTCTTCAGGTTTTATCTCTCTCAAGCAGGCATAATCGCCACGCCAGCAAGGCTTCTGCCCGTAAACCGAACATGGACGGCAGGATAAGTCAAGTTGCACCGTATTGGCCGGCAACTGTTTCCAGCCCATGAATCCGGCATAAGGATGCGTAGCACCCCATACAGAAACAACAGGCACATTGACCAGAGATGCCAAATGCATATTAGCGGAGTCCATGGAAAGAATCACATCCAAATGACTCATCAGATTCAATTCCGTATCCATTTTCAGCTTACCAATCAACGATAGGACGGAAGGATACTTAGCGGTCCAGCGGTCGAATACCTCCTTTTCACTCTTCCCCCCACCCAAAAGGAAAACTTTCACATCCGGCATTGCAGCAAAATAGGCAACGACCCGTTCCTGCTGTTCTATCGGATAAATCTTACCCTTGTGTTTAGCAAAAGGAGCAATACCTATCCATTTATTATTCCCTTTCGGTCCTACCACCGGTTCTATTTGCGAGAAGTCACCTTTCCCCTCTCCGTAGATGGAGGTGAACTTCAATTGAACCGGAAGTCCCAGCTTTTCCAGTACATCAGCATAGCGCCGGAAAGAGCTTTCCTGCTTTTCAAAACCTTATGATGACGGCGAACCAGTTTCTTCTTACCTGCCCGTCCCTTGCATATTGCAGCTACAGGCACGCCGTCCAACCAAAAACGCCATCGTAAGTATTTCGCGCGAAGTATATCATGAAAATCGGCCACATAATCAAAATGTAGCCCTTTTAGTTCTGCATACAGACTGTTTAATCCTCGTAATCCTTTATGTTTTCCCCGACAAATCGGCACCGTAAAAGCTTACATTCTCCGGCAACTTCAGAAAAAGAGGTTGCAATGCAGTACGACTCAGCACTATGATTTCATGCTGAGGATATTCGGCTGCCAGCGAATGCACTACCGGAACCGTCATGGCTACATCGCCAAGCGCAGAGAAACGGATAATGAGGATACGTGCCATTCGTTATCTTTTTGCATAAAGCACCGGATTCAAGGCCGGGTCATTATACATCTTCATCTGTTTATATACTTTCATATATTTTTTTCCGGATTCAATATCAGCCAGCAATTGGTCAATGGCCGACGAAAGATCTTTCTTTTGTTCCAGAAGGATATCCAGTTTAGCCTTGCATTGAGCATGATGTTCGGGAGTAGTATCCGTACGTTCCACCTCCTTTTGCATATGATAGATCTTTAATGCAAGAATAGAAAGACGGTCTATCGCCCATGCGGGACTTTCCGTATTAATGGTAGCCTCCGCCATCGGTTTCACATCTTTATATTTATCCAGGAAATAGCTATCGATCAGTTCCACCAAGTCTGTTCTGTCCTGATTAGACTTGTCTATTCTTCGTTTCAAAGTTAATGCCGCATTCGGTTCAATCTGCGGATCACGTATAATATCTTCAAAATGCCATTGTACGGCATCAATCCAATTCTTCAAATATAGATAATACTCAATCGTCTTCAACTCGTAAGGATTGTTCATTGGCGCATCCACGCTATCCGTTACATGATAATCCGCGACTGACTTCTCAAAAATGCTGTTGCAAAGGTTACTAAATGCCATAATCTTAACGAACTTTACAGTTATACAATAATACAAAGTTATGCAATATTTCCCACACAAGCAACCGTTCCCCACTTTTTATTCCCATCTTGCTCCAAAAGCAAAATATCCTCTTCCTTATTTATTTCATATTTTTACTACCCCATAACACCTTCAATAAGATAAGATCAAAGGATTCGTATGAAGAATACGTTAACAAATCAAAGCAACTTTCATAAGAAAATAGAAACCAGCTATACTTTATTACTATAACATGACCCCATACATATAATTAATTTCTAAATTTGCCTGTATTCAAAAAACAGAATTCCATGAAAGTCATTGTTGACAATAAAATACCTTTTATAAAGGAAGCTATCGGGAAAATAGCCGACGAAGTAATATATGTCCCCGGAAAAGACTTCACCCCTGCTTTAGTGAAAGATGCAGATGCACTAATAATCCGCACACGCACTCAATGCAACCGCGAATTACTACAAGGAAGCCGGGTACAATTCATTGCTACAGCCACAATCGGCTTCGATCATATAGATACGGAGTATTGCCACGAAGCAGGCATAACCTGGACTAATGCACCGGGATGCAACTCCGCTTCCGTAGCACAGTACTTGCAATCCACACTCTTATTAATAAATCTCCTGAAAGGAAAAAACTTATCAGAAATGACCATTGGCATTGTCGGAGTAGGCAACGTAGGCATCAAAGTGGCTAAAGTGGCTCGCGAATTAGGCATGCGGGTATTGCTGAACGACTTGCCACGAGAAGAGAAAGAAGGAAGTACTAACTTCTGCTCTTTGCAGTTTCTTGCCGAAGAATGTGATGTTATCACTTTCCACGTACCTTTATATAAGGAAGGGAAATATAAAACTTTCCATCTGGCCGATGAAGCATTCTTCCGTTCCCTCAAACGTTCTCCCATCATCATCAATACTTCCCGCGGAGAAGTAATAGAAACAGCAGCTTTATTGAAAGCTCTTCAGACCGGTCTGATTTCCGATGCCGTCATTGACGTATGGGAAAACGAACCCGACATTAATCTCACCTTATTATATAAGGTATTCATCGGAACGCCGCATATCGCCGGATACTCGGCAGACGGAAAAGCAAATGCTACGCGAATGTCTCTAGGCTCCCTGTGCCGACACTTCGGCATACAAGCTGACTATCACATTGCTCCACCCGAACCGGAAAATCCGATCATCATAGCATCTACCCCTACAGAAGCCTATTTAAAAATGTATGATCCGCGGAAAGACTGCGAAGCGTTGAGAGCTCATCCCGAACTATTTGAAAAGTTAAGAGGAGATTATCCGCTACGGAGAGAAAAGACAGCATTCTCCGTAATAACTCCGTAGCTTAGCCTTCGGATTCAAGCAACTTTTCTATCACTTTGGGATAAGTGTCATATTCCAGCGCATGAATACGATGCGCCAGATCATCAGGAGTATCTTCCGGCAACACCGGGCATTTCACCTGGCAAATAATGGTACCCTCATCATAATGTTCATTCGTATAATGAATAGTAATGCCACTTTCCTCCTCGCCGGCAGCAATCACAGCTTCGTGCACGCGATCGCCATACATGCCCTTTCCGCCGAACTTTGGCAACAACGAAGGATGTATATTTATCATTTTATTAGGATAAGCATGCAAAATAAGATCCGGCACGCGCGCCAGAAAACCGGCCAGCACTACAAAATCAATATCATGCTCCCGCAACACCGATAAAATCGCCTCTCCATTCTCCCAGTCACTCTTCGGAAAATAGAAACAAGGCACTTCCAGCCCGCGTGAACGCTCTAAAACAAACGCATTCTGACGGTTAGTTAAAACCAAAGCCACACAAGCCGAACTTTTTTCCCGGAAATAACGGATGATATTTTCGGCATTTGTGCCGCTTCCCGATGCTAATACTGCGATATTTTTCCTCATATTTCTTCCTTTTAGTGCACAAAACCGTGAAAAATGTGCAAAACATTGCATTTAATTCCCTAAATATTTGCGAGTGACGATAAATATTTATTCCTTTGCCCCGCAAATTTAAAGAAATAAAACTAATTATTAATTAAAAACTTAAAGTTATGTCTGAAATTGCATCAAGAGTGAAAGCGATTATCGTCGACAAATTAGGCGTTGAAGAATCAGAAGTTACTAACGAAGCTAGCTTCACTAACGATTTAGGAGCTGATTCTCTTGACACTGTAGAACTTATCATGGAATTCGAAAAGGAATTCGGTATCTCTATTCCGGATGACCAAGCTGAAAAGATTGGTACTGTAGGCGACGCCGTTTCTTACATCGAAGAACACGCTAAGTAATCCTATCCATCAATTTAATATGGAATTAAAAAGAGTTGTAGTAACAGGTCTCGGCGCCATTACCCCTATTGGCAACAATGTTTCCGATTTTTGGGAAAACCTTGTGAATGGGGTTAGTGGAGCAGGACCTATTACTCATTTCGATGCTTCCCTTTTCAAGACCCAATTTGCCTGCGAAGTGAAAAACTTCGAAGCTACCAAATATATCGACCGCAAAGAAGCCCGTAAGATGGACTTGTATACACAATATGCCATCGCCGTCGCAAAAGAAGCGGTCACCGATTCCGGTCTTGACATCGAAAATGAGGATTTAAACAGAATTGGTGTCATCTTTGGCGCCGGTATCGGTGGTATCCGTACATTCGAGGAAGAGGTAGGTAACTATGCCTTGACCGGCAAAGAAAACGGTCCTAAGTTCAATCCGTTCTTCATCCCTAAGATGATTTCGGATATTGCTGCCGGACAGATTTCTATTATGTATGGTTTTCACGGTCCCAACTATGCAACTTGTTCTGCATGCGCTACTTCCACGAACGCTATTGCTGACGCCTTCAACCTGATCCGTCTGGGCAAGGCTAACGTTATTGTGAGTGGTGGTTCGGAAGCTGCAATCACCGTTGGCGGTGTAGGCGGTTTCAATGCTATGCACGCATTATCAACACGCAATGAATCTCCTACAACTGCATCTCGTCCGTTCAGCGCAAGCCGTGACGGTTTCGTGATGGGTGAAGGTGGCGGTTGTCTGGTTCTTGAAGAGCTGGAACACGCCAAAGCACGTGGTGCTAAGATTTATGCAGAAGTTGCCGGTGTAGGAATGTCTGCCGACGCTCACCATCTGACCGCTTCTCATCCGGAAGGACTTGGAGCCAAGTTAGTGATGAGAAATGCGTTGGAAGATGCCGAGATGAGCCCCGAGGAAGTAGATTATATCAATGTACACGGTACTTCTACTCCTGTAGGTGATATATCGGAAGCTAAAGCTATTAAAGAAGTATTTGGTCAACATGCATTTGAATTGAACATCAGTTCAACAAAATCCATGACTGGTCACTTGCTGGGCGCCGCCGGTGCGGTAGAAGCCATCGCAAGTATTCTTGCGATCAAGAATGGCATCGTACCTCCGACTATCAACCACGAAGAGGGTGATAACGACGAAAACATCGACTATGACCTTAACCTTACGTTCAACAAAGCTCAAAAACGCGAAGTGAACGTAGCTCTGTCCAATACATTTGGATTTGGCGGTCATAATGCATGTGTTATTTTCAAGAAATACGCAGAATAATCAGTCGTGTTACGTAATCAAATAGACAAAATAAGGCTCTTATTCCGTAAGGACAAAGAGTCTTATTTTTGTTTTTATAAGATTCTGGGGTTCTATCCCCGCAACATTCAGCTCTACCAGCAGGCTTTGTTGCACAAATCCACCTCCATCCGCTCAGAAAAGGGACGCCCTTTGAATAATGAACGACTGGAGTTCCTGGGTGACGCCATTCTTGACGCCATCGTGGGAGATATTGTCTATAAGCATTTCGAAGGCCGTCGCGAAGGTTTTCTCACAAATACACGTTCCAAAATCGTGCAACGGGAAACTCTGAATAAGTTGGCAGTAGAAATAGGCCTGGACAAGCTGGTAAAATATTCCACCCGTTCTTCCTCGCACAATAGTTATATGTACGGAAATGCTTTCGAAGCATTTATCGGTGCCATCTATCTGGATCAGGGCTACGAGCGCTGCAAGCGGTTCATGGAAGAAAAGATATTCAAGAATTACATTGACCTCGACAAGATGTCGCGCAAAGAGGTCAACTTCAAATCAAAGCTGATTGAATGGAGCCAAAAAAGCAAAGTTGAGGTTTCATTTGAGCTTATCGAGCAGTTCCTTGATGAAGATTATAACCCCATGTTTCATACCGAAATCCGCATAGAAGGTATTTCGGCCGGGAAAGGAACCGGATACTCTAAAAAGGAGTCTCAGCAGAATGCCGCACAAGCTGCCCTGAAGAAAATAAAGAATGATGCTTCATTCAAAGAACAAATAGAAGCCACAAAAGCGCAGAATCATTTGCCTGAGAATACAGAAGAAACAGATGAACTCACAGAGGAGACTCTGATTGAAGAAAATCTTGAAACGATTCTGCCTGTAGAAAATCCTGAAACGGACGAATGTAAGGGCGAATAGCCTTCGCCCACATCATTATCAGCCGAAACAAATTCCCATCCGGCGCCCTTGAACAACCAGATCATTATCTTCTGTCACCAGTTTCAACTTTCCGGCTATTTCCTCCAGTGGTGCAGAAGAAATCTCATCCCCTTTCAACGTAATCATCCGGCCAAACTGTTCTGTTGCAATCAGTTCCGTAGCATGCCCACCCATGCGCGTAGACAGATTCCGGTCGAAAGGTGTGGGCGAACCTCCCCGCTGGATATAGCCAAGCACAGTTTCGCGGGTTTCAATGCCAGTCTCATACTCTATCTCCTGGGCAATGTATTCAGCGGCACGTTTCCGGCCATCCGTCTGTATGCCTTCGGCAACCACCACGATGGAATAAGGTTTTCCTTTCTTCAGTCGGTTCAGAATAGTCTCACCAATATTATGGATATTATAAGGAATTTCGGGTATCAAGATAACATCACCGCCACCTGCCATACCTGAATACAGTGCAATCCAGCCGGCCTTATGCCCCATTACCTCGATCACCATCACCCGTTTGTGCGAACTGGCAGTAGAGTGCAGGCGGTCAATGGCATCCGTAGCAATACTTACAGCCGAATCAAATCCGAAGGAGAAATCCGTTCCCCAGATATCATTGTCGATAGTCTTAGGCACAGACACGATGTTCAATCCCATAGCAGCCAGTTTGGCAGCAGTCTTCTGCGTACCGTTACCACCGATACAAACCACACAATCCAATCCTAATTCCTTGATATTCTGTTCTATCAATGCCGGTTTATTGACATCGGATATCACACCGTTCTTCTTGAAAGGTTTCTCGCGGGAAGTGCCGAGCATTGTGCCGCCCTGATTCAACAAACCGGACAAAGATTTATCAGTAAACGACTCCACATCCTTGGTAAGCAACCCCTGAAAGCCACTATGAATGCCCACAACTTCCATCCCGTAATGATTGATTGCAGTTTTGCACACTCCACGAATGGTGGCATTGATGCCGGGACAATCGCCCCCCGAAGTCAAAATACCGATTCTCATGACACTTTTGTTTGAATTATTGTTCTTTAGGTCCGTAAAGATAGAAAAAAAAGAGAAAAAAGATAGAGAAGCCGATAAATAAGATTATTTTTGCGCAACAAAATAGTTTTAACTAAGAGAGATGAATATCACAACATTGCTGGATAAGGTGTATTTTGCCCCTCGCCTGAAAAAAATCGACTTCTATGCTAACCGCGCAGGAGAACTTCAACACCGAGTTCTTGACCGCTTAGTGCGCATGGCAGAAAATACAGAATGGGGAAAGAAATATGATTATAAAAGCATTCATACTTATGAAGACTTTAGAAACAGACTACCCATACAGACTTACGAAGAGGTAAAGCCGTATGTGGAACGCCTGCGTGCAGGAGAACAAAATCTGCTTTGGCCTTCGGAGATACGCTGGTTTGCCAAGTCCTCGGGCACAACGAATGATAAAAGTAAGTTCCTGCCCGTCAGCAAAGAAGCATTGAATGACACACATTATCAAGGCGGTAAAGATGCGGTTGCACTCTATCTGGGTCAGAATCCTGACAGCCGCTTTTTCTCCGGACAAGGTCTGATTTTAGGTGGAAGCCACAGCCCCAACCTCAACTCCAGGCACGGACTTGTAGGCGATCTTTCTGCTATCCTGATACAAAATATACATCCGTTAGTGAACTGCGTCCGTGTTCCGAGCAAGAAAATTGCTCTTATGAGCGACTTTGAAAAGAAGATAGAAGCAATCGCCAACAGTGCCATATCAAAAGATGTAACGAGCCTTTCGGGCGTTCCTTCATGGATGTTAGTACTCATTAAGCGTATCCTTGAAAAGACCGGTAAACAATCGCTGGAAGAAATATGGCCCAATCTGGAAGTCTTCTTCCATGGTGGTGTTGCTTTCACCCCTTATCGTGAACAATATAAAGAAGTGATCCGATCACCCAAAATGCATTATGTAGAAACATACAATGCCTCCGAAGGGTATTTCGGTACGCAAAACGATCCGAATGATCCGTCCATGCTGTTGATGATCGACTACGGTATATTCTATGAGTTCATCCCATTGGAAGATGTAGGTAAAGAGAATCCCCGCATCTACTGCCTGGAAGAAGTGGAAGTAGACAAGAATTATGCATTGGTTATCTCTACTTCTGCGGGTTTGTGGCGCTATATGATTGGAGACACCGTGAAGTTCACGCAAAAGGATCCATATAAATTCGTCATCACCGGACGTACCAAGCATTTCATCAATGCTTTCGGTGAAGAATTGATTGTGGATAACGCGGAAAAGGGTTTGGCAAGGGCTTGCGAGGCTACCGGAGCATTGATTTCCGATTATTCGGCTGCTCCTGTATTTATGGATGCCAATGCTAAATGCCGTCATCAATGGTTGATTGAGTTTGTACAGGCACCGGACAGTATAGAGAATTTTGCCAAAATACTGGATGATACACTGAAAGAAGTGAATTCCGATTATGAAGCAAAACGACAGAAGAACATTGCCCTGCAACCTCTGGAGGTGATTGTTGCCCGCAAAGACCTATTCCATGACTGGCTGGCACAAAAAGGAAAGTTGGGTGGACAACACAAAGTTCCGCGTCTCAGCAATACAAGGGAATATATCGAGGAAATGCTGGAACTGAACAACTGATTCCTGCAATAACATAGGACAATACGATAATAAATAAGAAAGGCCGCATCAGACAAAACCGATGCGGCCTTTTCCATTTTTGTCCCATGCCTTGAAACTCATAGTTTCATTACTTGAAACCAACAGTTTCATGCCTTGAAACTGCGAGTTTCACGCCGAGAAACCAGTAGTTTCACACCGAGAAACTAACAGTCATCCCAGGCTATCAGAAATTATAAGCCAATCCGATACCCAGTATCTCCTTGAACTGTACCTTCGGCCCCCTTTCAACGCCCTCATCATCAAAGGTTTTCACATCATTATCATACTTCAGTGTCATATTCAGGGTTGCTGATAGCACTTTATTGATCTTCATACTGATGAGCACATCCCAGTTGACATCCACATTACCAAAGTCTTTATTATAAGGAGTGAAGAAATCGGCTGTAGTAATCAGATTCACATTTTCCATGACAGGCAGCTCTGCACGGGCTTTCAGGAAAGCTCCGGCTTCGATCTTAAAGTGATCCCCCGGATCAACACCAAAAGAACCTAAATCAGAAAGATAATCATCGCTCACAAAGGTCATCTTTGTGGAGACAGGTGAAAGGAATATAGAATAATTACTCTTCGGACGATATTCCATACCCAATGCCACATTAGAATAGGCGGGAGCAAAGAAGTTAGATATATAGTGACTCTTGTCCGGATAATTATATCCTTTGGCAAACTGAGTATTCAAATCAGCCATAAGCGTATAATACCAAACTTTAGTGGCTGCATAGCCCAACTGGGTAGATAATCCTATTTTATCGGAACTCTTCCTCATCCCTTGCGATTTGGTTTTCGAAAGACCATAATCCAGCACCAGGTTCGTCACCCATAGCCAGTTTCCGCTCTTATGTGTCAGTGACCCATTCAGGTAAGCATTTCCGGCAATAGAATTCTCACCACCGGCCGACCAGTTTGTCATTGCAGTTTGCGACATATTTATACCTGTCACACCCTTCAGTACCCAAGCTCCTTCTTTATATCCCTTATCGTCCGTTTGGGCAGAGACGATTGTTGCCAAAGTGGCAAATAGTATCATTAAATATATACGTTTCATACTGTTATTCGTTTTAATTGTTCCGCAAAACAAAGACGTCTTTGTATTTCAAACAGAGTAAACTATTTTTTTGTTCAGAAACAAATAAAAGAATGATTGTATGAAAATTACAGGATGATACCTCCTCCCAGCAACAGACCTGCCTCATCGTAAAATGCCGCAGCCTGTCCGGAAGCAATGGATTCCAGTGGTTCGCGCAATAGTACATGCAAGAGATTCTCATCCGTTATACTGACAGTGCAGTGATTAGCTTGCTTCCGATAGCGAATCCTGACAATGACATCCTCGGAATTCAGTAAACGGGAAGTATCCACAATATTCCAGTCTTTCAACAGCATTTCCTCTTTGTAAAGAGAAGCCAGAGGCGCAAGTATCACTTCGTTCCTCTCTTTATGTATCTCTTTTACGAAAACAGGACGGTTCAGATGAATACCCAATCCTCTGCGCTGACCAATCGTATAGAAAGGATATCCTTCGTGCCAACCTAAAAAACTGCCGCTTTCATCGAGAAATTGTCCTTTTCCCGGCAAAGCGTTCTGTGGAACTTCACGCTGCAAGAAAGAGCGGTAATCCATCGGGCAGAAGCATACACCAAGACTATCCTTTTTGGTTGCTGTCCGTTCAAAGCCCCGCTTAGCAGCATAGGCACGCACTTCATTTTTAGTCCAATCACCCATTGGAAGGAGCATACGTTCTAAAATGTTCTGTTGCAGTCCCCAGAGGAAGAAAGTCTGATCCTTATCACGGTCGGCAGCCGGGGCTATAAAGTAATAGCCATCCCGGAAAACTTTACGTACGTAGTGTCCGGTAGAAATCCAATAAATGCCCATTTCATCGGCAATCTTTGCTAGCAACGGCCATTTCAGTTCATTGTTACAGAGAGTACAGGGAACAGGGGTATGGGCGGAAAGATATTCATCTACGAAATAGCGGATAATGCGTTCACGGAATAATTCGCGGGCATCATAGATGATGTGCGGGATATTCAGACGGGAAGCGAGATTACGGGCATCATCCAAAAATTCTTCAAAGCCTTCCGAATCATAGAAACGAAACGTTACACCGGTTACTTCATAACCGACCTCTTGCAACAGCATGGCGGCAACAGAACTATCCGTACCTCCACTCATACCTAACAATACACGCTTCTTCGATTTCATGGATGCAAAAGTAACAAAGGAAAAAGAAAATCACTACATTTGCTACCTTTAAAAACAACAACGCCAATGAACTACTATATCTGTGATGATATCACCTGGAAGAAATCCCTCTCACTACTAAAAAATGACATGGAAGGGCAACGTGTCTATTCCAGCCTCTGGCAGATGACACGAGACGTACTGATGCTTTCACTCAGCCTTAGCGCTATGGCAAGTCTCGCCATATTAGTATTCGGGCTCATAAGGTTCATAATCGATACCCTGTCCGGGACTACAGAACAAACAATGACCCTGTTCGATGTAATCATCTTCTCAATGACTTGTCCGGCAACATTTGTTATCCCCCTCACTTGGGTATTAGCTTATTTCGGATGGTATAAAAATCTCCGAAAGATCAATTCCCTTTTACAAAAGTTCATAGCCTCTCTTTCCGAGACAGAGAATGTCAAACGTACTTCTCCGGTATCTTATACTTTCCGCTACCATCAAAAAGAGTTTCATGCACTATTCGAAGAAAAGGAAAATTCGACAACCGTGGCAGTAGCAAAAGGCGATCTCATACTCCTATTGCCTTATCAAGATACGCAACAACGAACTACAGATGAACTATTTGAAGAAATAAAAGGTTTCCTTATAGGGAAACAATTCGCTTCCTTTGCCATGGGGCCGAAATATATGCTGTTCGCATTCAATAGCCGCCCTGCACCCGCTCAGACAGAGGTAAAACAGTCCGCAGAGATGCTACTCTACCTAACAGAACGTTTTCAACTACAGGTCCCCATCCCTGAGGAGGAGGAAGAATAAGTTCATCCGATAGTCACTTCCCTCTTAACTATCAGCAAGAAAAGAATGAAAGAACTTATTATCTTATGAAATTGTTGTAACTTTGTGCTCTTTAAAAAACTAAAACTCAAACGTTATGGAACATCAACTGACAATTTACAACACCTTAGATAGGAAAAAGGAGCTATTCGTGCCACTGCACGCTCCACATGTAGGTATGTATGTCTGCGGTCCTACCGTTTACGGTGACGCGCACTTGGGACATGCACGTCCTGCCATTACTTTCGACTTGCTTTTCCGTTACCTTACCCACTTGGGATATAAGGTACGTTATGTCCGCAACATCACCGATGTAGGCCATCTGGAACATGACGCTGACGACGGAGAAGACAAAATAGCCAAGAAAGCACGACTGGAACAATTGGAGCCGATGGAAGTAGCGCAATACTACATCAACCGTTACCACAAGGCAATGGAAGCGCTGAACGTACTTTCACCCAGCATCGAACCGCACGCTTCGGGACACATCATCGAGCAGATAGAGCTGGTGAAAGAGATCCTGAAGAATGGCTATGCTTATGTCAGTGAAGGCTCTGTCTACTTTGACGTAGAGAAATACAATAAGGATTACCATTACGGAAAACTCTCCGGCCGCAATCTGGATGACGTGCTGAACACCACCCGCGAACTGGACGGACAAGCAGAAAAGCATAACCCCGCCGACTTTGCCTTATGGAAATGTGCCCAACCGGAGCATATCATGCGTTGGCCCTCTCCATGGAGCGACGGTTTCCCGGGATGGCATGCCGAATGTACGGCCATGGGTAAGAAATACCTCGGCGAACATTTCGATATTCACGGTGGTGGTATGGACCTTATCTTCCCTCACCACGAATGTGAGATTGCTCAATCGGTTGCATCACAGGGCAATGACATGGTACATTACTGGATGCACAACAATATGATTACCATCAACGGACAGAAGATGGGTAAGTCTTACGGTAACTTCATCAATCTGGACGAGTTCTTCAACGGCACACATAAGTTGCTGACACAAGCATACAGTCCGATGACCATCCGCTTCTTCATCTTGCAAGCTCACTATCGCAGCACGGTAGACTTCAGCAACGAAGCCTTGCAAGCAGCGGAAAAGGGATTAACCCGAATGATGGATGCCGTGAACGGACTGGAAAAGATCACTCCGTCCGCCACTTCCAGCGTAGATGTGAAAGCAGTGCGTGAAAAGTGCTATGAAGCCATGAATGATGACTTGAATACCCCGATAGTCATTGCTCATCTTTTCGACGGAGCCAGAATGATTAACAACATCATTGCAGGCAACGATACCATCACTGCCGATGATCTGAAAGAGCTGAAAGAAACTTTCCATCTCTTCTGCTTCGACATTTTGGGACTGAAAGAAGAAAACAATTCCAATGAAGAACGTGAAATTGCTTTCGGTAAAGTAGTAGATATGTTACTGGAAGAGCGCATGAAGGCCAAAGCCAATAAAGACTGGGCTACCAGTGATAAGATTCGCAATGAACTTACAGCACTCGGTTTTGAGATAAAAGACGGTAAAGACGGTTGCGAGTGGAAGCTGAATAAATAAGCTCCACCACCCTATAAAAAAGCTGCCTCCCTCTGATCCAAGCGAATCAAGGGAGGCAGTTTCATTTAGAAAAGAGAGTTTTAGTAAGGTATCATGTCGGAAAGAATACGTTCCTTATACCAGGGATCATCTATCGCCTTCAACTCCTTGCCCATCTCACGGCAAAGTTCTGCAACGATTTCTTTATTTTCTTCCAACGGAAGATTATTCATCTGATAAGGGTCCTTTTCATCATCAAACAACAGGCTTTTCTTCAGCTTATGGTCTTTCTTATCAATATAGAAAGCCAAAGTATAGCGTGCCGTCTTATATCCTCTTGAAGAAGGGAAATAAGTCTGCACTTTACCATCCGCATCCTTTTCTCCGTCCAGATTCTGGATATACAAAGCACCACCGGGACGTTCAATTTCCGCCTTTTCATCGAAGAAAAGAGGTGCCCAGTTGCGTCCCTGCACATTAGACGGAATGGAATCGCCCAAACCACACAGCCCCAGGACAGTCGGCATAATATCCGGCGCGGACATCAGAAGATTGTCTACACGCGGCTGGATATGACCGGGATAACGTACCAGGAACGGTATATTCATAGATTCGGAATAAGGAGAATTCTTCGGATCATCCGTGAACTGGCTACACATTGTTTCACCATGGTCGGAAGCAAAGATCACAATCGTATTCTTATCCAAACCCTGCTCTTTCAGTGTTTCAAGGATCTGTCCGAAAGCACGGTCTACACCGGTAACAGAGGCAAAGTAGTAGCGAACGCTCTCTGCTTTTTCACGCTTCTTATCTGCATTGGGACGGATAAGAAGGCTGTCCAGAGGTTGATCTTTGTACAGATTGAAATCTTCTTCCATACAATCATCCAATGAACGGTACGGGCTGTGGGGCGGATTCATACCCACCATTATAAAGAAAGGTTTCTTCGGATCACGTACATTCCCTTCGTTCTTCAGATAGGAAACCACCATCTTGGACTCATGCAACGGTGACCATTCTTTCGGATCGTGACGATTTCCATCCGTATCCCAGTAACGGGGATTTTTATGTTCATCAAAAGTACCGTAGGAGTACCAGTAATTAAAGCCGTGACGGCGTTCTTTCGGCGTATAGGCATCCCAGGCAGGTATGCGATCTTCTACATAGTGACCGGGACGTTGCGGATCGTTCGGTGTAGGGAAGTCAGCGTGTAACTTACCAAAATAAGCGCAGTCATATCCGGATTTATTAAATACATCACCTATACAATCCACGTCGGCACGCAGGGAACTGATAGGCCGGTTTGAATTACAGTTCAAAGGTATTCCGCTTTTATTGGGATACATCCCCGTCAACAGCATACCCCGATGAGGACTACTCAACGGACAGTTACTTTGGGCAGAACTTAACACCAACGCTTCACGGGCAAAGCTATTCAAGTTAGGAGTATGCACCGGATCATTGCGGAAGTTCACCTTGTCGCGAAACCCATCCTGTCCCCAGAACTCCATAGCCTGATTACGGTACTGGTCGGGGAAGACATAAATAACATTCGGAAGTTGTGCCTGCTCTCCCTGCTGAGTTTTGCAGCCTTGCAGGGCAAACAGGCCCAAGCCTCCCAAAAACAAACTAAACCGATTTATCATTTTATTCTTATTAAATTACGTTGAAATTATAAATGGGAATTTATCGGTGAGATACTGTTGCTATCACACCGAATGGAAACTTTGCCAGGACGCTACGCCCCTAAATTATCATTTATAGTTTCAGCATGTGAATTAAAACAGCTTCTTGTTTGATTCCAAGTCTCTTTTGCGCATAATTCCTTCCAGGAAGTAATAGTCCGCATAATTCAACGGAACATCAATCTCAGCACCATGAGGAATACTGCCTACAGAGTGCATCAGAATGAAATTACCGTTTGTGCCCACTTCTGCACGATAAGCTGGAGAAGCGAGATTTTCCATAATCTTATCTGCTGTTTCCTTATAGTTTTTGCCGGGAATGTATGTACTCAACTCATACAAAGCAGATGCCGTACATGCAGCAGCCGAAACGTCACGGGGTTCGTTCGGAATATTGGGAGCATCAAAGTCCCAATACGGTACAAGGTCTTCCGGCAAGTTCGGATTATTGAAGATAAAGTTATAGATCTTTTCAGCCATATCAAGATACTTCTGATCGTGGGTATAACGGTAACACATGGTGTATCCGTAAATAGCCCATGCCTGTCCGCGTGCCCAGGCGGATTCGTCAGCATACCCCTGTGCGGTTTGTTTCTTACGTACCTCACCGGTTACGGGATCATAATCCACTACGTGATAACAGCTGTTATTGGCACGGAAATGGTTCTTCATGGTGGTATCGGCATGCTTCACGGCAACATTATAATAAGTGGAATCGCCTGAAAGCTTGGAAGCTTCGAACAATAGTTCCAGGTTCATCATATTATCTATAATAACCGGGCATTTCCAACCGCGTTCTGCCTGCCAGCCTTTATCGGCATCCCAAGACTGAAGTACGCCTGCCGCCGGACGGAAACGGGTAGAAAGAGACTTAGCCGTCTGAATAATCACAGGCTTGTATTCTTCTTTACCGGCAAAACGATATCCGTTCAGATAGCTGCAACCAATCATAAAGCCCACATCATGATGCCAGGTCAGGTATTGCACGGAATCCAGCGCTTCTGTATACTTCTCAGCCAGCGGCAACCATTTCTTATCACCGGTCAACTCATACATATGCCAGATATTACCGGGGAAAAAACCGGAACACCAGTCATCAATGGGTACATAAACAATGCTACCGTCTTTGTTGATAGTTCTTGGATTCAGAATTTTCCCTGACTTTTCGATAATGTCGGTCTGAATGGTCTCCTGCGCCACCGCATTATCAATATTCTCTTGGATAAAGTTGCTCTCGGTCTGCTTCTGACTTGTGCAACCCGCCAAAACTAGGAGGGATATTCCCAATGTCGTGAGGATTGTTTTCATAATAATGATTTGTTTATTAAAGTTTCGTATTCTTTCGTCAGCAAAAGTAGCGCAGGTTTACAGAAAAGACCCTCCTAAATTATACAGGAAAAGAGCAAAATTGTTACATTTGCACATAAATCATACAGATTGAACTTTTTAATCATATTGAAAACATGACTCCACAAGAATTTTTCAAGAAAGATCTCTTTGCAGAACAAACCGGCGTAGAACTACTGGAAGTACGCGAAGGATATAGTAAAGCACGCCTCGTTATCACGGAGAATCACCTTAACGCAGGACATCGCACCCAGGGCGGAGCCATCTTCACTCTTGCAGACCTGGCACTGGCCGCCGCTGCTAATTCACATGGTACATTGGCTTTCTCCCTGTCTTCCAATATCACCTTTTTGCGCGCCAGCGGACCGGGCGACACGCTGTATGCCGAAGCACGCGAACGGTACATCGGACGTACTACCGGATATTACCAGATAGATATCACGAATCAAGACGGAAAATTGATTGCTACATTCGAGTCCAGCGTATTCAGAAAAGGGGATCCGCTGCCGTTCAGCTTATAACTATCTCATTTCTTCTTTACTACCGACGTCATCGGATAACGATTTCCTTGTACGCTCTTCAGGAAAGCCTTTGCCGACCCGAAGTTAAGATACATATCCAGACGAATCGGGAGATGATTCTTATCATCTGAGATAAAGAAAGTAATCACTTCTTTTTCTTTTCCTTTCTTATATTCTACAAAAGAGAATACGAGGCAACGATAAATCGTATCATTATTGGCTTTTACATCTTCTTTGCCCCGGTAAATCAGCGTCTGTTCTTCTACCTTACGTCCGGTGGCCATAGGGAAAAGAATCCGGTCGCCTATTTTATAATCTGCCGGATCGTAAGAACGCGCCTGCGCCAGGATACTTAACATATCGAAGATGCAACGGCTGTCACTGTATTCCATCTCTTGCGGATCGCGGACCGGATTGTGCCAGATACGCCTCTGTTTCACGTTGGATACGCCATCCTTATATGAAAACCAAGCTTCATCCACCGTATAGCGGTCACCCTCTTCGGCCGCTTTACGGAAGTAGAGCGGCTCCAGCTTTTCACTGACGTAGCAAGTCAGCGTATCACGCATCTTAAAGAAGAAATCGGTCTTTTTACTTCCTACTGAAAGCAGGTTGAAGCGGTAGGCAGGTTGTGACTGGTAAGTAGTGGAGAAGGTGGTCAGACTTGCCAGCCCCACCTTCTTCCAGATAAACTTCCAGTTAAAATATAAATCGTACATCACGTGCTCGCCGGACTGAAATGCGGTATTTTGAGCCGTACATTGTGCCTTGGCAGGCGTGGACATCATCGTAAGTAACAGTGCTCCCAACAGGCAGAACACCCATCCGCGCTTACCGGTTATTGCCGGAGCTGCGGTTATTCTGGTTTCTCTTTTTCTTGTCTTCATCTGGTTTTTGTTTTTTGAGTTCATCCGGTTTCTGTTTATCCAGCGGCTTTTCATGTATGTTCCAATCCTGGGTCAAGTCGAAATTAGCTTTCAGTTCTATCACCTGAGGATAGTAATACACTTTCTCCGGTTGCCGTTTGTCTTCGTATTTTCCGGTGTCCCACACACCGTTTCCATTCGTATCATTTATAAGGCGCGCACTATATTTGCCGGGATTCAGGAAGTAGAAATCTGCCTTACCATCGACAACCGGCACTGTACGTACCACTTTATCCTGTGCGTCCAGCAATTCTACAAAAGCAATCGAATCCGCTCCCGTCACATTATAGAATATTTGCCCATACTCTTCAGGTTTCTTCACCTTAAATTCTTTCTTTATCTTATCGGTGAAAAGGCCATATATTCCATGAAAAGCCGTCGAGTCGACTTCAAAAGCATAGCTTTCACCGGGCACCCAATCTGCATAAACATTATAGCGCATCAGGTTCAGAGAGTCCGGAACAAAATCGTAAGGGACATCATTCCACAAGCTGTCTACTTTCTGTTTCAGATGAATGGCACCATCAGCAGCAGTTGCCAACGGTTCAGTAAACGTAAGAGAGATGTAGTCGTAGATATCCATCGTACCCGGTGCATATACATCTACAGGTAAGAATACCGTCGGTTCTACATACTCCTTACCCTCTTTCTCCGCTTTCTTTTTGGCTTTTTCCAGTTCCTTTTCTTTCTTCTCACGTTCCTTTTCAAGTTCTTTCTCGGACTTAGGTCGAATTTTCGATACAAGTCTCAGAGTATCCGTACGCGGTACCAACTGGTTGAGCGTATCCGTATAGAGGTAAGTGAGACTCATCTTCAAAGTATCCATCTTATAGATCAAAGAGTCTCTTATCCAATAATGAAGCGTATCAATGCGTCCGGTAGGCTTCTCCACGATGAAAGCGTTGGTTTCATCGAAATTCAGTCCCTTCAACAACGGCAGGCTGTCAGCCTGAGTAGAGAAATAGAAAGAGAATTTCCGGGATTCGGGACGTTCGCTCCTGATGAGACGTTGCGACAAAACCCGTTCTTTAAAACAGCGCAATATAACGTCATCCGGAGAAAAATGAGTATAAGCTCTCTCCATGATCGTATCTATCGTCAGAGAATCTTTCCAGAGTGTATCAAGACGTGTCCGTTCATCCATGGCAGGAATAATCAGGGAGTCTTCGAAAGCAATCATTTCAGTGGGCTGACTATAATAGAAGTTTTGGTCAGCATCTTGCAATCCGTAGATGCGGTATTCGCCCGGAGCAACACCCCGAATTGTGAAACGTCCGCGACTGTCGGTACGACCTACACGTTCAAAAGGTATCGTAGTAAAGGCCGAGTCAGCTAAATTGGAATGCATACCTACCAGCATACCTTTCACCGGTTCCAGATTGGCTGCATTCAGCACGGTACCGGAAACCACCATCGAGTCGATAACGGAACCCGTGGAGAAAGTAAACCCGAAATCGGGCAACGGATTACCTTCATTATTGTCCTGAATAGCATCAGAGAAGTCTATCGAATAAGTAGTATTCAGTTTGAGAGTATCCTTTAAGGTGATTACCACCTTCTTCCCATTCGCCTTTATCTCCGGTTGTTGCACCTGAGGTGGAGAAATCACGATCTTCTCCCCGGGTTTCTCAAGCTTGATGAATTCATCAAATTCAATCGTAACTTTCTTCCGGTTATTATTGAGGGCGCCCGGCGCAGGCGTACTACCTACGAAGCGTGGAGGGGTTTCATCAATAGCACCACCTTCCGGACGACCGATGCTGGCGCAAGAATAAAGCACGACACCAACAACGGCAACACCTGCCAGACGATTGAAAAGAGACTTCATATCTAAATATTTATTACGTAATATGCTGCAAAAATAAAGGTTATCCCTTAATAAACAGAATGCTTTACAGTATTTTAATCAAAAAAGAGCAAGAAGACAGTAAAAACAGATAAAACAAAGGAAAGGTTCAATCGGGAGGATGAAAGAGAAGATACTTTAGCAAGACCCTGAGAAAGCGGGCAACTACCTGTGTGACAACCCACTGGGTGTTCCACAACAATCAGTCGCAATGAAACACGAGTTCAGTCGTAGTGGGAAGTACCTTCAGTCGTAGTGGGAGCTAGCTTCAGTCGTAATGGGAAATAGCTTCACTCGTAATGGGAAATAGCTTCACTCGTAATGGGAATATTATTCCTTTCTGTAATATAGAAACCGGAGAGGTAAAAGCTGGTTAGAATGGCATATTGGAGACTTATATATAAGATATGTATGAAACATAGTTAAAAATAGACGCAAATAGAACTAATCTGTTCAAAAATAGATAATTTTGCAGCCGGAAAACCCGAAGAGTGCTTTTAGTTTTCCCCTTTGTCCTCCGTATTATCCAACTATGACAAAACATAAAAAGCCTTTTTTACCAAGATGAAAAAATAAACCAAAAGACAGAGAATAATTACAAGTATGAAGAGTAGATTGATTTTATTGGCATGTTGCCTGTCACTGTTCAGTTGCGGACAAAGTGACAAAACTACGGGTAAAGCACCCGAATTTGCAGTGATTACAGTGGAAACAACCACTGCCAACTTAACGAACAGCTATCCGGCTACGATCAGAGGTAAACAAGATGTAGAAATCCGCCCCATGGTAAGCGGCTTCATCACCAAACTGCATGTAGACGAAGGTTCAGTAGTACGCAAGGGACAAGTGTTGTTCAGCATTGACCCCGTACAGTATCAAGCTGCTGTGAACTCAGCCAAAGCTGCTGTTGAAACAGCCAAAGCTGCCGTGAACACGCAGGAACTTACCGTAAACAACAAGCGTGAATTAAACAAAAAGAACATCATCAGCAATTATGACTTGCAGATGGCAGAGAATCAACTGGCACAAACAAAAGCACAATTAGCACAAGCTGAAGCACAATTAGTAAACGCCAAGAACAATCTGTCGTATACCAGTGTAACCAGCCCCAGCGATGGTGTAGTAGGTAATATCCCCTACCGTGTAGGTAGTTTGGTTAGCCCTTCCGTTGCCAACCCGCTGACTACTGTAGCCGATATTTCTGAAATGTATGCTTACTTCTCCATGACCGAAAGACAACTGCTGTCTCAGATCCGCGAGGGTGGTAGCATCAAGGAAATTCTGGAAAGAATGCCCGATGTACAATTACAACTCATCGACGGAACCATGTATGCCGACAGTGGCCGCGTAGAAACCATCAGCGGCGTTATCGATCAGACTACCGGTTCGGTAACTATGCGCGCCCTCTTCCCCAACAAGCACAATGTGCTGCGTAGCGGAAGTACCGGTAATGTAGTATTCCCCAATCCGTTGCATAATATAATCATGATTCCTCAATCGGCCACAACGGAAATTCAGGACAAGAAATTCGTATTTGTGCTGCAACCAGACAACACTCTGAAAAATATTGAAATCAAAGTATTCAACTTGAACGATGGTAAATATTATTATGTAACAGATGGTCTGAAGGCAGGTGACAAAATCGTTACCGAAGGTGTACAAAATCTAAGAGATGGACAAAGCATCACCCCCATCACTCCTGCCGAAAAAGAAGCAGAATATCAGAAGGCTCTAAAAGACCAGAGAGAAGGTAATATCCAAACGGCATTTAATTAACGTTTAACGGTTAGCGATAAGCATCTGCGGTATAACATAGCGTAGCCGCTAATCACTAATTCCCTAATCACTAAATAATTAACATGAAATTAGATAGATTTATTAACCGTCCGGTACTATCAACGGTAATCTCCATCCTGATAGTTATCCTGGGACTTATTGGTTTGGCTACACTGCCTATCACCCAATATCCGGACATTGCGCCTCCTACCGTTTCGGTGCGCGCCACTTATCAAGGTGCCAATGCCCAAACGGTATTGAATTCCGTCATCGCACCTCTGGAAGACCAGATCAATGGTGTGGAAAATATGATGTACATGACTTCTAATGCCTCCAACAGTGGCTCTGCTGATATCTCCATTTACTTCAAGCAGGGCACTGACCCGGATATGGCAGCCGTCAACGTACAAAACCGCGTATCTATGGCACAAGGTCTGCTGCCTGCTGAAGTTACCAAAGTGGGTGTAACCACCCAGAAGCGTCAGACTTCCATGTTGATGGTATTCTCTATCTACGATGAAACTGACCAGTATAATATTGAGTTCCTTGAAAACTATGCCAACATCAACCTCATTCCTGAGGTGAAGCGTGTAAGCGGTGTAGGTGACGCTAACGTGTTGGGCCAGGACTACTCCATGCGTATCTGGCTGAAACCTGACATCATGGCGCAATACAAATTAGTACCCAACGACGTAGCCGGTGTCTTGGCTGAGCAGAACATAGAAGCAGCTCCCGGTCAGTTTGGTGAACGTGGTGACCAAAGTTTCCAATACACCATCCGCTACAAAGGACGTTTGCAACAGCCCGAAGAGTTCGAGAACATCGTTGTAAAAGCACTTGAAAATGGTGAAGTACTCCGCCTGAAAGACATTGCAGAAATCGAATTGGGACGTCTGTCTTATAACTTCAACAATACTGTAAACGGGCATAAGGCTGTTTCCTGTATCGTCTACCAGATGGCAGGTACCAATGCGACACAGACCATCAGCGATCTGGAAGAAGTGCTTAACAAAGCATCTGAGACATTACCTTCCGGCTTGAAGATTAATATTGCACAGAGTGCCAATGATTTCTTGTTTGCCTCTATTCATGAAGTTGTCAAGACATTGATTGAGGCATTTATCCTTGTGTTCATTGTGGTGTATATTTTCTTGCAGGATATGCGTTCTACCTTGATTCCTGCTATCGCCATTCCGGTAGCATTGATTGCTACTTTCTTCGTACTGAAACTGATTGGCTTTAGTATCAACTTGCTAACTCTCTCCGCAATGGTGCTTGCCATTGCAATTGTGGTGGATGATGCCATTGTCGTTGTTGAGGGTGTCCATGCCAAGCTTGACCAGGGATATAAATCCGCACGGTCAGCTTCCATCGACGCCATGCACGAACTCGGCGGTGCCATTGTGTCCATCACACTGGTTATGATGTCTGTATTTATCCCGGTTAGCTTTATGGGCGGTACTGCTGGTACATTCTACCGACAATTCGGTCTGACTATGGCCATTGCCATCGGCTTCTCTGCATTGAACGCCTTAACACTGAGCCCGGCATTGTGCGCTATCTTCCTAAAACCGCACGAAGAACATGGCGAGAAGAAATCGACATTTGTCAACCGCTTCCACACGGCTTTCAATACGCACTACGACAACATTGTAAAGAAATACAAAAAGCATGTACTTTTCTTCATCCAGAAGAAGTGGTTGTCTGCTGGTATCGTAACAGCCTCTGTCGTTCTACTTATAGTCTTCATGAATATCACACCTACCGGTATGGTACCCAACGAAGATACTGGTACTATTATGGGAGTAGTAACACTGCCTCCAGGCACTTCACAAGAACGCGCTATGGAAGTACTGAATCGTGTGGATAGCCTTGTAGCAGCTGATCCGGCAGTAGAATCACGCACAGTAATCTCAGGTTTCAGTTTCATCGGTGGTCAGGGTCCTTCTTACGGTTCACTCATCAAACTAAAGAACTGGGAGGAACGATCCACTATGCAGAATTCGACAATTGTCTATGCTACGCTTTTCATGCGTGCACAGAAAATCATCAAGGAAGCTCAGGTATTATTCTTTGCTCCACCTATGATTCCAGGCTATTCAGCATCCAGTGATATCGAATTGAATATGCAGGATAAAACAGGTGGTGACTTGAACCATTTCTTCGAGGTGGTAAATAACTATACCGCTGCTTTGGAAGCACGTCCAGAAATCAACTCTGCAAAAACTAGCTTCAACCCGAACTTCCCACAGTATATGTTGGATATTGATGCTGCTGCTTGTAAGAAGGCAGGTATCAGCCCGAGCGATATCCTCAGTACCATGCAGGGATACTTCGGCGGTCTGTATGCCTCCAACTTCAATAGCTTCGGTAAAATGTACCGCGTAATGATTCAGGCAGAACCAGACGCGACCAAGAACCTTGAGTCCCTGGCAAGCATCAAGGTGCGCAATGGCAATGAAATGGCCCCTATTACTCAGTTTGTATCTATCAAGAAAATATATGGACCAGACATCATCAGCCGTTTCAACCTTTATACTTCCATGAAAGTAATGGTAGCCCCTGCCACAGGCTACACTTCCGGTCAGGCACTAGCCGCGATCTCTGAAGTAGCTAAAGAAAACCTGCCGACAGGTTTCTCTTATGAATTGGGCGGTATGGCACGTGAAGAAGCCGAAACCAGTGGTAGCACCACAGGGTTGATCTTTGTGCTCTGTTTCGTATTTGTTTATTTGCTGTTGAGTGCACAGTACGAAAGCTACATTTTGCCGCTTGCCGTATTGTTGTCTATTCCGTTCGGTCTGTTAGGCAGCTTCTTGTTTGTCAATGGTATGAGCGCTATCGGTAATATCCCTATGCTAAAGATGATAATGGGGTCCATGTCCAACGACATTTATATGCAGATCGCATTAATCATGTTGATGGGTCTGTTGGCGAAGAATGCCATCTTGATTATTGAGTTTGCCCTCGACCGTCGTAAGATGGGTATGAGTATTACGTGGGCAGCCGTACTAGGTGCCGCAGCTCGTCTGCGTCCTATCTTGATGACATCACTGGCCATGATTGTCGGTTTGATTCCGTTGATGATGGCATCCGGTGCAGGTGCTAATGGTAACCGTACATTGGGTACCTCTGCTATCGGTGGTATGTTAATCGGTATGATCCTTCAGATCTTTATTGTACCGGCTCTGTTCGTTGCATTCCAATATCTGCAAGAAAAGATTAAACCGATGGAATGGGCCGATGTGGATAACTCTGATGCAGAACCTGAAATTGAGCAATACACTAAATAAGTATTAGGTATAAATACTTTTATCATTATGAAGAAACAAATTATAACTCTGATGTGTGCAACTGCTCTTTTAAGCAGTTGCCATATCTACAAATCATACGACAGACCCGAAGATATTACGGCTGCCGGACTGTATCGTGATACAACTGCTGTGAACGATACACTGGCAGCGGATACTGCAAACTTCGGTAACCTGCCTTGGAGGGAAGTATTTACCGACCCTCAGTTGCAAGCGCTCATCGAACAAGCACTTGCCAATAATCCAGATTTGCGCAGTGCCGCTCTGAACGTGAAGAAAGCGGAAGCTGCACTGATGTCTGCACGCCTGGCTTATGCTCCCACGCTTGCACTGTCTCCGCAGGGAACTGTAAGCAGTTGGGATAAGGGAAAGGCTACGCAAACTTATTCGCTTCCTGTCACAGCAAGCTGGCAAATAGACCTCTTCGGTCAGATACTGAACCCGAAACGTGGTGCACAGGTATCTCTGAAACAGACACAGTTCTATGAACAAGCCGTGCAAACTCAGGTAATTGCCAATGTGGCCAATATGTACTACACATTGTTGATGCTAGACCGACAGTTGCAAATTACAGAATCCACTGCCGAGATTCTTAAAAAGAATGTGGAAACCGTAGAAGCAATGAAAGACGCAGGCATATACAATACGACTTCTGCCGGAGTAGAGCAAACCCGTGCCGCCTACGCACAGGTGCTGGCTTCTCTGCCCGGTATGCGTCAAAGTATTCGTGAAACAGAAAATGCTCTTTGCCTGATGCTGAATCAACCGGCACAGGAAATAGAACGTGGGGTATTGGAAAACCAGCAATTACCAACAGAATTCTCTGCCGGTATTCCTTTGCAACTGTTATCTAACCGTCCCGATGTAAAAGCTGCCGAGATGTCTCTTGCTGCAAGTTATTACGATACTAACAGCGCACGTGCAGCTTTCTATCCACAAATTACATTGAGTGGTTCGGCAGGATGGACTAACAGTGCAGGTTCTGCAATTGTAAATCCAGGCAAGTTACTAGCTTCCGCCATAGGATCGTTGACACAACCGCTATTCTATCGCGGTGCTAATATCGCCCGTCTGAAACAGGCCAAAGCACAGGAAGAGCAATCCAAAATCCAGTTTCAGACCACTTTGCTGAAAGCTGGAAATGAAGTGAGCAATGCCTTGTATCAATACCAAATGACCTCCGAAAAAGCCGTTTCTCGCGAGATTCAGGTAAATTCTGCCCGCAAAGCTGCGGAAGATACAAAAGAATTGTTTAACTTAGGCACGTCAACGTATCTGGAAGTTCTGTCTGCTGAGCAATCTTACCTCAGTGCACAAACCTCCGAGGTATCCGACACTTTCGACCGCATGCAAGCTGTTATCAGCCTGTACCAGGCGCTCGGAGGAGGCAGAAAGTAATAACTAAAAACTAATTACTATGATAAGTCCATTAGCATTTGTAGATCCTGCCGCAAAGCTCGGCAAGAATGTAACAGTTCAGCCTTTTGCATATATCGAAGGCGATGTAGAGATTGGAGATGATTGTATTATCATGTCCGGTGCGCGTATCCTCGACGGTACACGCTTGGGGCAAAGGAACAAAGTGCATCATGGCGCCGTACTCGGTACCGTCCCGCAGGATTTCCATTATACGGGCGAGAAGAGTCTGCTGATCATCGGCGACCAGAACGACATTCGCGAAAATGTAGTTGTGAGCCGTGCTACACATGAAGGAGATGCCACACGTATCGGCAACGAGAACTTCCTGATGGATGGTGTACACCTTTGCCATGATGTGCAGATAGGTAACCACTGCGTATTAGGACTTAAGACTATTGTAGCCGGCGATTGTCGTATCAGTGACTTTACCATTCTGAGCAGTAACGTCATTTTGCAACAACAATGCCACATCGGAAGCTGGGTATTGATCCAGTCAGGATGCCGCATTGCGAAAGACGTTCCTCCTTATGTGATCATGAATGGTAATCCGGCCGGTTATCATGGCATTAATGCGGTTGTACTACAGCACAAGCACCAGGTAACAGACCGCATTCTGCGCCATATTGTAAATGCTTACCGCCTGATTTACCAAGGTAACTTCAGCATACAGGATGCTTTACAAAAGATTGAGGATCAGGTGCCGATGAGTGACGAAATACACAATATCCTTAACTTCGTACGCGAGTCCAAAGGCATTGTAAAATAAAAGAATACTCCTTATTCAGAAGGCGGTCGGGTTTACTCGTCCGCCTTTTTTGTTATCTTTGCACCACCTTACCCATTCAATTATGAGAAAGAAGAAGAAAAAACAAACGAATAGCAAGAAACAACTGACGCTCCTGATTATCCTGATCATATGCGGCATCATCACCACTTATCAAACAACGAACTCTAAAGAAAAGGCTACTGGTACTGAGAAAACAGAAACCATCGTTCAGAATCTTCCCCTGAATTCTGATATATACATCAAGCAAACGACCACCCCTGGTACTCCCGAAATTCTTCTGCAACGTACCGGATACCTCGTATCCTATAACTCTAACACCCGCATAGCCAACTGGGTAGCTTGGAAACTGACTCCCGAACGTTTAAAGGAAAATACCGAGCGAATCAACAACTTTCGGCCTGACCTGACCTGCCTAAAAGTAAAGCCGTCACTACACAAGACTATAAAGGTAGTGGTTGGGACCGCGGACATCTTTGTCCGGCAGGTGACAACAAATGGGACCGTGAAGCCATGATAGAAAGTTTCTACATGACCAACATCTGTCCCCAGCACCACAATCTAAACCGGGGCGACTGGAACGAACTGGAACAGAAATGCCGCAAGTGGGTGAAAAAAGACAGTTGTCTTTACATTGTAGCCGGCCCTATCTTCTATGACCGAAAGCCACAGACTATAGGTGAGCATAAAGTAGCTGTACCGGATGCTTTCTTTAAAGTGATACTTTCTCTGCACAAAAGGCCGAAAGCTATCGGCTTTATCTATAAAAACAACGAAGGGAACAATCCGCTGGACTCTTATGTAAACACTGTGGATGAAGTGGAGCGGATCACAGGGATAGACTTCTTCCCCGCCCTTCCCGATGATATAGAAAAGGCGGTAGAAGCAAGTTATAATTTGAAAGACTGGAAATAGTTACTCAAAATTCAATGTGCCGAAGAATTCGGGACAGTGGAAATTAGGCTTTTCCAGATTAATGGGATTCCATGAGAGGAAATGAGGCGTTTGCAACTTATCTCCGCATTTGTAGAAATTGGCACGAACCGTCTTTCCGTCAAGACTGGTGATTTGATGTTTGAAGAAAGCAGAATAAGGAATGACTAATGCCAATTCCCAGCTACACTCTCCTACCCGTTCTTCAAAAGATTCGCGTCCCAGAGAAGACCAACGCTGCACCTTATCCATTACTTCTTGTGGAGCATGTTCGCGATTGCTACGTCCGCCACCTGCACCGATCAGCAAAGTTCCCACACAGTTACACTCTACATTATAATAAATTCCATCTCCCGCAGGAATAGAAAAGAATTCTACGCAAGCATCTTCCCACACAGCACCGTTATCTCCCGTTGCTACAGCACGCACACTAGCTTCTTTTACTTTGTAATGAACCAAAATCGCATCATCCGTATGAGCTATACGGGAACTGCACCTCCGGCTGATAAGGGAATGCCTTCCAATTCACCGTATTGATCGACTGAAAAGCCACCTTTTCTTTATCCAACAAAGCAGGAATATTCTCTACTGCTACATTAGCCAGACTTACTTTTTTTACATTCAACTCTTTCATTTCTTTCTTTTTTGGGGGTTAGTTGCAGACAAGGGATAAAAACAAAGCAGAGATAAAAACAAGACTGCTGATTTCAACACCAAGTGTGCAGGGGTTCTTTTGTTCATATTTTGATTGCATTAAAGAATTCATTTCTTTTCGGTTATGAATTAATTCACCACAGATTACACAGATTCACACAGATTTTATTTTACTGATTATTAGACTAATAAATCTGTGTCAATCTGTGTAATCTGTGGTGAGTCTTATTCCTTTCCATCCTGTTATAAACAGACCTCATACCAATGATTCCTTTATAAACTCCTTCATCTCCGGTGTATGTTCCTCGGCACTCTGAAGCAATTTGAACTGCGCCTTTGTACGTACAAGGTTGTGTTCCGGATATTTAATCTTATAATAAGTATCACCATTAATATAATCTGCCAGAAAACGAACACACTGCATGTAGGGGAACAACGCAGCGGCATACGGCAAGTTCTCAATCTCTATTGGAAGCAAAAAGACTTTTGCAGACTCCAGATAGCCTTTTGCAAACGCCTTAAAGATTGCCATATTGAAATTCACATTATTCAGGTCTTTATCATCCTCGGCGCCCGTATTGGCTGCTGAACGAAGGAAATCTCCGAAATCGGAAAAGATAAAATTGGGCATTACGGTATCGAGATCAATTACGCAAAGCACCTTCCCTTCTTCATCGAACATCATATTGTTCACCTTCGTATCGCAGTGGCATACACGTTTAGGCAATTTACCCTCACGATACAAACGTTCACCTTTACACATTTCGTCTGCACGCTTTTCAATCTCATCCAGATAATATTGCACTTCTTTCACCCGACCTACCGCATCCGCAGCCACGGCATCCCGAAGCTGCTTCAGACGAAACTCCATATTATGGAAGTCAGGAATCGTCTCTCCCAGCGTATCCGGAATATCCGCAAGCATCGCCTGGAAATTGCCAAAAGCAACACCGGCATAATAAGAATATTCCGCATCCACCGTTTCATAAGTCCTTGCATTGGGAATGAAAGTCATGATGCGCCAATAGTTTTCGCCATCGTACCAATACGTTTTTCCCGTATCGGCAGGAATAAAAGAAAGTACCTTGCGGTCGATATCATCCGCTCTCTGTTCCGTAAGTTTCTTACGGATATGCCGGGTAACGGCTTCAATGTTTGTCTGCAACATTTCCACATTCTGGAAGATAGCGTGGTTGATACGTTGCAATACATAGTCGGGCGCGTCGGCTTCCAAAGTAGTCACTTTGTACGTGTCATTAATCAGTCCGCTGCCCAAAGGCTGGATTTCGTTAACTGTACCCTTCGTATTGAAATGGGATACAATGGATTGGAGGTTATTCATGATATTTTATAATAGATTTAAAATTGGTATGCAAATATACACCTTCCGAATGAAAGCAAAAGTCAAAATTCGTCCGACAAACGCCCAAAAATATACATTTCGACAGACATAACCATAAAAAACAGCCAATAAACATCCCCCTTTTGAGCAAAACGCCTTATATTTGTGTTTGAAACCTTAAAATACCGGAGGAAAAGTGCAAAAGTTTATCAGAACGCTGTTTCTTGTTTTAGTAAGCATGGTTACAGCAAACGTACACAGCCAGAATATCACTTTCAATCATTTAACCACCGACGACGGCCTATCTCAGTTTAGTGTCAACAGTTTGTATATTGATGAAAATGGTATCTTATGGATTGCTACGCGCGAAGGTTTGAACCGTTACAATGGAAACGATATACAGACTTACAAACTGAACAAAAACGATCCCTACAGCCTTTTCTGTAACACCGTGCTCCGCATGGCAGGCGACCAGAACGGAAAAATCTACCTGCTCTGTACCGAAGGTGTTGCCCAGTTCGACCTGACTACCCAACGCTTCACCACCCTCCTGCAAGGTAACATCAATAGCATATATTATAAAAACGGCCTTTTCATCGGGAAAAAGAATGAAATATACCGCTATAATGAGCAAACCGATAACTTTGATCTTTACTACCAGATGGCAGGAGAAAACATCGAAATATCCTGCATGTTCGAAGACAAAGGACACATGTGGATAGGAACCACCAGCGAAGGTGTGTTCAATCTGAAAATAGACGAACATCTGCTAACTCACCCCATCGAGAAAGGAAATATCACCAGTATTTACCAGGACAATGCAGGCGAACTGTGGATCGGAAGCTGGGAAAAGGGACTCTTCCGAGTGAAAACAGACGGAAATATCGAGAACCTGCGAAACGACCCGAAGAACCCACATAGCATATCTTCTGATTTTGTCAGATCCTGCTGCGAGGATAATCTTGGCAATATCTGGATAGGAACCTTCAACGGTCTGAACCGGTACAATAAAACGACAGGACTTTTTCCAGAACCACACCTCCAACGAGATGCAGAATGAAGGACTTACACACTCGTCCATCTGGTGCATCGTAAAAGATAATCAAGGTACTTTATGGCTGGGTACTTACTTCGGCGGTGTCAATTACTTCAACCCCGAATATGAAATCTATACCCGATACAAAGCTTCCATTCATGAAAAAGAAGGATTAAGCAGTCCCGTAGTCGGACGCACCATTGAAGACAAGAACGGAAATCTGTGGATTGGCACAGAAGGAGGCGGACTGAACTTCTACAACCGCCGGACACGTGAGTTCAAGTGGTATCTTGCCGGACAAGGACGCAACAGCATCTCCCACAGTAACGTGAAAGCCCTTTATTATGATCCCGCAAAGGAAATCATCTGGATAGGAACCCACCTTGGCGGACTGAACAAACTGGATATCCGCACAGGTACATTCACGCATTATCTTATGGAAGAAGGAAATCCGGAAACTCTTCCGTCCAATATCGTTCGTGACATTGCCCCCTACCAGGACCAACTGATTGTCGCTACCCAAAACGGTGTATGCCTGTTCAATCCTCAGACCGGAAAATGTCAACAGCTCTTTAAAGATAGCAAAGAAGGGCGTAAAATAGCTATGGTTGCAGATGTAGAGGTAGATAATAGCGGTACGCTCTGGATTGCCGCCACAGGCGAAGGTATCTTCTCCTACCGCTTCGATACGAACAAGTTGACCAACTACCGTCACGACGGAACGCAGGCACACAGCCTCAGCAACAATAATGTGAACAACATCATGCAGGACAGTAAGGGTAACTTGTGGTTCTCTACTTCGGGAAGTGGCCTCGACCTGTACCGTTCCGCTACCAACGATTTCGAAAACTTCGACAAGGGCAAGAACGGACTTGTCAGTGATTGCATTTACGATACACAAGAATCTCCCGTCAGCGGTAAACTGATACTGATTACCAATCAGGGCTTCTCCATCTTCGATCAGAAAGTGGAAAAGTTTCAGAACTACAGCGTGGAGAATGGTTTCCCACTGACAGCTGTCAATGAAAACGCCCTTTGTGTGACACGCGACGGAGAAATCTTCCTTGGCGGTACGCAAGGTATGCTCTCATTCAATGAACTGGAACTTAATTTCACCCCGAAGCCTTACAAGATCATCCTTTCCCGCCTCATCGTAAACGGCGCCGAAGTAAAAGTGAGCGATGAAACGGGTATTTTGACGCAATCCCTATGCCATACACAGGAAATCACCCTGAATGCTAACCAAACCATGTTCAGCATCGAATTCGCCACCTCCAACTACGTGGCAGCCAATAAGAACGAAATCATTTACAAGCTGGAAGGCTTCTCCGAAGACTGGAACAGCACGCGCGGCCAACCTATCATCACCTACACGAACCTGAATGCCGGAACATACAATCTGCTGATTAAACCTAAAGGGAAAGAAGAGTCCATCTGTCCGCAGGTGCATCTTACGATTCATGTACTGCCACCTTATTATAAGACTCCGCTCGCCTATCTTATTTATCTGATAGTGACCGGTATCCTTTTGTGGTATCTGGTGAAGACATACAAATCGAGAATTAAGCTGCGTGAATCGTTGAAGTACGAACAGAAGCATATACAAGACGTGGAAGCGCTGAACCAATCGAAACTACGCTTCTTCACCAACATCTCACACGAGTTCCGCACGCCGCTTACACTCATCGTATCGCAGGTGGAAACTCTGATGCAATTGCAAAACTTCACACCCACCATTTATAATAAGATACTGAGCATTTACCAGAACAGCATCCAGCTGCGCGAACTGATCACCGAACTCCTGGATTTCCGCAAACAGGAACAAGGGCACATGAAGGTAAAAGTCAGTCCGCACAACATAGTACATTTCCTTTATGAGAATTACCTCATCTTCATGGAATATGCAAGCAGCAAACAGATCAATTTCAATTTTGAGAAAGACTGTGAAAGTCTTGAAGTATGGTATGACCAGAAGCAAATGCAGAAGGTAGTCAACAACCTGCTATCCAATGCCATCAAGCATACCCAAGCCGAAGATACCATCACACTCAGCATCACCACCGAAGGCAATGAAGCCGTAATTCGCGTGACTGATACTGGTAGCGGTATCGATGCCAAAGAAGTAGATAAGATATTCGACCGTTTCTATCAGACAGAGCAGATGGACAGTCTCACCACCGGTGTAGGCACCGGCATCGGTCTGGCCCTGACGAAAGGTATCGTCGAACTGCACCACGGCACCATCAAGGTAGAAAGCGAACTGGGCAAGGGCAGCAGTTTCATCGTCCGCCTTCACCTGGGCAACGCCCATTTCAATACTGAGGAAATCAGCAAAAAGAGCGAAGACGTACAGCAAATAGAACAACCGCAAATTTCTGAAATCGATGCTTCACTCAAAGCTGAATTGGAAGAAAATGCCCCGATTAAGCGCATGCCCGATGTCAAGATGGTTATCGTGGAAGACAATGCCTCCATTTGTGAGATGTTGGCAAACATCTTCCGCCCATTCTATCAAGTGCTGACAGCCGCAGACGGTGAAGAAGGTCTGGAGCTGATACAGAAGGAAATGCCGAATATTGTGGTAAGCGACGTCGTTATGCCCAAAATGTCCGGTACCGAACTCTGCAAACAGATAAAAAATGATTTCAATACTTGCCACATACCGGTAGTACTGCTTACCGCACGGACTACCGTAGAACAAAACATTGAAGGACTGCGTATCGGTGCGGACGATTACATCACCAAACCATTCAACACGAATCTGTTGATTTCGCGTTGTAACAATCTGGTAAATTCACGCATTCTCCTCCAAGAAAAGTTCAGTAAACAACCACAAGCTTATGCACAGATGCTTGCCACCAACCCGATAGACAAAGAAATCCTGGACCGCGCCATCAGCATCATCGAAAAGAATCTGGATAATACGGAATTTAATGTCAATATCTTCGCCCGCGAAATGGCTATGGCACGTACCAACCTGTTCACTAAACTGAAAGCCATCACTGGGCAAACACCGAATGACTTCATCCTGACCATCCGCCTGAAAAAAGGCGCCTTGATGTTGCGGAACAACCCGGAACTAAACATTACCGAGATATCGGACAAAATAGGTTTCAGTTCTTCACGCTACTTCTCAAAGTGTTTCAAGGACGTATACCAGATCAGTCCGCTGGCATACCGTAAAGGGGAAAATATGGACTCCGATGAAAAGAACGAAGAAGAACCGCCTCTTGCCACTTAACAGGCAAGAGGCCGGCAAAGTACCAAACATACACTCGATACGTGTTTTGTACGTTTTTCCCCTTCACTTGTACTCTACTATACACAGAATTTCCCGAAAGCCATTACCTTTGACTTCAGAAATAACAATCTAAAGTCAAAGAGCTATGAAACATTTTTCACCTTTATGGTCTCTCCTCCCGGGCGCAGCCCTGATAGCTGGATGTGGAAATCCATCGAAAAAGGAAACCACTGACAACACCCGTCAGAAACCTAATGTGATATACTTAATTGCCGACGATTTGGGTATCGGCGATTTGAGTTGCTATGGCGCTACCAAGATAAGTACTCCTAATATCGACCGTCTTGCCGGACAAGGTGTACAGTTTACCAATGCCTATGCTACTTCCTCTACCAGTACTCCTTCCCGCTTCGGTCTGTTGACAGGTATGTATCCTTGGAGGCAGGAAAACACGGGAATCGCTCCTGGTAACTCTGAGCTGATTATCGACACAGCCTGTGTCACCATGGCTGATATGTTCAAGGCAGAAGGCTATGCTACCGGCGCCGTAGGGAAATGGCATCTGGGACTCGGCCCCAAAGGTGGTACGGACTTCAATCATCTGATAAAGCCTAATACTCAAGATATAGGATTTGATTACGAATACATCATTCCCGCCACAGTTGACCGTGTACCTTGTGTATTCGTTGAGAACGGACATGTAGTAGGTTTGGATCCTAACGATCCCATTACCGTCAACTATAACCACAAAGTGGGTGACTGGCCTACCGGATTGGAGAATCCGGAACTTGTAAAACTGAAACCCAGTCAGGGACATAACAATACGATTGTAAATGGTATTCCCCGTATCGGTTGGATGACCGGTGGTAAATCTGCTCTTTGGGTGGATGAGGACATTGCAGATGTCATCACAGGTAAAGCAAAAGATTTTATTATCAAGCATAAAGACGAACCTTTCTTTATGTACATGGGTACGCAAGATGTACATGTTCCACGCGTCCCCCACGCCCGTTTCGCCGGAAAGAGCGGTATGGGAACCCGTGGTGATGTAATCCTGCAACTGGACTGGACTGTGGGCGAGATTATGAACACTCTGGACAGTCTGAACCTTGCGGATAACACCATCTTTGTATTCTGCAGCGATAACGGCCCTGTCATTGACGACGGCTATCAAGATCAGGCTCTTGAACTACTGAACGGTCACACTCCTATGAAACAATACCGTGGTGGAAAGTACAGTGCCTATGAAGCCGGAACACGTATTCCATTCATTGTACGTTGGCCTGCCGGTATTCAGCCTTGTAAACAGCAAGCTTTATTCTCTATGATTGATGTATATGCTTCTTTGGCTGCGTTGTTGAATCACCCGCTTACACCCGCAACCGTTGCTCCTGACAGCCGTGATCAATTAGCCACTTTCCTAGGGAAAGATAATACCGGATGCGACTATGTAGTACAGCAGAATTTGAACAATACTTTATCGATTATTCAAGGAACATGGAAGTACATCGAGCCAAGTGATAAACCCGCTGTCGAACATTGGACTAAAATGGAGTTAGGGAATGATCCCAAACCTCAACTGTACAATATTTCCATAGATCCGTCGGAGAAAAATAACGTTGCAGCAGCACATCCGGAGATGGTAAAAGAGCTTTCAACACTACTGGAGCAGTAAAGGCCGGGAAGAACCAGGGTACAAAGTAAGGAATCGTACAGAACAGGGTTTCTTTATCAAGAATGTACAAATTCGTACTTTTTGCGAACTATTAACTAAAGTCGACTTCTATTCAATCACATACATTTGCGTTGTGATTCGAATCGTTTAACGAGAAAGAACAACCTTTTTTAAAAACTAATTAATTTAATATTTATGAAACAGAAATCAAGCCTCTTGAAAGCGCTAAGTATCATGTTACTTTTTGTTCTGTTTGCGACACAAGCAAGAGCGCAAGGAATAACAGTTACTGGTACTGTAAACGACAACTTAGGTCCTGTTATCGGTGCATCCGTAGTGGTAAAAGGAACCGTCAATGGTTGCATTACAGATTTAGATGGAAACTTCAAATTAACAAATGTACCTTCAAAAGGTATTTTAGTTGTATCTTTTGTAGGTTACCAGACACAAGAGATTGCTGTCAACAATCAAACAAAACTCATTATCAATTTAAAGGAAGATGCCCAACAACTGGATGAAGTAGTTGTTGTCGCAGTAGGTTATGGTGACGTAAAGCGTCGCGACTTAACCGGTTCTATTGGTAAGGCCAATATGGATGACCTGACAAAAACTCCTATCAACAATATTGCCGAATCTTTAGGTGGACGTATCGCAGGCGTTCAAGTTTCTTCTTCTGACGGTGGTTTGGGCGACAACTTCAATATTGTTATTCGTGGTGCCGGTTCATTAACTCAAAGTACTGCTCCTCTTTATGTTATTGACGGATTCCCTATGGAAAGCTCAAGTATGGGTGCGCTCAATCCAAATGACATCGAATCAATTGACGTACTAAAAGATGCTTCAGCTACAGCCATCTATGGTTCCCGTGGTGCTAATGGCGTCGTTATCATTACCACTAAAAAAGGTAAAGCCGGAAAAACAATGGTTACCTATAACGGTAGTGTGAGCTTTAGCACCGTTAAAAATAAAATGGATGTCATGAATGCCTATGATTTTGCATGTATGCAGAAAGAAATAATGGCAGGCAATACAAAAGAAGTAGACGGTGAAATGGTTGACGAATTTGAATACTTCTATTTAAAAAACGGACTGACACTTGATGATTACAAAACAATGAAGAATTATAACTGGCAGGACGAAATCTACCGCACTGCTTTAAGTCATAACCATCACGTTGCTTTAAGTGGTGGTACAGACAAAATGGACTACACCGCATCTCTGTCATACAGTAACCAAGAAGGCGTTATTATACGTTCTGATCTAAATCGCTATCAAGGTCGTTTCAACCTGAATCAAAGAATCAACAAGAGTATTAAAGTTAATGCAAATGTTAACTATGCCAGTGTTACTCAAAATGGTCCTAACCCCTCTATCAATACTTCTCAGTCTTCTAACTCATTAATGTACAGTGTATGGGGTTACCGTCCTGTTTCTCCTTCCGGTTCCGACCTATTGGCAGAACTTTATGACGAAGATGTAGACATAAACAACGATTATCGATTCAATCCGGTAAAATCTGCACAAAACGAATATCGTCGTAAAATTACAAATACCCTGCAAGCTAATTTGGGTGTAGAATGGGAAATCATCAAGAACCTGAAGTTAAAAGTAACAGCTGGTTATACAGGCAAAGACTATAAGAACGAAGAATTCAACAATTCTCAAACACGTACCGGTAATAGTCATCCAAACAATACTCAAAGTAAGGGAGTCAATGCTTATCTATATCAATCAGAAAGCAGAAGCTATCTGAATGAGAATACGTTGAGTTATGTTTTCAACAAGAAAAAACATAATCTAAACGCCCTGTTGGGTATCACTTTCCAAAAAAACACCAGCTACTATCATGATGTCAGCGTTTCTCACATCACTAATGAATCATTAGGCATGGCTGGCTTAGGAAATGGTGATGTTCCTGTTGTCAGCGCTTCTAAAGGAGAAAATGCTCTGATGTCTTATTTGGGACGTTTAAACTACAATTATGATTCAAAATATTACGTAACTTTCTCCATGCGTGCCGATGGTTCATCCAAATTCGCACCAGGCAATCGCTGGGGATATTTTCCTTCAGGCTCACTGGCTTGGGCTTTCGGACGTGAAAACTTCGTAAAAGATAATCTAACGTGGCTATCTAATGGTAAATTGCGTGTCAGCTACGGTCTCACAGGTAACAATCGTATTGGAGACTATGATTACATGGCTCGTTTGTATGCAAGTGAAAATACTTATAAATATCCTTGGGACAGCACTTTCTATCCAGGATACTATGTTTCCAGCATTGCTAATCCTAACCTGAAATGGGAAACGACCGAGCAATATGACTTTGGTTTGGATTTAGGTTTTTTGGATGGGCGCTTAAACCTGAATATTGACTACTATATCAAAACAACCAAAGATTTGCTGATGAATGCAGATACTCCTGCCAGTTCCGGTTATGCAACTACCCGTCTTAACATTGGTGAGTTACGCAATACAGGATTTGAAGTTACTTTAGAAAGTACTAACATACAGAATAAGAACTTTACCTGGTCATCCAGTTTCAATATAGCATTCAATAAAAATAAAATCTTGTCTTTAAACTACGGGCAAGAACAGATGACAAGTTACATCAGCTGGGACCAGAAATTCAGGAACCAGATAGCCTATGTCAGTCGTGTAGGCGAATCTGCAGGTAAAATGTATGGTTTCGTATATGACGGAACATATAAAGAAGAAGATTTCAATATCACTGTTAATGAAAACGGGAAGAAGACTTATGAACTGAAACCAGGAGTTCCTAAATTTAAAGATGGTTGCCAGCCCGGTGATCCAAAGTATAAGAACATCGATGGCAGCGAGGACAATCTGATTACAGATAATGACCGGACAGTAATTGGCAACGGACATCCACTGCATACAGGTGGCTTTACTAACAATTTCGTCTATAAGAACTGGGATTTAAATATCTTCTTGCAGTGGAGCTACGGTAATGACGTTTTCAATGTGAATCGTCTCGTAATGGAAAATCCAGGAGCTAAAAAACAGTTGAACCAGTTCGCATCTTATAAGAACCGTTGGAGTGAAAGCAATCCTACCAGCAATATCCCCCGTGTAAGAGCAGTCGGCGCTGATGAATACAGTTCACTGTACGTAGAAGATGGATCATTCCTGAAATTGAAAACAATCTCTTTAGGATATAACTTTGATACCAAGACTTTGAAGAGAATAGGCCTCAGTGCAGCAAGAGTATTCGTTTCTGCTGAAAATATTGCTACTATTACGGGATATTCCGGTTCAGACCCTGAAGTTTCTACACGTCACTCTGTGTTAACTCCTGGATTTGACTGGTCGGCTTATCCTCGTGCATTCAATGCCTCACTTGGTGTAAATGTAACTTTCTAATCACTAAACTGAAAAACGAATATGAAGAAAATGAATAATCTCTTTAAAAGATATGCTTGTGGTCACTCGTAGTTACAATGGCTTCATGCGACTTCCTCGACACAAAGCCCTATGACTTTGTTGCTCCTGAAACGTTCTACCAGAATGAAAAAGATTGTACAATGGCCTTGGCTGGAGTATATTATACCTTGGTAAAAGGGACCGTTTACGGTAATAATTACTCACTGATGTTCTCCAACACTGATGATTTAAGTTATTTTGCCCGCGAATTTGATGGAAATCCAGTAAAGAATCACGGTGCAGTCTGCAACACTCATGATGCTGCAAATGCGCAACTTTTTGATACATGGACAGATCTTTATGACGGTATTAATAATGCCAATGTGTTACTTGATAATATTGATAAAGCTGAATTTCCCGAAGATAAAGAGTATATAAGACAACGTATCAAAGGAGAAACTAAATTTCTTCGTGCCTACTATCACTTCCTTTTGGTACAAGGCTGGTATGAAGTACCTATCCGTACAGAAACGGTTACAGACATAGCTACGAGTAGCAAAGCTGCCACCCCCCATGCAGAAGCACTTGACTGGATTATCCAAGAAATGGAAGACTGTATCGACATGGTAGATGATAAAGAATATGACAAATCACCTTCTCATGTAAAGAAAACCATTGTCGAAGGTATCTTGGCACGCGTATGCCTGTGGCGCGCCGGTTATCCGAGTGAAGGTGGACAACCTTTTTATGAAAAAGCTGCCAAGTATGCTAAAGCTGTTTATGACTCTAAGAAGCACAAACTATATCAAAATGACATTTATGCTATCTGGAAAATGATGGCTTCTGATCAATACGATCCCGAATATAATGAAAGTATGTGGGAAGCGGAATTCATCGGTACCCGTGATGACGGTAAATATACAGAAGGTCGTATGGGCAACGAGATCGGTAATATGCAAAATGCAAATTGTGGGAAAGGATATGGCGCCGCTTTTTATGCCGGTTCACTCATTCTTTGGGATCTGTACGAGAAAAATCCTGGTGACTTAAGACGTGATTTGGCTATGGCTCCTTACCAGATTGCCGCCAATGGCACTGAAAAAGCATGGGGCAAAACAGCTATTGTAGAACGTTGCTGCGGCAAATTCCGCCGTGAATGGGAAAAGAGTACCCCCCAGCACAAAAATTTCACTGAAGAAAACTTCCCTATTTTACGCTACGCTGATGTTCTATTAATGCTGGCAGAAGCAGAATTAGAATCAAAAGGGGTTACCACTCTAGCCGTATCTGCCATCAATGAAGTACGCACGCGTGCCGGAATCGGTAAATTACCTGAAACTATTTCAGCAGATGCACTGCGCCAAGAAATTCGTGACGAACGTGGACGCGAACTCTGCTTCGAAGCATTACGTAAATATGACCTGATCCGTTGGGGTATTTATGTAGAGACAATCAGTAAAAACTTGGCAAATGCTATTGAAGATGCACGTTGGTCAAACAAAAAGGCAAACAGAAGCGGTGCCGAAGGTTTTACTAGAAGCACTCAGGACAAACACCAGTTCTTGCCAATCCCCAATAAAGAATTGTCTGTGAACACCAAGTTAGAACAAAACAGCTATTGGAATCCCAAGAAATAGCTACATACATAACTTCTAACCTTAAAATGAAATCAAATAGACCTTAATCAATTTGATATGTATGGGGAGAGTGACCGTGAGGTTCCTCTCCCTCTTTTTAAAAACTTAAAAACAATATGCCTTATGACCAGAAAACACTTGCTATTCATCCTTGCGCTGCTATGCGGTCAAGTATCCTTTGCCCAACTGATAGGTTTTGAGACTGGGATTCCCAAGCAGTTTCAAACAAGTGATAAGGGAAAGATAACTTTATCTACTCAGTATTATAAAGAAGGGAAACAGAGTCTGAAATGGGATTTCCGTTCCGGTTCCAAACTCAACGTTGCTCTTGAACAGCCTCTCACCCTTGATGAGCGAATGGAAAATTCATACGGAATAACCTTATGGATTTATAATGAAGTCCCTCAACAAGATTCCATTCGTTTTGAATTCCTTTCCCCCCAAGGAGATGTCTCTTATTGGTTCAGTTTCCAGTTGGCATCGGCTGGTTGGCGCGCTTGCTGGATCGGCTTCCAGCACATGAAAGGAGATAAACAAAACAAAGAAATAGCAAGCTATCGGCTGATAGCCCCTGAACGAAAAGGTCGCATATTTCTGGACCGCTTGACTTTCCCTGTGAAAAAGATGAACGACCGCACTACCCCCGACTTACAGATGCCTTACAATAACTCCCTCTCGTATCGTGACCTGTGGCATTGGTGCCGGGTTTGGCAATGGGAACAATATAGGTATGATATTCCATTACCTTCCACCCTCAATCAAGCAGAAAAAGACGAACTGCGTACCGTAGAACAGCGATTAACTACTGCCCTCGATATTCAGAAAGCGCCGAAGGAAGCAGTTTCCAAAGCATACAATGTTTTTCAGAAAGCCAATATTCAACGCTCCGGAACTGGATTCACAGGTGCCCCTATCCTGACTCCCGATGAACTGGACCGTTCCAAAGGAGAAATATCCTGGAATGACCTGGAAACAATGCTCTCCGGATTCGCTTACGATGCTTATTACAATCATTCCGAAACTTCCCGTCAGAATTACTTCACCGTCTGGGACTTCGCCATCAATCAGGGCTTCTCCTTCGGTAGCGGAATGGGAACCAATCATCATTACGGATATCAGGTACGGAAAATTTATACTACAGCCTGGTTAATGCGCGACGTCATCTGGAAAGCTCCCAACCGTGATAATATCTTATCCACCCTCATATTCTGGTCTGCCTTGCAAGAAACCCGTCAGCCTTACCAATACGGCAGAGATGAACTACTGGACAGTTGGCACACCCTCTTAATGGCTAAAACAGTTTCAGCACTACTGTTCACTGACGAACGGGAACGAGTACGCGCACTGAAAGGTCTTTCCCGTTGGGTATCCTCTTCTCTTCAATACACTCCGGGCACTATCGGAGGTATCAAAGTAGACGGAACCACTTTCCACCATGGCGGTTTCTATCCGGCGTATACCACAGGTGTACTAGCCATGGTAGGGCAATTCATCTCCTTAACCAATAAGACAGTCTATGAACCTACCGAAGAAGCCCGTCAAGTACTGAAATCCGCCTTTATTGCCATGCGCAACTACTCCAACAAATATGAATGGGGAGTTGGCATCAGCGGACGACATCCTTTCGGCGGCTCGATGAAAGCGGATGATGTAGCAGCTTTTGCTTATCTTGCTCTATCGGGAGACTTATCAGGAGAAGGCAAAGCTTTCGATCATTATCTGGCAGCAGACTATCTACGGCTTTGTGAAAAGGATACCCCTGAAGCACGTTACTTCAAAACGCAAGGTATCACTCCCGCCGCTGCTCCGCAAGGCTTCTTTGTATACAACTATGGAGCGGCAGGTATTTTCCGGAGAAGCGATTGGATGGTAACCTTAAAGGGATATACCACTGACGTCTGGGGATCTGAAATTTACCGGAAAGACAATCGCTACGGACGTTATCAGAGTTATGGTTCCGTCCAGATTATGGGATACCCCTCACGCCTTGCCAGCGGTTACGATGAGAACGGTTGGGATTGGAATCGCCTACCGGGAACTACGACCATCCACTTACCATTCGAATTACTGGATAGCCCGCTACCGGGAACTACCATGGCACATTCCAAAGAAAATTTCTCAGGTAGTAGTTCACTGGAAGGGAAAAACGGCATGTTTGTTACGAAACTGATGGAACGTGAACTGAAAAACTTCACTCCGGATTTCATGGCCCGCAAATCCGTCTTCTGCTTTGAAAACCTGATGATCTGTTTAGGAACAGGTATTCATAACAGCAATAACGAATATCCAACCGAAACAACTCTCTTCCAAAGTACATTCCAAAAGGGAAAGAGCACCATCCTCGTTAACGGAGAAGAAGAAAAAGAGATTGGTTTCAAAAAGAAACTTTCCGGTACTACTGAAAAGTTACTTTCTATCAAGGACGGTTACAATAACCACTATTTCGTGAAAGACGGTAATGTACAAATACAGATCACGGAACAAGAATCCCGTCATGAAAAAACACGTGCTGTAACACAGGGCACTTTCGCTTCAGCATGGATTGAACATGGAAAAGCCCCTAAAAACGGAACGTATGAATACCTCGTATGGATACAGCCAACCGATCTGGAATTAAAAGAACATGAGGCTTTGCAAACATACGAAGTATTACAACGAAATGATAGTGCACATATCGTTCACGACCGATTAACCAATATCACTGCCTATGCTGTCTTCGAAACCTATCGTTCGCAACAGGATAGCCTACTTAGTCTTATTCCGGCAGAAACAATGGTTATGTATAGAAGGAACAAAGCGAATATCATTATGAGCGTTTGCGATCCAAACCTAAATATTGAGGAAAAAGCATATACCACCAAGAACCCCAGCCGTGTTCTTAAAAAGAGACTTGAATTAAAAGGAAAATGGAAAATCAGTATACCTAATGAAAAAGTAATCCTGACTGCAGACGGAGAGAATACCATTCTCACTGTTCATTGCCAACATGGGCAACCTGTAGAATTCAGTCTCCAGCAAAATTAAAAATCCCGGAAGAATATTTGTAGCAATTACTCTGCTACATGCCTGGAAGTTGTCTGAACCGTACTTGCTCCGTACATTCTCCACTCAGAGGTACCTCTACACGACGAAAGTACGAGGTTGGTACGGAGCAAGTATAGTTCAGGTATGGTTTTATGGAACATGGTTATTCCGCTAAAATAGTTACCTTTGCAGAAATATTGAATAACTAATTGATATGCAGAGTACCCTCCCCATTCATTTTGCCCCGCTGCAAGGTTACACCGAGGCTATTTACCGACAAGCGCATGCCCGTATATTCGGTGGTGTAGAGAGCTATTATACTCCTTTTGTACGTGTAGAGCACGGAGAAATCCGAAAAAAAAGACATGCGCGAAATTACTCTGGAAAACAACCGTGGCGTGCAGCTTATTCCGCAACTAATTGCTCCCGATGTGGACAAAATGGAGCTGATAATTGCCCTATTCATCGAAAAAGGATATAAGAATGTGGACATAAATCTGGGATGTCCTTTCCCTCTTTTGGCTAAACGGCACAATGGTTCGGGAATGCTTCCTTATCCCGAAGAGGTACGGGAGTTGCTGACTGCTGCCATAAAGAATCACCCCGACCTTCAGTTCTCTGTCAAGATGAGGTTGGGTTGGGAGAACCCGGAAGAAAGTCTGGCTTTGCTACCCTTGCTGAATGAACTGCCACTGACACATATCATCATGCATCCCCGATTGGGAAAACAGCAATATAAAGGGGAAGTGGATTTAAAAGGTTTTGAAGCCTTCTACAACGAATGCAGCCATCCGCTTATTTATAACGGTGATTTACTTACAGTAGAAGATATACAGACTATCAGCGAACGCTTTCCACGACTGGCAGGTATCATGATAGGTCGTGGACTGCTTGCCAATCCCGCCTTAGCTTTAGAGTATCAACAGGGACATCCACTTTCCGAAAAGGATATGCAGGAGAGACTCAGATTGTTCCATGCTGACGTATTTGCCCAGTATGGCAATCTTCTGGAAGGGGGAGACAAACAACTACTGACGAAAATGAAAACTTCTGGGAATATCTGATGCCGGACGGAGACCGAAAAGCAAAAAAGGCGATTCATAAGTCCAACAAGCTGGAAACTTACCAGGCGGCAGTCCGCAGCTTGTTGGGATAATCATTAATCTTATTCCGGATTTACGCCCGGAATCGTATGTACATCTTTACGTATCTGCGCTACATGATGCAGCTTCATCCAGTCGTGCAGGTACTCACGGTGTTGCAACAGGATCTCTTTGTATTTCTCCTCGATGGCGAGGTTCCGCATTTCGCCACGGTCTTTTTCCATATCAAAAAGTTGCTCACGGTAACGGCCTTTGTCATACAACACATATTTATAGCGAGAGGTACGCAAAGCCCAGCCACGTGTATTTCCACCTTTATCGAAAGTAGTTTCGGTTACGATATAGTCCTGATGCTTCAATGACGGATCAGCTTTCTCTACCAACGATCTGAAAGAGACACCATGCAGCCCTTCAGGAAGCCGGATGCCTGCCCAGTCGCAAACTGCTGCAAAAAAATCGACACCATTATTCACGAGTTGCGGCATCTCCTTGCCGGCATTCTTCTTTCCCGGTAAGGTTACAATCAGAGGGATATTTACCACCTCTTCATATAAAGCCGATTTCTGGTTCCAGTGGTGTGCTCCCACTCCGTCGCCATGATCACTGGTAAATATCACGACTGTATTCTTCCATAAATCCTGTTTGTCTATAGCATTCAGAATCTTACCGATTTCTGCATCCACCTTTTCAACCAGACGGTAATAGAGGTTCCGGTAACGGCGCCAATCATCCGGAGTATAGTTACGGGTAGGATAAGCCGAATAATTCAGGCTCTGCTCATAACTGATAACATCAGCGTCATAGGGATTCTTAGCAAAATTAAGAGGTAGTCCTGGCCACTCATTCTGCGGCAGGTCTTCTATATTCCCCCAAGGCAAATTCTGGCTACGTGCGTACTCACAAATATTATGCGGGTTATCGAATCCTGCCACCAAGAAGAAGGGTTTGGTATGTTTTTGTTCCAGAAAGCCGACACAGGCTTCCGCCAGCCCATTATCACTATGAGGATGGATAGTAGTAAAACCAAACTCTTTATCCGGCATGGAGGCAGTATGTACATGCCATTTACCGGCATAGATACAATCATAACCGGCATTTTGCATCAGTGTTCCCAAAGTCCGGGTACGCAATGAATCCGGTATCGGCGTACCATTTCGGGCAAGTCCTACTTCGTGCGAAGTATAGCCTGTAAACATAGCTGCCCTGGCAGGTCCACTCAGGGGCGTAGAACAATAGGCATTACGGAACAGAACACCCGCCTGTGCCAGTTTATCCATATTCGGAGTATGCAAGTCATCGTTTCCCATGCAACTCATCGCAGAGGCTGTCTGCTGATCGGTAACAATGTAGATGATATTAGGCAACTCTTTCGCCCAAGCCAAAGAAGGAACGACAGCCGTTGCACACAACATTATATTCTACTTTCATCACAGTTCTATTTTAAGGATTAACTTCATTATTTTTTCAGTTCCACATCGAAGCTGGCGGCATCTCTGCACGTAAATTGCAAAACAGTCTGCTGCTTATCTTTGGAAATCACTTTGCAATAAGGAGTTTCTGCAACATTCCATTCACCCTTTAAAGTAACGGTTACAGGTATTTCACCACTATCATTATCAATCCAGGGACGCGAATAGATACTGCGTTCCATACGTTTGCCATCCTTGTCAAAAGCCTCATCGCTCGGACCTCGATATAGTGCCAGATCCGGTTGGGAAACGGTCAATAAGAGCTTATCTCTGTCTTCACGTATCATGACGAGGCAGGAAGTATCAGCTTTCTGTAGCAATCCCTCCCCGGGCAATGCCTGTGGTGTTTCAAAAAGTACATATGAAGTCAGGTTATCAGTCAGAGAACGAACGATATGAGCATTGCGGTCTTGTTGCAATACCTTGTAAGACGGTTTCTTTGCGAAAGCTTTCAAGGAAGCTGCATCCGTACGGGGCAGGACAGCATATTCATAGGAAGCACCTTTCGGAGCTTTTCCATGCTCTAATACCAATGAAACCCAATCACCGGAAGTAGGTTTCGGATTACGTTCACCTACGGTAACTTGTGGGAAATTCCTTTCATATTTCGCCGCTTTCATCGTATTTTTCGACAGATAATATCCTACTCCGTTAGGATCGATATAGGTCTGTCCGTCACTTTTATAAGTTGCCCAGTAATCATGCATTTCGGGAGTAGTGGCTGCCAACTGGAAAACGGTAGTTTCTGTCGGGAATTCTTCATTTGTATTCTCAATATCCGTTCCCAGACATACGATCGTTCCATTGAAGAAGTGATAAGATTTACGGGCACGGTGTGAACCGTTGTACTTGTCATGCTCGTGAAGCTTCATGCCGAAGTTACCATTTAATTTTGCCTGAGACAAGCCACCTGCAAAAGCCTCGTCGGAATAAAGCATTTCTTCCATACCTGAGAAAGTATCTACATTCATCACTTTGGCACGAAGCTGATCGAATGGCAAATGAATAGTCGTCGTACCGGGAAAACGGTTCCAGTCGAAGCCTGCTTCCTGCCAACCACTGGTTGTAAAAGTAACCATTTCATCGGATTTTCCGGTCAATATCTGCATGCTTCCGTGAGCCAGGTAGCGACCGAAGAAATTAGCATCCAGATAATGTTCGGCTGCCCAAAGGTAACGGGAATGCCCACGTACCACAGCAGCCCAATTATCCCGGCGCTGTACTGAAACGCAGCCGTACCCTAACGCCAAATTACCTTGCGGATCGGGTTCGGGGCGGAATCCCTGTGCTTCAAATAGTTGTTTCAATTTCTGTTCATGGGCAGTAGATGCTTTCGGTAGATAATCAGGAGAATTCTTATCAGGAGTTTCCGTATAAGAAACCAGACGCAAATAAGCAGCAGCCAGTTCAGGATCGTATTTTTGTTTTCCATCGGGAGTGCCAGCCAAGGCCAAAGTAGCATATTGTATAGGGATCAACTGTCCCTTTCCATTGGGATGGCGTCCTGACATGGAAAGAGCCCATTGCTTGGTATTACAATAGAAACGCATAGTGAGCAATACATTCTTTACTGTTTCGTGCGCTATTTCAGATACTTTGAATCCTGTTCCGCTCAACAGATAAATCATATTCGTGGCACCATCCAGACCGCCGACCGCATAAGCCGGGTAGTTATTGCGATGGTGGAAACAAGCACCGTCTTTTTTGAAAGAACCGGCCAATCCGAGCGCCGGGCGGCAACCATAATCTATCCAACGGGAGAAAGAACGGAGATATTGAAGTTTTTCAGGAGTATCTTCCATAATCAGGATACTTGCCATGCGACCCTGCGTCTGTGTATTGAAAGTATCTATATCAATGCCATTGACCGTAGGTTTAGGATATACTTCATTGGTGATGGCATACCAGCGCAAAGTACGTTCCGCTTCGTTCAGCTTTCCGGCTTCTCTCAATACATCTTTCATCAGGAAATAGGCCACATACAAACCGCGCATACTGTATCCGTAATGATGGATGTTTCCCCAACAACTGCCATAAGCTACTCCCTGATCGGTGATGTGGTCGTACATCGCCAGGAACTTCTGTTTCAGCTCATCCTTTGCCACAGCATCCGAAGCATTGTTATAGGCATAGGCTATCCGGCGCATCAGATTGAAATACTCACTCATCTCCATCCCTAACTTGGTGAACATGCCTTTGTCCCAGTTGGGATACATACGTTCGTAAGCTTCAGCCTGGCGTACCATAAAGATGGGCAGTCCGCTTACAACACCGTCCTTATAAGTAATCCTATAGAAATCATATTTCTTACGAATACTTTTCATCTCTTTTTCTGTCAGTTTAGAAGGAGTATAAAGCATATCGCGGAAACGTTTCTCCATCAACTGCATATCTTGTCTGTCTTTCTCGCTAACCGGAGTAAGGGCTATTTCCGGTTTCCACAGGGAGTGTTCATAAATCACCAGCCAATGGTTGGTGGTTCCTTTATTAACGAAAGGCACCTGCACATCAGCTGTTTGCTGACGGGCATCCACTTTACTGGCAGTTATCAGATGGTCGATGAACAACTCTCCCTTTACATCAGGTGCAACGATACGCAGTTCATTCATCCCGGGTTCAGGAGTGCCTTGCATATCGCGCTCGTAGCAGACCCACGCAGCACGCCAGCCGGTGAAGTTAATACCGAAAGGAAAGGAAGTACACTTCTTTCCATCTTTCAGGAATTCAAACTCAATAGTAGTATCCTGAGCCTTTGCATTGTACACCCAAACTATAAAAGCGGAAAGATAAGTGTCTTTTCCGGTAGGGTCTTTCTTCTCAAACTTCAGATCACGCTGAAGGGTTAGTACAGAACCGGGTTCAAACGTCCAGCGCAAACTATGCGTACCATCTTTATAATGTTGGTCGCTAATGCCAAGCGTGGCCTTCGTAGCGCTCAGCCCGGTAGGAAGTTCAGGTTGTTCAAAAGAGAGCAACCGGTCATTCTTTACAACCTGTGCCGACAGGCTGAAAGAAAACAGTGCAGTGCATACAACGGCAAGAATAGGTTTCATCAGATTAAGTTTCGTCATCATGGTATGAGAATATTAATAGAGTTAATTCAAGTGTTCGATACGGAAATTCGTGAAGCGGACATGATTTTGAAGAAGGCGTAAGCCAAAATGTCCATCGCCTGCACCGGCTTCGAGAGGCAGACGGAAAAGTTCCTCACCATCTACAAGAAAAGTTGTGCAATTGTCCTGAACGCGGATCTGAATATAATACCATTGATTAGGTTTCAACAGATGAGCCGGGTCGGTATATTCTTTAATCAGAGGTTTGATACGGGCCTCGTCTACATCATAAAACTGACCGTAGTAACGACGAAAACGGGTAGTGGTATTATCATTACCACCATAGCCTACATAAAAAAGGTTCAATGTATTATAGTTGCGGAAGACACCGTTTCGCCAAGTGGAACGGGCCAAGAGTTTGCCGGGATGTTTCGGGTCGTTTGCAGCCCAGAAGCAGTTCATATCACTCAGACGGTCGTGTTTACCGCCATTCATTACCATACAGATATGGTAACTGATCTCGTAATCGCCGGTCAGGCGATCTTTATACCATAAAGTAAGTCCTTCGGGGACAATCAATTCAAGAGTATCTTCACGAATGGTGAAGTCCATTATTCCCGACTGGTCTTCGGCTATCCAATGGCCCAATGAGAGCCGATCCTGTGCCAATACGGTACAGGGCAGGAAAAGAAAAAGACATTTCCACAGAATTTGTATGAAAGATGAATGTGTCATTTCCGGTATTAGTTTCGTTTACAATATTTCCACATTGCAAAGAAACGGTACTTTTTAGAGAAAATGACACATAAATCGTACAGAAAAGGTATATTTTAGTAATTTAAGGATGCATCTCCTCAAACGCTTTATTCTCCTCTTCTATCGTAGTGATGGTTTCCGGCAGTTCACTGATAGGAAGATCGAAATTATACCAGTCAGTATAGCAATCGGTAACGTACCACTTCCCGTCAATCAGTTCGAACACTACGCGAAGGGAAGCTTCCGACTCATCATAGCCAGCCTCAAACTCTTTATGCTTGGGGTTGTTCACGGTAAACCGGGAGACATAAACTCCGCCCTCTTCGTCTGTGATACGTTCTTCTTTAAACGCATCTTCACCCAGCAACGCCCACTTATCACGTGTAAACGGAAAAGTTTTCTCCGTCTCACCGTCTTCCTCTAGCAAGGCTATGGGAGTTTTCAACGGAAACTTGATACGGGAATACTGGAAAGAAGCACTGGAAGTAAATTTCTTGAGGAATGTCTGGAAGTCCTCATTAGTTGCGGCAGCATGACCATTCGTAGTCGTCAGCATAAGTACCGCGAAAAGACAAAATACAAAGTGAATTGCCTTCATTTAGTTACAATGTCAAAGGGTTTATTAATCAGGCGCAAAGATAATGCAAATCCGCAGATTTGAGATAAAAAGGAAAAAGAATATTATACGGTGGTGTTAGATCTATAGATGCAGCATGTCCCATCTATAGATGCAGCATGACCGATATATAGATGCAACGCGTCCGATATATAGATGCAACATATCCGATATATAGATCCTGCACCCTTATCATGTAACCCTTCATCATATGTTTCATTTCTGCCTCAGATACTCAAACCCAAAACGACAGCGTAAGCAGTCTTTCTTATCGCAATACTCTTTCTGAAGCTGCAACAAAGCCTGCGAATCAGCAGCAGTAGATACAGGTAGTCCTGCCCCACTCCAGTGGCGGATGATATGATTATCCTCCGCTTTCAGACTTTCTAGAAAGCCCGTAGCCCGTTCGCAAAGCTCTTCATTCGCCTTATGCAGACCATAAGCATATAAAAAAGGGATGACAGTATTAATAACAATCAGGTTCTGAGCATTCTTTCCCACTTGTTTTTCACAGGAGGAAGAGACTTTCCGGAAATTGAAATGCTCTTCCCAATACGGAGAGGTAGCGACAGTCAGTAGTTTCCGGACAGCTTCCAGCGTATCCGCTTCCATAATACGGGAGAATAAGGACTGTTCTTTATAATAAAGATTTGCCAACTGCGCCAAGCGGACATGAGGGAAATTACCTGGACGTAAGCGAAGAAAGCGCCATTGAGTAGCAGCCATCGGAACAGGCAGTTCAAACTTATGCTGCAAGTAGCGAAATTCCTTCTGCAACTTCAGATAATACCCGTCTGCATCCGGCAGTTCTTCATCCAATAGCCCGGCTTGCCCCAAAAAGAAGGCTTCTACTTGAAAGAGATTATCCCGGTGCTTATCTATCGCACGAAAAGGCAGACGACTGGCCCATGCTTCAAAGGCATCCCCATTCAGCCCGAAACCAAAGTTGCGGGCCAAGGTGATAAAGAATACATCTTCCCAATGATTATTGCATCGCTCCAACCGGGCGGCAATCACATGGGCTTTCTGCTCGAAACGTTCCACCTGCAAAGCAGAAAGCCAGGAATGGACTGTTAGTTTCGGAAGAAAAGACAATATGGAATAACAAGGAGGATAGATTTCCGCATGACTCAGTTCATCATAACGCTGACGAACAGATTCAGGACAGGATAGTTGCAGTTGTGGCACCGGTGCTCCGTTTGCACGAAACACTTCGCAATCTACAGTTTCCGCTACATGCAGAATGACATTGTCATAAGCTGCATCTTTATCGTGACCATGCCTCATCCAATCGGATGCCAACGTATGCACTTCGATGTTTCCCACCCAAAGGGTACCACCAATTTTTAGTTTGGCATTGAAGAAGTCGGGGCCTGCGTTTGTGTTCGGTAGTCCGGCATCTATCACTTCAACCGGTTCGCCGGTGGTGGTCTGGAGCACCTTTAACGGAAAGATTTTATGCTTCCAGACATAATGCAATAGTAGTTCCATTGTTAACAAGAAGTTAATGTACGCAACAAATGTAAGAAAAAGATTATCTTTGCGACCTATAGAACGTTGATAAAGTGAATTTAATCAGAAGAAAGAATGAAAATAGCATTAATCGGTTACGGTAAAATGGGTAAGGAAATCGAAAAGATTGCCCTCAGTCGCGGACACGAGATTGTCAGCATCATCGACGTAAACAACCAGGAGGATTTTAACTCGGACGCTTTCAAGAGCGCAGACGTTGCCATAGAATTCACAAATCCTATGGTAGCCTACTCCAATTATATAAAAACCTTCGAAGCCGGAGTGAAGTTGGTTTCCGGCAGTACCGGATGGATGGACAAACACGGTGAGGAAATCAAGAAACTTTGTACCCAAGGAGGTAAAACGCTGTTCTGGGCATCCAATTTCAGCTTGGGCGTGACCATCTTCTCTGCCGTGAATAAGTATCTGGCAAAGATTATGAACCAGTTTCCTGCCTACGACGTGACGATGAGCGAGACACACCATATTCATAAACTGGATGCACCAAGCGGTACGGCCATCACGCTTGCCGAAGAAATTCTGGAAAATATCGACCGTAAAGATCATTGGGTGAAGGGAACTTTGCAGGCACCGGACGGAAGTGTTTCCGGTTCTGCCGAATGTGCAGCAGATGAAATTCCTGTCAGCTCCATCCGCGAAGGTGAAGTACCGGGCATTCATGTGATCCGTTACGAGTCGGAAGCAGACAGCATCATCCTGACACACGATGCCAAAAATCGAAAAGGTTTTGCACTGGGTGCCGTTCTTGCTGCCGAATATACTGCTGACAAGCAAGGTTATCTGGGAATGAGTGACTTGTTCCCGTTCTTAAAATAATAAACACGCTTCACCACAGATAACACAGATTCGCACAGATGAAAGAGAACAGAATTAAATTTTAGTATTAAAAGAAATCTGTGTGAATCTGTGTTATCTGTGGTGAACAACAAAATCTGTGGTGAACAACAAAAATAATATAATAATGAGAAAAGCTACTCGCGCCCAATGGGTTAAATTCGCAATCGTCACCGTGCTTTACCTCGCTTTCCTGATATGGGTAAAAAGCTGGTTGGGGCTGATTGTCCTACCTTTCATCTTCGACATCTACATCAGCAAGAAAATTCCCTGGGGCTTCTGGAAGAAATCAGAGAATCCGGCTGTACGCAGTGTTATGAGTTGGGTAGATGCTATCGTGTTTGCACTGGTAGCTGTTTATTTCGTCAACATCTATGTATTTCAGAACTATCAGATACCTTCTTCTTCTCTGGAGAAATCTTTGCTGGTAGGCGATTATCTTTATGTCAGCAAGTTGAGTTATGGTCCGCGTGTGCCAAACACACCACTGTCTATGCCATTAGCACAACACACCTTGCCGCTAATGAATACAAAATCATACATCGAGTGGCCCCAGTGGGACTATAAACGTGTTCCGGGTCTGGGTAAAGTGAAACGGAATGATATCGTAGTATTCAACTTCCCTGCCGGAGACACCGTAGCCACTAACTTCCAGCAAACGGATTTCTACACCCTTGCCTACAACGAAGGACAACGCCTCTATCCGAATCCGGTAAATATGGACAGTTTGACGCGCAAGCAACAACGCACTGTCTACGATCTGTATTATAATGCCGGAAGAAATCTGATACGTTCCAATCCCAAGATGTACGGTGATATCGTTGTCCGCCCCGTAGACCGCCGGGAAAATTACGTAAAGCGCTGCGTTGGCTTACCCGGAGACACACTGGAAATCAAAGATGCACAGGTATATATCGATGGCAAACCGCTCGAAAACCCTGAAGAAATGCAGCTCAACTACTTCGTACAGACTACAGGACCATACATCACTGAAGATATGTTCCGCGAATTGGGTATCAGCAAGGACGACCAAACATTAATCAGCAACGAAGGTTTATTAATGGAAATGGGCTTGACTCACCGTGACGCACAAGGTCGCCTGGCTCCGGCCTATGACTTACCACTGACGAAGAAAATGTATGAAACCCTGTCTGCCAATAAGAAACTCGTCAGCAGCATCGTTATGGAACCGGAAATATTCTCCGGCCAAATGTATCCGTTGAACCTTTACACCAAATGGGACCGCAACAACTACGGCCCGATCTGGATACCGAAAAAAGGTGCCACCATCAAGCTGACTGAGGACAATCTGCCGATCTACGAACGCCCTATCAGAGCTTATGAAGGTAATACACTGGAAGTAAAAGAAGACGGCATCTATATTAATGGCAAGAAGACGGACGAATATACCTTCAAAATGGATTATTACTGGATGATGGGCGATAACCGCCACAACTCAGCCGATGCCCGTTCGTGGGGTTTCGTGCCGGAAGACCATGTTGTAGGTAAGCCAATTGTTGTCTGGTTATCACTCGATAAGGATCGTGGTTGGTTTGATGGGAAAATCCGTTGGAACCGGATATTCAAGTGGGTAAAATGATACCAAATGAAAGAATGAAAGAATGAAAGAATGAAAGAATTAATAATGAAATAGGTGAGAACGTATTCATTATTAATTCTTTAATTATTAATTTCGACATGAATAAGGCTTGGAAAATAACGGGAGCAATCATCGGAATAATACTCGTTGTGGTGTTACTTCGGGGTTGTGTTATGACTTCCTATCTTATTCCTTCTTCGGGTATGGAGAATTCCTTATTTCAGGGAGAGCGTATTCTGGTAAATAAATGGAGTTACGGTCTGCGTCTTCCCCTTATGGCATTGTGGAATTATCACCGTTGGGCAGACAGCCCTGTACAAAAAGAGGATATCATTGTTTTCAATAATCCGGCTAATCTGTCAGAACCTGTTATTTCCCGGCGCGAAACATTCATCAGTCGATGCATCGGCGTACCAGGAGATACCTTATTGATAGACTCCCTGTTCTCCGTAATTCCATCAGAAAAAAACGCTCCCGACCAGAAGTTTTTATATACTTATCCACGAGAAAAAGAAAAACAGCTGGATTCATTACTTACACTATTGTCCATATGCAACAACCACCTGATGGGACAAGATAGCATAAAAAATGTACGTAGCTTCAGCCGTTATGAATATTATCTGCTGGAACAGGCTATGAATGGCAATTGCTGGATAAAGTTACTGAATGAAGGAGACTCCATAGAAGCCCTGCGCCCGTTGATCGTTCCCGGCAAAGGTAAACCGGTGCGTGTATATCCGTGGAACCGTACTTTACTACGCAACACACTTGTACTGCATGAGAATAAACAAGCTGAAATAAAGAACGATACTTTGTACATTGACGGGAAGCCTGTACAGCATTGCTATTTCACCAAGGATTACTACTGGGTAGGTGCTAATAACTCTATCAATCTCTCTGATTCCCGCTTGTTTGGCTTTGTACCCAAAGACCACATCATCGGTAAAGCTTCGCTCATCTGGTTTTCCAAAAAGACAGAAACAGGATTGTTCAATGGTTATCGTTGGAAAAGAATGTGGAAAACGGTAAGATAAATGAAGTACGAATTACTAATTACGAAGTATAAATTACAAATTGCGAAGAACCAATTATCTCATGAAAACCATATACCTCTCTTCCGCCTATCTGGCACCCGTAGAATATTACGCCAAGTTGGTGGCATACGATAAAATCTTTATCGAACAGCACGATCATTATGTGAAGCAAACCTACCGTAACCGTTGCACCATTGCAGCACCCGATGGCGAATTAGCTCTCTCCATCCCTACCGTCAAACCCGATACTCTGAAATGTCCCCTAAAAGATATCCGCATTTCCGATCACGGCAATTGGCGTCATCTACACTGGAATGCTTTATCATCGGCTTATAACCATACTCCTTTTTTCGAATATTATAGAGATGATTTCCAACCTTTCTACGAGAAGAAATATGAGTTTTTAGTCGATTTCAACGAAGAACTGTGTCATCTGGTCTGTTCACTGATAGATATACAGCCGGACATGGAACGTACTACTTCATTCCAGAGCAGTTTTGCACCCAATGAAGATGATTTCCGCGAGCGTATCCATCCCAAAAAGAATTACAAAGAAGAAGATCCGGACTTCATAGTCCGGCCTTATTATCAGGTTTTCCAGGAACGTCTCGGCTTCCTGCCGAATCTGAGTATCGTCGATCTTCTTTTCAACATGGGACCTGAGAGCTTACTTGTGTTGCAGAAGTCATTTTGAGAACTTCTGCAAAAATTCCGCAAGATTCGCTCCTTCTTCCAGTCCCAGCTTCTTACGCAAGCGATAACGACTTATTTCTACCCCGCGCAAAGAAATATTCAACAATGGAGCAATCTCTTTAGAAAGCAAATTCATCTTGATATAAGCACAAAGTAACTTTTCCTTGTTGTTCAGTTCCGGATATGCTTCTTCCAATTTTTTGAAGAAATCATGATGTACCGAATCAAAGGTACTTTGGAATCCTTGTAAATCGTCATCATGCTCAATGTTCGTATCAATCTGTCCCAACAGACGAAGTGTTTTCCGACGAAGAGAAACCAGATTCTCTTCGCTGATAGAATGGGAAATGCCCAGCACTTCCTTTTTTATATCCAATAGAATTTCATTCTTACGTACGATATTCAAAGTAGTACGAATCAGTTCCTCCGATTTATGACGCAATTCCGACTGTAGGTTTTCTTCTTGCAGTGAATCTATCTTCTGATCTTTCAGATCACTTTCTTTTTGAAATTTTTGTTCTTGTCGATAGAGTTCCAGTTCCTTTTGCATTAACAAGCGCTTACGCCCTACTGAGATACGATAATACACATAATAAAACAGCAACACTACCACTACCGAATAAACCAGATAACTCCACCATGTACGATACCACGGCGGCAATATCTCAAAGACAAACGAAGTTTCCACCGGTTCCTGGCTGCCGTCGGTAAGCAATTTCACACTGAATACATACTTTCCTTCATGCAGTCCTGTAAACTCTTTCATATTATTCTCACTGTATTCACTCCAGATTCCTTTCTCACCACCCGTACTTAACTGATAAGAATATAACACTGTGTGTGCCTTATTGAAGTTGTTTACACTATATTCTATTCGCATTGAATTTTGAGAATAAGGAATCACTATCGGTGCTGTATCATACAAATAACTGCGACCATAAATAAGCGAATCACGCAATCCCGTCAAGTAGACTTTCCTGATTTGCAATGTCAACGGCATTTGTTGCACCGGCAGGCTATCCAGTGTGATCAGTGAAAAACCTTCCTCTGTTCCTGCCACTACCTTGTTGGCCTTATAAAGATTTACATCTTCAAAGTTTTCTATCAATGCTCCTTTCAAGAACTGTTCATTAGTTACCCGGCGATACTCCTGCTTATTGGCATCATAATGCAATACTTTCAATGCGCCATCTGCTACATACCAGATATTTTGCAATGAATCTATCTTCATATAGGTATATGCTGCCTTTCCTTCTAATAACTGTTCCAGCCAAATACATGCTTCCAGCGTATCACGGCTCCGATTATACTGCCACAGACCATAATGTGAAGCTATAGTAACTTCATCTTTCACCCGCAACAAACAAGCATCATATCCACGTGGAAAGATGATGCTATTATAGTCTTTCATCTTTTCCACCTTTCGTAAATCATCTGCCAAAGTCAAACGGCAAACCCCATTTTCTTTATTTCCAACCCACAATATATGAGTCGAATCTTCCATCAACATATCTTTGCACGAACGGGTAAACCCCTCTATATAGCTTTCTACCCTCCAACTCGTCCCTCTCTTCATGAGCAAATACAGCCCACTATAAGTACCTGCAATCAACACATCCTTACGGTCATCCACCGATACAATTCCCCATACTCCTTTGGGATTGTTGAGATGTTCCATATGATCTCCATCCATAATAAAGATACCATTATCCGAACAACAGAACAACTTATCGTCATATTGGTGAAGTGACCACATCTGACCTCCTGTACCCGGTACGAAGTCTATGGGATTTCTCTGGTTTAACTGCCCTGGGAGAGTAGAGCGATACAACCCCTGATTCGTTGCGAAATAGTACTTACCCTGATAACTACAAGATGCATATCCCGAACCAATCACAGGTTTACCTCCATAAAGTGAAGCAAGCCTTGCTTTCAAATGAATGCAGTCAATCCCATTATCCAACCCGAGCCATAGGTTGCCAGTTTTATCAAACAGCATACTCAACACAGTTTTGTTCTGCAAGCCATTTTCCGCAGATATGATTTCCATCTCATTCGTCTTCAGATTTAAAAGACAAACTCCACCCTGGATAGTGCCCAACGCCAACAACGAATCTTGCAATGCAGCACAGAAAACTCTATTTTTACGGCAAAAGTCCTCGGCTACAGTATTATATTTCTTAAAAACAGTGCCATCGTAAATAAACAATCCGTTATCCCGGGTTACCATCAACAAACTGTCCTGATGAGGTAACAATCCACCGACTTTGACAGTCGCTCCTATCCCCAAAGGACCAAGAACGGGTATAAACTCTGTTCCATTCAACATTAGCAATCCTTCGGCAGAAGTGATATACAGTTTGTTACGCAAGATAAACGAAGTGTAAATCTCTGAAGAATAATCTATTTTCTTCGCAATGCCCTCTTCCCAATAAAAGAAACGACGGTCCGATTGAAAATACACCCGTTCTCCGTCCAATAAGATATTCCAGATGACTCCGACATTCACATTGGGAGATAAACTGTCAGAAAGGCAAGTATACTCCAACCCACCAAGACGATTTGGAGTAAAATAGCCAAATTGCTCCATTCCACCGATATAAATTCGCCCGTCATGTCCTACTTTCACAGCACGTGTTTTGGCATTATGAATCGGATATGTATTCCACTCCACACCGTCAAATTCCAATAAGCCTTTGTTGTTAGCTACATATATCCAACCGTTATCATGCTGCTGAATACTCCAATTCTGATTGCCGGCTTTATAAGTATGTCGGGTATAATTTGTCACCGGACGTTGCCATCCGGCACTTACAGGAATAGATATCAAAAGAAGAAGAATATAAAACAGGAGGTCTTTTCGTTTCATAGCAGTTAACGTTTTATTCTTTGAAAACAAAGATAGGGTATTTTACCTACAAATAAAAGAATTATTTTTTAGATGTAGCCATATTATTATAATAAACATTTAATTATCAACAAAATAATTAATCCAAGAGAAAGTTCTGATGTAGTTAAAACCAATGAATGAGAAAGTTTTGAAGTAGTGTATTTTTAGGAAACACCCTCATCATACGCATATATTTGCAGTGGATAAAACCATTTTGTTAAACCTATATAAGTCGTACTAACATGAAAAACAAAAGACTATTCACTTATGTGTTTCTTTTCGGCCTACTGGTCAACGGTAGTGCATGCGGATCGGACCACAATGAAACAGACTTCCCCGAAACGCCCGGCGGTGAAACTCCGTCCTCCCCTAGTGGTCTACAAGCCTACATGCTTACCACCACTGACACCCGTACCTATGATTTAAGAGAATCCACCGTGGAATTTGAGCCCCAAGCCAGTATGTCGCCTAAAAATATCCTACTGAATCCACAGCAGATCTACCAAACTATGCAGGGATTCGGAGCGGCACTTACAGGATCATCAGCTTTCTGCCTAAAACTAATGAAACAGGAAGATCGGACAGCATTCCTCAAAAGAACCTATTCGCTAACTGAAGGTTATGGATGCAGCTATGTACGCATTGCCATTGGCTGTTCCGACTTCTCCTTGAAAGAATACACCTGTTGTGACACACCGGGTATAGAAAACTTTGCTCTGACTTCAGAAGAAACAGATTACGTAATACCTATCTTAAAGGAGATTATTGCTATCAACCCGGACATCCGCATACTGGGTTCACCCTGGACTTGTCCCTTATGGATGAAAGATTACCGGAAATACCCTGTCTACCAAAATCGGGAATACACCGCAGGACAACTAAAACCCGAATACTATGCTGACTATGCCACCTATTTTGTGAAGTGGATACAGGCATTTCAGGCAACTGGTATTCCCATCAATGCCATCACCATACAGAACGAACCACTCAACAACAAGAACTCAGCCTCACTGGTGATGGAATGGAAAGAACAACGTGATTTTGTGAAAGTACTGGGTCCTGCTTTTGAGGCTGCTGGACTTTCCACCAAAATATACGCTTACGACCACAACTACAATTATGATAACAAAAGCGACCAAAACGGTTATCCCTACCAGATATACAACGATTCCGAAGCCGCTAAGTATATAGTAGGAGCAGCCTACCATGACTATGGAGGTAATCGCAGCGAACTGCTCAACGTCTACCAACGAGCTCCTGAGAAGGACCTGATTTTCACAGAATCGTCTATCGGCACCTGGAATAACGGACACGACTTGACCAAAACTCTCCTTTCTAATATGGAAAGTATCGGTATAGGCACCATCAATAACTATTGCAGTGCAGTGACCATCTGGAACCTGATGCTTGAAACAGACTTCAACGGAAGCATACCCAGTAACAATGGTGGACAACCTAACCGCCCCGGCGGATGTCAAACCTGCTTCGGGGCTGTAGACCTAAACATGAGTGATCTTAAAACTATCTACATGAACTCGCACTACTATATGATCTGCCACCTGTCGGCAGTGGTAAGACCCGGTGCCATACGAATTGGTACAAGCGGCTACACAGACAATGACATAGCCTACAGTGCTTTCAAGAATACAGACGGAAGTTATGCCTTTGTCATCATCAACAAAAGCAGTTCGGACAAGAACATTGTACTTACCGCCCCCGATGACGCCGGTAAGAAGCACTCGGCAAGTTGCACTCTGCAGCCGCGCTCAGTAAACTCTTTCAAGTGGAAATAACAGAGATTCAAACATAATAAATCACTTTTTTAATTTTAAATTTATAAATTATGAGAAATCGATTTTTGCTCGGCATGATGGCACTCAGCCTTATAGGTATGACATCATGCAAAGATGAGATTGACCAGTTCGATGATCATGGCAGCTCGACTATCGTATCCTTTGCAGGCACTGAAAAAGCCTACATGGGCGATAGTATCACCTTCGACTTTGAGGTGAAAAGCGGAGGCGTGAAAATCAACCAGGCCAAAGTTCAGCTCTATTATGGAGAAGAAATGGTATCCGAAGCCTTCTACAGTCTGAAAGCCGACGGAAAATACAGTGGAAAAGTGCTGGCTCCCTACCAGAAAAACACGCCTGACGGAGAAGCAAAGGTTATACTGCGCATCCAAAATGAACGTTTCAGCAATGACAGTAAGGAAATGACCGTTGCTATAGAGCGTCCAAAATATCAAACATTGAAACTTGTGGCTGCCAATGGCAAGGAATATACCATGACTCCCGTTCCAGGTAAAGAATATGAATACAAAGCACGTGAGGCTTTCCCACTCGACATGGAAGCATCTATCGTAGCACCAGCTTATTCCGATGGAACAGGTAATCCTTATTTGCAGGGCAATGAACTGAAATTTGGTATGGACAATGGAAAAATTGTCCTCAATGCCACCAAGAATATTGGCTTTGAAAACACAGGTTACGGTGAAGACGGCAAGTATGAAATCACATTCAATACCCTGACTTTCGAAGGTAGCCCATTCCCAAAATTCGGTGTACGTTTCGACACGCAGAATAAGTTCCTGGAATTCGATGGGTCGGGCAATGTTTTCTACATCGAAACCGAATTTAAGAAGGATGATATCATCAAAATCAGCGGTGTCAAAGAAGAATATGCTGATTATTGGAAGAACCCCACTTGGTTTGACCTCGTGAAGGAAGACGAAACTCTGCTCCATTTCCGCGGAAGAGACGGCAAGTATAAACTCACTCTGAACAAAGGCATGAATGCAATTATGATGGAACAGTTGGAGAAAGCTTCTTCATCAAGTACACAGAATGCTACCGCTATGTGGGTGATTGGTAATGATAAGATAGGATTCCCGTCATATGCCCAAAACAACATAAACTGGAATACGGACAAAGCATTCAATCTGGTTCCGCTCACCGATACCAAATATGAACTGATACTACTTGTTGGACAGAATGTCAACGGGGTCAACTTTAAGTTTTTCGGACAGAAGGGATGGGGACTGGAATGGAAAGGCCCCGGAGCCTATACCGCAAAAGAAGGCGGTGATTATATCAAATATGCCAGTGACGGCAACTTCAACGCCAATGCCACCTGGCCATCTGGAAAATATATGGTGATGACTGTAGAAACCAGCACCAGCCCGAATGAACTATGGGTGAAAGCTTTGGACGAACTACCCTCATACGAAATGGGTGAATGATAGACTTTCTTAAAATATAGATAAACAATCAAGTATAGATATATGAAAAAAAGATATTACATAGCAGCCATGTTTGCCTTTGGTTTGGTAGCCCAGCCTGCCATCCTACGTGCCAATGCTGCTGACGAAGCTAACAGCATTGAGGCTGTACAGCAACAAAAACAACGCATCAGCGGTTTGCTGACCGATTCTAATGGTGACCCTATCATCGGCGCCACCGTCAGAGTACAAGGTACTACCAATCGTGGTGTTATCAGTGACGTCGAAGGACGATACTCCATCGAAGCTGCTCCCGGCGAAGTACTGGAATTCAGCTATATTGGATTTGTCAGTATAGAACACAGAGTGAAAGCTGATGAAACCACCTTCAACCTCCGAATGGAGATGGATGCCATCGCTACGGAAGAAGTAGTAGTTGTGGGATATGGTAAACAGAAGAAAGAGAGCGTAGTAAGCTCCATGTCCACCGTAGGACCAGCTCAATTGAGTGTAAAGAGTGCCAACCTTACCAACAACATCGCCGGTAAGCTGTCAGGTCTGATTGCCGTACAACGTTCGGGCGAACCGGGTTGGGATGACGCACAATTCTTTATCCGTGGTATCAGTTCGTATGCCGGTGGAACAGACCCATTGGTACTGGTGGACGGTGTACCCCGTAAGATGAACGATATCGATGTGGACGAAATTGAAACATTCTCTATCCTAAAAGACGCCGCCGCAACGGCCGTGTATGGTGCCGAAGGTGCTAACGGTGTGGTATTGATTACTTCCAAACGTGGTAAATCACAAAAAACAGTTGTCAGTATGTCAGCAGAATACGGCTACTCGACACCGCTCCGCCTGCCCAACCTCATGAGTTCTTACGACTATTTGAGCTTATACAACGAGGCAGACTGGAACAGCAACGGTAACCCGCGCGCCAACTATACAGCACCGGTGAGCGACGCTGATCTGGAAAAATATCGTAGCGGCGTAGATCCTGATCTATATCCGGATGCAGACTGGATGAGTATGCTACGTGATCACACCAGCAGCCAGCGCTACACCATTAACTTCCGTGGTGGTGGTGACCGCGTACGCTTCTTCGTATCAGGTGCCTACTACACACAAGACGGTGTATACAAGGAGAAGAAGAACGCCGATTACGATTCAAACATCAGTTTCGACCGTTATAACCTTCGTTCCAATATTGACTTCGAATTGAGCAAGACTACCCGTATGTCCGTAGATATGTCAGGACAGTATATCAACCGTGTGGCTCCCTCCAAAACAGCCGGTGACATCTTCGGTGGTATGACATTGCAACCTGTACACCTCTATCCGCAAATCTATTCTGACGGTTCAGCTGCACAACATCCTAACTATGATAATTCAGGTCTTCGTCAAAACCCCTACAACTTCCTCTACTTCAGTGGATACAGTAAAAGCTGGGACGCTACATTCCAAAGCAAGGTATTGCTAGAACAAGACTTGGATTTCATCACAAAGGGACTTTCCATAAGAGGTAGTGTCAGTTTCGATGCCAACTCCAACCAATATGTCAACCGTACTATGTCACCCGCTACTTTTACAGCTACCGGACGTGACGCCGATGGCAACCTGATATTCAAGTCACTGGAGTCAGGCTCGGCATTGAGTAACCCCTCAAGCGGTTCATCCGGTGGTAACAAGAAAATATACATTGAGGCGTCCCTCAACTATAAGCGTAACTTCAGCGACAAGCACGATGTTACAGGCTTGCTGCTATACAACCAAAAGGAAACTCAAAAACAAAACGTTGGCGGACTCAACCTGCTTCCTTACCGTAAACAAAGCGTCGTAGGACGCGGTTCTTATACTTACGACAACCGCTACACCATCGAAGGCAGCTTCGGTATGACAGGTAGTGAGAATTTCGCTCCGGGACACCGTTGGGGTATTTTCCCTGCTGTGGGTGGAGCCTGGTATGTGAGCCATGAAAAGTTCTTCGAACCTGTGCAGAAAGTAATCAGTACACTGAAGTTACGTGCATCCTACGGACGGACCGGTAACGATCAGTTAGGTGAAACTCGTTTCCCTTATCAGGAAGCCATGAATACCGATGCCGGCGGTCTTAACCTGGGTATCTCAGGCATCTCTAATGGTAATGCACAGAACTGGTTCGGCGGATTGAGCGAAAACCGTGCCTACTACGCCAACCTGCGTTGGGAGATTGAGGATAAAACCAATATCGGTTTCGACCTCGGCTTGCTGAACGGACAGTTGGACCTCTCCATGGACTACTTCTCCAACCGTCGTAAAGACATCCTGATTACCCGTAATACGGTTCCTTCTATGAGCGGTTTACAATCCAACCCAACTCAGAACTATGGTATCGTAAGTAACAAAGGTGTAGATGGGAACCTGACTTTCAAACAGCATGTGGGTGGCCTGAATCTGACATTCCGTGCCAACTATACGTATGCCAAAAACAAGATTGTAGAAACAGATGAAATCAAACATAGATACAGCTACCAGGACCTCACAGGTATGTCATTGTGGACTCCTTACCTCTACATCGCCGACGGTCTTTATACACCCGATGATTTCAACATTACCATTGATCCTGTGAGCGGTGCCGAAAGCTACCAACTGAAACCCGGCATAGCCGACCCGGGAGCTGCTGTGGCACCCGGTGATATCAAGTACCGCGACTTAAACGAGGACGGACTTATCAACGACGATGACAAGACCTACCGTAATGGTCATCTGGACAAGACCCCGCGCAGTGTGTACGGTCTTTCACTGAATGCCGAATGGAAAGGATTCTTCGCCGGTATCTTCTTCCAAGGCGTGACGGGCTGTTCCATCAACCTGATGAGCAAAGCATCCAACTTCATGCCGTTCAACCAAGGCAAGGACGCTTCTTCTGCGCGTATGGAGGCTATGAACCGCTGGAAAGCATCCGACCCCTACAACGACAACGTGCTCTACCCTCGCTTGCGTAACAACACCTTTGCACACAACCTGCAAGCGAGTACCTGGTGGTATCGCGATGCCAGCTTCATCCGCTTGAAGAACGTGGAATTCGGTTACCAATTCAACAAGAAGCAACTGAAATCACTGCGTCTCACCAACCTGCGCCTTTACGTGCAAGGTACTAACCTAAAAACTTGGGATCACGTGAAGTATTGGGATCCGGAACTGGGCGATGCAAACTCAGGCGCCAAATACCCCATCTCCAGCACCTGGACCTTTGGAGCAGAAGTTACATTCTAAACATCTAATTAATAAACGATATGAAACTGAAAAATTTACTATACGCAACCGTCGGCTCTGCCGTCCTTGCATTCAGCACAGCATCTTGTTCAGACTATCTTGACATATCAGGCGAGTTCAACGCCAGTCTGGGAGTCGATCAAGTTTGGGACAATGCAACCTATACCCGAAACTGGTACGGGGTCATCTACCGCAATCTGATGGAATATTCAGAAACCGGATCAGAAGTTAACGCCTTCAAAAATCCATGGTCAAACCTCTGCGGTGAAATCGCTTCAGAAAAAGCTAGTTCACGCGACGTCATGATGGCAGGTTTCACGGCAGCCAGCGGAAGCTATCATCGCTGGGCTACTTTCTACAAAGACATACGCCAAGCTATGATCTTCATTGAACGCGCCCACGACCAAGGTGTAGGCGACCCCAGCAGTACTAACAAACTGACTGCCGAGGAAATAGCCCGCATGAAAGACGAATGCCGATTCATGATAGCCTATTATTACTTTTCCATGTTCGAGCTTTATGGCCCTGCCTGCATCGTGACGGAGATAGACGACGCTGCCGAACCGCACATAACGGACTACGACCGCGCTACTGTAGACGAAATGGTGAACCACATTGATGGCATATTGGCTCCTCTATGTGACCCCGCACAGTCAAAATTGCCCGAATCAGTCATCACATCATACGCGGACAATACATACAACTTCAACACCAATGAAGTAGTACGCCCCACTATCGTAGTGGCCAAAGCACTACGCGCCAAGTTGTGGATGTATGCTGCCTCCAAGTTATTCAATGGTGGCGATGGTTCCGAATATTACCAGGGACTGCAGAAGTTGCAGAACTCTAAAGGTGAATACATCTTCCCACAGAGTAAGGATCCGCAAAAATGGGTAACTGCCAGAGACCGCGTAAAGGATCTGATAGACTATGCTGAAGCGCAACACCACGCTCTCTATCGCGTGATGGCAAACGGAGTAGAACAACCCGACCGTTCTGTATACAACCTTTTCCAGGTGTACAATGAAGAAATCCTGTGGTGCAGTACCAACAACAGCTACTCCGACCAGTACAAGATGGAGAAACGCACTAACCCGCGTGACGTGAACTCATGCTATGGTACCATCGGCCCGTCTCAGGATGCTGTAGACATGTTCTTCATGGGCAACGGCCTCGCCATCAATGACCCAAACAGTGGTTATGACGAAACCGGATTCAGTGCTGTAGAAAACCATTGCTACGACCCCGACTATAAAGACAAGAAGACAGACCAGAATATCTCCAACATGTATGCCAACCGTGAACCGCGTTTCTACGCAAGCGTTGTATATCAGGGAAGAAGCTGGTTCAAGAAATGGATGAACGGTAATCCCAACTACATCGTAGATTTCTCTGCAGGTGGCGGAAACGACCTTTCCAACGGTGACAACGTGAAAACCGGGTATATGCTGGGGAAATTTAAGAACCGTACCGTAAATCATGCCAGCGGCGATACTCAGAGTTGGAAACGTGTTTCCATCATCTATCGTCTGGCCGAATTCTATCTGTTCTATGCCGAAGCACTCAATGAAACAGATCCGAGTAATCCAGACATCATCAAGTATATCGACATGGTACGCGAACGCGCAGGCATCCCAGGCTATCAGACCATGAACGATAACGGTATCAAGACCGGCATAATCGGCAATTACGACAAGCAGTTCGATGCCATACAGCACGAACGCTATGTAGAGCTCTATTGCGAGGGACAACGCTATTTCGACATCCGTCGTTGGATGATCTGCGGTGACAAGGACAGAATAGGTTGCGACCAGACACGTTTCTACGGAATGAACATGAAGGGTTCAAAAGACAAGACTCCGGGCGAACCAACTTCTTACTACACGCGTACGAAAGTAGAAAACCGACAATGGACAGACAAACTCTACCTCTATCCCATCCATCAGAATGTGATAGAACTGGCCAACGGACGTATTCCACAAAATTACGGATGGTAAAAAAGACAGCTTTTTTGATTAGTTTTCGAAGGATATAAGTAAAAAGATTGAATGAAGGTTTGGAGGCAGAAACTGGCATAACCGGCCTGGTAACTGCCTCCTTTCTTTTTCAGCTAATAAACCAACAATAAATATACCATGAGAAAAGAGAAAAAATATCGAATCGGGACATACCTGATCCTGATACCTGCTATTCTGTTCCTATTCCCCAAAGTATACGCACAACATGAGAGCAAAACGATCAACGACAGTTGGAAATTCTATCAGGGAGAATGCAAAGCTGCCGCTTCAGCAACCTATGATGACAGTGCGTGGAACAGCATACATCTCCCGCACACATGGAATACGGATGCATATACAGAAAAAAAGTATTACCAGGGAACAGGCTGGTATCGCCGTACGCTGACATTACCGCAAAATTGGCAAACCAAACAGATATTCCTGAAACTGGATGCAGCCAGTAAGGCCGCTGCCATCTACATGAATGGACGGAAAATAGGTGAGCATAACGGTGGATATACTGCCTGCACATTCGATATCACCACATTCTGTTCATTTGACGCTCCTAATTCTCTCGCTATCCATGTAGATAATGCCCGACAGGATATTCCCCCCATCTCTGCCGACTTTACATTCTTCGGCGGTATCTACCGGGATGTATGGCTTACAGCCGTACCCAAACAACATTTCCATTTGACGAACTATGGTTCAGAAGGAATATTTATCAGTACCCCGCAAGTATCCGAAGAAAAAGGCACAATACTTATTCGCGGAGAGATAAAGAACGATGCAGAACAGAAAGCATCTCTTGAACTGGAACATATCATCTACAATCCCGATGGAAGTATTGCCCAGACCCAGAAACAGTCTATCCAGATAAAAGGTGGAGAATTATACTCTTTCCGCACCGAAACCTCCCCTATTCTGTCCCCCCGATTATGGGCACCCGAGGCTCCTCATCTCTACAGAGTAGAAAGCATTCTGCGCGATAAAAAAACAAAAGCCATCCTCGACCACAGTAATCACCATACAGGCTTCCGCTGGTTTAGCTTCGATGGTAAGACCGGCTTCTCCCTCAACGGAAAACCTTATAAATTACGCGGTATTTGCCGCCATCAGGACCAAAAAACCATCGGAGTTGCCCTGACAGACGAAATGCACCGTCGTGACATGAAGTTAATGAAAGAGATGGGTGCCAACTTCATCCGCATCTCCCATTATCCGCAAGATGACGCTCTGTTGGAAATGTGCGACAAACTCGGTATGCTAGCTTGGGAAGAAATACCCATTATTGATATTGTGCCCGACACTCCCGGCTATGCAGAAAACTGCGAAAACAATCTGCGAGAAATGATACGCCAGCACTATAACCACCCCTCCATCATCACCTGGGGATACATGAATGAGATATTACTCGTCACCCAGCGCCGCTATAAAAAGAAGAAGAACTGAAACCCGTGCTGGAACGGACACTGTCACTGGCCAATCGTTTGGAAAAAAGTTCTGAAAGAAGAAGATTCCACTCGTGTCAGCACTATGGCTTTTCATGGCAGCAACAGCTACAATGAGGTAGGACTGGGCAACATCACCGATATTGTCGGCTGGAATCTTTACCAAGGCTGGTATGGAGGAGACCTCACAGGCTTCGAACGTTTTCTGACAGAGCAACACAAAAAACACCCTTCCCATCCGATGATTGTCAGCGAATACGGTGCCGGATCTGACAAGCGTCTACATTCGCTGCAACCGCACGCTTTTGATTTCAGTATCGAGTACCAGCAGAAATACCTGGAACACTACTTACCGGTATTGGAAGAAACGCCGTATATTTGTGGCGGAACTCACTGGAACTTTATCGATTTCTCTTCTGCATTGCGTGATGAATCTATGCCGCGCATCAACAATAAAGGACTGGTATACTCAGACCGCAGTCCAAAAGACGTGTACTATTACTATAAAGCCGCCTGGCGTCAAGACATTCCCGTGTTACACATTGCCAGCCGTGCCTGGACGCACCGTAGCGGTGTACAACATGGAAAGGCTCCGACTCCGCTACCCGTCAAGGTATATACCAATCTTCCGGAAGTGGAACTCTTCATTGACGGAAAATCCTTAGGTAAACAGAAAACAGAGAATTATACAGTTACATTTCAGGTACCATTCAGCCGGAAAGAGCACTTTATCTCCGCCCAAGCTGAAAACAAAGAGTCAGATCAAAGCATCTCCATGATAGAAGATGCCCTCCACATCAACTTCACCCCTATCCCTGCAAATCTGAATGAAACAAACTTACGGAATCTGGAACTTGCCGTAAATGTAGGCAGCAACTGTTTCTATACTTCCGATGAAAGCCAGCTCACGTGGCTACCCGATCAGCCCTACACTGAAAGCAGTTGGGGATATATCGGCGGAGAAAGCAAAAATAGCCAGACACAGGTTGAGAATACCCATGACGGGCCATTGTTTCAAACTCTTCGCAACGAAATTGAAGGGTATTGTTTCGATGTTCCCAACGGAGTCTACGAGGTAGAATTTCTTTTTACAGATATCTTCCGCGAAAATGCAGCGACTGTTTACCAGTTGGGCCGGGAATCCGGTGTAGAGAGCTGTGAAAATATCTTCGACATAGTTATCAATGGTGAGAGCGTTGAAGAGAACTTTTCTCCTTGCCGCGAAAGCGGTTATTTCCATGCTCTACGGAAAAGATACAATATTACAAACTTTCGGAATAAAATTGAAATACGCTTCCCTGTTCGGAATGGAAAAAGCTTTCTGAACGGTATAAAGCTCAGGAAACTTTATTAACTTCAAAACAAAAACACCATGAGAGCTAAAATTTGCTTAGTTATTACCAGTTTGTTGCTCGCAGTAGTCAGTATACATGCACAGTCCATCTGGGATGGGAAACATCTGGAGAGAGTAAAACAATCATTACATCAACCGTACTTTTCGGCCGCCTATCAGGAGCTGATTTCAGGTGCCGACAGGCTACTGGATGTGCGCCCCTTGTCCGTCATGCTGAAAGAGAAGACACCCGGTAGCGGAGACAAGCACGACTACATGAGTCAAGCACGCTATTATTGGCCCGATCCCTCCAAACCCGATGGCCTGCCTTACATCAGCCATGACGGCAAGTCGAACCCCGAACTGGACAAGCTGGATCGCAACCGCCTCGGAGAAACAGCTCAGCGTGTAACTACTCTTGCCCTTGCCTGGTACTTTAGCGGCGACGAGAAATATGCCCAAAAGGCAACGGAACTTATCCGCGTATGGTTCTTTAATAAAGATACGCGTATGAATCCAAACCTGGAGTATGCCCAGATGATACCGGGACACAACAACAATAAGGGACGCTGTTACGGCGTCATAGACACTTATTCATTCGTAGAGATGCTGGATGCCGTACAGTTGTTAGAGAAGTCGAAAGCCTTTACGCCCAAGGATGTCAAGCAGCTGAAAACCTGGTTCGGCAAATTGCTGACGTGGATACTGAATAGTCCACAGGGACAGGAAGAAGCCCGTCAGGCCAATAACCATAGCACGGCGCATGATGCACAGGTGATAGCCTTTGCCATGTACGCAGGAAACATGAAAGTAGCCCGGGAAGTCATCAATGCCATTCCCCGGAAGCGCCTCTTCACCCAGATAGAGCCGGACGGCAAACAACCGCATGAACTACGCCGCACTCTCGCTTTCGGTTACTCACAATTCAATCTGTCTCATTTCATTGACATCTTCATGATGGCCCGGAAGATCGGGATTTCCATTGATAATGCAACCTCCGAAGACGGACGAAGCTTCTACAAAGCCATGGACTTTCTGGTACCATACGTTGGAAAAGATGTCAAAGCCTGGCCGTACCAGCAGATCAGTGAATGGAAATACAAGCAACAGGAATTCTGCAAAGACCTGTACCGCACTTTCCTGCTGAACCCCGAGCGCAAAGATTATCTGAAACTCTATAAAACCCATCGCATCATCGACTGGAAAGACCGTTTCAACCTGTTATGGATGGAAGCCGATGATGTGGACAATGCCTATGCCTTTGCCTGCGGACAACTGCAATTTGCCATGCAGTGTGCTGCCAAGGCCCGAAAAGAGGCAGACAATCAATGCAAGCATCGTGTAATTCCCCGTAGCATCAACAAAGACGGTTCGCTGCGGATGATACATCCTCACGATTGGTGTTCAGGCTTCTTTCCCGGTTCATTATGGCAGGTATACGCCTATACAAACGATGATTTCTGGCGGCAGCAGGCCATCAGCAATACTTGGCTGATAGAAGAAGCCAAATGGCATAAAGGCACTCACGACCTCGGTTTCATGATGAACAACAGTTTCGGCAAAGCCTACCAATTGACAGGCGAACGTTCTTACAAAGATGTGGTGCTGCAAAGCGCCAAAACCCTGATTACCCGCTACAATAAGAAAGTAAAGAGCATCCGTTCGTGGGATCATAATCGCGATAAATGGAAGTTTCCAGTAATCATCGACAACCTGATGAACCTGGAAATGCTATTCTGGGCTACACAGGAAACCGGAGATTCCATCTACTGGAAGGTTGCCGTAAATCATGCCAATACAACTATGAAGAATCATTTCCGCCCGGACTACTCTTCTTTCCACGTAGTAGATTACGATCCGGAAACCGGCGAAGTACGCGCCAGACAAACCGCACAAGGCTATGCCGACGATTCCTTCTGGAGCCGCGGACAGGCATGGGCACTATACGGATATACCATGTGCTACCGCTTCACCAAGAACCCCGCATACCTGCAACAGGCACGCCACATTGCAGATTTCTTTTTCGGCCTGCCCAACCTGCCGGAAGACCTGGTTCCCTACTGGGACATGAAAGCTCCCGGCATCCCCGACATTCCCCGCGACGCCTCGGCTGCCGCCATCATGGCTTCCGCCCTGTATGAACTCCGCACTTACGTTTCAGCAGAAGATGGCAACCGCTACCAAAACATTGCCGACAAGATAGTGGACAGCCTCAACCGGCACTATCAGGCCGAGCCGGGAACAACTTATGGCTTCCTGCTCCTCCATTCCACCGGACACCATCCGGGAGGTGATGAAATTGATGTGCCCATCAACTATGCCGACTATTATTATCTGGAAGCATTGGCAAGAAAAGAGGCTCTTAAGCAATAATTAGGACTTTTTGAGACGGTAGTTCATCTTTTTGAGACGTTTTGTATGGTGAGCAAACTACTTTTCCACTATTTTTGTAGCACAGAGATATTAGAATCATTTTTATAAAAGAAAAAGACATGAAAAACTTATTCGACATTAAAGACAAAGTGATTATCGTCACCGGCGGTTGCGGTATTCTGGGTAAAAGTATTGCCAACTACCTCGCTGAGCAAGGCGCAAAAATCGTAATTCTCGACCGTGTAGAAGAAATCGGTAAAGAACTGGAAGCAGAGCTCAACCAGAAGACGGAAGCCCTGTTCCTGGTAACGGACGTTCTGAACAAGGAGATACTGGAGGAAAACAAGAAAGCCATCCTGGAACGTTTCGGCACCATCGACATTTTGCTGAACGCTGCCGGCGGTAATATGCCCGGCGCCACCATTGCTCCGGACAAGACGGTACTCGACTTGGATGTAGACGCTTTCAAGAAAGTAGTTGACCTCAATCTCTTCGGTACCATTCTGCCTACCATGGCATTTGTAGATGTTATGGCAAAGAATAAGAAAGGTGTGATCGTAAACTTCTGTTCCGAATCAGCACTGCGTCCTCTGACACGCGTGGTAGGTTATGGTTCCGCCAAAGCCGCCATTGCCAACTACACCCGCTATATGGCAACGGAACTAGCCACCAAATTCAGTCCTGAACTCCGTGTAAACGCCATCGTTCCGGGTTTCCTGCTGACCAACCAGAACCGTGCCCTGCTGACCAATCCGGACGGATCTTATACGGACCGTGCAAAGACTATCATCGCCCACACCCCATGCGGACGCTTTGCTGAACCGGAAGAATTGTTCGGAACCATTCACTACCTCATCAGTGATGCTTCCTCCTTCGTGACAGGTGCCCTGTCGGTAGTAGACGGTGGTTTTGACGCCTTCTCTATCTAATACTAACTCATAAACCCATTCATTATGATATTATGTGAACAAACCTGGCGCTGGTACGGTCCTAATGATCCCGTCAGCCTGTGGGATATCAAACAAGCCGGAGCAACCGGTATCGTGAACGCCCTGCACCACATCCCGAACGGTGAAGTGTGGACTGTAGAAGAAATCATGAAGCGCAAAGAAATGATCGAAGCTGTCGGTCTGCGCTGGTCAGTAGTAGAAAGCGTGCCTGTACACGAGCATATCAAGACTCAGACAGGAGATTTCCAGAAATACATCGATAATTATAAAGAAAGCTTGCGTAATCTCGGTAAGTGTGGCGTAAACATCGTAACCTACAACTTCATGCCTGTACTGGACTGGACGCGTACCGACCTCGCTTACGAACTGCCCGACGGCAGCCGCGCCCTGCGTTTCGAACGTGCCGCTTTCATCGCCTTCGACCTCTTCCTGCTGAAGCGTCCCGGTGCCGAAAACGACTACACCGACGAAGAGAAGGCCAAGGCCAAAGCTCGTTTTGAGCAAATGACGGATGCCGACAAGCAACTGCTCATCCGCAACATGATTGCCGGACTGCCCGGTTCGGAAGAGAGCTTCACACTGGAGCAATTCCAGCAGGAACTCGACCGCTACAAAGACATCACACCTGAAAAGCTGCGTGCCAACTTGATTTACTTCTTGCAGGAAATCACTCCGGTTGCCGACGAAGCCGGTGTAGAGCTGGTTATCCATCCGGATGATCCCCCTGCTCCATCCTCGGCCTGCCGCGCATTATGAGCAGCGCTGCCGATTTCCAAGCACTGATAGATGCCGTTCCCAACAAGAGCAACGGACTTTGTCTTTGCACCGGTTCGCTCGGTGTAAGCAGCTCCAACGACCTGGAAGGCATGATGAAGCAATTCGGTGACCGTATCAACTTCGTCCACTTCCGCAGCACACAGCGTGACGCAGAAGGCAACTTCTACGAAGCCAACCACCTGGAAGGTGATGTGGATATGTATCACGTCATGAAAGCTTTCCTCGAACTGCAACAGAAGAGACAAGTATCCATCCCCATGCGTCCCGACCACGGACACCAGATGGTGGACGACCTGAAGAAGAAAACCAATCCGGGATACTCCTGCATCGGCCGCCTGCGCGGACTGGCAGAACTGCGCGGACTGGAAATGGGTATCGCAAAGTCTATCTTTAAGGATTCCCATTAAGCAGTCTCAACCACCTGACGCGTCCATACTATTAATTACGGGCTACAAGGCACCTATCATTCGTGCCTGTAGCCCGTAACTAATTATAAACTATTCTATCGGTGAATTTATATTATTCTACCTACTCAATAGTTTCATTTTGACACTTTGCTTTTTATGCATAACGAGAATGCCATATTTCCGTCCCGTTACAGGGAAGAACAAAAAGAAACGAGCGAATATCGGCATTTCACTGGTTGACAACGCAATACAGAAATACATACAACTCTAATAAAAGAAAAACAGACGGTCTGTAAGCTGAAAACAGATGGTCTGTCTTCCATATATAGACCGTTCGTCTCCCATCTATAGATAGTTCGCATCAGATATATAGATTATTCATGTCCCATCTATAGATTGTTCGCGTCCTATCCATAGTTCCTTTGTGAAAGAAGTATAGTTTCTTGCATACATATTGCATATACAGCTTGTTTTATGCAAAAAACATGGATGTATATTCTGCATATTATGCATCCGGAGTCTATTTCGGATATTTTCGGAAAAGCCTCTGTCACTAAAAAAATCATTCCGGTTACTTTTTGTCCGGAATAAAGCGTAACGAGTTTCACTTCTGTACGAATCAGAAGCTAAAAAGAATGCGGAGCCACCTAAAGGACTCCGCATTCGCAAGATAAAAAGAGGAAGGAGGACATATACACAATACTATATGTCACTTGTTCACCTTCAAAAGATACGTTTTTTTCATATTCAACGTTCAAATACCTCTATGTTTTTACTTCAAGCTTAAAGAATATCAAATCAAATCGCTACAGCTTCTTCTTACAAAAAGGTTCACATACCTTTCATCAAGCACCTTCCACGATACCGGCAACGTATAGGTAAAATCTACCTTATCACCAGTATGGATCATCATTACCGGGGAGTATTCTCCCGGCTCCAAATTAGGCAGGATCACCAACACCTCTGTGTCGGTATACTTAAACACTCTTTTAACATGTATCAATGTGCCCTTATCGGAGACGGGAGAAAGACCCAGGTAAATAGTTCCAAGTGAAGATAGACACAGGTTTTCACCTGTAATAACGACCGGAGCATTCGGAGTAATCGTGCCATTACGCAAACCCGTCAACGGATCGTACACTTCCTTAATAACAGGAACCTTTCTTCCGAAAATCATCGAAGTTCCATTTCCTTCCTGCTTCCTATGATGTAGCTCAGCCGCCATTTTCTTTCTATCTTTCATCATTTATTCTATTCCTTATTAGTTAGTAATAACAGCTTCTTAACTGCACTACAAAATTACATCACAATGCATATACATTTGTGGCAAGAACAAGAAAGATCAAGCATCCGGGTTTTCTATATATGACGAGGTAAACAAGATCCGGCCCTTTTTTCGGAAATGGGGTATCTCTAAAAAGAAATGTTACGATTTCCGAAACAAGTAGCCCTCGAAAAGTGTTAAATAGACAATAGACAAATCTCTAACTCACACAGAAGATTATGATAACAAACGAGTTAAACACAGGATTAGTAAATGCCGTCAGAGAGAAACTCCCATCCAAAGACAATCTTGCCAATGCTTTAATGGACATTCTTTATATAGGCAAAGAAGCTATATACCGCCGGCTACGGGGTGAAGTACCTTTCACACTGACCGAAGCCGCTATTATATCCAGAAAACTGGGTATATCACTGGATAAGATGATAGGCGTAAGTTTCCAGGACAATGCTGTATTCGACATGAATATAGTGGGCAGCAACAAGCCTCTCGAAACCTACTATTCCATGTTGGAAAAGCAGGTAGAACTGTTTCATGCAGTCGAGGAAGATGAGAACTCGGAAATAGGAACCTCCTCCAACATCATTCCCCAGACTCTCTCTCTGAATTATGACATGCTCTCCAAATTCCGCTTATTCAAATGGATGTATCAGAATGAAAACATCCGATGCAAGCATTTTGATGAATTGAATATTCCGCAGAATATGGTAGACAAACAAAAGGAGTATGCCCAAATGGTATCCCGCATCCATTCCGTAGACTACATCTGGGACAATATGATTTTCAGTCACCTGGTCACGGACATCCAATACTTTTGCAGCATCCACCTCATTACGGATGAAGACAAGAATCTCCTGAAGGAAGAATTGTTCGTATTGATAGATGAAATGGAAGCACTGGCCGCCCGAGGGAAAAGCAAAGCAGGCAACGACGTCAGAATCTATATTTCGAATATCAACTTCGAAGCGACCTATAGTTATCTGGAGACAAGTTCCACGCAACTCAGCCTGATCCGCATCTATTCCATCAACTCCATTACGACACAGGATCCCGAGATGTTCCGCGGATTGAAGGAGTGGATTCAATCATTAAAGAAATTCTCAACCCTGATATCCGAAAGCGGCGAGATGCAACGCATTCAGTTCTTTAAGCAGCAGCGAGAAATCATCAGCACATTGTAGCGTTTTCTTTCGAATAATGAAATATATCCAAAGATATTTATCCTATATTGAAAACAGATAGACCGACTATCTGTTTTTTTTCACGTTTCAACTATTTCCCTTAGCATTCTTTTCAAACAGAAAATAACTCCGCCTTGCACACATGAAATCATACATAGAAGTTTCATATACAAGTTCTATATTTGTATAAGTCACAAAACGTTCTATGATAATTGATTATTAATAAAAAAGAAGAAGGCTATGACAAAGAATTATATTGTAAAAGAGTTGATTAATCAGATGAAAGAAAGAATTCCTCCGGGACATAATTTAGCTAATTATCTGACGGATACATTATATATGGGAAAAGAAGCGGTTTATCGCAGGCTGCGAGGAGAAGTTGCATTCACCTTTGATGAAATAGCCGTCATTTCCCATAATCTGGGTATCTCTATCGATCAGATTATTGGAAACCACTTATCCAACCGGGTCACTTTTGATTTGAATCTGCTGCATTCACCCAACTTGATGGAAAGCTACTATGAGATTGTAGAACGCTATCTGCGTATATTCCAGCTTGTAAACGGAGATGAAAACAGTGAGACATATTCCGCCACCAACACCATTCCTTTCACCCTCTACTCATCTTATGAATATCTTTCCAAATTCCGTATTTGCCGGTGGATCTATCAGAATGGGAAGATGAAAACGCCTAACTCTCTGAGTGATATGCATGTGCCTGAAAAGATCATCAACGCTCACAAAAAGCTGAGTGAAAGCATCAGAAAGGTAGGAAAAACCTACTTTGTATGGGACAGCAATGTTTTTCAGTCTGTCGTGAAAGAGATAAAGTACTTTGCCGGATTGAACCTGATATCCACATCGGATGTCATGTACCTGAAAAATGAGTTGCAACAGTTACTCACGGATCTGGAGCACTTATCCATTAAAGGTGAATTCAACGAAGGACATGAATTATACATCTACCTGTCGAACATTGATTTTGAAGCAACATACAGTTATGTTAGCAGGAAGGATTATCAGATCAGCCTTTTCAGAGTGTATTCTATCAATTAGATGGACTCACAAAGTCCCCAAATCTGCCAGATACAAAAAAACTGGATACAGTCTTTGAAAAGGCACTCCACACTGATTTCGGGAAGTGGAGAGGCACAGAGGATTGCGTTTATTGAGAAACAGAGGAATATTATTGATGTATTATAAGAAAGGGGATAGCTAAACTATCCCCTTTCTTATAAATTAGTCTATAGTCCTCACACAGCGATAATGAACCCAAGACAGACCAGAGTCTGTATAATCCCACGATTGTGTTTGGAGTTGACCATTTTCCGAAGCATTGGGACTAGGACCAACTACATAAAACTTACCGGATTCACTAACGGTTTGTGACCATAGCCAATTATCAACCTTCACGAATCCACCTGACCAAGTCGGCACAGTAAAACCATCACCATTATAAGAGGTTTTCATCCCACCTAAACCATAGATTAGTAATAATTCCCTTTGAGTAGGTAACCGCCAATTGCCTGATCTCCCCTCACATTCGGCCTTTGCGCCCATTCCGGTATTTACCTTATCCACCAAATCAACCTCAAACTTCGGAGCCACCTTATTATATTGAGCCGGAGATTCACCTGAAGCAAGCAATATAGAAGACTTCACACCTCCACTATTGTCGCGGGAGATAATAGTAGCTCCCGAGACTTTGGGATAACCTCCGCTACTGGCACCATTTCTGACACACCGAAAGTATTGCTTATCCCAATCCCAAATAGAATTAGTTGTAGTTCTACCACTTGAGAAGTCCATTGTAAAACGCGTATTTGAATCAATAGGATCGACCGATGAAGACCAATTCCGATCCGCATACCATCCAAACATATTTTGTCCTGCATAACCACTACCTTGGGTTGCATCTCCCCCTAAAGCATCACGATAAACATACGACAATATCAATTCATTAGCATTGGGAAGTCGCCATCCATCACCTATAGCCTTACATATTTTATCAGCCTCAGTAATATCTTTCTTAAGTCCCTCGTTTGCTCTATTCTCATCATAGTATAATCGTTTGTCGAACCGAAGCGGGTAAAGATAGAAAAGAGGTTCTCCACTATCTGTATAGGATGTTTTCTCCGATACCATTTTTAAATCAATCGTAGTGTAGAACGGATAATCCGTATAGGACGTTTGGTTTCCTGCACGCATCACATTTTTAAATGTAATTCTTATCGTTCCACTTTTACCTTCTTTCCACTTACCGGGATGGAGTTTCAACCTGAAATTGTAACCTCGATTAATTACGCTATATCCCATCTTATCATCATCCGAATCCACAACAGATTGATCCCACATAATATTATCCGCATTACTTCTGCCTGCGACTATATCATTATCCGTATCAGAAGTTATTAATAGTCCGGTTCCATCATCACCACTAACTTCCAATTGTTCTACTTTTGTAATCTCCCAGTTATTATTTGTAAGGAGTTGCAGATATTGCTCTGCTCCCAGATGCACTTCGTAGGAACGAGGAACTACACTTTCATAATACTGAAATGAGAAATCCAACAATGCTTGGATAATGCTAAATTCCCTCTGTGCACCTAACAGAATTCCTTCTTTATTGTGCAGAGTGAATAACAGTTTGTCCACACGCCAATATTCACTTTTCCCATCGCCATCCACTTTAACTTTCGGCTCTACGCTAAAGGCCTGTACACTGCCGTAAAAAGGTGTAGTTGTGACTCTATCCGGATTCAGAGCCGGAATTAAACCTCCCCAATCCGGGTACGCTATTAAGCCCGCAAAATCCCTGTCCGGCTCAAGCCGTGCATCAAGTCTATCCGTAGAAAACATCACATACACAGATTGCGGCTCAATGGTATTAGCGGCAACATTAGTTGCCCTAAGGCGAAAGAAGAGATTCTCTATTTCATTTCCGTATGCATCCACAAACTTGATTACCCCCGGCTCTATCATCTTCTGCGTCACTGTAATCTCCTGGGAAAGCCTCGCCGTTTTCAGCAGAACAGTCCCCGTACGAGTGTCACCGATTCCTGACGCATTATCAAAATACCCCATACTCAGCTTCAACTGTGTATCACTATTTGATGCACCAGACATTGTAGCACTCCCACCGGAAGTACCATCATTAATTCTGAGCCAACTCTCCCCATTTGTAACGGTAGCTGTCCAGCCGCCCGGGACATCAGTAAATACATCTACGGCGTATTCACTAATCTGAAATTGAGATATCTGCACATCTGTTACGCTCACACCAAGCATATACTGCCCATTGTAGACTACATCCTTTATTTTATTACGGTTATAGCTAATCACACGCGTTTTCATGTTAGACATTACTGTATAGGAAGCCAAGGCGTCAACTTTATCAGTAAACCCCGGACCTGAAACCTCATTAATGTCAACAACATATTTGTAATTTCGCATCAAAGGCATATACTCTACCTCCGTTCCTTCCTCTATCGTGACCTTTTGGGTAAAATCTACCCGATAATAGTAAGAGTCTCCAACTGCAACTCCATTTTCAATCATCTTCCCCATTACAATCAGACATGTCGCATTCTTGCGACTTGCATTACCGTCCTCACCCACTCCACCGGCATCTATTGCCGCAGAAGCTTCAAGAGCATAGATTTCTCCAATATAAGAGGCAGCGCCATTCACCTGATACCTAATAGCATTCTCTGCACCCAAAGTCTTACCCGGGTCGGATGGCATATTGGGGGCAGTTGGTGTCAGGTTTATCTTCCCATTACTATCCCATTCAGGAGACACATATCCATTTGTATTGAAATTGGCCAGATACACATCTTCTATCTTGAAATTAGAAGTTGAATTTTGTATATCAATACGCGCCAACATTCGCTTCATCTCAATGTTGGCTATACTCACCGAAGGTTCTATCTTCGCCACCTCTATCTCTCCGTACATAGGAATTGCGGTGTAATTATCAGCATCAGCAAGCCACTTTCCGCTATTTTGAAAAATCAGACTGTTCAATACATCATTTTTGGGAGTTCCTTTCGTTAAACCGGAAAGTGAGCAATTTGCCACTACCGCTATGCACACTTTCTTGGAAGAGAGAGTAAGCGGAGCTGAAAAATCTACCTTTGAGCTACCTCCAGCTAAATTCTGCTCAATATTCTGGCTTTCCACTTCCACCCATTCCAAAAGAACAGCAGGTTCTACTGAAGCATCAAACACCAGAATATCTACACTTTGTACCTCATCTTCTTTATTAGCCTCTCCCACTCCTACCATTGAGCGTGAAGCTACTGACGGCATTTTCACATCGAAAACAGACAGACTAAATTCCACGCTGTTTTCAGTTTTCTTTGGAGGAGTTGCAAACTCCTCTTGTACACACCCACTGAGGCATACCACTGTCATCAGAGTATATATCAACAAATGCTTTTTGAATATTGAAACAGTATATCTCATTATAATTTTTTCTTAAAAAGGTTCATATATCTATGCTGTAGCAGACGCATCGTCCGGTACAGTTAATTCTATCTCCACATCCGGATTGTCACCATTCGTATTGTGTAATACCAGCGTGGCTTTAGAGCCCTCTGTGGCATTGGCCTTGTAATAGAAGTAAAGCCACCCACCACCTGTGCCATTTGCCCAAAGCATCGTTTCAGCATTCAGCAGAATATTATCAGGATCTCTTATTTCGCTTATTTCCCAATTCCATTTCCAACTGTCTGTAGAGTTAGTTAAGGCAGTCGTGTTAAAGACTATTTTACGTCGTCTTTTGATTCCTTCTGTGGTGGGATCATTATCGGCAAATACGATATCCGGGGTTATCCAGTTGCCAGCTCCACCCCACTGTTGTATAGGTACACCAAGATTCATGTTACCGGCAGTAATATAAAATCTCATATCACGAAAGTCGGCAACAGTACCGATATAGTCACTTATCACAACACGAATAGTATAAGTATACACACCATTAGCTTCGGACGAATTAAGCAGGTTAACTTCAGACCAAGCTGTATTGGTTACTGTTAATTGCGCTCCTGCCGGATAGCCTGTGTATGGTATCGCATTATAGTTCGTTTTTACTACTATATCCACAGTATTACCTTTCCCTTCCAGTCTCACATTAGCTTGTGACAATTTAAGATAATACTGTCCGTCAAAAATCACATCTATTACCGGATTTTTATCCCACGGAAGCGGAGTAGCCGATATCTGATAGATTGTATTCGAGATTGTAATGTTATAGTTGATGTATTCACCCGATTCCCATGAATGAGGTTTGGTAGCAACAATATCCTTGAACATAAACTCCCGCTCACCTAAATTAGTGGTAACAACAATCTTCGCCTCATCGGAGAATTGATCGGTAGGCAACATCAAAAATGTGTCACCAAGCAAGACCTTATCATCTGTTACCGTATTATTACTGCTGAGAGTAGAAACGATATTTCCTGTAGTGACGTCATTCCACACAAAGCCAGGCTTTCCATTCGCTGTTGTCTTGGCAGGTATAGTGCCCACAGTAAGTTTACCAACATTCGGCACACCCTGAAATTCAATCTTCTGAATAGTTACCACATCAGGTACCGGATCCTTCTTTTGAAACGTAAAAGTAACTTTGGTCAGAGTATGATAAAAATGTATACCCACGCCTTCATTCCAGCCGGGTGTAGATACGGCAGCCATCACATCCACATGATTGGCAGCATCAGCATCGGCCGTATAATTCAGCAACATTTGTGCAGGGTTAGCGAAAGTTGCGGCAGGCGCATACGTACCCTCATATGGATACCATGAAAAGAACTTCATGCTGGCTCCCAGCAGGGCCGGCCAGTATTGTTCCGGCAATATAGTACCCGTTATGCCTCCTGCATTCACCCGGGCTTTTTCGTTGAAGTACACTTGTGTAGCAGACGCAGCAGGTGTCAGAGAAGCTGAAAAGCCGAATAATTGATTCTCCAGATCGGATACGGAAGAGACAGTCGTACCACGGGTAACGGCACCTCCATCTTCTCCAATACGTTGCACAACAATCTGATTTCCGCACGTCATTTCTTCTCTGATACACGAAGAGAATATGACCGGAAGAATAACTACCGTTACAATCGTCCTAATACTATTATTAAACTTTATCATCCTATTCCTTTCCCAATTAAAAAAACATCCGCCCGAAAGCATCACAGATACATATCCAGATCAATATCCTGAACCTTACCCCATCCTTCCACACTTATCGTTATTATCTGAATACCGATTTTGCCAACCCGAGCTGTAATTTGATACACATTATTCCTCCGGATCTCCGTAAAAGGTTGCGCTGTCGGAGTACCTGAATTATCGACTTTTGTTATTGTTTTTATCACCTTCTCTGCTATTCCTGTAACACTTGGAGGTCCTTTCAGAACATTTACCATGCTAATAGCCAATTGGTCGGAAGAATCTGACCTGAAAATACGCTCGGCAACATAAAATGAGCAGAGTATTTTTCTATTTTCGGCTCCAGCTACAGATGAATACGCCCAGGTTTCAGTTGTTGCAGCTGTCCAAGTCTGCGTCAGCAAATCACCATCTACTGCATTTGTCATCACTTTCCCGTAATTCTTCGAGGGGTTAGCGTTGTCACGCGTATAGTTGGCCTCATTTCCCATCACAAAATAACTGTTATGGGTGAAGTTGTGTAAAGTGACACTGGTGACATCCTTTGTGTATCCTGTCACAGCTCCACCATCTGTAGCTTCAAGGAAGATATCAACGCGAGCCACAGCACGCTCGATAACCATCTTTACCGCCTTGACTTCATCAGACGCCACGGATATATCCCTGATTACCCCAGTCATTGGCATACCGGTGGTCGAAACAATCTCTCCGTCACTGTCCAATATGTTGGCTATATCATAGTCCACGCTCTGCAATAGCCATGGGCTGGTGACAGTATTGAGCTTACTCGTAAGACTTTGTGGCTCATTCGCGATGACAATAACCATAATATCGTTGTTAGGAATCACTTCGAGGTTTTTCGCAGTTATATCGGTGGCTGTGGCCGGAGTATCCAACGTAACAAGTTTATTCACATTCAGCTTCACGTCGCCCGACGCGTTGCTGAACACAATAAACCGGATGGATTTTATTTCCTCCTGCCGCTCCACTTCCGATTTGTCCTCAAGTCCGATGCTAAGCTGCGCCCGGGTAACAGGGAGCAATTCATCATCCATCGCATCCTTGCTGCATGAGAACAAAAGGGCTGTGAAGGCCATACAAACGATATATAGTATTTTTTCCCTCATTCTTATATTTCGATATCATGAAGCCAATAAACCCAGGGTCCTACAAGAAGACCGATTTGAAGGAATCCTCCTCCCGGTTTTTCTACTACGGAGAACATCAAGCTCCATTCGCTCTGCCTGTCAAGATACTCCTGAAAAGGAAGCACCGTACCGTCATGACGGTACTCCGGCCGAGCAATACTCAACAGTTTCATCAAATCATAGCTCCACACTTCTGTTCCTGTATCCGCATTTCTTATAATAAAACGGTAATCCCATCCCGTCCGGTTAAACAGACGCATAGTATTCATACGCGCTGACATTAACACTTCAGAGGTCCCACCCGGTCCTGAATAATGAGACGCGTATGTAATCGGTCCCTGACCTGTAGGCTCGTTTTCCCAGGAATAGATGGCATTTTCAGGCGACTGGATTTCAAAAGAGTACTGATTCTCAGTTTCTTCTCGACCTTCATAATCCATCAACGCAATATTAAACCGGTTGGTGTTACGTACCATGTTTACCTGATAAACATTGTGACTGGTATTGGATGGCAAATGATTCACTTCCACAATTGCTCCGAAATAGAGGTGCGGAAACTCAAAATCCACGATATCCGATTCACGGTTCAGAGCCAAAGTGACTTGCTGATAAGTGGTCGACCGCAAAGCCATCCCACTACCTCCATTTCCTAAAGCGCTAAATTTGTCAGACAGTCCGCCTACAGTCAGCACTTTATAGTTACCAAAGTCCAGTTCGTCAGTCAACGGCATTCGGTTTCCACCAATCAGTTCAGTAGATTCCGCTCTTTTTAGAGAGAACCAGTTTGTCATCACTATCAAAAACAAATACATCTACCGACTTAACCTGCGGACTGAACGCATCCGCATATTCCATATTGTAGTCGAATGTGAATTCCAGCCAAAGTTCGCACCGAGGCAAATCCTCACGTATACTATCGCACGAAGCGATGAACAACAGCGAGGTGACAATAAAGAATAGCGATTTGGTTTTTCCGAACATATCTTTTTTCTTTTATGAGGCAGTGCTTTGAGGACTGCCGTTTATATTGTCAGAGATCCTGCTTAATGATCTCCGGTTATTTCCATTTTAGGGGGCGCGCGGTTTGCACTCCATGCATTTCTGATGCGCCAAGATGTTTCCGTGCTGTTTTTAGAAAGCCTGTCACCGGCTTATTTTACTTTTCCCTACGGTTCATTTCCGTATGGAATATCATTAAGAAAATACAGGGCAGGCAGTTTTGCACTGCCCTGCGCTTTTTCATAGAGAGTATATTAAATCTCAAAACCAGTCTGCCAGTATACCCACGGAGCTATTTCAATATCGAAAGCAAGGAATCCGGGCTTTTCATCAATTGGTTTTTCCGGATCCGGATCTTCTGGTCCATCACCAGGATACCATGGAGTACCAGAACCATTCACCTTATTCAGAGTAAGGTTATACCAGTTATTACGTACTACACCATATTTACCAAAGTACATATATTCATCATCAGTATTATCATGGCGAATCTCATAATAGTAATAGTTAAGACTCTTCTGATACCACTTAATACACTTGGCAATTTTCACAATCTCACCACCATCTGTGATATTATCAAGATGCGTATCTTGATCAAGATCTGCAAAAGCGGCAATTGAGGCACTTAATGCTGTATTTACCGCACCTAAGAAGTTATCGCAAACTTCCATAAGCAATGTTTCTACAGGATAGAAGAGCTTTGCATTCGCCAGTGCAGTGATCGGATCCTCCCCTGCCAATTCCAATTCATCAGCCTTAGCCTTAATCGTGGCACCAGCTGTAGAATACGCAAGCTGAAGATTTGCAAGAGTCGGATAGTTTATGCCACCGAAAGAGAACCAGTCATTTCCGAGTGTAAAATCTTTTGGAGCGTATTTCCCTTTTATTACTACACGGGTAGCTGCGCCAAACTTCTGGTCGGCATCAGCCATTGTATTCTCAATACAATATTCAAAAACCGGAGTCGGAGTTGTACTTGCTTTTTTCCAAGTTACAAAAGGCTCACGATCATCAAGTTCGTTTAGAATAATCCCGGTTCTGTGACCTGGAGTCGCAAAGTTCGGGTCCTTAGTATAGAAGCTATTCTCATAGAAAGCTGCAGTATGGGTCGCTTTGGTTTTAGATTTCTCTGCAAATGGATAGAAAGTGCTATTGTAATAATCGAGTGTCCAACCACCGAATTCGAATGTTGCTCCTTCAGGCAATACAGTCAGACCAGGTGATTTAACAGCTACTTCCACTTTTGCAGCAAGACGTTCAATTTTCAGCGTCGCTCTGTTCCCTACTTTTTCCGCTTCCTCTTTGGCTGCGGCTTCATCTTTAATGGTAGTACCATCAACAGAAATCACATTAGTTTCTACGTCAAGCAGACAGCCTTGGTTCCACTTGTCACCACTAACATCGTAGGAACCGGCATTGATCATCGTAAAACCCTTACCACTATCCGCAGGATCCGCAATCTCACCTACAAGTGTCTCAGGTTTGCTGCCAGCTGTTAGGCTTTTAACGATAGCCATGTTGATATCATTGTATAAAGCACCGGCAGTCAAAGCCCTCAATCTCGTCTCCAACAATGTACCCGGATTAACGACAACGAGCAAATACTTAGTACTGGCACTTACCAGAATCGCCTCTGTCGTACCTTGATTACCGCTAACTTGGGGCGACAAATCGCCTGATCCCAAAACAATAACAGGATTCTTTCTGGAATGGTGTACCAGTTTTTGGTCCTTGTCGAATGTAATGACGTAAAGAGAGTTGACATCACCTTCATGTCCGGTAGGATCTTTTTCCGTGGAAGTACCTGCAGCACGGGTACTTGCCTTCTGGGTAGGTAATGTAATCCGCAATGACATGTAAGCCACATCCAAATCGGCCCCCGTCCTCGTATCTTCTCCTTCCAGCTCATTTGTTGAGCAACTTGCCATTGCCCCAAGGGCCAGCAACGATACTAAAATTGATTTAATCTTTAGCATAATACAAAAATTTATTAGAAATTAATAGATATAATTATTCACTTTAATAGTAACCACTTTCCGGTTCTTATTTATTATTTGTTTATTTACTCTTTTTCTTGATCTCAATAGCATTAGCTTTCTTCTTAGCTAATTCTTCCAAGTTGCTTTTGGCTACATCCAGCCCCAACTCTTTGGCAATCTTTAAATGTTTCTCTGACAATTCATAATCCTCCTTCATTAATAGTAATACTCCCATTGCATTATTATACTCCGGTGAATAGTCTGCTGACTTCACCCTCTCTAAATAGCGTTTCGCAGAAACCAGATCATTGCGTGAAAGGGCTGCGGTAGCTGCATTCATATTGGCTATTTCACTCTCCGGATAGATACGGACAGCAGTTTCGAAGATATCGATAAACTCCTGCGAACCTTTCGGATACGTATTAGCCACCATAAACATCTCGTTCAAACTCAGATTCTGAGGACGTTTCTTTATCACTTCTTTTGCCTCTTCCAGATTGAAATTCTAATATCATAACTCACTTTACAGATCGCGACACGCAGACTCGGGAAAATATGCTTCAACATAAACCGATATGGCACTCCACCATTTAACTTCATCAACTTGGTTTCCCTTCCTTTTTCAATCGGGATGCTGGCTATAATATCCAATACTTCTGCCTTGTCATCCATTTCAACGGTAGCAAGCGCCTTCACCAATCCTTCCCAGTTTTCACCTCCAAACTGGATATGATACTGGTTCTTCGGGAAATCATACTGCGTAGCCAGATAGTTACGCAATGCCATGGCACGGCCCTCAGACAAACGTCTATTCGCTTCCAGCGTTCCTTCAGGAGAAGCATAGCCAATAATATCCAAGCGCTTCACATTCACATTCGCATCATTCTTCAGATCGTCAATCATGGCACGTATCTTACCCAGTTCCTTGGGATTATTCATATATTCAGGACGAATATCCACTCTGTTCACCACAAAGTCCAGAAAACATTCAGCTTGTACATCACGACTCTTTATCTCTTCCACCATCGGTTCTACATAAGACAAATAGGGAGTCACTACATATGGCACCAGCATACGTTCAAGCGTAACCTTATCAAAAGCATATTCCACATTCATCAATGTGCTTTCACCACAACCACATTCGTCACGCTGCACGTTCAACCGGGCATCTGCCATCCAAGGTTCATAGGGTAACGCATATCTGTATTGCAGCACACCACTTTTTTTCTTGTAATTCTTCTCTACCAGATAGGGAAGTCTATAACTATCCTTTTGCTTCCGGCTCATTACCGATAACCTGCGTTCATAGGCCAGATACTCATTCCGGCCTTTAATAGATATTCTCGGAAGATCGCGGGTGGTAATAGACGAAATCAGCTGAGGAATAAAATCCACTCCACGTGCAGACTTCACTTTCACATCATCCATAATGACATCCAGATCTATATGGAGGAATTCACCCGATTGTTCCAACCGTACAGGTTCTATCCTGATAGTACCTTCGTATGAACGGTCCTGAGCTGATGCTCCGTTCACATTCAGGAATAAGAGAGCCAGTGCCAGTGCAATGAATTGCATATTTATTTTCATCATTCTCAATCTATTTAATTAAGTAAATAAGTGATAAGCTCGCTTTTGTAGGACCCAGATAATTTTTGCTGGTATCTTTCAGTTTGGTGCCACACGTTGCACAAGGATATTTATCATATAAAATACGTGCATATCCCAGTCCGATAGAAGCCTCAAGGCTCCAACGCTTCTTTAATATCCATGAATGCCCGATTGAAAGCCCACCACCATAGAGACGTCCCTGATAGCGCATGTTCTGCATATTCTCGCTGATTAACGGCCAATCTGGCCATCCACCTACATTGAAGTCGGCATAGTGTGCATGCAACCCGATGAACGTACGGTTAAAGCTTTCGCAGAACCAGTATCGAAGCTCCGGCTGTATACCCCAATGCTTCAAACGGGCATCATCAAATTTCCATGGATTATAGTTGACCGGGATATCCAGTGTCCACTTGCGTGCCAAAGCAACTTCCAAACCAAGATTCATAGTAGTAGTGGCATCATAAAGCAGGTTACTTTTTACGGCAACCTTTTGAGCTTTACTTTCAACCGACAATAAACCCAATATGAATAGTATGCAGACTAGTATTTTCTTCATTTATTCCTTCTTTTTATTTTAAAACCATTCTATAAATCCAATTTCATGCCGTGAAACTTTGATGAAGGAGAGCATTCTTTAAAGAAACATTTTATATCTTTGCACTCTCCATCTATTCCATGCTTCGGCATCCCGACTTCATCCCCTTCAAACCTTGAATAACAAACCAAAAAAGGACAAAATCTCAGATTGCAAATATCGTGGAAATAAAGAAGACTGGAAATCGTATCAAGTTCTGTTATAGGCACTAAAAAAGAGGCCACACAACTAATAATGCTAGTACGCACAATAAGAATGACCAAAATAAGAAAAAAGAGAAAATATCAGTTTGCATTTCCATTATCCGCATATTTTTATTTTATCTGTTTCAATATCCGAAACTTTCTAAAGAAATTAATCCAAACTATTTAATATAAGAAAGAGCAAGAAATAATCATTAAATACAATAAATACAAGATAGAATATACAACTTTACTATTCTCGCCCAGGCTATACACACTCCTCGCCACGATTAGAAAGGAAAAGGGAGGAAATTTCATAGAAGACAATTTTGTATTAATTACTACATTATATGCTTTATAGTCTTGCCTTTATTATAAAACAAATGAGTTGTCATCTTTTTCTTGCAGACTGAGCGATTATTCCCCCAGTAAACACTACCTTTGCTATTATTTACTTATAAACGAATACAATTATGAGTCCCGACTTTAACTACAGCGAGGTACCGGCCACCTTCCTCCACTGCCTCAACAAGCAGTGCAAACACTCCGCCAAATGTATGCGCTACCTGGTGACAGCCTATGTCCCGGACAACTACCCGGTAATCAGCACCGTAAATCCAAACTATTTTAGTTCGCACAAAGAATCCTGCCCGTACTTCATGGCGGATAAAAAGAAACGTTTCGCACTCGGCATCACCCACCTGTTGGATAATGTACCGCACAAAGAAGCCCTCGGCATCAAACGAGAACTTATGGCAGAGCTTAACCGAACCACCTATTACCGCTGTTACCGCAAGGAACGACTTCTTAAACCCAAAGAACAGGAATACATCCGTCAACTGTTTCTCAAAAGAGGAATAAAGGAAGAACCCGTATATGACGAATACGTGGAGCAATACGAGTGGTAAGCTTCTGGAAATAAGCCCAATGCTTTTCTTCTCTCGGAAGGCGATACTAATCCGGTATCACCCCATTATGAAGAAATGTCCGTTTCACTTTACTGGCATTTTTGTTTCTCAGGCAAGGCACTCTTGTTTCTTAGGTAAGAAACTTTTGTTCCTCAAGGAAGAAACTTTTGTTCCTTAGGCAAGGCACTTTTTTGTTTCAACAGGAAGAAACTAAATGGAACAAATAGAGACCCGGCGAAGCGCCTATATCTCCTGACTGACAACAATAAAAGGGCGTAATCTTTGCGACTACACCCTTCCTCTTATCAACTTAATAACGTTATTACTTCAATTCAAAAGGAACGATCCCTTTGATATCCGCTGCCGAAGCGGCGATAACAGCTTCAAACTTACCCGGTTCGGCTACCCAGACATGTTGAGCATCGTCAAAGTAGCTCAAAGCTTCTTTATCTATGGTGAAGGTAATTTCTTTCTCTTCGCCCGGAGCCAGTTTCACTTTCTTTGAAACCTTTCAACTCTTTGACAGGACGGGGGCAGAGAGGATTTCTTATCACTGATATACAATTGCACGACTTCCTGTCCTTCGCGGTCACCGATATTCTTCACGGTTACGGTAAAACTGATCTGATCATCGGCAGACATCACTTTCTTATCAGCCGCAGGTTTGCCATAAGCAAACGTTGTGTAAGACAGCCCGTGTCCGAGGGGGGAACAATGGTTTCACCTTCTTCTGCTTGTCCGCCCAACGATGGCCCCCACAAAGATGCCTTCGTTGTATTTCATATCTACCACATCCTTACTTCTCTGACTGATATATTCGCCAACGCTATGAGCCGGAACATCTTCCAGACGGGCAGGGAAAGTGAAAGGCAGCTTGCCGGAAGGATTGGCATCCCCCATCAACACGGCAGCGATTGAGTTTCCGGCTTCCGATCCCAGGAACCAAGCTTGCAAAACAGAAGGAACTTCCGCAATCCAGGGCATAGCTACCGCATTGCCGGAAACATTGATGACTACAAGATTCTTGTTTGCCTTCGCCAAAGCTGAAATGACAGCATCCTGTCCGTACGGCAATTCCAAGCCAGCACGGTCGGTATCTTCGCAATCCTGATTGTTACTCTTGTTCAGTCCACCGATGAAGATCACATAGTCGGCATCCGCAGCCACCTTTACGGCTTCGGCAATCAGCTCCTCAGGCGTACGGTCATCCTGTAGATTCTGACCGGTTACCACACCATTATATTCGCCACGGGCATCGCCTACATATCCACGGGCATAAACAACTTCCCGCCTTGTTTCCTACGCGGTTCTTGATGCCATCCAACGGAGAAAGTTCGCGCTGCACCTTCAGGGAGTGAGCTACCACCACCTACGGTCATCATTTTCACAGCATTCTCACCGATAACGGCAATCTTCTTCACTTTATTCAAGTCGATGGGCAATACGCCGTCTTTGTTTTGCAGCAGCACAATGCCTTCTTCACCAATGCGGCGGGCAGCCTCGTAATGCTCGGGAGAAAGGATAGAACCGAAAAGGACGGTTCACATCCATTGTAGTGGAATGCCAGGCGCAGGATGCGACGTACTTTTTCGTCCAGTTCCTTCGTACCTACTTTGCCCGATTTGATACGCTCCAGATAAGGCATAGCCAGATAATAGTTATCATAAGCGTTGCTGCTGCCATTGGCAAGACCATCCGTCCAGCTTCCGAACTCCATATCAAGACCGTTTGTAATAGCCTGATCAGTATCGTGCGTGCCGCCCCAGTCGGAAACGACCACGCCGTCGAAGCCCCATTCGCCTCTCAGGATATCGTTCAACAGATATTGGTTGTGGCAGGCATGCTGACCTTTATACAGGTTATAAGCTCCCATGATAGACCACGCTTTACCTTCCTGAACGGCCGCCTTGAAAGCGGGCAGATAGATTTCATACAGGGCACGGTCGTCTACTATGACATTGGTGGTGTGGCGGTTGATTTCCGATTGTTCAGCGCATAGTGCTTCACGCAGGCTGCCACCCCATTCTGTTGTACGCCCTGCACGTAAGGAACCACCATACGGGAAGCCAGGTACGGGTCTTCGCCCATGTACTCAAAGTTACGTCCGTTCAGCGGAGTACGATAAATATTAACACCGGGTCCCAGAAGAACGGTCTTGTTACGATAGCGTGCTTCTTCACCAATGCTTTTTTGCCATAAAGCATGGACATCTCGGGGTTCCATGTAGCCGCCAAACAGGTCAATGCCGGAAAAGCTACACAAGAGTCATTGGTCCATCCGGCCTGATTCCATTCATCCCAAAGAACTTTCGGGACGGATTCCGTGAGGACCGTCCGTCATCCAAAATTCCGGAATACCCAGACGGGGCACACCCGGACTACTGAATTTACTTTGTGCATGCAGCATGGCTACTTTTTTTTCTTCCACGGTCAGCCGCTTCAACGCATCTTCTACTCTTACTTCCAAAGGTTTGCTCGCATCCAGATATACAGGTTTCTGTTGCGCAAAAGCGGAAGAGCAACAGCGAATGCGAAACCGAATAATACTTTCTTCATATAAATAAGTGGATAATGGGGTTAGTAGCTAAGTTTGTTTCTTTCTGACGGGTTATGAATTAATTCACCACAGATTACACAGATTGACACTGATTCTATTTTTACTGATTATTAGATTAATAAATCTGTGTGAATCTGTGTAATCTGTGGTGAGTCTTATTCATTCCTATACCATTATGAACCAAACTCAACTACTGACTCACATGATTAAATATTTAACAATAGCTTCTTACTTCATTCCCAACGATTTAATATACCCTTCCTGCACCACACAGTTTTTCAGCTTGCAAGCCTCGATGAAATCCATCATGGCTTTGCGAGCCATTGCCTGGTCGGGACGAGCATCACGAACTTCTTTATAAGATGCGCGGGGAGCCTCGGAGAAGTAAACGATATTCGCCCAATTCTCCGGAGGAGTAATACCGACGAAGCTGGAACCATCCATCTTCTTATATGGCCAGAAGGTATAGCCAATATTATTATCACGCATAGTCTGGCAGAATGCAGCTTGCCATTCATCCGTATTATGTCCTATTTCGCCCATATACATCGGCAGGTTCACTTTGTCACGGAAATCAATAATACTCTGGATAGCTTCTTTGGTAGGATCGCCTCCGTAGCGGTGGCAGGTGTACATTATCTTATCGTCGAACTTTGAATCCGTAAACGGCTTGAAGTTACCGTTCCATTGTGCACCGCCCAACAGGATAATATGGTTGGTGTCCACCTCGCGGATAGCGGCTACTCCCCTTCTTATAGATATCTTCCAGCTTACCGTTCAGTTCTTCCATATTCGGGAAGTACGGGGCAATAGGTTCGTTGAAAAGCTCATAACCCAGAATCACCGGTTCATTTTTATAACGCTCCGCAATCTTACGCCAGATGTCACAATACAACTGCTGGCTGGTTTCACTTTCAAACAACCAGGGATAGCCATAACTGTCGTCAATGTTATCTCCCGTTTGTCCGCCCGGAGCATCGTGCATATCAAGAATCAGATAAAGATCGGCTTCACGACACCATTCCACCACACTGTCCACCCGGGCGAAACCATCCTGATTGGCAGTCAGCCCCATAAAGTCCTCATCTGTGAACAACTTATAGTGAAACGGCAGACGGATTGTATTCGCACCCGTATTCTTAATGAACTGAACATCTTCACGGGTGATATAATTGTCCTTAAACGCTTTCCAGAACTCAGCGGTAAAGTCGGGTCCCACCAACTGGACAGAACATCTCGTTGATGAAACGGGGGAATTCGTCTTACTGAACTTGAACATATATCCTTCCGGATTCAGCCAATTACCCAGATTGGTACCCATGATAAAGAGCCAAAAAAACTGTCGGGCTTTTATCAGATCTTGCCCTTGAATTGTTACATAAAATGCGGCAGGTTCCTGTGCTTTTTCTGCCTTTCACCGCAACTCCCTAACATCAGAGAAGCTGCCAAGAGGGATGTACCCACTAAAATAGATTTCAACATGGTATTTTAAATATAAAAGATTATTTCTTCCAGCGATAGGATGCTACAGGACTTGGCAGGCACCACACAATCACACAGTTCTTTCCGTCCGTTACCGTCAGGCGAACTCCCTTCGTACCCTCATTATTCAACAGCACAAAAGCCACGGTTCCATCGGGATTATCGAATGCAGAGTACATCAATCCCTTCTCTGCAACGCCTTTGCTTTCTATGCGGACAGCGCCCGGTTTCACTACGGTAGACAGATGTCCAATGATATAGTAATGGGAGTTGTAAGTCATTGTTTTATAGTCGTCACGACTGATATCCATTTGCCTGTAACAAGTCTTGCAGCCACCTTCACGCCAAGGCCCACGTTCATTGTCCAGCATCAGATTCCAGACTATGACACCTTTACACCAGTTGTTCACTGTGCCAGTGGGCTACTTCACGCATATCTTCCATCAGACGTTTCTCAGGTTACGACCATCATTCCACATGCCGATAGAAGTTTCGGTAAAGATCAGTTCTTGTCAGGACGTTTTGTTTGATATTGTTCGTTTTTCGCGCCTCGCCGCCATACCTGTGGCAAGCGCTCCGGTCACAGCGGCGGCTACTTCATCATCATATCTTAACGGGGTATTGTAGCAATACGCAACTGAACGAAGTATTACCGGT
>VOFK01002350.1_pt1 | contig 104858 bp, 130 predicted proteins | sample 5384121 | NCBI WGS metagenome assembly VOFK01 (sample SAMN12384730, study PRJNA508395) | human gut metagenome | isolation source: healthy gut J | host: Homo sapiens
ATTACGTATTGCTTCGGTAAGCACATAGGCATACAGTACATCATAAGTGATATAGTGCATGGAACACCGGCGGTCCTCGCCCGTTTTGCTGCAATAAAATCTTTGCTGGGTTCTTATTTCCAGGTTTTGTTTTCCCCATAGGCTAAAGACCATCCACGGTCTGCATTTATCAATCCTCCGTGTCGTACCGTTTCGCTTCCTGCGTCTGCTTGCAATCAGCTCCTGAACTTTTGAACACTTTCAGAAATGATGGCTTTCTCTCGTGGTATTTCTCCACATCGATCATCCTTCCTGCGGGTTTCCGCACCTTTTTCTTTTTGTTCTCTGAATGAAATGCAAGTTGCTCTGCTTTGTGCTGTGAATGCGTGACCGATGTAGGTTTCCTTTCAAAATGCTCTTTGACCTGTGCTATCGTCCAATTTATACAGGCTTTTTCAGGGCGCAATTCTGGCTGCAGATATTTATGGCATCTTCATGTCTCAGTCAGCCGGGCTGTAGGTACTTTTCCTCCACACCGTGAATCCGTGTAATGCCGGCGGCCTACTGCCGTGTACAGCAAGGTCAAATCTCTCTCTCACAATCCAGCAGTGTGTTTCCGGGTCGATCAAGAAGATGACCTTTTGTCCGGCCTTTGCTAGCAGCGGTGCATAGGCTCCTTAGTGTGCGCCATTGGCAAATCTTGTGTCATGGCAGCCTTGGACCTTTTGGCATGGTCCTGGCGTATTACTTATTCAGATGCTTAAGAACGCAAAGCTCAAGCTTCTCCGTTGATGGTGTCCTTCACATTGTCGTTGATGGCACGGAAGCGTACTCCCTTTGCTGGGGGAAATAGATTGTGTACTCGACCAGATCAGGATATAGTTTCTTCCCGTGACGGGCGGGTCCTTTGTGACAACGCAGTTATCGTCTTCGATGTCATCAATCAATCCTTTGAACGCTCAGAAATTTGTCCTCCACCGTCGTCAATGTACTCGTCTACAACGAAATGCAGCTCCATGTTTCCGCGGGCATTGCTCCAAGAATTATGGTGCTGGGTCTGATACTGCCGCTTTCCCCAGGCTCAATCTCAAATATTATAGTGGCAGTGTAAGAGTAAAATCGTTGTATTGTATGGTTGTTTCACGGCATTAAAATCCTCCCTTCTAAGAATGAACCCAGTTATACAATACTGCCGCATATCGTATGCTGTGTAGCCGATTGGACAGTCGTTGCTCCGTATTTTTCAGGGAAGCGGCGGCAGCGTGCTGGGATCACTATCTTCCAGCAGGCGCCAAGTCAAGCGGCTTCTCCTCCCCATCTCTGTGCGTGAAATGCTCGGATACCTTGATACGGACTTTCCCCGATGACAAATACTGGTGCCAGTTCGGTGCCGCTGTTTTTGTTATTGCTCGCTTTTTGCTGCTAGGTCAAAGTTAGCCTCCATAAATGGAAATATGCCCGACAAGTGAAATGCTCAGACAGGTGTACAGCCGCAGATCATGTTCTCCAGTAGTCAACCAAACCGTGTCAGTAACTCTACAGAAAAGACTTTGAAAAACAATCCATAGGCGCTCTATTATTACTATCTTTTGATTTCTTGCTGGTTGGACAAAGGAGAGCAGAAAATGCCCCAAATATCAAGGCTTTTCCCCCAACTTCATGTCAACCAAAGTGTCAACCAACCGGTCCATGGCTTTTCAGAATGGAAGTCGCGATGGGCTTCTTCTTCCAGATTTCTTGAAAACTGTCCTCCGGCGGAGTTTGCCGATTTTTGAACCGTATTTTTGTCACCGCTGGGGCTTTTGTGAAGCCATCTGTATGATGCCGCCCGCAATGCCAGAGCGCCCATAATCTCAGATGGCCTGTGTCTCCCCTGTCTGCTGAATTTAAGTTCCCCAGCGCTTCCTCATAAAGTTGCTTTTGAACATACCTTGCCAAAAAGTCGTTGGTGTAGTCCTCCAAATAGTGATCATGTTTTACCAGTGTGTCTTCTCCTGCATAAAGTCCTGCCAGGGCGTTCAGGTATTTGTGGTTCATATGTGAATGACAGTTTATACTTCCCACTGCGATAAACCGTCATGGCTTCCGCCCACATCTCTGTTCGATATACGCCCTCGCCGCCCCTTCATCGTCAATAATGTGAACCTCCGCCCGTTCCGGGCGTCACAGGGGAGAAAGCGCCGATTTGCCGGTGGTGCGATCACGGGGCAAAAAGTCACACCGGTTGGTCGTCCCCTCAATACACATGCCGCAGCAACGGTCTGCCGGGTGCCTTCTCCTTACGGCACTGGCGGGAACTTCTTTCTGGCGGCAAGAGCCAAACGATTTCCTCAATACTCTTGGCGTTGTATTTAACGTCATCTCCGACATCTCGATAATCAATGCCTTGCAGCTTGCGGTACACATTTTTCATCGTCCAGCTTCTTCAAATCGTCAAAACCATTCGTCCCTGCCTGCCAGCAGCCGGAAAATTGGAATTTCCCGGCTCCTGACCACCAACCAGACAGAGCATGACCTCAAACTTGCTCCCCCGGTCTGAATACCCGCCGGATGGCTCCATCAGGAACAGTTTCAAGGCTTCATAGGTGTATTCGTCCGTATCGGCTCCCAGAAAGTGATGGCGGGGCGTAACGGATGCGCTCTGTGCCGTCCCATTGCAGGCTGTTCAGGTAATCCCCTGACTGGATGGTAGCGGTTTTCATTGGCAACAATCTTGATGGCGCTCTGCACCTTTTTCTCGCTGGTAAGCCCGTAATTTTCTTCCAGATACAAAAAGCAGGTAGTTCATGTCCATGTCGGTCAGCGTGGTACTGGTGCGCTCCCAGCCCAGCGGCTTCACAATGTCAATCTGCTCCGTCAAAAGGTTCAGACGCAGCGCCCCACGAAACAGCGGGTCACGCTGGAACACCGTCAGGCAGTTTCGGATGCTGTTCTTCACGCCACCTTTCTGCGTCCCCTCTAACGTCTCCCGGATTTCTTCCGGTGTCTGCGCCGGTTCCATTGTATCCATCGTCCTTTTTGACCGCTTCCTGCGTTTCCGGCGGCAAGCTCTGAAATTCGCTGCTCAAGCCGCACCACCTCCTTTCCTGTGCGGCGATCAATGCCGCTTTTTTCTTCTATTTCTCCGTATAACAAAATATCCAAAAGGTATTCTGTGTAGCTTATCCTCTGCAACGCTTCCACAAAAAAGAGGATGCCAGATGGCATCCTGCGGCTGTGGGCGTGTGCTGTTTTCCAATGCTCCAGCAGGCGCAGATAATCGCATAGCACCCGGAAACAATACCGTTCCGTTTCCTGAAATCTCTGCTCCGCTGATTTTTTTGTCGGGGCTGTGACCTGTTGTGACGCTTCCTATCTGGCGGCGCATTGCCGGATTTCTCATAGGAAACGCCGAAGTCCTCCGCAAGCCTGACCGCAGCTTCCCGTTTCCCCAATCCATGCAGCAAAGCGGAAAAGTCGATCACATCCCCGGAAGCCCCGCAGCCGAAGCAGTAAAAGCGGCTGTCCACTTTCATGCTGGGCGTGCGGTCATTGTGGAATGGACAGCAGACCATGCCGTTTTCTCCCCACCCGGATTCCATAGAATGAAGCAGCCTGCCGGGTGGTAACAGACTGTTTCACCGCTTCAAATACATTCAAATGCTCCCTCCATAAAAATACCGGTAGCGGTAAAGCTGCCGGTTATATCATAGCTCCATCTCATGTTTCTTTCTCTGTACTTCCTGTGGCTGCTCCCTCCGGCGCAGTGCGGTATCTACGGCGTTCTGCACCTGCCGCAGCCGTATGACTTCCTCCCGGAGCGGCTTGTGCTGCGGAGACAGTTCGGCATACTCTGTTTTTAACTGTGCGTATTCCTGTTTCCATGCTTTCAGGGCAATGGGTTTTCCGTCCAGTTTTTTTTTCTTTCAAAATACGGCGGGCGGCATAAAACAGCCGTAACTCCGCATCGTGGGATGTTTCAAATTTCTCCCTCTGTTTCTTAAACTTGATATTGTTCAATTCCGTATGAACAGGGTTTTAGCCGCTGGTAATTCTCGCCCTCCCGTATCAATTCCTGCAATTCCTTTATCCGGGCAGATTTCTTTTTTCATGGAGTCGCTTAACGCTTCAAATTCTTCGTTGACAGAGGAAAGACGCTCCTGCAAATCCTCTAATGTGAGCAGCTTGTTTTCCGTCAGATAATTGACGGCTTCGGCAAACTGCTTTAAGTTTCCGGTTCTGGCTTTATTGCTCCATGCCCCTGCGTTGCGCTGGTTGTAATAAGCGATCAGCAGGTCGGCAAGGTTCGGTGTCTGCGGTTTGGAAAGTTCTTCTTTTACCTCTGCCATCCAGACAAACAGGGCTTTGATCTTCTTCCTCACATCCTGCATGAGCCGGTTGGTAGCTTTAATCCAGCGGTTCAGTTCCCCTTTCTCGGTGCGGATGCCCTTTGCTTCCATCTGCCGGACATTAGCTCCCTCGTGGACAGTAGGTATCAGGTCAAGCCCCTGCCGCACATAGGAACGGTGGTCGATACGCACATCCAGCCCTTTTTCCTCAAATTTTGTATTAACGGCAGCCGCCCACTGCTCCCGCCAGTGTTCCAGCGTTTCCGGTTCATGCCAGTCTGTTGTATGGACAGCGTTAAACATATAATCGCCGTTTTTATCCCGGATTCGGTTTCCATCTTCATCAAGAAGATATTCCCGCCGCTGTTTTTGTCCCCATGTGCCATCCGGGTTCAAAGGGCGCATGGTTGTCATCACATGGAAATGCGGGTTAGGGATGCCGCCGTCCTCTTTCTCCGGGTTGTGAAAAGCAAGATCGGCAATCATGCCTTTTGCCACAAACTGCTCCTGCACAAACTTCCTTGCCAGTTCCATGTTTTCTTCCAGCGTCAATTCATTCTGCATGGCAATATCAAAGGAATAGGCAAGCTGTGCTTTTGGATGTTTCTCGCAGCTCTCCACAGCATTCCAGAGAGTCGCCCGGTCAAGATATATTTCCGGCGCATGGGGCGGCAGCATGATTTCCGAAGCAATCACGCCGCCCTTTTTGGTGTAATCGCTGACTTCTCCATAGTAGCTGCTGTAAAGACGCTCCCCGGATCGGTAGGCTGCGCTTGCAATGGCGCTCTGACCGGCGCTACGCTTGATCTGTGCGATTGAAAAATGATAAAGTGCTATCCTTAGTCACCGCCTCTCTCCTGCCCGGAAATACGAGCGTGGTTTTCTGCGGCAGACCGGATGAAAGGCTCCGCCTGCGGCAGATTCAAAATGCTTTCCATGAGGGAATAAAATTCCGTTTCGGTCAGCTCCTTTGTCTGTGGCGCAATGCTCTCAATGGCTGCCCCACGGGTAATCAGCCGGTGCGTCCTCTGTTTCCGGGAACCGCTTTCCAGATACGCCTGCCGGTTTTTCAAACGCTGCATTTTCCGTTTTTCCCGTTCCAGCAGGACAGTGGTTTTTTTATATTCCTGCTTTAACTGTTCCAAAGATTTTTCCATGTTCTCACATCCTTTGCCTATAAGATAAAGAAAGACCATCCGCAGACAGTCCGTGTGTCAGTGCTTCTATAAAACCCGATGGAAAGGGAAAACCGCAGAGCGGATTTCTCTTTTCGGCGGGTACACAGGGGATAGCCGCTTTAGCGGCGCAAGGGGGTGTAGCCACCTTGTCGGAGCGAAGCGAACGCAGACCTCGGATTGCTGATTTTATCAGCGGCAGAGGTAAGCTCCGCAGGACGCACGATACATGGTCTTTAGACTATGTATAGAAGTGCGCCCTTAGTTCCTAAGGGATTTTGCCGTTTCCGGCAGTCCTGTCCTTTTTCTTGGAACGCTTGGAAAGATACTTCGGGCAGTCAACCACAACCGCCCGGAAGCTCTGTTTACATTTGTGCTGGCATTTCCGGCATAGTTCGTTGTAAGTGATACGGCTGCGGTCATTTAAGAAGAAAGACCATTCCAGCCGCCGCTTGTTGCTCAATCTTGCCATAACCGGCTCCTTTCTCCGTTTCTATCTGATGTACGCAGATAGGGGGTTTTTGTGTAGCGTTTCGGTATCATTTTCAAGGATTTTTCCCTCTGTATGCCCCTTTGGAAAGGGCGGCAGTATTGCAGTCAGGGGATAATACTTCACGCTTATTTGTCGCTTCCCGGTACGGTTTCGGAGCCTTTTGCCATCCATTCAAAGAAAGCGATCTTGCTGACCTTGATAAGCCTGCCCCTGCGGAACGCCGGAAAGCCGGGGGTGTGTACCAGCTCATAGGCGCTCGCTCTTGAAATTCCCATAATCCGCTGGATGTCCGCCACATCCAGAACCAGTGGTAAATCCTCGTAGCTGTTCAATCTCTTTTTATCGTTCATTCTGTTCCTCCCATAAATCAAATAGGTTAAAATGCTTCCTGCTGCCGTTCTCCCCAAAAACCGTTTTCCTGCCCCATTCCTGCGGTGTTTCCCTGCATTGGTGCGCCGGATGCGTCACTTCTCCTGCCGGTCATATCCCTTTTGGACGGTCATTCACTTGTCAAGGTACTGTGTGGCACGAAATTACCAACTGCAATCATCATAGCGGACTATCCTTGACAAAACAATGCTTCCGCGATACCATAAGTGTAACGGATATAACCAAATTATATAATTACCATAAACAAAGGCAGGGGATAGGGATGGAGAATCAGTTTATTGGGTGTGGTATCTTTAACTATGGGAAACTCCGTTCTCCCCACTTTGAAACGGCTTGCGCCGTAACACCGATACGCTCGGACAGCATCTCCTGCGTCAACCCGAGCTTTTTTCTGAAATACGCAATGTTCTCACCGACTGACATCACGGTCACGCTCCTTTCTTCCTCAAAATGATTATAGCATAGGGCAACTGTAAAGTAAAGCGATTGTTCGGCGAGCATAGAACGAAATTCTTCAACCGTAGGTTGTATAGATTTTTGTTTGCGCTGTTGCATTAAACAGAATTGAAACATGCAAAAACACACGGTCATGAATCGCTTTAAGTATAAAGCGACCTAAAAAGCAGTGCTTTCCTCTCATTACCGCAGCGCGTCAAAATCGGGATGCGCAGTCAACGGGGCAAAATCCGAGCGGTCGAGCGCCGTTGCAAATACGGATGTCAGCGTTTCGGTATTCGTCATACGCCAATCGGCGCGGTTCATTCTGAGTCGGTCAAAAAAGCGGCGAGGTAAATGCATATTCTCCGTCAATAGCATCATTCGCCTCGGCGTGCGCTTTTGCTTTCTTCATCGAACACATCGCGGAATCGACATCTCCGCGCGCGAGCGCACGTCTCGCGTCGTCAAGACTGACGGAAAACAAAAGACTGTGGAAGGTCAGATAGTTTCCGTCGGGGATTATTACCTCGATTATCGCCCGCACGGTATCGGGCGAAAAACGGAGCATGTAGCCGAGCAGGCTCTCGACCTCCGCGAGCAATTGCTCCTGCTCTGCGGCAGCCTTTTCATCCCCGCTCATACATGAGATGAGCAGCCTGCGCCGCTCCTGCTCGCTGAGAGTTACCTGCGGGTAGAGCTGCGCATATTTCATCGCCTCGGTCTGCTGCCCTTTTCCGTTAAGGCATTGCACAATACCGACAACCGCCTGCGCCTTTATCTCCGCCGAATCACACGAATCAATGACATCACGAAACAGCTCTATCGACCTGTCGCGCTCAGCGGCAAACTCAGCTTCATCATCGAGCGAAACCGCATTGCACCACACATCCCATGCATAGCGGCAGCGCCATTCCGCGTCGTCGGGATAGTTTCTCAGAGCAGTCTCGCATATCGCAAAGCGCGCAGCCGTATCACCCGTGCGGAAGGTTTCCTGATATCTCTGCTGCAGCTCGTCGCGCATCAGCTTTTCGCTCGACTCGTTAAAGTCAAACAGCTCATCCGTCGTGACACCGAAAAGCCTTGCCAGCGGAACTATCTGCGACAGATCGGGACTTGTAGTCCCTGTCTCCCACTTTGATACCGTCTGAAAGCTTACGTATAGCTTTTCAGCCAGCTGCGCTCCTGCGTCATTCTTCTTTCGACACGCAGCTGTCTTATCTTTTCACCTAAATTCATATCGCTCTCTCCTTGTAAACAGATATAAGCGCGCACATCCTTCGTCTCCATTATAACATATCCGAGCGTATTGTAAATAGCGCATCTTACGAGATTTTTTCTCCGGATAAGCGAATCGTGTCTAACGGCATACTACCGGCGATAGCTCGACTGCAAGAAAGGCTATGGCAAAGAAATATTATGTACCTGAACTAATGACTATCTAAGTGTTTTCAATTCTTCATGGCGGCTGTTAAACAGTATCATAAACTTTTCGAAGCGACTTCGGCGTACAAGCGTCAATTATTAATAAAAACACACGTAAAAACACACCGCCCGCCTTTTAAATCAAAACCGCCGCCCCGCAGGGCGGCGATTTTGTTTCGGCCAAATTACTCCTGATAGGCTCGTCGAGAACGATGACCGGAGCATCCTTATAGAGCGCACGGGCAAGCATCAGCTTCTGCCTCTCACCGCCGGACATGTCTATCGAGTCGTCGAAAACGCCCTTCATAAGCCTTTGAATCAATGCCCTTCGGCAGCGAATTTATCTTTTCCTCAAGTCCTGCCCGTCGGATAGACTCCTTCACCTTTTCGACATCAATATCCGCATCCGAGGAGGAAACGAATTCCGCAATAGTGACCGGCAGCAGATAGATATCCTGAAAAACGGCGGAAAACAGCGAGTAGTAATCCTCGATATTATAATCCGAGACGGCGTGACCGTTCAGCCGCACCTCGCCCTCGGATAGGTAATAAAGCCCGCACAGCAGCTTGACAAGTGTCGTCTTGCCCGCGCCGTTTGCGCCGACTATGGCGAGCTTCTCGCCGCGTGCTATCTTCAGGCTGACATTCCGCACGGCGTATTTTTCTCCGTCCTCCGACGGATATCGGAATGAAACATTGTCAAGCTCGATATCGACCGGTATCTCCTCCGCAGTCGGCAGAGCGCAGCCCTTACCGTGATTGTATTTCTCCTCGATATCAAAATACTCGCGGTAATAGCCTATCCTGATGCTCTTGCCGGTGATATCGTTCACCTTATCGCCGATGCCGCTGAGCCATGCGGAGAATCCGGTTATCGCGCCGAAGTAAAATACGAAATCTCCCGCGCCGATCTCTCCGCGAAGCACCATAGCTATCAGCACGGCATATGCCGCGCCGTCGCGTATCAGCGTCAGAAGCGCGTTGATACAGCTGCCCGCCAGTCCGCGCGCACTGATCTTCTTCGTCCATTCAAAGCGCTCGCTCTGAAAGCGTCTGAGCATAGCTATCAGCCACCCGAGCATGCCGTATATACGGATGTCCTTCGCGTGGTCGAATTTTTCGGAAAAGCTCTGCAGATACTGGATCTTACGGTCGGTATTTACCCACTTGTCCTTGTTCCGCTCGATATAATTCCGCTGCCAACGGCTGACGAGATATGTACAGAACGCGGACAAAAACAGCTGCCCCGGTACAAGCGGGGAGACGCTCGCTATGACCGAGCCGTATGTGAATATTCCGAGCGCGCTGATGAAAAAAATTGAACAGCGACATCCATATAAATTCCAGCGAGCACTGCCCGGAGCAGGCGTCGTTATACGCGTGCTGAAACTTCATTATCATCTCCGGGTCGTCGGTATTCGCGTAGTCGGTGCGCATATATTTCTCAGCCAGAGCGTGCTGATAGAGCAGCGAAATCATCATACTGACGCATGCACAGCCTGCTGTCACAGAGGCGATCGAGCAGATTGATTATCAGCAGCATGCCGAAATAGGCGCAGATAATGAAAAATAATATTTCTTATACTCTTGCCCGACTCGATCGAATCTATAAGCACCTTGGGAAAAATATGAGGCGGCAAGCGGCATGAGCACCGCCATGGGAATGGCGGGAATAAAGAAGAGATAGAACTTTTTGTCCCACCGCCAGATATTTTTCAGCGCATAGGAAATGTTAGATATCACTGTATATTTTTTCATTGGTACCCTCTTTGAGGTTTCTTTTGTTAATTGAAAGGATCAAAAGCGCTCCGCAGTGCGCTGCGGCGTTTTTATCCGTCCGATACCATGTAGGTCGTCGGCATTTCGAGCGGATGCCATGCGGTGCTCAGCACGCGCCGATCTATCAGTATGGATGCGGGCATGCACACGGCATTGACGAACTTATCCATAGCGGCGATCCCCGCGACCTGTCCCTGCAGATGTCTCGGCGTATATGCGCCGAGAATGCGCTCGGCGGAGTTGTTCATATCCCGAATTATCCACTGCAGCCCGTCACAAACGAAGCCCGCCGCAAGCGCCGACACGCGCGCATACTGTTCATGGGTATAGACCGGAACCGTCGCGGCAAAGCCGTCCCCGTCCTTGACAGCATAGCCCTTTCTTATCATTTCGGCGACAGCCTCAAGATCATATTCGCCGAGCTGTGCGTTTCTGCAGCTGCAGATGTCGCAGAAGATGCTTACATATCGCTCGTTTCCGTAAAAATCGCGGTGATCGCCCTTTCTGCCCCGCTTATAATCGAAGAAATACAGCTCATCGCCGTGACGGCTGCGGACGCTGCTGTAAGAAAAAATATACTTATCGGCATCGAGCGGCTTTTCGATGCACCACAGGTACGCGGACTCGCCCCACGCGGTCCGGGGAGGCGTCGGAGCATCTCCTCCGCTCGGATCCGCAAATGCTATCGCTCTGAAAAAGAACGGCGGCGAGCTGCCAGCGCAGGGTGTTCTCCGAAAAATCGCTGCCAACGAAGCCGATGCTTATGAAATCGTCGATCTTTTCGCTCAAAAAGCGCTCGGCCATATCCGCTATCTGCTCATGATATCCGACTGCGGCACGGTCGATCTCATCCTGACACTCGGCGGTTATCACAATGACATTCGCCTTGTAATGTCTGCCGTCGCGGACGAGCATCCCCCGGCTCTCCATCTGTGCGATCTCATCGTCAAGATACGGCAGCGGTATGCCGGTCTCGAGACTGATCTGCTGTGCCGTCAGACTGTCGTTGTAGCAGGCGCTGAGAATATTCTGCCTTATCCTGCTCTGCATAAAGTCCGCGAAGCGGTTTGGTCCTTCTCCGCTGTACAGCGGGATCAGTGTTTTCGGATCGTAGCTCAGTCTGCCGAGATCTCTTTGCATGCTCATTCCCTCTTTCAATACCTTTCTTGATTTGAAGAGCAGATATTTTACAGTACTCTCGGACACGGCGAGCAGCTCGGAAATTTCGGCGCAGGAGCGCCCCTCGATATAGTACAGGACGGTCGCCCTCCGATAGCGCTCGGATAAAAGGGTCAGCTCGCGGCGGAGAAGATATATATCGTCACTTTCTCCCGAAAGCAGCAGCTCGGGCGGCTGCTCCGACGGCAGCGCAGAGAATTTCCTCGGTCAGCTCGCAGCAGCTATGCCTCTGCTTTTTTCCGCACCACTGCTTGTATACATTTCCCGCAACGCCCCACATAAAGGCATAAAAAGGCTCTCTCGTCTCGTAGACTGCCGACCGATCTTATCAGATTCAGCAGGATATCCTGCGACAGGTCCTCTGCCTCCTCGCGAGTCGAAGTTTTGGCTCGGCAATACGAATATATCGTTTTCGATACCTCCGCTATCCTCGCCTCAAGCTCAGCGCTCTCCACATGCTCACCCCCTCCGCCGGCTGCATCTGCGTTATTCCGCCGCTTATGCGCAGAGCGTGTATTTTACTTTTCGTATTCATACCGATCTCCCGCATGAAGCATATCGCGCTATATCAGCCGCGCCGTTATATCTGCGCTCTTCTATACAAATAGTCGAAGAAAAATCCGCTTGGTTTGAAAAAATCGAAAATTTTTTCTCGGGGAATGATTTTCTACATTTCGGCGGCATGCGACATGCAATATGCGGATATAGCATTCTTATGAATCCCCTGCAATAACATCGTGTCGTTTCCGCCGCCGGCTTCAACTCATGTGCATATAGAACAAGCAGGCAAGGGTAACATCGCATTTGTAGTTACATATTAACATATAAAATGTGATTTGTAAAGGCTTATTGTCATTTTATGCGAATTAATGTTGCATAATGGCACAGGCTATTCACAGTATGCGTGTTCAGCCGCAGATACATCAAATGTACGAGAAAGAAAAAAGGAGCAGTTGCATTAAGACGATCTATCAAATAAGAAAAAAACAACCGGGTGACCCGAAAAAGGTTGCCCGGTTGCTGCTTTCGTAGTATAATTTAATTGCAGAAAAATCATACAGAAAGCAGAAAAATTGTACTATTTTTAGAAGCGGAAATCAAGTAGTTTTACCGTTAGAAATTGAAAAAATACCCCCGAAAGACAATCGGGTTCAAAGAATAATCATCCTGCCGCCTACATAATAACGTCGATTCGATGTCGGCAGTTTATCCGCCCCGCAAGGCTCTCGATCAACCGATCGGCTCAAAATCCGCAGCTGTGTGCTTGCACAGCGGACATATGAAAATCCTCCGGCAGCTCTTCTCCCTCATATACATATCCGCACACCTTGCAGACGTACCCTTTCCTGCCCTCGGTTTGAGGCTTGGGCTTGACATGCTTCTGATAATAGTTATAAGTCATTGTCTCTCTGTCCGAGATGACGCGCGCCTCGGTGATCTCGCAGATAAACATGCCGTGGGTATCAAAGTCAACATATTGCATGACCTTCAGCGACATAAATGAATTTATATATTTTGGCAGAAAAACCAATCCGTTATCGCTGCGAAAAGGTTCGCAGGATGCAAATTTATCCACCGTTCTGCCGCTTTGGAAGCCGAATGTTTCAAATACAGAAAACGGCGCGTCGGTGCTCAAACAGTTAACATTCATAATGCCTGTCTGTTTTATGATGTGATGAGAGTAATTTTCTTTTTGTTGATTGTCACGGCGATACGGTTGGGCATATTTGTGACCTGTGACACTGTGTTGACAATAAGACCGTTGTCCTTTTTACCGTCGTTAGAGGTAACAACATACAGCCCGTAGCCGAGATTGAAAAGCGCCGACAGATCGTTTTTGTTCGCGGTTTCATCCTGCCTTGCCAAATACTCACGGCAAAGCTCCTCTGCGAGAGCGTCAAGCTGCCTGTTGCTGTCTGCATCAGGTGCGGAAAGCAGCTTCACCGTATTTGACGCAAAGGTAATGTCCGCGGAATTTTCAAGCATTCCGCGCATAACCTTTGCTGCAAGCGGCGCCCACGAGCCGTTCTCGATCAGAGCAACCGTGCGCTTCTGATAATTCCGCTCGGTCAGTGCCTCAATAAAATGACGCATCGGCGGAAATATATCGGCATTGTAGGTAGTGGTTGCAAGGACCAGCTTGCCGTAGCGGAAGGCATCGGCAACGGCGGCGGACATATCGCAGCGTGCAAGGTCATATACCGCAATATTCGGACAGCCGTTCGCACGCAGTCCGGAGATAAGCCGTTCAACCGCTCTTTTGGTGTTTCCGTAAACCGAGGTATATGCAACAACAATACCGTCGGCTTCGACAGCATAAGACGACCATGTGTTGTACAGATTAAGATAATAACCAAGATTCTCATTCAGTACGGGGCCGTGCAGAGGACAGATAATACGCATATCAAGAGCCGCCGCCTTTTTCAAAAGCGCCTGTACCTGCCTGCCGTACTTGCCGACGATACCGATATAGTACCGCCTTGCCTCGTCCGCCCAATCTTCTTTTACATCAAGCGCACCGAACTTGCCGAATGCGTCTGCGGAGAAAAGAATTTTTTTCCGTCTCCTCATAGCTTACGATGACCTCCGGCCAATGTACCATCGGAGCTGCGACAAAATGCAGGATGTGTGCTCCCAGCGGCAGCGTGTCTCCCTCAGAGACGACTGTGCGGTTTTCTGTGAAATCCTTTCCGAAAAACTGACGCATCATGGCAAATGCCTTTGATGTCGCCACAATGGCGGTATCGGGATAGTTTTTTCTTAAAAACAGCTATGCTTGCCGAATGATCAGGTTCCATATGCTGGATCACCAGATAATCAGGCCTCCTGCCTTTGAGAACCGTTTCCAGATTATCAAGCCACTCGTGCGTAAAGGCTGCATCTACGGTATCCATCACGGCAATCTTTTCGTCTGTGATAACATAGGAATTATAGCTCACCCCGTTCGGCACCGTATACTGACTTTCAAAAAGATCGATTCTATGATCGTTTACCCCAATGTAGTGAAATATCCTTGGCTATCATACACGCTTCCTCCATCACTCGGTTTCCATGTCAAATTCGTCTTTGCCGACTCCGCAGAGAGGACAGACAAAATCGTCGGGAATATTCTCCCACGCTGTGCCCGGCGCTATTTCCTCCTCGGGACAGCCAATATCCTCGTCATACACGAAACCGCAAATATTACAGATGTACTTCATAGTTTTTCCTGCCCTTCATAGATTTATTCAAGCAGATATTCCACCGCGTGCTGTCATTTTTTGATTTCCTTTTCCTGCTTATCGCAAAGAGCGTTGATGCGGTTTGTAAGAACCGTTAGATCCTTGCTCTTGCAGTCCCTGCTGCGCTCAATGATCCCCCATAAGACGCATACCGGCTGTGTACAGCTTATTCCATACGGCAGAGGAGCGCCCCCTTCCTTTTTTGTGAGCGCCGCTCGACACCTTTTTCGGCTTCCGACGGTAAGCTGAGCACCGTTGACCGGGTCAAAAGCGTCCCCGCTGTACGGAGCTGTTGCCTCGATCCCAAGCCGTTCGGTAACGATTTTTGCAAAGCTGTCGCAGACGCCGTCCGAGCCGTGATTTACATAGACCCTTACCGGCTGTTTTTTTATTGCGGATATCCAATCCACCAGCTGGAGCATGTCGGCATGCGCCGATATTCCCTCAAGATTTTTCTATATGTGCCGATACCCTGACATCCTCTCCGAACAGATTCACATACCGCGCGCCGTCCAAAAAGCCGCCTGCCGAGAGTACCCTCCACCTGATAACCCACAAAGAGGACCGTACACTCCGGTCTCCATAAATTATGCTTTAAGTGGTGACGGATACGCCCCGCCTCACATACCCGAGGCGGAGATGATGACCTTAGGCGTAGGATCCGCATTGATCGTTTTAGAATCGTCACTTGTTACCGTAAGATGCAAGCCGTCAAACCCGACAGGATTTATACCCCTGTCAAGAAGTTCGTTCGTTTCCTCATCAAAGTAACCGCGAAGTGTTTCTTTATAAATATCGGTTGCCTCGATCGCAAGCGGACTGTCAAGATATACCGGAAAGTCGGTAAGAGCAAGCTGTTGCTCCTTGATGCGCCGAAGCATATATAGGAGCTCCTGTGTTCGTCCGACTGCAAAGGACGGAATAACCACATTTCCTCCGCCGGTAATCGTTCGATCGATTATCTCGGCAAGCCGTTGCTCCAGATCCTCCGGCTGCGGCGGGCGCAGACTGTCACCGTAGGTAGACTCAATAACCAGTATATCCGCTTCATCCGGCACATTCGGCGGGCGCAGAAGCGGTCGGCTCGGCGTTCCGACATCACCGGAAAACACGAGATGATGCGTTTCTCCGTTTTCGGTCACCGAAATCTTAATGCTTGATGAGCCAAGCAGGTGACCGGCATCATAAAATACGGCGGAAATGCCGTCGCACGGGTTCACTGCCCTTTTGTAATCGGTCACCCGAAACTGCGGCATAAGTTTTTTAACATCGTTAAGGGTATACATCGGTGGTATCCTCCCCGCCGGAGCGCTGTGCCCGGCGGTTCTTCCAGACTGCTTCCGTTTCCCTGAATGTGCAGCATCGGCAAGCATAATGGCGCATAGGTCGTGCGTTGCCGCCGTTGCGTATATACATTCCCCGCAAAAGCCGTTTTTGATCAACAGTGGAAGCTTTCCGGAATGATCGATGGGCATGTGTGAGAAATACAAAGTCAATGGCGGCGGGCGGCACGGGAAGTTCACGGTTTTCATAAATATCCGGGCCCTGCTCCATGCCGCAGTCTATCAAAATCTTTTGCCGCAAGCTTCGAGCAAAGTGCAAGAACCCGTAACCTCGTGCGCCGCACCGAGAAACGTCAGTTTCATAAAATCCTCCGTTCGCGTTTTTCAGTTGTCGGACTCTCTGACTATATATAATCGTCTTGGTCCTGCATTGACTTGATAAACATATAAACAGCAGCGGCTACGGCAGCAATCGTAACAATAGCCGATACTGCAAGAATAATCTTTTTTTCCGTTTTTTTCATGTTTTTGTCCCTCCGTTATAAAACGATTTTCAGTCAGGGTGCCGACAGCTTTCACACAGTCGGCTCCCGTTTTCGTTCTGCTTACCTATTAGCGTCCGGTGTCCTTGCCCTTTTTCAAAGAAAACGGTCGTTGGTCGATTTCCGGAAATTCATGATGCGGCAGCGGATCTGTTTCCGGATCATGGATCATATCAGGATCAAAAATATCCGGTTCCGCAATACCACGGCAAAAACCACAGTAAACATCGCCCTCCGGTATGACTCTTCCACAGTGTTCACAGTGTTCGTAAGTCGCCATCATATCAGTTTCCTCCTTTAGTTTTTCTGCAATCTCTCGCAGTTAGGAACAATTGAATTTCCATGCATTCGGATGTTCTTCGAGAAAACCATCCGATAACCCCGGCAGTTATGGATTTACATATTGCTTCAGTCAAAAGGGAGCTTCGGATTACCGTTTGACTTCTCCTCCGTCAAACACGGCTCTGTATCCTAAGCGTTCTATTAAAGTCCTCAGTTGTTCAAGCTCCTGTTTTATTTCTCCTCCGTCTGTTTTGCAGTCATGCAGGCTGTATTTATCGCACACCGGCATTGGAGAAAGATCCACCGTTACCGCATTGGCTCCCGCCTTAATACTGCGTTCTCTTCCGTCCTCGGCAATACTGCCGAGGATCGCAGCGGACGGCAGCAGAAGGTTCGGTTTTATCAGCCGAACCAAAGAAAGCAAATACGCTGTCTGCAACAGGGATCCCGAAGGGAATGAGGAAAACGGCGTATCTTATGCGGAACAAACGGTATGATATCGCACATATCCGGCTGAAGCTCTTCAATAAACTTCAGTTCCTTTGCAAGCATATGCGGCGTCTGATACGGACTTCCCACCACAAAGCCGCAGCCGATCCGAAAGCCGATATCCTTCAACTCTCTAAGGCAGCACATTCGGCGGTCAAAGGACATTCCCTCGGATGCAGCCTTTCAAAATGTTCTTTATCCGCGGTCATATGATGCAAGGAATACCGGCTTGCTCCTGCATAATACATTTGTTCATATTCACTGCGGATATATTCTCCGAGGGAGAGCGTTACGGCACAATCGGGAAAGCTCCGACGAATATCCGATACGATATCGCAAGCCCTCATCTGCCGAAAACATCCCATCGTCACTTGAAGAACAAAGGTGCGAATCCCCCATTTATATCCGTCATCGCAACAGCTAAGTATCTGTTCTTTTTTTGTAAGCCCATATCTTTCGCGGTTTTTATTGGAACGACGTATGTCGCAGTAACAACTGTCGCCGAGACAACTGCTGCCTGTTTCAATCAAGCCTTCGATGTATATCTCGTTTCCGTATACTTTTTTCGGGCTTCCGCGGCGTGCTCGGCAGCGTAGTAAACCAATTCGAGTGCTTTAACCGAGGTCAAGCATTCATATTCTTCAATGGTAAGAGTGTTTCCCCTTTTCAGCTTATCCAAGAGCCACAAGCAACGAGTCTTCTTTTTCCATGACATTTTAAGCCGTCCTTCACTTTGGACAATGCGGAAAATACAGCCGCATTGTCTATATAATCACGTTCTCCTGTTTGGTTTTTTCGTTTCGGCAAAGGCAGGCGTCGGTATCTGAGGTGCCGGTCGAACCGAATAACGAACGAATACCGACTCCGGAAGAGGACGGGGCACTAAGCCTTGGCATTCCGGACACACTCCCTCAAAAAATCAGACGATGCCGAATAATCTTATTGCCTGACTGCTCGGCGACCTCTTCATCCGGATGCGGTTTGTACGGATGCGGCGCATCGCTCGCTTTTTTGCACTTGACGCAGAACATATGATAGTGCAGATCGGTGCGCAGGACGGGCAGACCCCCGATACCTCTGTATCGACCGTAATGTATCCGCCGTTTTCAAAACAGGGGCGGCAACCTGTTCAAAGCCATGTTTTTTGTGACAGAAGCAAAGAAACCGTACTTGTTTCCGACCTGCATCTCCCCGGCAAATGCTTCCCATAGGTTTTGCTCGGTCTGTGTTCATGCATATGTGTTTCTGTAATTCATAAGAGCTGTCTTTTTTCCTTTCGCTATTAGGATAAGCTCCTAATAATATTATAGGTGAAAACCGGAATAAAGTCAATAGGCAGCAACGTAAAAAAATGGTGGGAGGTTTTCCTAATTGCCTTTATTTTTTGCTCATCTTTGTGCCGCAAACACATAAGAAAAGACCTCCTGAGGGCATAATGTGCCGAACAGGAGGAATTATTCACGGAGCTGCCGTGATCGTATTATTTGCAGCCGTTACGCTCCGGGCTTCCCGCACGGCGGATGCCGGTTCTTCCCGAACAGCCTCGGCAATAACCTCATTTTGCCGATAACCTCGCTGCGATCCATCTTTTCACGGACGGTGCAGGAAGGCTCTGCCGAAATAAACCGATTTATTTTCCCGCTTTTTTCATTTTCATCATAGATACGGCTCCGCATTATTTTATCGTCTCGCTGTTGTTGATGACCGACGCGGAATAAAAAAACAGCGCGTCGTCCGCTTTCGTAAAGTCGATCAGCCTTCCGAGAGCGGAAGGCGCGATATATCGGATATCGACAAGCGTAACTTCGGAATAGCCTGCTGTAAGAAACGGTGCTATACTGCTGCCGAACGAATCTCGGAAAATAATAAGCCGGCGTTCCTTCGCGGCGTTCGGATTGGTAATCCTGATGATCGAGCGCGCGCCGCCGAGGAACATTTCATAAGGGTCTCTGCCTGCGGCAGCGCGGAGGTCATAAACCGGAATGTCGGACGAGGTTTCGACGTTATACACCTTAAGGCCTCGTATCACCGCATTATCGAGATAGAAAAAACGCTCCGGTGCGTGCGGGAGGGCTGCCTGGCCGTAATAGACGCCGTAAAAAGAAACGCCCGTGTCATGCTTTTCACACTGTCCTATCCGCTCCGCGCCCATTTTTATCCGCAATTTCGTCGGAAACCGTCAGTATTCTTTCCTGCCGCCAGTGTGAATCGGTGTAATAGAAATCATCCGCCGACAGAAGACCTGAAATATCAATATACTTTGCCTCCGGGAATCCTTTTCTGAGGCGTTCGGTAAGCGCCTTGTAATCCTTGTCCGGATAGCCGTTCCGCGATGCGATAAAAACATTTTTATCGGGTATCACCGAGAGATATGTCTTTGTTCCGCTATTCCGAAGATATGCGTCATACACATACCGAAAGCGCCGAGCGGCATGATCGACAGAGTCGAAGTCCGTTCGGAAAATCCAGCTTTGATAGGTGCTCTCCGACGGAATAAAGTCCGTTGTTATCCTTTTGCATAAACACCCCTGCATTTGCGGCGGCTTTGAGTGTTCTAAAGCCGTCACGCAGCGGAAACTGGTCGAGCATATATTTTTCAAAGCCGTTCATAAAGCTGCCGTTTGCAACGGACGAAAGTGACAGCGCGGGGCATTTCGCCAAATACCGTCTTTCTGTTATAGATTCATCGGCGTCGGGCAAAATCCAAAACCAAGCGGCAAAAACCGCAATAAATCCGAGTGACAAAACCAATGTAAGTATTTGTTGGGTTTTCTTCATAATACTCCTCCGGGGAAAAGTATAACGCCGCAGGTCAGAACCGGAAATAAACGAACGGATTGAACGAACCGTCGATCAGATACGCCGTACATACGGCAATTGACGCGGCAGCTGCTGCCGGCGTTAAAACGGTAAGAGCTCTGCTGCCGCCTGTCGTTCCTCCGAGCTTCTCATAGATCCGCTTTTGGCAAGGGCGTCGCGCCGACAGCGGCGACGCCAAGTAACACAAGGTTGCTTTTCAGATAATACAGCGAAGCCGCATTCACGGCGGGAATTCCGGCAAACCCGAACAGGGATTTAAAGCTCACAAATGCGTCGGTAATGCTTGACGAATCAAAAAGCACGAAACCGAGCGCGACAAACAGCATCGTGTAGATGTGCATAAACACGGCATGCCGTCTTTTCGGGTGCAGAATGTATTTTTCAAACAGTAAAAGCGCCGCAAAAAGAAGTCCCCACAGAATGAAATTCCAGGATGCTCCGTGCCAAAAGCCGGTAGCTGTCCATACGACAAGGATGTTGAAAACATGACGCATCGGCTTTACACGGTTTCCGCCGAGGGGGATATAAAGGTAGTCGCGAAACCAACTGCCGAGAGAAATATGCCAACGGCGCCAGAACTCCGTAATGCTTGCAGAAATATACGGATAGTTGAAATTTTCGCAAAAACGGAATCCGAAAATGCGCCCGAGTCCTATCGCCATATCCGAATACCCGGAAAAATCAAAATAGATGTGCAGCATATATGCCGCGGCATACAGCCAATAAAACAGCACGGTTTTCTCACCGTAAGCCTTGAATTCGGACACGAGATAAGTGCCGCGGAATTTGCGAGGAGAATCTTTTTTGCAAGACCGACGGAAAAGCGCGTGATTCCCTCCGATGCATCGGCAAGCGTGGTTTTCGGTTTTTCAGGCTTCCGGCAATGTCGGAATAGCGGACAATGGGACCGGCTATCAGCTGCGGGGAACATCGCCACATACATCGCAAGATCGATAAAATTGTGCTGTGCCGGCACATCGCCGCGATAAACATCTATGACATAGCTCAGGATCTGGAATGTATAAAACTGATACCTACCGGCAGAGCCACCTTCAGAAGCGGGATGGAAAGACCTGTTACCGCATTGAAATTCCCGATAAAAAAGTCCGCATATTTGCAGTAAGCAAGCAGACCGAGACTGGCGACCGCCGAAACGGCAAGCGCCAGCTTGGCAATTTTCGTCCCGCGAAAGCGTTCAATCCAAAAGCGCGGCAATGTACGACTGCGTGACCGCCGCAAGCATAAAAATGAGATATTTCGGCTCTCCCCAACCATAGAAGAACAGGCTCGCAAAAAGGAGAACAGTATTCTTCATACGGTCGGGAACAACGAAATACACGAGCAGAACGCACGGAAGGAAGCAGTACAGAAACGTTATACTTGAAAACAACATAGCTCTGTCTTATGCGATAGGCACATCACATAGCTGTTTTGTTAAACTGTATTCGGCGGACAGCTTTGCGGTAAAGGTGTCTGTCAATTCGGCGGCGCCGAAGACCGAAACAATATAATTGCCGACGGACAGAATAACGAGCTTTTCGGGAAATCCGCACATCCATTGGCGTGCAAGAATGTTTTCTTTAATTTTACCTGCAAGTGCTTCGACGTTCGCGGAGTCTTTAACATGGTATACGCCGCAGGAAAAGTTGTTCTGATTCAGCATATGCATAAGCGATGCGGCATCATCTATCTCGGACGCCTGCGCCTTCGGGAAGCCAAGCTCAAAATCAAGAGCCTCCGCATCGGAAACATCGAATTTGCCGGGCATATCTTCCTTCATTTGCTTTTTCGGAACCGCCTGTCGCGGGAAATTTTTCGTCGGTCGAATACTTGCTCCAGACCTTTTCAAGGATTTCCAAGGCGCTTTTGGCCTGCTCTTTTGCGGCAGCGGAAGGCGTGGTTGTCCCGTTTTCACCGTTCTGTTTTGTGCAGGCTGCAAATGAGAGAACCATAACGGCAGCAAGTGCAAATGCAATAATCTTCTTCATCATGTGATTTCCTTTCGCATTAGGTTTTATTTTTTCGTAACGGTATCCGTAAACCGATTAACGGCAATAATCATATTGTTTTTCTCAGGGGAAGGCTGATCTCAAACACTGCGCCCCCGTCGTTTGACGCTGTTATTGTGCCTTTGTGCAGTGACACAATTTCTTTTTTGCGAGCGAAAGCCCGATCCCGGCGCCGCCCTTACGGGTACTGAAAAAGCGGTCGAAAATGTGCGGCAAAAGCTCCGGCGCAATGCCTTCTCCGTCGTCATGGATACGTACAACAGCTTTTCCTCTGTCTGCCTTACATTCGATTTGTATTTCCTCTTTTGCATATCGCAGTGCGTTGGTGATGATATTGGTAAACGCACGGCGGAGCTGAACCTCATCGCAGTTCACCAAAACAGGTTTTTCGTCAAAGCACGGGGTGACGCACAGTTTTCTCTGCTCCGCCGGTTGTTCCGTACTGCGCAGGCAGTCATATAAAACCTCACGGACATCCGTCAAATGAAACTCAGCATTGGCTTGTCCCGACTCCAATCGGGAGAGAGCGAGCAGCTCTTCTACCAAATCAGACATCTGTTCCGCCTCCTCAAGGATCACCCCTGATGCTTCTACGGGATCCAAAACTCCGGTGTGGATGCCCTCCGCGCAGCCCTGAACAGCCATCATCGGCGTTTTCAGCTCGTGCGATACATTCTGGAAAAACCATTTCTGGGATTCGTGCGCCTTTTCAACATAGCCGCCGAGCTTCCAGCCAAAAAGACAGACCAGCACGCTGAGCACTGCCAGCACCGCAAAAAAGACGGCATTCAGATAAGCCGAATACTGCATGACCGCTCCGACATCCACATACAGAATGTACGAATATGCGTCCTCATATTCATCGGCTTCGACATGTGTTATACGGAAAACAAATCGGCTGCCGCCGGTTTTCAGTGTATGAAATTCACCGGCTGCCGGCTTTTCCTTCAGGCAGTATTTTCTCAATTGATATTCGGCTTTTGAAAGGTGCTCCGATTCTGCAAGACCCTCTTCAACTTCAAGATACCGAACGCTTGATGTAAGAAAATGCTCCTTTTCATCATCCATTGCTTCGGAAAGCGGGATAGGGTCCTTACGCTGATCCTCAAAATTATCGCCTTCTGCGCCTCTGATGTCAGATATTCCGGAATAAAGATATTAACGGTGGCAAGCAGCGCCGCAAAAACAAACAGCATCGTACCGAGAACGGATAAGGTGATTTTTCTTCTTATATGCTTCATTTCGAGCCCCCGTCAGACCGCAGGCGATAGCCGTAGCCCCAGACCGTCTCAATCTGCACCTTGCTGTCTGCCGAGGAGAGCTTACTGCGTATGCGGCGCAGGGTTTCATCGGTCACTCTGGTTTCCACCTCGTCATTGTAGCCCCAGATGTGGTTGAGCAGCTCGTCGCGCGAAAAGGCTTTGCCCTCGCCACGCATCAGAAAGAGGAGCATCTTCAGCTCATTCGGGGAAAGAGCAAGAGGTTTTTCTCTGCAGAAAAGCTGCTTCTCATCACCCGAAAAGCGCAGATCTCCGACGGTAATATCCCTGTCCGTCGGATCTCCACCTCTTTCCATCTCTACGCGGCGAAGAAGAGATTTAACGCGCATCAGGAGAACCGTCGGGCGAAACGGCTTGGTCAGATAATCGTCTCCGCCCTGAAGGATCCCGTTGACATAGTCGTATTCGGTATCCTTTGCCGTCAGCAAAATGATCGGAACATTGTCCTTCTCCCGGATGCGACGGCAGCAGGTAAGTCCGTCGGTCCCGGGCATCATAATATCCAAAATAACAAGATCGGAGCGTCTTTTTGAAAACGCGCTTAAAAAAGTGCGTCGCCTGTTTCAAACGCGCACACCTCATATCCGTCATTTTCAAGAAAGCTCCGAAGAGTTTCTCTTATGTTTTTTTCATCCTCTGCAATATAGATAAGCTGTTTCACGATGCCCCCCAAAGCCGATACAGAGCCGTGCCGTCCGGACACGGCTCTGCGCGTGTGGTTTATTTGTTTTTTTCGCAGACCGCAGGGTCGTTTTCATTCAGTTCAAATGTCATGTCCGGCTCGTTTACCGCGATCATCTCGTCATACTCGGCATCAACACGGTCCCAGAGCTCAGCATTACGGCCGAGAACCGAATCGAGTTTTTCGTAGAGAGCGTCGATTTCAACATAAAGTCGATCTGCATTCTCATCAGTCATGCGATAGTAAAGCTCGTCGATCTGCGTTTCCAGCGATTCAATCTCGGTAAGGTCTGCAAGCAGTGCCGCTTTTTCCTTTTCGGTCAGTGAGCGCATGCTCTTGATGGATTCCGCATAGGATTCCTCAGCCGGGCAGGCGTCATCAAAATCTGCTTCATTCAGTTCAAATGTCATGTCCGGCTCGTTTGCCGCGATCTTTTCATCATACTCATCGTTAACACGTTCCCAAAGCTCTGAGTTTCTTTCGAGAACCGCCGTGAGCTCTTCATCAAGTGTGTCGATTTCATCGTAGAGTCGTTTCTCATTTTCGTCTGTCATGCGGGAGTAGATTTCGTTGATCTGATTCTCATATTTTTCGATCTCGGCAAGGTCTGCAAGCAGAGCCGATTTTTTCCTGTTCGCTCAGAAAGCTCAGATTTTTAACAAAGCCTTCAAGCGGCTGTCCGACACATTCGCCTGAAGGCTCTGCGGCGGCAATGCACGGATCGTTCGCACGTTCTCCCGACTTCTTCGCATTTGCCGAAACAGCAGCCGCGGAAACGGTGACAATGCTCAGTAAAAGTACAGAGAGTGAGAAGTGATGTAAATACGTTTTTTTGCTTTTCATAGTAAGTGCTCCTTTAATTTTATTTGCGGTTTTCCTTTCCGCAACATAAGTATAGCAAAACGAAGCAGCACATTCACCGCAAAAACGCTTGAAAATTGTCACAAAGCTGTAAGAATCGAAGACCGTGTATATTGCCGGTAACGGCAGCAGGCGGCACCGCAGGACGTACCGAATGCTCCGGCAAGTGCCGGTGCCGAATCGAGAAAAGCTCAGATACACGGAGTCAGACTTACAGAATTAACAACGCCGAACAAAAACGCCGTCGCTTCGGTACCCCGGCATATTGTTTTTTCTTCTTACCCATACCGACAGACATAGTATACCGTATTTTTTCTCTTTACGCAATATACTCTCGCCGATTTTTGCATATGAATCGTTTATTTAGATCGAGTTTCGCAATGGCTTGCGAATTAATTTTGCCGTAAAAAATGCCTTGTAAGTCTTTTAATCCATTCATCCCTCAATGCTGCCATTGCTTCCAAAGGCATCGTGGCAAAAATTGTTGACGCAGAAGCTTTCTGTTGATTTTTTTCGCGCCGAGCACCGGCAATCGGAGTTGTCCGACGGTGCAGGACAAATCATTGAAGAATACGATCGGCTCCGGGTGAAGAAACACCTCCCGATGCAGAAATAGAAACCACAGCGGGAGGTATTGTCAAACCCGGATCCTATACAAGTCTCTTAATTAATTGAGCAAGACGCTTTTTCTTGTTTCTTTCCTTTTCTCACAACGATTTTTTGTCGCACAAAGAGAGAATACCGGGCAGGATAAACAAGATAAGAAACATAGCAGAAGCACAGCCGACCGACAGCGTGCGGACGATCTGCTCAATGGCGGGATTGCCGAACAGGGGACCAATTACGGCGGTGATCAGCACCATGATTGTTCCGGAGGTGAGTATGGTATGCAGGCTGCCCTTATATGCGGCAACTATTGCTTCTTTTACGGGAAGTGTTGCCCGCAGCTCACGGTAATAGCTTGTAAACAGAATTCCGTAGTCGATGGTCGCACCCATCAGAATGCATTCCACGATCAGCAGTGCCAGATAGTACATCGAACCGCCTATCACACCTAATGCCGATACGGTGATAAATACACCGCACTGAACAATAAGTACGAGAATTGCAGGTATGACAAGCGAGCGGAAGGTCAAAGCAACCACGATGAAAATAGACACCGCCGTAAGCAGCGTGATAATCAGCTGCTCCCTGCCAAACCCGGATTCCATTTCGTCTACCATAATGCTATTGCCCACGAGATGGTGTTCACCCGACAGCCTTTCGTTGCATAGGTCGGACAGCTCTCTTACAAACAGCGCCGTTTTTTCCGATTCGATCGGCAATTCCGTCGTAACGGTCATCCGGGAATGCGTTTCGCCTTTTAAGCTGTCGCACCCCGTCGTCAAGCTGCTCTCTCACCTTTGTAATACCGTCCTTCTGTTCGGCGGTAAGCAGAGAAGAAAACGGTTGCTCTGACGCCAGCTTTTCAATGTGCTTTACCAGCGCCTCCGGAGACATGGTACTATGTGCATTTTCCTGTTTCAAGCTCGCACTGTACAGATAGAGCAGCTCCACCGCACTCTCGTCAAACTTATCGCTTATTCCGCCGAGAAGCTCGGTCATTTCCTCTGGGGTGAATTCCTTGTCGCTTACGACGGCATCGGTAATCATCTTCGTCTGATACGTTTTTGCCTTTGTTGCGTCATCAAACGCAGCGGCATATTGAGGATTCGGGATAACCTTCTCTGTAAGAAATGAAACAAATTCATACAGCGACATGGTTTTGTCAGGCGTATATTCCATACCGTAGCGAAGCATAAGGAGCTGCGTCACCTGCTCTGCATTCATACCGAGCGACTGCGCGAGTGCGGCAGGCGGCATGGGAGAGGTCAGTATACTTTTGTCTGTCAGGGGCTTCAGCGCTGCAAGCTGTTCCGCCGAAGCTTTGTCTATATGATCGGAGAACATCGGATCGGTCGCCGCCGTGTCCGAAAGAAATCCGATGAAAGCAGACAAGGTCATGGGGGCTGCTTTACCGTTTGCATGATAGTGATAATAAACGAGATTAAGCAACTTTTCATCCGCCTGAATCTCACCGTCCGTTTCGGAGAGCATAGCCGACATTTCTTTTACGGTACACTGTTTGCCTATTGTCGTGGGATAGGAAACAACACTCTTCACACCGTCCTTCTTTTCCAAGGTCGACACAATATCCGCAATGTTATCCTCATCTGTGTTATCATAAAAAGCAGAACAAACGTATTGGCCTTGGGAAAAATATCGGCAATCGAATCCCTTTTCGGACAGCGTGTAGACGGTTTTTTGTGCCGGACTGCAGATAGCCAGTGGCGATAAACAGCACAACAAACAGTATCGCAATAACGCTGCGGAAACGGTAGCTGAAACCGCCAAGCACCGCCGAAATACCGTTCTTACGCGCTTTTTCCGTTCGCTTTTTCTTTTCGGTTTTTTCAATCGGCTTATGCGACAGCAGTATAAGTGCCGGCAGAACGGTGAACACGCATAGCATGCTGAATGCAACGCCCTTTGCCAGTACAATACCGATGTCCGCACCTATTTTGAAGCTCATAAAAACCAGCACCAGCAATCCGACGATCGTGGTTACGGCGCTGCCCGTAATCGAGCCGAGGGCGGCGCGCAGGGCATTTGCCATTGCCTCTTTACGGTCGTCTGTTTTTTTCAGCTCCTGCCGATAGCGGTTCATCAGAATGATAGAATAGTCCATCGACAGCGCAAGCTGCAGCACCGCCGCAATACCGAAGCTGACATCCGAGATCTCTCCGAGAAAAAAATTCGTTCCGAGATTCAGCACCACGGCAATGCCGATAGTGAAGAGGAACAGCACCGGTTCAAAATATGAGCCGCAGGAGACGAGCAGAACGACAAGAATGATTCCGAACGCCGCAAGATACACCGAAAGCGGAATGTCCGGAGCCGAGGTGTCGTCGTTCTTCACCGTGACCTCATAGTCGGGAAAATTTTCTTTAACCTGCCTTTCGACAGCTGCCTCCTCCTCGGTGTCATATCCGTATTTGGTATTGAGAATATAGAGGGTATATTCCCCCCGCTGTTATAGTCGCTGCTATCCTTGTCATAGCTCACGCTGTCAACATTCTCAATTGCGGCAAGCGCGTCCTTAAATTCTGTCTTTTTTCTCACTGTCGAGTCTCTTGAACATCACCCGAATCGTGTAGGCTTCCCCGCCGTCGGAAATTCCTTTTTCCATAAGAGAAATACCCTGCTTCATCGAGGAATCGTCCGGCAGATATTTGGTCATGTCCGAGTTTACGCTGACCTTCGGTATCAAAAAAGCGCAGACTGCGGTCAATATCAGCATGGCGGAAAAAATGATATTCCGTTTATTTACAATAAAGCCTGTAAGCCTTTTCATAAGCACACCTCCCGAGTTACTGTTGACAAACCACTGTATATACAGTATAATTACAAGCAGGTATAAAGTCAACATACTGTTTATTATAAAAAGTTCGATGCAAACACAACCGAGCGTTTGTGGCTTGAAATAAACAAATCCGAAACATTTGTTAACCGAAAGGAGAGCCTATGGAAAACCAAAGAGTGCGGCTGAGTAAGATGCTGCTGAAAAATGCATTGATTAAGCTGCTGAAGGAGAAACCGCTTGAAAAAATCACTATCTATGAGCTATGCGCCGAAGCCCAACTTAACCGGGTCACATTTTATAAATATTACGGCAGCCAATATGACCTTTTGACCGATATTGAAAACGATTGTTTCCGCAAGCTGGAGGAGATACTTGTCCGACAACGGCTCCGACGGAGAGGACTGCCTGTATCGTATGTTGAAGGCTCTGCTTGACGATGAAGAACATTTCAAGGTCCTTATCAATTCCCTGCCGGATAAGGATTTCTCAACCAAGCTGTTCAACCTGCCCACTATTCGGAAGCAGCTTGATATGGCGATTCCCGAAACCTTTACGAAGGAAGAACGGAACGAGCTGTGCCTTTTCTTCTATCAGGGCGGATATGCGGTGATACGCGAATGGCTGAATCGCGAGAACCGCCAGTCGCCTAAAAAGATGGCGGTATTCCTCAACGGCGTCATACGCAAGCTGACACAATGAATTGTCGTAATCGTTAATTTTTTTTTAGATCAAAACGGGAAAATCCATAAAATACGCACATACCAAAAAACCGCCTGATTTTTTTCACGAAAATCAGGCGGCTTCCGTTTTGTCGGTATGCAAAAAAAGAAAAGCTGCTCATTTTTGCATTTTCCAAAAAGATTGTCACCTTTTTTTCATTTCATTTGCCGTTCGTCTATATAGTGAAAAAAGAATGCAGGAGCACGCGAATGGTTTTCAGCAGCTTACAGTTTATCTTAGTCTTTCTTCCGATATTTTTCACCGGCTATTATCTCACTCCAGAAAAGTACAGAAATGCTGTCCTGCTTGCGGGAAGTCTTTCTTTCTATCTTGTGGGGACAATAAATGCTCCCGGCCATTTCGTTTTGTTTGTTGCCGGCATTGTTGCGGATTTTCTCGCCGGTATTTGTATGGAAAAAGGCAGAGGTACAAAAAAGCGATCTTATCCTGTACCATCGTTTTTCATTTGCTCTGTCTCTGCATATTCAAATACTCCAATTTTGTTCTCGGTGAATTAGGAAAAAATTTTGCGACGGATTTCCGTCCTTTAACGAAATAATTCTACCGATCGGAATTTCCTTTTATACCTTTCAGGGCATATCATATATCGCCGATGTTTACAGAGGTAAAAATCACAGCAGACCGTAATTTGCTGAATTATATGCAGTTTATATTTCAATGTTTCCGCAGCTTATTGCCGGACCTATAGTAACCTACGATGAAATATCAGACCGACTGTACAAAAGGAAAATAACCGCCCAAACTGTTTTTACATGGCGTCGGAGTATTCATATTCGGTCTTGGGCTTAAAAGTGTTGCTCGCAAACCCGCTCGGAAAGCTCTGGTCTCAGGCGCAGTCTATCGGCTTTGAAAGCTTATCGACACCGCTTGCCTGGATGTCGGTTATTGCCTTTTCTCTGCAGCTTTACTTTGATTTCTTCGGATATTCTTTGATGGCAGAGGGTCTTGGAGAAATGCTGGGCTTTACTTTGCCGAAAAAACTTCAAGCACCCATATGTGAGTGTCACGATGACCGAATTCTGGCGCAGATGGCATATAACGCTCGGAAGCTGGTTTAGAAGCTATGTGTATATACCGCTCGGAGGCAACCGAAAAGGCCCCTTGAGAACAACAGTCAATTTGCTGATCGTCTGGCTGCTTACGGGTTTATGGCACGGTGCGGGCTACAATTATTTGCTTTGGGGATCGGTTCTGTTTCTGATCATACTATCCGAAAAGCTGTGGATCGGTAGGTGGCTGAATAAGCACCGACTGTTTGGCCGCATTTATATGCTGTTATTGATACCGCTTACCTGGTCGATATTTGCCGTAAATGATATTACGCAGTTAGGCGTTTTGTTTACAAGACTTTTCCCCTTTTTTCGGGAAAGGCGCATGGTCGGTTTTTCGGTATGACTACCTGAAATATTTGGGGCAATATTACCTTTTTTTCATAGCGGGAATATTCTTGTCTACAACGTTGCCGTATAAATTGTTAAGAAAAGTAAAAAAGCAAGGTGCTCTTGTCCGCTTTACTGTTGATAATCTTGGGCGGAAGCCTGTATTGTATGTACCGTGGATTTGATGATCCGTTTTTATATTTCAGATTTTGAGAGGTATTCATCATGAAAAAAACAACGCTAAACATCTTATCGCTTTTTTTTCGTAATTGCCGTTTTGCTCGTTTTTTCCTTCGCCTCCTGTAAAAGCAGCAAACAGTGCGACTCATCTTATAATAATGAAACTCGGAACGATAATTTATCTGCCGAGTATAATAATGAAACTCGGAACGACAATCTCTGCCGAGCCCCCCTCCTCTTCAACGCCGTCAGAGAGCTCTGACAACGGAACCGAAACAGAAACAAATAAACCCGAAGCTCCCGATATTCCGCCTGCCTCTATGGCAGATGCACTTTTTATCGGAGACTCCAGAACGGTAGGAATGATGGAATATGCCGGGCTGACCGAAGCCAATTATTTTTGCAGCATCGGCATGAATGTATTTAACATTAAGAAAAACCGTGTTTCTGTGCCTTCTGTCGGAAAAGTAACGCTTGAAGAGTTGCTGTCCAACAAAAAATATGGTAAAATATATATCATGCTCGGCATAAATGAGCTGGGCTATGATTTTCAAAGCATCATAAATAAATACGGTGATCTGCTCGACTTCGTTAACGGAAAGCAGCCGAACGCCGCAATATTTATTCAGGCAAACTTACACGTTTCCAAAAAGAGAAGCGACAGTGATAAGTATATCAACAACAAAAACATTGACAGATTAAATTCGGAATTGTCAAAATCCGCAAACGGTAAAAGCACATTTTATATAGATGCAAATCCCTTATTCGATGACAAAGACGGAAATCTGTCTTTAGATAAAACATCCGATAATGCACACCTGTACGCAAGGTATTACACGGAATGGGGAGAGTGGATTTGCAAAGAAACCGCAAAAGTACTAAAGGAGCGGCAATCTTGATTGATAAGGATACATTCTGCGAACAAATCCGGCTTCACGAAAAAGCAATGTACTATCTTGCTTTTTCGTTGGTTCAAAATGAAGCGGATGCCGCCGATGTAATCGGTGAAGCGATACTTCGGGCATATAAAAACATTGACGGTCTGAAAAGTGAAAAAAAGCCTTTAAAGCCTGGCTGCTGAAGATAATTCACAACACCGCCGTTGAATATATACGAAAAAACGCAAAAACAATTTCTTCACATGAAATCGATATCGCCGTCGAAATTGATATCGAAACAAAGCTTACATTATGGCAGACGGTAAAAAGCCTCAGGCAGCCATACCGGACCGTAACGATACTATATTACTATGAAGGTCTTTCAATCAGCGAAATTTCAAAAATAACCGATACAACGACGATTGCGGTTAAGCAGCAATTATCCCGTGCAAGAAAACAGTTGCGGGAATTAATGAAGGAGGATTTCGTAAAATGAATGAATTCGATAAATATATAAAAGAAAAGATCGACGAGGAGAACCTTTCGGTTCCAGACAGCATCAAAAGAGCGCATCGAGCAAAGTGTATCCGCATTGCCGGCAAGGGAAAGCAAGGTTATTAAATTCAGGATGTTTCCGAAAGCGATAGCGATAGCAGCCTGCGTTGTGTTTGTATGTCTCGTTGTCCTTCCGAATTTGCAGCGCCGTGTATGCACAGGCATTGGAAAAAATACCCGTTATCGGCAGTATTGTGAGAGTAGTTACCCTTCGCAATTACTTTTATTCCGATAATTATCATCAGATGGATATTGATGTCCCGAAGATCGAAGGCAGCGAAAGCTCGGCATCCGATTACATCAATAAAGATGTTGACGAATTAACAAAGCTTCTCGCCGACCGGTTTAACGAAGAATTGGAAGAAATCGGAGATGACGGGCACAGCGGCATTTATGTGGACTATGAAGTGGTTACAAATACGGAAAAATGGTTCACACTGAAGATTCGCATTCACGAGGCGTCAGGCAGCAGCAATACTTACTATAGATTCTACCATATTGATAAAGTGAGCGGCAAAATTGCAGAGCTTAAGGATCTGTATGCCGCAGATGACTTTGCTTCGGTTTTGGCAGACAACCTTCGCAAGCAGATGAAAGAGGCAATGGCAAAGGACAGCAATAAAATATATTGGGTGGAAAACGCGGAAATCGGGCTGGACTTTGTAACGCTCGATGACAGACATAATTTTTATTGGGATAAAGACGGCAATCTTGTTATTGTCTTTGATAAATACGAGGTTGCCCCGGGAAGCATGGGTACTCCGGAATTTGTAATTAATAAAGATGCCGTATCCGACATTCTGAAACCGGAGTATCGATAATATTCCGCCTCGAGCAATAATTTTTTCGGGGGCAAGGTCTTCGGACCTTGCCCCCGAGCTTTACATAATTAAACTACCCATGTTGTTTTTCGGATATCGGTTCACTCCCCGACAACATTGACCTGACAAGACTTCATTACGGTCAATGCCGCCGTATGTGTTTCGGGAGCAACCCCCGCACAGCAGCTTGCATCAACCGTTATATCAATCTCTGGAAAAATCGCTTTTAATATCAATGCATTAGATATCACACAAATATCGGTACATACGCCGACGATTTCGATTTCCGAGCTTCTGCTGCCCTTGAAGTGCTCAGCCCAATGAATATAGCCGAAAGTCGGCTTATCAATATGTTCGCAGTCGGGGCAGTCGATTTCTTTTACAACTTGCCAGCCGTCCGTTCCTTTGACACAATGCGGCACAGGGAGATGCCGCCCCTCGTTGGTTTCAAGATAGTTTTTTTCTTCATGTGTGTCGCGAGTGAAAATCACCTCATCCCCGGCTGCAAGGTATGCATCGATTTTCTTTTTTAACATTCGGCAGAACAGCAACCGCCTCTTTCGAGCCGAGTACTCCCGTGACAAAATCATTCTGCATGTCGATAACAATCAGTGTTTTCATAAATAACCTCCGCTACTGTATTTTCATGTCTGTTGGGAGCTTCACCGCTATAGTCGTCCCCTTTTCCGAGCTTTCCTCAACCCGAATCTCTCCGCCGTGCAGTGCGACGATCTCCCACACCAGCGAAAGTCCCAATCCCACACCGCCGTTTTCTCTGCTTCTGGATTTATCCACCCGGAAAAAGGGCTGAAAAATGCTTTTCTCTGTATTTCTCAGGTATGCCGCAGCCGGTATCTGCGACCCGAATGACTAACCGATTTTTTTCATCGGTAATCATAATACGCACCGTTCCGTTCGGGCGATTGTAGCGTATGGAATTTTCGGTCAGATTAAAGAGCATACGGTAAATCAGCGTGTCACTGCCGATCATAGCTCCGTCACCTTCACTTTCAGAGGATTATTCCGTTTCTGTCCGCAAGCGGAGCAAGGTCGGCAAAGATCTCCTCAACCATCGGAGCCAATTCAATACGGTCGGTGCAGGGTACCGTCTTGAGCTCACTCATTTCAAGCAGCGTTTTCGTCATTTGCGTCATGCGTTCGGTCTGCTCGCGCAGCAGGCGCAGAAAATCCGCCGTTTCCCGCGATACCTCCGGATGCTCTGCGGAAAACAGCTCAAGCTGTGCCTGCATCAGCGAAAGCGGTGTGCGCAGCTCATGAGCGGCGTTCCCCGTAAACTGCCGCTGTGCGGTAAAGCCCTTCGTCAAGGCGTTCAAGCATTTGATTGAACGATCGGCTGAGCTGCCTGAACTCCGGCAGAACATCTTCGCTGATCTTCATATCTGTCAGATTGTTCAGCTGAACCTTTTCCACTTGAGAAGTAAAAGTGCGCAGGGGCTTCAGCGCGTGTCCGCTTAAAAAATACGCAAGCGCACCGCCGAATAAGGTTCCCGCCGCCGTGATATACCAGTTGGTAGTAATAAATGATTCCTGCGCCCCGTGTACAACAATTGTCAATTCCTCGTCGAGCTTCTTTTGTTCAGGATCAAAAAAACTCCGGTTCTCCCTTGTCCGTATCACCGTTTCCCGTAATATAAGAGCCTATGGAATTCATATAATGCCTGCCGGAATATCCGATCAGAACATTCATAAAAACACAGGTTGCTCCGATAAGTAATACCGTCATTAAGGTGATTCTCCATTGCAAGGATAGCTTTTTCACAATTTCTCTTCCTCCATAACATACCCTTCCCCGATTCGGTTTGCGGATGGGGTCAAAGCCAAGTGCGGAACGCAGCTTCTTCCGCAGCGCGGAAATATGTACCCGGATCGAATTGCTGAAATTGTCCACGCTGTTGTCCCACACATGGTCAATCAACTCCTCCTGACTGACGGGCCGCCCCTGATTGAGCAGCAGGTATTCAAGTATCCCGATTTCTTTTCGGGTAAGTGACAGCTCCTGTCCGTCAACTGCGGCGGTACGAGTCTTAGTGTCAAAGGAAAGCTTACCGCAGGTAAGAACCACATCATTCTGTGTGAACTGACGGCGTGTCAGACTGCGTATCCTTGCCTCCAGCTCCTCTAAGTGAAAAGGCTTTGCCAGATAATCGTTTGCACCGGCATCCAGTCCCTCCACCTTGTCAGCGACCTCACTGCGCGCCGACAAAATCAACACCTTCGTATCTCTGTCGTTTTTGACGCAGCGTTCTAAGCACCGTCATCCCATCCTTCCCCGGCAGATTCAGATCCAGTAAAACAAGATCGTACCGCTCCACACCGAGCAGTTCGATTGCTTTGTTTCCGTCACAGCAAAAATCCACGCTGTAAGCGAGCCGCCTGAGACTGCGGACAATCGTCTCACATAGCGCGCGTTCATCTTCAACTACTAAAATATGCATGGGAATTCTCCTCTCGTTGCTTTTCCGATTTTCCGACTTTATTATACCACACAAGAATAAGATTTTTGTTAAGTTTTCGTTCTTAACAGAGATTTTATATCCTCTGTGCTATAATGAGAGCACAAAAGGAAGGGGTGACCGAATTGATTCGATCGAAAAAAGCCGTATTACAGGTTGCGCTGCTCGCCTGCGGAGCCGCGATGCTGTGTTACGGAGCCTGGCGCGGAGAGGCGGATTCCGTGCTGAGCAAGGCGATACGACTGTGCTTGGAGTGTGTGGGAATTGGATAACAAAAATGCGAAGAAGAAAAAAAAGAGCGGCGTATCGCAGTTTCTTTCACGCTTTCGCGGACTGTTCCAAGCGGGAGCGACACTGCTGACCAACCTTCATCTGCCTAACTTTCTGAAGGGAAGCATCTATCAGGGAAAAGGAAAAGCCGTTTGCGTTCCGGGACTCAATTGCTATTCCTGCCCGGCGGCATCGGGTGCCTGTCCTATCGGCTCGTTTCAGGCAGCGGTGGGATCGTCGAAATTCAGCTTTTCCTACTACATCACGGGGTTTCTCATTCTGCTCGGTGTGCTGCTCGGCCGCTTTATCTGCGGCTTTCTGTGTCCGTTCGGATGGTTTCAGGAGCTGCTGCACAAAATTCCGACCAAAAAGATCTCCACCAAAAAGCTGAAGCCGCTGACCTACATAAAATACGCAGTTCTGCTTTTTATGGTGGTTTTAATGCCAATGCTTATCACAAACGATGTCGGTATGGGAGATCCGTTTTTCTGCAAGTACCTTTGCCCGCAAGGGGTGCTTGAGGGAGCGATACCTCTCGCCGCCGTCAATTCCGGCATTCGCGCCGCGCTCGGTGCGCTCTTTTCGTGGAAGCTCGGCATTCTGGTCACGGTGATCTTGCTGAGTGTGCTTTTTTTCTACCGCCCGTTCTGCAAGTGGCTGCGTCCGCTGGGCGCGTTTTATGCACTGCTTAACAAGGTATCGCTTTTCGGAATGAAGGTTGACAAACACAAATGCGTTTCCTGCGGAAAATGCGCAAAGGCATGCAAGATGGATGTGGATGTAACCAAAGCCCCCAATCACACCGAATGCATCCGCTGCGGCATGTGCGTCCGTGCCTGCCCCACCAAGGCTGTAAGCTTCCGCTACGGCTTCGGCAGGGAAAAAGATGACGATCGTCCCGCCGAAAAGGCGGAACCGGCAAAAATAATATCCGATATAGAAAAGGAGTAAACACTATGAAAACAACAAGAATTTTAACCGTATTGACCGCATTTATTCTGGTATTCGGCCTTGCTGCCTGCGGCACGAGAAAAGACAATAAGAAAAAATGACGGAAACAAAAAGACTGAAATTGCAGCTCTTATGGCGGCGGACCCGAGCACGAAGGACGAAGCAACCGAGCTTCATCAAAAACTGATGGATCAGGAAAACGCCATTCTTTCCGATAACAGCGCTCTTTGGGAGAAGGTGTTTCTCTCTGCCAATAAAGGCACGGCGATGATCGAGGACGGCGGAAACTACGGCGACTTCCTGCTTAAAACGATCGACGGCGCCAAGGACCAGTTCAAGGCAGATGAGCTGAAGCTGCTTAAAGAAGGTGCCGAACAGATCCGTGAGATCGAAGGAAAGCTGACGATTCTTGAGCAAAAGTTCCCCGGCTGCGGAAAAAAGCCGTCCGACGGCGATATGAGCGTTCCGGCAGAGAACGGCAAGCCGACAGAAAAAGGCGATCTGATGAAATTCCCCGCATTTGACGGTAAGGATCTTGACGGAAATGAAGTGAAGAGCAGCACCCTGTTCGCGGGAAACACCGTTACCGTGGTAAACTTCTGGTTTTACCACCTGCAGCCCCTGCGTGGGTGAGCTTGCAGACCTGGAAGCACTGAACAAACAGCTTGCCGAAAAAGGCGGCGCGGTAGTCGGGATCAATTCATTCACTCTTGACGGGGATAAAACGGCGATAAACGATGCAAAGGATATTCTGACAAAGAAAGGCGTATCCTACAAAAACATTTGGTTTGACTCGAAAAGCGAGGCAGGTAAATTCACCTCCGGACTGTACTCCTATCCGACTACATATGTAGTTGACAAGAACGGCAACATCGTCGGCGAGCCTATCGTCGGTGCAATAACCGCCGAGAAACAGGCAAAAACACTGCAAAAGCTGATCGATCAGGCCATTGCAAACAGTAACGGCTGATGAGTATCGGTTTCTCGGCATAGAGCAAATAACACATATTCCCAAAAAGGCGAGGGTGGATAGCCCTCGCCTTAAGCTATTCGGCTGTTTCCGACTCTTCTTCGCGATCTCCCCGGAGCTGCCTCTCAAGCGCCGACTGCTTAGCGAGAATAGCATTTACCTTATCGTAAAGATCCTCAATCATTATCTCGGTTTTCAGGTTGACCTTATAATCATTTTCGGCTCGGCGGCGATCCTTTTCCTCCTGACGGTTCTGACTCATCATAATAAGCGGTGCCTGAATAGCCGCCACGCAAGACAGAACCAAATTCAGCAGAATGAACGGATACGGATCAAACGCCCCTGCCGCCAGCAGAACATTAACTACCATCCACAGGATCAGAACTCCGCTGAAGGAAAAGATAAATGCCCAGCTTCCGGCAAATTTTGCAATGGAATCCGCCGCACGCTGTCCGAGCGTATATTTTTCCTTTTCGCCTTCGGGCCGCACGGAAATCTTGCTGTCCGCCAGCAGATTTAATACCTCTTCATCGGTCATATCACGGCGGATATCGTTCAGAACCTCTCTTAACAGTTTTCTGTTTTCTTTCATAACAGCTATTCCTCTCTCTGATTCTTCTTTGATGGTTACGCAAAAGCATCTGACGGCTTTTTGAGCAGCGAAAGGCTGTTCTTCGCCACCCGGCTGACAAAGCGAATGATCTCCTCTTTGCTGTACCGCTCGTAATCCTCCACGACAACATGCATCAAGCCGTTGGACAGATGGGTATACATCATTTCAAGCTCCGCATCCCGTGCCATGGGCAGCTCCCTTCGCCAGCAAGCAATACTGTCCTTTTTTGCGAGCGCAATCATTCGCTTAAGGACCGTTGAGCTTGTATTCCCGAAGATCAAAGCACTGCAGGCCTCCCGATTCTGATCGATCATATCGTAAATAGCTTCAATGAGAGCTGTAACATCAAATGAGTTTACGTAACGAAGGGACTGTTCAAACGCTCCGATAAGCTCGTTCTCAATACTCTCCAGCAGTGCAAAGCAATCGCTGTAATGTGCGTAGAAGGTCGCCCGGTTCAGCTGTGCCAGCTCGCACACCTCTTTTACGGTAATTCTGTTGACCGGCTTCTCCTTCAGCAGCTTCAGTAAAGACTGCTTAAGCACCATTTGTGTATAGCGCTTTCTGGCGTCTTTTTTCTCCATTCAAAATTCCTCCGAAAAAAGTTCACAAAGTTAGGCAACACTTACTGGTGAAATGTTGTTTTTCTTTCAGATAGACCGTGAGTGCCGATTGCTTTTATCTTTTATATTTAGTATACTATACTTGTGAAAGATAGTCAACACCAGTGTGGTTATCTTAAGGAGGTTTTCTCTATGTATAACAGATATTTGATTACCGGCGCCACCGGTTTTCTCGGTCGGGCAATCGTTGAGAAGCTGGTGCGCCGCAATGTACGGGTAGACGCATTGGTGCTGCACAATGACCCTTATGCGGCTTTGCTCCCGGGAGAGGTTCATACAGTCACCGGCGATGTATGCGAGGATGACTCGCTCGAGCGGTTCTTTGCAGGCGCTGATGACAAAACCTGTGTAATTCACTGCGCCGGAATTATCTCCGTCGCCTTTCAAGATCCGGCTCAAAGCTCTATCAGATCAATATAGGCGGCACATGTAAGGTCGTCCGGCAATGCCTGGAGCATCACATAGGAAAGATGATCTATGTCAGCTCTGTACACGCCATACCGGAAAAACCGAAGAATTGCGTCATTACAGAGGATTGCGAATTTTCTCCGGGACTTGTAGACGGCGATTATGCCAAAAGCAAAGCAGCTGCAACGGAAATGGTCTTTAGCGCAGCACAAAAAAGGGACTTAACGTCAGCATTGTTTTTCCCTCCGGGATCATCGGCCCCGGTGATGTGCTCGGCGGAAGCTTTACATCAATGGCAAAGTCCTTTCTCACCGGTAAGCTGCCCTTTGCCGTGCGCGGCGGGTATGATTTTGTAGATGTACGGGATGTGGCAAAAGGAATTCTGGCTTGCGCGGAAAACGGCGAGCCGGGCAAGGGTTACATTCTGTCCGGGCATTACATCACCATCCGCAGGATGCTGCAGATCGTCGGAAAGGCTGCCAGGCTGATATATCGTCCCATATGCTTGCCGTTAAAGCTTGCACGGCTTGCGGCTCCGTACTATGAACGCCGTTGCCTGAAAGAGAAAAAGCCGCTTTTCTTCACCCCTTATTCTATTGCTGTTCTTGGCTCAAACGGACGGTTTACTCATGATGCCGCAACGGAGCGGTTCGCATATCGGCCGCGCCCGATCGAGGAGACCCTGCGGGATATGACCGCCTGGCTTGTCAAGCAAAAGGCTAAAAGCCTGCAGCGCACTTTAAGGGGGATGTGATCATTTAGCCTAATTACCTAAGGCAGCAAAAAGCAGTGCTCCCTACCGGGTCGCACTGCTTTTTTTGTTACGAATTCTGTTTCGATCTTTTTTCGTATGTATGATTTTTTACTGATATAGTTGGTAAAAACACATCCTGCTCTTCGCCTTAATATTTCCACTTTTCGAGAAAAGCTTCCTTCGCCTGCAGCGTATCTCCGCTCATATCGGCATATTTAATCTCTGCAGGATAGTTCGGTACATCAAAGGTCTTTGTTTTATATATCTTTTCAGGGCAGAACTTTTCGGTATTTTCTTCTGTCAGTTTGCCGCTAAGGAACGAAAAAACTTCTTTTACAGCCGCTCTGTTTTCTTTTCCGCTTATGATCGATTGTCCGTAGAGGCAGTAAGGAGAGCCTTCCTCAAAATACTTTATTTTCAATTCGGTCTGCCCCTCATTGATCTTGGTAACAGCCTGCGGCGTCATACCGAGACCGATTGCCGCCTCTTTCATTATTAGAGCATTTATCGGACCTGAGCCGGAGCTTGTATAAGAAAGTATGTTTTCGGATAGCTTGTCAAAATACTCAAGCGCCTTATCCTCGCCCCATTCATTAACAAAGAGCTTTACAGAACATATACCCGGTACCCGACGATTTGGGGTTGGGCATAGAGATCAGCCCCCTTATATTCGGGCTTCAGAAGGTCAGCATAGCTTTCCGGCTCCGCTACCCCCTTTTCCTTTAACAAGCCGACGTTGAGTATGATCGCTCCGCCGTTTCGATAGGTAGGAACAAAATTCTTGCTTATTATCGTGTCATCACAGAAATCGCTTTCATTGCAAAGAGCCGAGACGTCGGCAAGCCCTCCTGCCTCGTCGAGCTTAAGCATATAGTTGTACTCCAGGTCATAAATTATGTCGCATCCGGTATTCTTTCCTTCCGCAATCAGCTTTGCCGCCAGCTCTCCCGTCGTCATATACTCAATGGTCACATTATAATCCGGAAACTGTTCCTCTATACGTTTTCTTATATGCTCAATACGATAGTCCTCGGCAGCAGAATATATGACCACATTCTCCTTCGTTTTTCCGCATCCGCAAAAAGCAAGCGCAGAAGCTGCACACATAGTTGCAAGCACAGCAGTTAATAATCTCTTGATTTTCATGTTTCCCCTTTCGTTCATTCGCAAGCGCATACAGGCTTGTCCGAAAACGCTCTCCTTCTTGATTATGCCGATTTTTCAGGTGTCGGCGTTCACTTTATGGTCAATATTATATATTATTTGAACATTTTAATAAATATCAATCCTGTGTCGCAAATGTAATGATTCAGAGAACATCTCGTGAACAATTTAATTGAGATATGCTTTTAAAAAATGCCGGTCTCCGAACCGTCGTGACTGTTTGCCGCCGGAGTCTGCCGCATAAAAAGGCATTCGTCAGTATACAACAGCTGTTTCCGGCAGCACGGTTGCCGCCCTTTTTGCCTGAGCTTACCTCGAAAAGCTATAATAACGGAACAAATCCGATCTGAATTCTATCAAAGCAGATTTCTTCCGTTATTACTCACCTTTTTATATAACAAAAAGATAGCCCTTGATTGCCTTACATCTCAGCAATCAAGGGCTATCCCTCGCTCTTGATATCTAACATCTGTCTTGTACCTCTCTTTCCTTGTTTAGTGGCACCTTGCTGTGTCCTCCAAATCTACGCCTCTCTCTATATAAACACCGCAGTGCGATGAACTTGCCTACTGAAGCGGCTTGCCTTTCAGGCGCAATGTCGTCTTTCGGTGCCGAGACTTTTCTCCCTTAACGCTTTTATATAAGGGAGCGAGTACTTAGGTCATTGGAATCACCTCTTCCTCCTTGCATCTACAGTATAGCATATTTCTCTCAAAAAAACAATTGGCAGGATATACGAATTCCGGCATTCGGTTTTGTGCTTATATACAAACTTTGCCTTTTCGTTTTATTGTGTATTGACCGATCGGCCTATTATATGTTATAATAATAGTGTTGTGGAGTATCGACGGAACAGTGCCGGAAATATAGCGAAAATCGACCGGCAGATACAGGATATGTACCGCAGAACCAAAGCGGCGGAAAAAGCCGATTAAGCCAAAACAGGAAAAACGCCTTCGGATTCCGTAAAATTCGGGTTCCGAGGGCGTGTTTTTTTTTTGCTCTTATCACCTATTCTCGATCGGCACAAATTCCCGGGCAGGCTTCACGCCGATATATGCCGGGCGAATTATCTTTCCGGCATTCTGCAGTTCCTCCAGACGGTGGGCGCTCCAACCGGCAATGCGCGCCATTGCAAAGATCGGTGTATACAGTTCGCATGGCAGATCCAGCATCCGATATATAAGTCCCGAATAGAAATCCACATTCGCGCTGACCCCTTGTACATCTTCCGCTTCTTTTTCGCAATGATCTCCGGTGCAAGCCTTGCCACCAACGAATAAAGGGCGTACTCATCCTCATACCCCTTTTTCCGCAGCAAGAGATGCAGCGCAGTCCATCAAAAGCCCGGCTCTGGGGTCGGACTCGGAGTAAACAGCATGTCCGATACCGTAAATAAGCCCCGCACGATCAAAAGCCTCCCTGTTTAACAGTGCCGTCAGATAGCCTGCAACGGCGTCCTCGTCTTTGGTATTAATGCTTTTTCATATCCTCGAACATCCTCACAACCTTGATGTTAGCACCGCCGTGACGCGGTCCCTTCAGTGAACCGAGAGCCGCCGCAATGGCGGAATAGGTGTCGGTGCCGGAGGAGGTCACGACATGCGTGGTGAAGGTGGAATTGTTGCCGCCGCCGTGCTCGGCGTGCAGCCCCAAGGCAAGGTCGAGCAGCTTTTTGCCTCAAGCGGCGTATACTCGCCGGTGATGCGCAGCATACGCAGAGTGTTTTCCGCCGTGGACAGTCCTTTTTCCGGGCGGTGGATTACCAGGCTCTGTCCGCAGTGAAAGTGCTGATAGGACTGATAGCTATATACCGCCAACATCGGGAATGCCGCTATCAGATGCGACACTGCCGCAGGACGTTTTCGGTGGAAATGTTGTCCGGGTCATCGTCATAGCTATAGAGCGCCAGCACGCAGCGGGAAAGAATGTTCATCACATCGCGCCCCGGCGCCTTCATAATCATATCCCTTACAAAGGATTTAGGCAGACTGCGAAATTCGGTCAGCATTTTTTCAAACAGCTGCAGCTCCTCTTTATATTCGGAAGCGAGGAAAAGAGCAGCAGATATGTAATCTCCTCAAAGCCGAAACGGTTTTCTGAGGAAAATCCGCCCACCAAATCGCGGATATTATATCCGCGGTAGTAAAGCTCCCCGGGACAGGAATGAACGGTTCCGTCCGTCTCTTTTTCTTTTGCTTTAATAGTTGATATTTCGGTAAGTCCGGTCACAACGCCGTTGCCGCTCATATCTCTGAGTCCTCTGAACACGGCGTGTTCGGTATACATATCCGGTGTAATGCCGTTTCTCTCTTCAGACAATGCGGCAAGCCGCCGCAGATTTTCCGTTGTTTTTTTTTCGTATAGGTCATATCGGTTATCCCTTTCATCAAATTGTGAGGGTGAACGTATGATTGATAAAAAAGCAGGCGCACAGCTCCCTTTTGTACCGGGTCTGTGCGCCTGTCGGTTTTCTGTCATTCTTCCTTTACAGCCTTGGCATCGATACAGTCGCACCGGTGTCATATTCAGATTTTTACATCAAGGTTCAACTTTTGTCAGTCGGTCGGCAAACCCCGTCCGACAAAACCGTATTCCGCACGGTTGCCGTTCTGCCATTCGGCGGTGATACGGTAAACATATTCTCCGTTCTTCATGCCGAAAGAGTATTTTCCGTCAGAGCTGTCGATATTGCAGATATCCTCAATGCTGTTGCCCTTTTTAAGACACTTTACCGTCACGGTATCGGGCTGTGTGTCAAACTGCAGCGCAGCTTCTGCCGGCAAGGAAATGTTTGCTTCGGGCAGATTGATTTCCGCCCCGATTCCGGGACCGCAGACATTTGTATTTATCATTTGCCCGCTTCCGTCCGATGTCGGCACTGTCCAGTCGCAGCTGCAAAGCGCCGCGAGAAATTCGCCATTTTCGATTTCTGTGTCCGCCTTGAGCTTGATCCGAAGGGACGGAACGTCGGCTTCGGAGCCGAACAGCCCCTGACGAAACACTGCGCCGTCCGGAACACAGCTGTCAGCAGTTTTATCGGTCTGTCCATATCGGTACATGGGGACTTGTGATGAACGTCCGGATTCAAAGACCAACGTATCGTTCTCTCTGCGGAAGGTGTAGGTGTTTCCCGTTTCATCATCGGCTTTGCATACAATGTACCCGTCCGTCTCGGTATATCTGCCGTGAGGCCAATAGGAGCTGAGCAAAGACAGACTGAGAGAAAAGGTTTTGTTGTCCGGGTCAAGGCACAGCGTTGCAGAGTCCTGCTCGGATCTGTAGGTGTAAGATTCCTTCATAATGTATTCCGTAGCTTTCACCACTTCAAATTCCATCCGATTTTTCAACGGTTCGGAATATTCGTCCCCGTATTGAAACCGGAATTCGGTCTGCAGGCGATACCTCTCCCCTGATATCATATCGACATGAGCCGGGATCGTATAAGAAATCCTGCCGACAGCTCCGCTGTTTATACAATAGGCTATGGCTGTGAAGTTTAGCTCTGTCTCAATTTTCTCCCACTTTCCGCCCTTCAGTCGATATAACTCATATGCCTCGCCGTATTCAATCGGCTTTCCGGAGCGGTTTACCCACCGCAAATCCAGGACAACATCCGATCCGACCTCACGGGCATTGATAATCTCAAAGCTTACGCCCTCGGCATCGCTTTCGGCATTTAAAAACGAAAGTTACCGATCTCTTTTGCTTTCGGTGTTGACATATGCCTGTTACATCGGATATAGGTAACCGCAGCAAATGCACAGGCAAACGCGGTTATTACGGCAAGAATCAAGACACATATGGCAGAAACTTTTCGCTTTAACATTTTCGGTCACCTCTTTTCATTCGGATATTCAAAGATGAAATCAATCAAAAGTCCGCAGAATATTCCGGCAGCCGCTTCCGGAAGAAAATGCACCGAACACCCGCGAAGCAGAGCCATGCCGCAAGTCGGGTTCGCGTCGTTTTTTAAGGCTGCTCTTTCCCACGGCTCTTTTTTCTTTTAATAATCAGCGCAACGGCAATCACGCCTCCGCCCGATCAGCACAAAGCCGACAATGCCTACAAGCAGGAAGACCGGCTTGAACGGAAGCGATAGCTTTGGTGACCGGGGATGCTCTGATTCCGACAATGTGAAGGTCAGCTCCTCCTCCGGCAGACCCGGCAGGGTCAGCTCATAGCCCTTTTCCGTTCTGGAAAAGCTGCCTTGACTGTTTTCGGTCATATAATACGGTGTGTTTACCACGATTTTCAGCTCTCCGAACTGCGCCCATGTTTTTGCAGGAGAGAGCAGATAGGTGTAGGAATAAATACTCGGTGTGTAGCCTGCGTCAATGGCAGGATACAGCGGAGCTGTTACCGTGTTTGTCAAAGTCTGTCCCGGCTCCAGCGTCAGGGTATACTCATACCACCGCATCAGTGAAAAGGCGGATTTTTCGGTGTAGATTCCGCCCCACTGCCATTCTTCGGAGCCGGCGTTCAGAAACGCGACCTGCGCATTATACCAATCACTCTCCGATATGCCGGAGCTATTGTCGTATTCCCCGAAAGCAAAAGCTCGGAAGGTCATCTGTTCCGAATATTTCAATTTAATATTGCCGTCAATTTTCTTCTCACACGCGCCGTTTTCATAAAGTGACCACGCGATATCTTCCTTCGGACGCTCTCCGAAAATATATACGGTAAATGTGTCGCCGGTTTTTGCCCAGCCGGACATTCGGATGCCGTCCTTCAGCGCAGCCATGCCGCTCTTTTCCTCCCACAGCACCCGTGTTTTTGTCGGATCCTCACGCAGGACAAAAGCAGCGGTTGCGGCTTGATTTTCGGGATCGATGCCTTCAACGGAGTATTGCTGTACCCATACAGGGAGCTCGGGACGGAAAAAGCTATCGGAAATATATCCGTCCGCAAGTCTCGGCATATCCGTATCCAAAGAGAACGGTGTTCCTCTGTCCTTCAGCGTATGACGCACGGTAGCCTCGATCGGTTTGCCGTTGACCGCAACGCCGAACCTATCGGTCTCCAAAGCGGCAGTATGCTTGCCGGTATAAGAATCGTAGATATATTCCCCGTAATGAGGCAGATTGCCGAACGGAAAGACAAGCGCGGCGGTCACCGCATAGTCGGCGGGGTTGCGGAAGGTATACTCAGCCGTGACCTTGCCTGTATAGGCGAGAAATTCTTCGGCACTGTTGTAGTAATTCTTCGGGAACTCCTGCACATCAAAGGTCAAAAGCTCCTTATCCACCTCAAGCGGACAGTCCTTGTCTTTTACAAGTGTGCCGGTGCCGCTTGTTCCGCTCCAGTGACGCTGAGCGGAATTGGCATACGTCGGCTGAATTAATACGGCGCCGAGCAACAAAGCCGTAAAAAGCGCTGTGATCACTTTTCGTTTCATCTCCTTCTCCCTCCCCCGCTTTCAACAAACCGTAAACTGTACATTACTTCCAGATATCTGCGGCTGTGCCGATAAATACCGGCAGCCCGGTTGCGTCATCAATACAGCTCCCAAAGCTTTTCCGCTTCCGAGCCGTCGCGGCTGAGCAGCTCAATGTATTCCCGGTTCAGCCTTCCGATATACGCTTTCTGCCATCCGGTGATTTTTTAACGAAACAGAAGCTATTCCCGCTTTGAATGCCAAATTGCCTGCATAATTTCACCACCGTAGCTAAAACATCCGTCATTCAAACAGAGATATCTCTTCAGATAGTCGGCAACCGCTTCGGAAATCCGCTTGACATCTTTGCCCGAGGTATTGATAAGCAGGTCGTAGTTTTCGCGTGAGCCCCATTTTTGCCGGCTGAAATAGTTGTAATACCTTGCCCTTCCTTTATCGATAGAGCGTATGTTTTTTCTAATCTTGGAATCGGATAAGTTTTTTCATTCTCCGGGCTTCGTTCCCGGCAGCGTTTCAGTTTGCTCTCTGCATCCGCGTAGACGAAAATACGGAACGGCTCTTTTTTCCTTTAAAATATAATCGGCACATCGCCCGACGATAACACAATCGGATCTGTCCGCCAATTCCAAAATAATGCTATGCTGCTCAGCAAACACCGAAAGGCTTCTGTCAATCTCCGTATAGGCATAATAGCCCATATAAAAACTCGTGCCGACATGGATGGGATAAGACATGTACGGGCGGTCTTCGGTGATGCGTTCCACATATTCCTCAGAGAGTCTTGTACGCTTGAGATCTCGGTTACGATCTCCTGATCGTAATAAGCGATCTGCAGCTTTTCTGCAATTCTGCGGCCGATCTCACGACCGCCGCTCCCAAACTCGCGTCCTATTGTGATAACCTTTTTCATTTGTCGCACCTCCTGTAAAATGCCGTAAGGCATCGACCCTGCCATGCAATGCCGATGCCTCGTTCTCTTTTTTTGGGCTCGTGGGCTTTGCCGGAAATCCTTTGCCTACGGGTCTGTGTATGAAAGCTTTTCTGTCTCAGTTTGATTCCTTTTCCGCCGCGTGGATTCCGATATATTTACCGGTTTTAACACGTGCGTCCGACGGCTTCTCTGCGTTTTTTTCCGGAATGATCCAATACGCTCCGGCTTTTTGTGCTCCGATTATGCGACCGCCTCCGCAAAAGAGCAACCACACGGCGTCTTGAAAGGTGCCAGCGCTCCGCCGCTTCAATAGCTGAAATGTATTTTGTGCCGTACATCGTTTACATCTCCTCTCTGACTATATTATATTCTCAACTTGGAACAATGTCAAGAGGAAGCAACCGTTTCGCGGCTTTTTTACATGTTAAATTTCGTTTTTTTTAAGAACAGGGGCGGCGCAAACCGCCGTCCCTGCACTGTATGTGTGTCTTTATTTCAGCCTTTTCTTCTTTTTCGGTAACAGCTGTGCCGATAACAGCACCGCCGCTGACAAGCAGCAGCGCAAACCACAGCATGAGGCTACTGTTGTCGCCGGTCTGAGGAGACCTCGGTTCGTCCGGCAGCTTAGCCTTTACGGTAGCTGCCTTGGCGATTTCCTTGGTCGCATCAGCATCAGCGTAATATTTGTCGCAGCCGCTGCAATACCAATACTCGATATTGCCCTCGGTGTCCTTGGCCGCCGCCTTTGCGTCAATATGCTTGAGGCTGGCGTGATTGTTCGCGTTGAGTTCGCCGTAAGCCTTTCCGCAGTCCTCGCATACCGCTCTTTCGGCGCAGGTTGCCTTGCCGCCGGAGCAATCCTTTGTTTCAAGCCCGCTGCAGCCGTCCGCCGTGCATTGACGGGTGTGCGTACCGTCGCCGTTGGATACCCATTCACCGTAGGTATGCCCGTCGTTTACCGTTACGGTCATCTCGGCAGTGTTGCCGGCTTTGTCAGTGACAACGATTCTCTGCCCGCCGTCTGCAGGAGCAAGGGTAAAGCTGCCGCTTTCATCAAGCGTGACCGCCGCTCCGTTTACGGTAACGGTATCCACATACTTCTCGGTAATTGTAACCGTCTGTGCCGCGCAATAGGTCTTGCCGTCCTCAATGCCGCCGATGACCGGCTGAATATTGTCAAGCGCTACGCGGTCGGAGCGTAGGGTATGTTATGTTCAGGCCCTCGTCAACGAGCATTGCATAAACAATATACTCTCCGTTGGGTTCTATGCGGAACGGCTCCTCGTACCCGCCGAATACGAGAGATTGAAGCTCTGCCTCGGAGAGATCCTGATCGGTCACCAAATAGGAGACAAACACAGTTCCGCTGTTGTCGGCGGCGTTTATCGTTACCTCCTGCGTATCCTTAAAGAACAGATCGAAGGTGAGCGTGTTTAAGAATTCGTGCCATTTATCGGTGCCTATGATAATTTCGCCCGTCGGCTTTTCGGTGTCTCTCCACCGTGCTTTAAGCGTCATATTCTCGGCGGGCATGGTCACGGGAATATCCCTATCCCAGCCGATAAAGGTGTAGCCCTCTCTTGTCGGGTCGGCAGGGGCGGTAATTTCTGTACCGTAATCCTGTGTAATGGGTGCAATCTCACTTCCGCCGTTGGTATCAAAGGTGATTGTGTACCGATTGATTTCCCCACAGTGCCGTGACAGTCATATTCTCGGCGGGCACGGTTTCGGGAATTTCCCTATCCCAGCCGATAAATGTGTAGCCCTCTCTTGTCGGGTCAGCAGGGACGGCAATATTCGTGCCGTAGTCCTGCGTGATCGGAGCAATCTCGCTGCCGCCTGCGGTATCAAAGGTGATTGTGTACCGATTGATTTCCCACTGCGCCGTGACAGTCATATTCTCGGCGGGCATGATTTCGGGAATATCCCTATCCCAGCCGATAAATGTGTAGCCCCTCTCTTGTCGGGTCGGCAGGGGGGGCGGTGATCGCCGTACCATAGTCCTGTGTAATGGGGAGCAATCTCGCTGCCGCCGGCGGTGTCGAAGGTAATTGTGTATTTATTCGTGTTCCAAACGGGATAGAGCGTCAAAGCTTCGTTTTTGGTATAAATATCATCAAGACCGTACACCTTTTCGCCGCCGTCAACGGTCGCCCAGCCTACTTGCGTGTGCCCTGTACGAGTGAACAAAGCACCTCGCAGCGTGAGAGCATCGTTATAGAACTTAATATCTGTGACCGCATTGCCCGAGCCGTCTGTGCCGGGCTGATAGGTCACATCCCAAGCGTTTGTGAAACGCACATAGGTCTTGCCCGGAAGCTGCCGGAAGATAGCGTTAAACCGCTCTCTGAGTGCATTGTTCAGTGCGGCAAGCTCTTCATATGTCAGCGTGTTGTCACCCGCCAGATAGCGCTGATACAGTTCCTGCATTTCAGCGGAAAGCTGCGGAATAACAGCCTCTGCGGCGTCCTGCGCCGAAGAGCCCGTGAACAGCCGCACACCGTCGCCCATTTGCAGATCGCCGAGAGCTTGATTCGCCAGCGTAATGGCCTGTGGATCGCCCGTTACGGTAAGCGAGCCGCTGTCTACGGTAAGATAGTACGCCGTGAGCCCGTCCGTCATGGTGACGCTGCTGCCGCCGTATTGAGTGTATTGGAAAACCGAAAGATTGTTATTCAGCGTCAGCGAGCCGTCGCCGATAACGCAAAAGGGTGTTACTGCTCTTAATAATTCCGGTCAGGCTTCCGATGGTATTCTTTCCGTCCGCCGTGATAAAGAGCGGGTTTCCACGCCCGATGTACTTTTCGCTCAGTCTCACAGAAGTCAGGTCGGCATTCTTGAGCTTCAGATTCGGGAAAACACTGCCGTATCTTTCAAGCTTGCCGGTCGAATAAATTTCCAAAATATCCTTGCCTGTCAGATCCACTGAATCCATAAGTGTACTAAAGTTCTTGCCCTTAGGCAGAACAAAGGAGGCAGTCACGTCGCCGAAAATATCGGTATAATTGTCCGGTGTGACCTCGACCTCGCCGTCGCCGCGATCCAAAAACAGACCGAAGCCGCCCCATAAAGCGGTAAGTGCCGAAACATCTGTGGGAACGGTATCGCCGGGCTTGTAGAAGTTTGAATTTTCGTCTACCCACCACAGCTGTGCATCTGCCGAAATGCCGTCCGGGCGGGGCAGCCCCTCGGCAGAGGGAGCTTTGAAGCTCTCGCCCTTTTTCACGATAATATTGATCCAGTTCTGCTGCTCGCCGGGCATAAATTTAACCGTCCGCAACTCAACAACCTTCAGATTGTCGGCGGCAAGACCAGTCGGCAGTTCAAGGACGGGGCGGAAACCGAGGTCCTCAATAGAACCGGTTGCAGGATGACCGTAGCAGAAGTGCGCCGAAGTGTACCCGCGGAACGTACGACTCCACGTATCATTGCTCCAGGTGTCCTGCCCCCAGGAAGCCATCGGCCACCAGTTTTTGATATAACCGGTTGTGTTGTCTTCTGAATCCTGACCGGATTTTTTCAAAATCGTGTCCCATTCATTATTGGCGGGAATACCGCTTTCGCCATAGTGGCCGTTATAGGCGGTTCCTGCAGACGGGACACGCATGGTATAGTCGATGCTTCCGCTTGAGTAAGTCTTTCCGAAGATCAACCCTTGTTTGTCCAGTGCATCCCAACTCACGAAATGGGTCACGTTGTAATTCGCAATGAACAGGCTGTGTTCGTAGGAGGTGGTATCGGTGTCAACTGCACTATCCAGCGAATAAGCGTCCACCGTCCCCCACGTAGGTGAAGGGCACATAGTGCAGGATGCCGTCTGTTTGGGTGCCGCCGTCAAGGGTGCTGTTCACCGTGCCGGGAATCCCCAGCGCCGACAGGTCGAAATAGTATCTGCCGCCGGGGGTAAGGGTAAACTGTTCGTCGACCCGTTTTTCCACCGTCAGCGCAATGTCTGTGAAATTACTTGCGTAATCGGTATTATAATCGCCGTTGCACTGCTCGCTGAACAACTTGAGGTTATAGCTGCCCGGCGCAAGGTCGCCGGGAATCGCTATGCTTGCCGTGCCGCTTGCGCTGTTTTGAGCGATCTTTCCGTAGTAAAGTACATTGTCATTGCTGTCGCAAAGCAGGACGGAAACATACTCATTGCCTCCCGTTTCCGTGCCGGTATAGGTAATCTCTACGGTGCCGCCCGGCGCTGCTGTAACAGTCTTATTGCTCGTTACGGAAAAGCTGCGGCTACTATCTAAAAGTGTCAATTTCCACTCGTTTCCGCTGTATTCGGAAATCGGGGTCAGCCCTCCGTCGGGCTTTCCGCCCACGGCGGCAGATGCAAAAAGGACAGAGTTCAGATTTAAGTTAAAAAGCAGGACGAACAGTCCGATGATTATTTTTCTTGCGGATAGAGGCCCCAGAGTATTGGACAGAACCATCACTACTCACGATGGCGACATAAAAAGTCTTGGAGCCAGGAGAGCGCAGGTACCAACTGCTTGTCACCCAATTCGGATGCGCAGGATCCAAGGCACGCAGATCGTTGTTTACCGCAATAGCCTCTTTTGTGGAAAGCGGCCAAAATACAGCGTTATCCACCTGCCCTCCCGCTACACAGTCGGTATTTTCTCCGTTGTAACTTCCGCTTGTAAGCGTCCGTTTCTTTACGGCAGCATTTTCTTCTGTCGTCAGCTTTTCCGCAAGCGCGTCTATCGCGGTTTTCAAATTACTCGGTGCGTATTCGTTGTATAATATGATATCGGCAAATGGTATAACTCCCATAGCGCCTGCCGCAAGCAGGGTCATATCCCCCTGTGCGCCGGCAACACCGTTTCCGTCATAGCCGATAACTCGCCATGCAGCGGGATTATTATCTTGGTTTTTCCCGAAATACACGGTCGGTGCGCTCGCTGTGTTTACAGTTTTATTCAGTGCGTCTGTGCCAAGCTGTATCGTCTTTTGCAAACGCAAACTCAGCGTGCTTCCCTTCGGAATATTGTAATCTGCCAGCGTGCGCCCGTTCTCAAGCTCTTTTTCGCCAAAAAACAGTCTTTGCGCATCGGGAGAAAAGCCCGTTTTATCCCGAATTTTTTCCTTGACCACGTCAATGCTGTCGCCCGACACAACCTCGAGCGTTAAATTGGCTTGCCCAACAATGGTTAAGTCAATGTAAATCTCAATTGCGCTTGCCGTGATCGGCGCAAGGCATAGCACCATACACAGGGTGAGCAGGATACTGAGTATTCGTTTTTTCATTTCTTGCTACCTCCGTTTTAGAGCCTCAAACAAGACCGCTTTTTCCTTTTTCAGTACAATGAACAAGATCAAGCCGAGGTTACCGAGCAGCGCAACTCCTGCAACAGAGCCTATTGCAATCAAAGCAGGAGAAGCTGCGGATTCGGATATGTTTCCGGAGCCTGCGGGGACTGCTGCATCCACCGCCGCTTTCACACCGGTGTCCTTCTCGCCGATCCACCAGTTGCCGTTTTCGCCGATGAAGGGGGTCAGACCGTCCTTACCGTCCGCGCCGACGACCTTGCCGAGATTGACTGCCTTGCCGTCGGTATAGGTGATAACAAGCTCGCCGTCTGCATTGATCTCCACTTTGGCGATTCCGATGCCGTCCTTACCGTCTTTCCCGTTTTTACCGCCGGCGCCGCCGGCACCGTTTCTCCGTCCTTGCCGTCCTGTCCCGGTATACCGGTCTCACCGGGGTCACCCTTGTCGCCTTTATCACCTTTATCGCCCTTGTCGCCCTGTTGTCCGGCTTCTCCGGTATCGCCCTTATCTCCGGTGGCATTAATGCCGAGGGATGCCCATGTATGTCCATCGTCATAGGAGACATACCAAAGGTTGTCATCACCTATTTTTCAGCTTCGGCGTTACACCGTCTTTTCCGTCCTGCCGGGTGCGCCCGTCTCTCCGGGATCGCCTTTATCGCCCTTTTTCGCCTTGTTGTCCGTCTTTACCGGTATCGCCCTTATCTCCGGTGGCTTTAATGCCGAGGGATGCCCATGTATGTCCATCGTCATAGGAGACATACCAAAGGTTGTAATCACCTATTTTCAGCTTCGGCGTTACACCGTCTTTCCGTCCTGCCCGGGTGCGCCTTTATCTCCCTTATCTCCCTTATCTCCCGTGTCGCCCTTGTCGCCTTTTTTTCGCCCTTCAGCTCCGACAAGGCAATCAAATTATTCCAGACGGAATCATCGCTGTACTTCCATTGTACGAATCCGTTATATACCCGCAGTTCGATTTGTTTTCCGTCTGCGCCGTCATTTCCCGTCAGCTCGGCAAGTGAGACAAGATCGCGGTAAGCGTCGTCACTTTCACCCGCATATCGCCACTGGATACTGCTGCCGTTACTGCGGAATTCGATTTCTCTGCCGCCGGTACCCGCAAAGGTTGAGAAGGTTTTGGTGTTGGACAGTGCCGATGCCATTCCTTTGTCTGTCACGGAGGAGACTGCAAAGGTATAGGTGGTATCCGCCTGCAGTGAGGTGTATGTATAAGAAAGCTCTTCCGCAGAAAGCGGAGCATCAGTCACACGCACAAACTCTCCGTCATCCATGCGCATCCAGATATGATAGCCGGCATAGGGACGTCTAAGGTCAGTCTTCGGTGCCTCCCATGTGATTTTTGCATTTTGATTATCCGTTACGGATACGCCGGTCAGAGTCGGTATTGGCGGTGCGGCGCGAAGACTGGTCAATACATAGCCGAATACAGGAATCTTCTGATCTCCTGCCGTCCATGTACGCATACCAAAATCCCACGTAAAGCCGTACTGGCTGGAAACATCATAGCCGATTCCGTAGGAGGCAAGGAGCGAACGGCGGTCGATATTGTTGACCGTGCCGCTGGCGCCGCTGCTTTCAGTCGTGGTGTAGACCGTGCCCGTTGCTTTGCTGTAGCTCAAATCAATCACAAAACCCATATTGAATGCGTCTACACCCCACGTGTTTTTCATCGAAGCGGAGAAGCCGTGAGCTATCTCAACTCCTTCGGCATGTTCGGACGTGGTCGTCCAGTCGTTTGTGATACTGCTTGCACCGAAGCCAAGCTCATATTTTTGCTTACTCAGCGACTCAAATTTCGAAACATAGTCGGCGGTAGTAGCGGTATTCGACCAATAGGCGAACGGGTCGCCCTCGGCGTTTTCCGGCAGTACATGGCTGTTCAGTATCGGCAGAGCCTTTGCCTTTCCCGCTGCAATATCCGCCTTGTAGGTTTCGTTATACAGCACCGCAAACTCATCATAATATTCACGGTCAAGCATGGTATAAACCGGCTGACCGGGGATCATCAGTGCGATGGTGTTTTTCTCGCTGAGGTCAAAATCTCCCTTTTCGGGGTCATAGAGTGAGTAATAATAGGTCGTTGCCGGCACACGGTACAGCACCACAGAATCGTTGCCGCCGGCATTGAAGGAGGCACTGTATTCCTTTGCAAGAGTATCTTCGGTGCTCTTTGTAAAGTCCATGGTATATCCGAGGGTCGCCTCGTATCTCCACACTTTCAGATCACCCTGCACGACGATGGACGCGCCGAAGGAGGTGTTGTGCGACGAGGATTTCGTGTCCGAATAGCCGGAGGAGAAGGTATAGGTGGTGGAACCGTCGGAGAAATCGAGGTCATAGTCGCCGAGCTCCGAGAAATACGGAGCCGCCTGAAGCACCGCCTGCACCTGCGCGTCCGGAATAGCCGTAGCCCTTGCCCTCATACCGGGCAAACAGACCGTCCTTGTTCACGTCAGCCGCAAGCAGTATGCAGTTATACGGCATATCCCATGCAAGGTCGGCGTCGTGGCACAGCTTTGAAAATTCGTCCTTCTCGGCTGTTACCGTATACTTACCGGCGACCGAAAGAGTGCCGCTGCCGAAATTCTCGCCGTAGAAAACATCGGTGAACAGGTCGAATTTGCGCCCCGAACCGCTTCCCTTTTGCCTTTCGGCGGCAAGCGCGATCACCTGCTCGCGGCCTTCCTTGTTGTGGTCAAAATTGCCGGCGATGACATCCTGATACCACCACCATCTCGCGCTTGAATTCTTTTCGCGCGCGGTGTCGCGCAGAAGATTAAGCGCGCCGTTCTGCTGAACCTCATACAGTCCGCCTGCGATCCATACCTGCTCCGGCGTACCTCTGCCGTTGATCGCAACGCTTGTCATGGCGGGCTTCGGCTTCACGCCCAGATCCGTTGTTCCGTTTGCGGTATAACCGCTCATGGTGGTTTTCTGCACGTTCGTTATTGACTTGTTCTGCCCGTAATAAACGGCAAAGCCCATGTTTTTGTCGTCGGTTTTCTTGTCCCAGATAAAGCCTTTTTTCTTTTCTTCCCTTACCTCGCGGTAATATCCGGCAACGATAATTTCCTGCCAGCCGTCGCCGTTGATGTCTCCCGCGGCAAGGTTTCCGTAGCGGATATGATCGTAGTAACGGCTGCCGTCCGCTTTTTTTTTCATCCTCGCGGTTCAGGGTTATAAGAGACTTCTGATCCACTCTTTTGAGGTTTCCGTTTTCGGCTTTGTATACCGAGAGCTTTGAAACAGCCTTACGGAAGGAATCGCCGGAAATCTCCTTGTCCCTGCCGTCGATCTTATCCGGGTCGGCAATACCTGCGTACACGATAAGCTCATCGCAGCCGTCTCGGTCGATATCCGCCGAGACAAGCGACTTCGTGATCTGGTCGCGCTCGTACAGAGTCGTGTTCCAGCCGTCGAAATAGGCATTGCCGCTGCCCTTGGACTTAACAAACGATTTTCTTGAAAGTCCCTGCTCTCCGGCAATTCCCGTTCCGGCGATTCCCCATAAATCATCATTGCCGGCATAGGTGATAACGGCGGTCATCTTGCCGTCTCCGTCATAGTCGCCCGCCGTGACATTGAAATAGTGGCGGAATTCCTGATATTCAAGCTCGCCGTAACCGGGTTTCTTACACGCCCACATCGGCGCGTCGGCAATTTTCTGGAGATCGGAACGCTTATTTGTCACAAGATTCTGTACCCAGTAGCAGATCTTCGCCGTGTTATTGGAATTATTCATATCGCAAAGACCGACAAAGATGGCGTGATCGTTTCTGCCCGTGCCGAGCGGATCGTAAGCTGTTCCGACAGCAAAAGGCAACATTGTCGACCGCAGAAACCTTGTGGGCACTCGGTGTACATTCGGCAATGTTGATCCCGAAGGTCCACTTGCTGTATACCTTGGTGTGATCCTGTGCCGCCTGTCTCCGCATTGCGGTAGCTGTAAATTATCGGCTCATACCACGGGGTGATAGCAAAGGGCTGACCTTTTTTCGTTCCGTACGGGTTGCTTTCATCCTCTGCCCATCCGACCGGCGGGGTTGTGTCGGGTGTGAGCAGTGCGCCGTACGCACCCGAGGCGGATGCGCCCGGATCGGCGTAGCTCATCACAGGTGAAATTGCACACATCACCATGCAAAGGGTGAGCAGGATACTGAGTATTCGTTTTTTCATTTCTCGTTACCTCCGTTTTCGTATATATCGGCTCAGTCAAGAGCGGTTATAGTAATGGTGCCGCTGAATTCCTCAAGAAGTGTATTGTATTCCGATTGCTCAAATAAAAATTTCAATGTTATATCCTTGGCTGATGCGTCGTACATTCTGTTGAAGTTAAAGGAATGATAGTCGTGAGTGTACGGAAGCCTTGCACTCGTTCCATCTCGTTTTATGCGTGTGATCTTCCTGCAAAAATCCGCATCCTCACTGCTGTCTGTCATTTGGATGCAATAATAACCGGTGTTGCCGGAAGCATTCGAGCTGACTCCGAGAGAGCCGCTTATGACGATATTGTATATATGCCCCTTTTTCAGCGTAATTTCATTTCCGGAAGCTGAAATCAAGCCGCCTCTGTTTATTTTTTCATTAAATTCAATTCTTGCGGGACAGTTTTGAAGAAGAGCCGTCCCTACTGACGCTTTTGCGTGAAAATACCCGGAGCTTCCGCCGTTCTGACCGGCATCGCCCTTATCGCCTTTATCTCCTTTGTCTCCCTTGTCTCCTTTATCGCCCTTTTCGCCGGGGTCACCTTTGTCACCCTTGTCACCCTTTTCGCCGTCTGTGCCGTCAACACCGTCTGTGCCGTCTGTTCCGGCAGCCTTCACGCCGGTGTCGATTTCTCCGATCCACCAGTTGCCGTTCTCACCGATGAACGGGGTGTTTCCGTCCGCACCGTCCTTACCGTCGGCTCCGTTTTTTCCGTCAGAACCGGTTTGTCCGTTTATACCGTCCGTACCGTCAGCGCCGTCTCTGCCGTCGAGTCCTTTCAAAACCGAAAGATCGTACAGGTTCAGCCATATTTCATCGTCGACATAACGCCATTGCAGGGTATTTTCGCTTACGCGAAATTCCGGAGTTTTTCCGTTTGCACCGTCCGTTCCGTTCTGTCCGGCGGGGCCCTCTATATCGGCTATCGCAACAAGATTTTGCCACTCGTCGCCCTCGTAACGCCACTGTATGTAGGATTCGGCTCGCTGCACCTCTATGTTTTTGGCGTTAATGCCGTCCTTGCCGTCTGCTCCGTCTTTGCCGTCGGCTCCGTCTTTGCCGTCGGCTCCGTCTTTACCGTCTATGCCGTCTTTACCGTCTATGCCGTCCTTTCCGTTTGTACCGTCTTTTCCGTCGGTGCCGTTAATGCCGTCTTTGCCGTCAAGACCGTTTTTTCCGTCGGTACCGTTAATGCCGTCTTTGCCGTCAAGACCGTTTTTCCCGTCGGCACCGTTTATCCCGTCCTTACCGTCGGCACCGTTTTTACCGTCAACGCCGTCTTTGCCGTCAAGACCGTTTTTTCCATCAATGCCGTTAATGCCGTCTTTTCCGTTTGTACCGTTTATTCCGTTCTTACCGTCGGTGCCATTCTCGCCGTTGACTCCGTCCTTGCCGTCTTTACCGTCTGTGCCGTTAATGCCGTCTTTTCCATTTGTGCCGTTACTTCCGTCGACACCGTTCTTTCCGTTTTCTCCGGCAGCGCCACGCAGCTCGGTAAGCGCCACAAGGTCGCGCCAATCGGTTTCATCGCTGTATTTCCACTGGATCGCCGTGCCGTTGTTCCGCACCTCCGGCAGTGCAGCGGCGTTGGGCTTTGCCGCTTTTTTCCGCATCCGGCAGTAAACAAAATACAAAATACGGTGCAAAGTGCAATGGTAATGCAACAGATTCGTTTCTTCATTTTTCGTTACCTCCGTTCAAGTATTGTGAGCGGTATTTATCTGCAAACAGGGCACCCCCTGCTTTAAGACCTCCATCTGGGTTTGAAGATAATATTCGTCCTCGAACATGGCGTAGTGTACGCAGGCGCGGACGAAGATAAAGATCAGCGGCGTGATGACCGTATACGGAATACCTATCTTCGGCTCCAACGATTTAGCATATTCCGTATAGCGCTCGTTCACGCCCTCAAAAATTTCTTACCGTATTCGATATATTTCGGATGGTGTATAGATCTGATACATCAGACGGTATTTTTGCCGTGCTTTTTTGCCGTCCAATACGGAACATCTTTTACAAACCGGACAACATCCTCCGGGTCGGTGGGGGCCATCTCCATAAAATCGTCCTCGACCTTTTCCATGCAGTATGCCGTCGATTCGATGATCAGCTCATCCACACTGCTGAAATAGGAGTACAGATTTCCCGTTGTGCAGCCGCAAGCTGCCGCCAAAGCCTTGATGCCCGTGCCGGTCAGACCGTTTTCCGCATAGCATTCAAAACACTTCTCCATTATTTCCCGCTTGCGCGCGTTGTGCTGTTCCTCTGTCGCTCTCATATATGCCACTTCCTTCTTTACTAACTGACTGATTAGTTATTTATAGTATAGCATAGAATTGTGTCGAATTCAAGAACCTCCGCAAAATAATACAAAAAAAAGCGGGACATCTTTTGTTTTTTCCCGGATCAACAAATTCCGGCAGTTCCGGAACCGGGCTCGTCAATCGAATATATCTGCGATTTTGAACCCGGCCTTGTCTTTCCTGCCGGGCAAGGTTCTGCCGTGCTGTCTTCCTTGTCAAGCTCTGTGCAGCTTGAGCAGAGGTCAAACCAGAGCGCTGTTCCCGCCTTTTTATAGCCAAAAGCATCATCTTATATGCTAAGCGTGATTACTCGGAAGCGCCTTTGCGCGTTGACAGCTGCTGTCTACCGGCACAATAACCGCTTCGTCATCAAATCGCTTGCCGCCGCAGGGCGACAGGCTGTTTCATCATGTCTGAACGCTCGCAGGTGTGTTCTCTGCGACGTCCGTAAATCAACTCAAAAACCTATCGGCTGTTTTTTCTTACAATAACCGACGAAACAAACCCGATTCTCCTCAGAATAGCAGTAAAAAAGAGTACATAGAATTCTATAACGAAAAGCGACCGCATTCCGTACTCCGTTATCGAACACCTAATAGGTTCGAAGAGGATTACATTGGAAAGCAAGCCGCTTTGCAGGATATTTAATTGTACGGGAATGATTCGTTTGAAAATTATTTTGAAGATTCATCTCGTATTTTTAGACAGTTTTTGAGAAAGTGTACGATTAATAAAATAGGGAGGAAACTATATAATTATAAGTTTTATAAAGAAAATCAACCCTTTATCGAACACAAATGGTTCAGATATGAGGGTTGATTTTTATGGCTCCCCCTGCCGGGCTCGAACCAGCGACATCATGATTAACAGTCATGCGCTCTCGCAAACGGGACGGCTCACACCGAAGTTTCGGCGAGTGGCTGTAAAGAAGCTTTTAATTTGTTCTTTCTATTTCCTCTACTTTTTGCTTTATATGCAAGTATTCTTCCATATCAGATAATATAAAATCGTCATATTTCATATTTGAAGCATGAGCAAAACCAGAAACAAAAGCCTCTCCAAAAACCTTGGCATATGTATTTATATATGGTCTCACATCGTCATACAAACAATTTTCTAAATCAATAACTGAAATGTTTTTCTTTATTGTTAGACAAAAACATATTCAACATCCAAAAAAAGAACAAATCCGTCTATCTTACTTCCTGAATAATACTTCCTGTATAATTGTTTGTCTTCACTATTCAAATGTTTGAATACATCTGATAAATTAACCTCCTGACGCTTAATATTAAAAGCTGTTCCAAAAGCCCGGCCGATTAAATACATTGTTAACTCATTTGTATACTCATCAACAATAACGCCATCTATATATTCTCCTTCAATAATGTATTCCGCTGTATTATCCAAAGTTTGATTTATATTCATATATATGCGGAACTCGAATTAATGGTTCTAGTATTTTGTTGTTTACAAATTCCTTTTTCAAGTTCTTTTTTATCTTAACAAAATAGTTCATTTTTCCTTTCACCTCAAAATATTGGTTTTCATTTTGAAAATCAAATTTGGGGGGTATTCTAATAATATCTAACTCTTTTTCTGTTGCAAAATGCCGATTTATTATTTCCTCAATTGTTTTCATTGTCGTTATATCCTTGTAACCACTATAAATTTAATGTATCAATTAGCAATTCAACATTTTGGTCTATTGAATTGTTGAGATGCATTTCAAAAAACTCAATGTTTCTGAAACCGTCTTTTTGAATAAAACTTCATCATTTTCGGAGAAGTTTTTTAAATATATAATTTTTTGAACCAACTTGATGCCTTTTTCTGTTGAAATTCTTCTTATACTACTTTTTTGTGTGTTAGTTTTAGGAAACACAATATAATCTATATTTGTTTCGGTTGCAGAATATTGTTCTTTGATAATGCTTAACTCTTTCTTTTTGTTCCTCATAAACAACACCTATCTTTAAGAATATATAAACAAACAAAAAAATAGCACAAAACTCTCCCTAAAAGGAGCCTTGTGCTGCTTTCTTCAAAATCAACATATGACCGATTCATATGACAGAAATCTGTATAGTCTTGCCCAGAATCAGCTAGCTATCGAGAAAGAGTGGCTCCCTTTTCCAATATGTCTGTGGTTTTAGGTAGTTGCTATGCATTTGCTTTATACGGTTGAAAACAGTATATCACAAAAAAAATGATTTAGTTAATAATTGTCATTTTCCTTGCACATACTATCTATAAGAATAATGCTTGTTTACCGAATTCTTTTCGCAGAGTTATTTCCTCTGTTACAAAGAGTGTACACTAATTTTTAGTAGTTGTCAAGACAAAATCAACAAATTTCATAGCCGATTTACATAAATTTTCGATTCTCTACGCATTTTTGAAGCGTATTTGCATTGAAAACAGCTTGAAAAACACATTTTAAGCCGTCAGATTGTCCGTCATAAATCCATATTTATTTGTTAGAATATAAAAACAACGAAAGGAAAAGCCGAGTATGCCGAGAAAAGGTGAAAACATTTATAAGAGAAAAGACGGTAGATGGGAAGGCAGGTATATTAAATCCAAATCTCACACAGGAATCTCCTTGTATGGGTATTGTTATGGGGAAAGCTACAAAGAAGTAAAAGAATTACTTACCTTGAAAAAAGGCCGCTGTACAGTAGAAACCCACAAATCAGCAGACGTGTTTGCGTTCTCAAAATATTGCAACGAGTGGTTGTATCTGAGAAGAAGCAAGGTGGAAGAATCGACCTATGTGAAGTACCTCTCTATGATGGAAAAGCATATTATCCCCGGGCTCGGAGAACGGATCATTACCGAGCTAACGTCGGTTGTTATAGAAGATTTCAGTCAATCATTATTATCGGAGAAAAAGAACTATCCCCTAAGACCGTAAAAGATGTACTTGTAGTGCTGCGCTCTGTTATTGCGTATGTAAAATCTGAGCATCAAAAAAGCCGACTTTGTGACCACTAAGACGCGGTTTAAAGTCGGCTATGTTTATGACATGTAATTTGATTATAGATGTAAAACACAGAAGAAAAAATGTGCTTGAACCCGAATGATGTAAATAAGAAAGATTTTTATCCGCATGAAATCTTCGACTGTTTTTTCATATTAACAGTACTTCGGTGGATTCTCATCCACCGAGTGGCTGTAAAAGGTGATTTTCACACCCTAAACCTTACTTTTTGGACAGAAAAAAGCCCCAAAACTTAATGTTTTAGGGCTTAATTTGGCTCCCCCTGCTGGGCTCGAACCAGCGACATCATGATTAACAGTCATGCGCTCTGCCAACTGAGCTAAGGAGGAATATTTAATTTTGTCTGCCTTCTTTTGAGAAAGCGGCGCTCTACCCATCCGAAACATAGTCGCAACGCGTCCTCGCAGCGCTTCGGACTTTTTGCTCATTGTTTCTTCAAGCGCTCTCGTTGCCTGCATCTGCCACCGGCAGCGGCAACGAAACCGCTCCAACTGAGCTAAGGAGGAATATATAATTTTGTCTGCCTTCTTTGAGAAAGCGGCGCTCTACCCATCGAAACATAGTCGCAATGCGTCCTCGCAGCGCTTCGGACTTTTGCTCCTTGTTTCTTCAAGCACTATCGTTGCCTGCTTCTGCCGCCGGCAGCGGCAACGAAATCGCTCCAACTGAGCTAAGGAGGAATATAAAGCAAATTAGGTTAGCGTCGACCTATCTTCCCGGGTCGTCTCCGACCAAGTATTTTCAGCACTGCAAAGCTTAACTACCGTGTTCGGAATGGGAACGGGTGTACCCTTTGCGTTTGTGACACTAACCATTTGCCGCACCGTAGTGCGTATGTTGGCATTGACCTATCTTCCCGGGTCGTCTCCGACCGAGTATTTTCAGCACTGCAAAGCTTAACTACCGTGTTCGGAATGGGAACGGTGTACCCCTTTGCGTTTGAAACACCAACTATATGGTGCACCTTCAGGGATTCGAACCCGGGACCCACTGATTAAGAGTCAGTTGCTCTACCAACTGAGCTAAAGGTGCATGCTTATCCCGGATATCCCTACGGATGTCCATTGAAAACCGAATAAAGCAAATCGAAACAAGGAATCGCTTGAAAAGTTCAAGCCCTCGGACATTTAGTATCGGTCAGCTGAACACATTACTGTGCTTACACCTCCGACCTATCAAACTCGTAGTCTGCAAGTGTCCTTACTCCTCTCGGATGGGAGATCTTATCTTGAGGCATGTTTCACGCTTAGATGCTTTCAGCGTTTATCACTCCCGCACGCGGCTACTCAGCTATGCCCTTGGCAGAACAACTGATGCACCGGTGGTGCGTCCGACCCGGTCCTCTCGTACTAAGGGTCAGCTCCTCTCAAATCTCCTTCGCCCACGACAGATAGGGACCGAACTGTCTCACGACGTTCTGAACCCAGCTCGCGTACCACTTTAATCGGCGGACAGCCGAACCCTTGGGACCTTCTCCAAGCCCCAGGATGTGATGAGCCGACATCGAGGTGCCAAACCTCCCCGTCGATGTGAACTCTTGGGGGAGATCAGCCTGTTATCCCCAGGGTAGCTTTTATCCGTTAAGCGATGGCATTTCCACTCACTACCACCTGATCACTAACTCCAACTTTCGTTACTGCTCGACTTGTAGGTCTCACAGTTAGGCTGGCTTATACGTTTATACTCATTGCGCGATTTCCGTCCGCGCTGAGCCGAGCTTTGAACGCCTCCGTTACTCTTTTGGAGGCGACCGCCCCAGTCAAACTGCCCACCTGACAGTGTCCCCCGCCCGGATCACGGGAGCAGGTTAGAAACTTGGTTCATCAAGAGTGGTATCCCAACATCGACTCCTCATAACAGCTGACGCCATTGTCTCACAGTCTCCCACCTATCCTGTGCATAACGAACCAAATTTCAATATCAAGCTACAGTAAAGCTCCATGGGGTCTTTCCGTCTAGTCGCAGGAAACCGGCATCTTCACCGGTACTACAATTTCGCCGGGCGGGCTGTTGAGACAGTGCCCAGATCATTACGCCATTCGTGCGGGTCAGAACTTACCTGACAAGGAATTTCGCTACCTTCGGACCGTTATAGTTACGGCCGCCGTTTACCGGGGCTTAAGTTCACACCTTCGATTGCTCTGAGTGTTCCCCTTGACCTTCCGGCACCGGGCAGGCGTCAGCCCTATACCTCACCTTTCGGTTTTGCAGAGACCTATGTTTTTGTTAAACAGTCGCCTGGGCCTTTTTCACTGCGACCTCCTTTCGGAGGCTCCCCTTATCCCGAAGTTACGGGGTTAATATGCCGAGTTCCTTAACAACCCTTCTCCCGTTGGCCTTAGGATTCTCTCCTCATCTACCTGTGTCGGTTTGCGGTACGGGCGCCTTCAATGTACATATACCTTTTTCTCGCCACATGACTTACGCACTTCCCTACTATATTTCAGTCCCTTTCGACCGGGTCTACCAACGCCCGGCTTGCGCTCCTCACATGTGTCAGTATATTTAAATCTTCGGCGGCTACGGAATCTCTACCGTATGTGCATCGACTACGCCTTTCGGCCTCGCCTTAGCTCCCGGCTTACCCAGGGCGGACGAACCTACCCCTGGAAACCTTAGATTTTCGGCCATTATGATTCTCACACAATTCTCGCTACTCATTCCGACATTCTCACTTCTGTACAGTCCACACCTGCTTCCGCTTATGCTTCGCCCAGTATGGAACGCTCCCCTACCCAGTTTTAAAACTGCCTAAGCTTCGGTTATACACTTAGCCCCGTTAAATCTTCGGCGCAGCATCACTAGACCAGTGAGCTATTACGCACTCTTTAAATGAGTGGCTGCTTCTGAGCCAACATCCTGGTTGTCTCTGCATTGCCACATCCTTCTCCACTTAGCATACATTGGGGACCTTAGCTGTGGGTCTGGGCTGTTTCCCTTTTGACCACGAGACTTATCTCACGTAGTCTGACTCCCGTACTCGTTTATCCGGTATTCTTAGTTTGATAAGAGTTGGTAACCTCTCGGCCCCTCGTCTATTCAGTGCTTTACCTCCGGTAAATATATTCGAGGCTAGCCCTAAAGCTATTTCGGGGAGAACCAGCTATATCCGGGTTCGATTGGAATTTCTCCGCTATCCACAAGTCATCCGCCAACTTTTCAACGGGGGTCGGTTCGGTCCTCCAGTAGGCTTTACCCCACCTTCAACCTGCACATGGATAGGTCACCCGGTTTCGGGTCTATTATATGCAACTCTCTCGGGCTCTTCACCCTCGGTTTCCCTGCGGCTCCGTGACTGAATCACTTAACCTCGCTGCATACCATAACTCGCCGGACCGTTCTACAAAAAAGTACCACATCGCGCCTTGACGCGCTTTTGTGCTTGTAAACACAGAGTTTCAGGTTCTCTTTCACTCCCCGCCAGGGGTTCTTTTCACCTTTCCTTCACAGTACTTCTCCACTATCGGTCATTGGGTAGTATTTAGGCTTGGAGGGTGGTCCCCCCATCTTCGGTGCGGATTCCACGTGTCCGCATCTACTCCGGATACCGCCGGTCGGCTTCGCATTTCGCTTACATGACTCTCACATTCTTCGGTTCACTTTCCCAAGTGATTCTGCTATGCTCTGCCGTACTCTCTGCGGTCCTTACCCCGGATGTATTGCTACTCCCGGTTTGGCCTCCTCCGCGTTCGCTCGCCACTACTTGCGGAATCTCGGTTGATGTCTTTTCCTCTTCCTACTTAGATGTTTCAGTTCGGAAGGTTCCCCGCGTACGCCTATTTTATTCAGCGCACGCTCCGCGATTCTTCATCACGGTGGTTTCCCAATTCGGATATCTGCGGATCAGGGCTTATTTGCAGCTCCCCGCAGCTTTTCGCAGCTTGTCACGTCCTTCGTCGGCTCCCAATGCCAAGGCATTCTCTCTGTGCTCTTTTTAGCTTGAACTTCTCCGACAATATCTCTCGATATTGTCCGCGTTTCCTCGTAATTGATTCGTTTGAATTGGTTACTTTTTTCGCCTTGCTATTTTCGTAGTATCTTTTACCAACTTAAACGGAAAAACCTTCATTAGTGTTCTTTTTACTAATCCTGTTTGGTTTTTTCTCAATTATCTGTTCGTTTGCTTATTCGGTTTTTTCAAAGAACATCTTATTCCCAGGGTCTATTCTCGGGAATTGGTCGGCCTGGATGGACTCGAACCATCGACCTCGCGCTTATCAGGCGCGCGCGCTCTAACCACCTGAGCTACAGGCCGGTTCTATCCGGTATTGCTCTACGGGTTTTCGGCTCTTATTCTTCTTCACCGACTGGTGGAGATGATGGGATTCGAACCCATGACCCCCTGCTTGCAGGGCAAGGTGCTCTCCCAGCTGAGCTACACCCCCGTGGTGTTTCCCTTCGCTCGGTCCCTGGAAATTGAACAACAAGCCAAGTCAGATGCCTCTGTCCTTGCCTATCTCTCTCGTATTCTTCTTTTGTTCCTGAAGTTCCGAAACGCAACTACTCGAGTCCGTTTCGACGTTCTCCATAGAAAGGAGGGGATCCAGCCGCACCTTCCGATACGGCTACCTTGTTACGCCTTAACCCCAATCATTGAACCCACCTTCGACTGCTGCCTCCTTGCGGTTAGAACACAGGCTTCGGGTGTTCCCAACTTTCATGGTTTGACGGGCGGTGTACAAAGCCCGGGAACGTATTCACCGCGGCATGCTGATCCGCGATTACTAGCAATTCCGACTTCGTGCAGGCGAGTTGCAGCCTGCAGTCTGAACTGGGACGATTTTTATGGGTTTTGCTCCGCCTCGCGGTCTCGCTGCCCTTTGTTTTCGCCATTGTAGTACGTGTGGCCCTGAAACGTAAGGGGCATGATGATTTGACGTCATCCCCACCTTCCTCCGTTTTGTCAACGGCAGTCCAGCCAGAGTGCTCTTTCGTAGCAACTGACCGTAAGGGTTGCGCTCGTTGCGGGACTTAACCCAACATCTCACGACACGAGCTGACGACAACCATGCACCACCTGTCTCCAGATTCCCCGAAGGGGCACTCCGGTCTTTACAACCTGATTCGCAGGATGTCAAGTTTCGGTAAGGTTCTTCGCGTTGCGTCGAATTAAACCACATACTCCACTGCTTGTGCGGGCTCCCGTCAATTCCTTTGAGTTTCAACCTTGCGGCCGTACTCCCCAGGTGGAATGCTTATCGCGTTAGCTGCGGCACAGACCCGTTTCCGACCCTACACCTAGCATTCATCGTTTACGGTGTGGACTACCAGGGTATCTAATCCTGTTTGCTCCCCACACTTTCGTGTCTCAGCGTCAGGTATCGTCCAGTAACTCGCCTTCGCCACTGGTGTTTCCTCCCGATATCTACGCATTTCACCGCTACACAGGGAATTCCATTTACCTCTCCGACTCTCAAGAACCTCAGTTTCAAATGCAGGTTGCGGGTTGAGCCCGCAATTTTCACATCTGACTTGAAGTCCCGCCTACACACCCTTTACACCCAGTAATTCCGGATAACGCTCGCCACCTACGTATTACCGCGGCTGCTGGCACGTAGTTAGCCGTGGCTTACTCTGCAGGTACCGTCACTTTCTTCTTCCCTGCTTACTAAAGTTTACAACCCGAAGGCCTTCTTCCTTCACGCGGCGTCGCTGGGTCAGGCTTTCGCCCATTGCCCAATATTCCCCCACTGCTGCCTCCCCGTAGAGTCTGGACCGTATCTCAGTTCCAATGTGGCCGTTCAACCTCTCAGTCCGGCTACTGATCGTCGGCTTGGTGAGCCGTTACCTCACCAACTACCTAATCAGACGCGAGTCCATCTGCAAGCGGTTTCCCTTTGGCATCATCTCCATGTGCGGAATCGATGCGTTATGCGGTATTAGCAACAGTTTCCCGTTGTTATCCCCCTCGCAGGCAGGTTACTCACGCGTTACTCACCCGTCCGCCACTAATCCGATCGGAGCAAGCTCCAATCTTCTTCGTTCGACTTGAATGTGTTAAGCACGCCGCCAGCGTTCATCCTGAGCCAGGATCAAACTCTTCATAAAATTCTTTTATGAAGATTCAATACTGAATCTACTTAGTACTTTACTTAGGTTTTTATACTAAAGGATATTGACAAGAACTTTTCTTTGTACATCTTGTCTTGTTTGTTGTTCAATTTTCAAGGACCGATTCGCTCCCGCTTCTCGCGACAGCTTGGTTATTATACCACCGCGTATTCCGATTGTCAAGACCTTTTTCTCAATTTTCTTGAAAAATCTTTCGAGGAGCGTGATCACGGTTGATTTTTGCCGCGCATCGTGGTATAATCATCATTATATTATATGAATGTGCAGACGCGCGCGTGCATAACAATCTGCCCCGCACGGGCATAGTTTATTCGGAGAAGGACCGCTTTGTTTTCTTCTTCACAAATGAATCCGACACGGGCAATGTCCCGGGAAAGGCAACGATATGAAGGTTCTTATGATTTGCGGAAGCGCCCGCGAGGGGCTCAAACTCACGCATAGCGCTCGAGGAGATGCGGAAGCTCTTTGATGCGCAGAAGATAGAAAGCGAGATCGTTACCGTCGGCAGAGATGCCGTTCACGGCTGCACGGGCTGCCGCGCTTGCTACAAAACGGGCAGATGCGTCAGCGACGACGGTGTTTACGAGCTCGCGGACAAATTCGAGACCGCAGACGGGCTTGTCATCGCGTCGCCGGTCCATTACGCATCCGCACCCGGCGCGCTCATAGCGATTCTCGACCGACTCTTTTATTCGACGCACTTTGACAAGACGATGAAGGTCGGTGCGGCGCTCGCCGTTGCGCGCAGAAGCGGAACGACCGCGACCTTCGACGAGCTGAACAAATATTTTTCGATAAGCGGCATGCCCATCGCAACAAGTGAATACTGGAATACTCTGCACGGCGCCGCGCCCGGCGAGGCGGCTCAGGACGGCGAGGGTCTGCGCACCGCTCGCGTGCTCGCCCGCAATATGGCTTTTCTGATGAAAAGCATCGCCCTCGGCAAGGAGCGGTTCGGTCTGCCGGAAAAGGAACCGAAGATCAAAACGAATTTTATACGCTGATACGACCGCCGAAATCCGCCACTTCCTATCGGCGGCACGGCAGCCCCCCGATCCGCACGCCGATTCGCGGCGCACATCACATAAATATAAGGAAAGCATGTATGAACGAATTGAAATTTAACGTCAGAGCCCCCGAACACACAAAGGACTCCGAGCGCGACCGCGTTGCTGCGCGTGTCGTCGCCGAGCTGATTCGCCGCGGGTGGCACATAACCTTTGCCGAATCCTGCACCGGCGGGCTCGCGGCAGGTAGGCTCGTCGATGTTCCGGACGCATCACGCGTGCTTGACCGTGCGTTCGTCACCTACGCAAACGACGCAAAGCACGAGCTGCTCGGAGTCCGTACCGAAACGCTCGACGCTTACGGCGCGGTAAGCGAGCAGACCGCGCGAGAGATGGCTGCGGGCGCGGCGCGTGCAGCACGTGCCGAGATCGGTGTCGGCATAACGGGAATCGCAGGACCCGGCGGCGGATCCGATGAAAAGCCCGTCGGCACCGTCTGCTTCGGCTTTTCGGTCGACGGCGCGATATCGAGCTGCACCGTCCCGCACGGCGCGCTCGGCAGAGCCGCGGTCAGACAAGCGAGCGTTGACTTCGTATTTTCCGAGCTGTGCAGGCTGCTCGACATAGAGCGCTGATAAACAAAAGATCGGCGCGGCATTTGTTTACGACAGCAAATGTAAATAAATTGTTAAATCGGGCGAAAGTTTCAAAAACACTTGAAACCGCGAACAAGCTGTGGTATAATTCTTTCCGCGTATGCCGTAGGCACACGTAAGCACGGGCAGTCCGCTGTGAAGCTCCGCATGAATGTCCGTTATTTTTGAAGGAGGAAGCTAACTATGGATAAGCTTCAGGCTTTTGTAAGCGAGCAGCTCAAGACAGAGGTACCCGAGGTCAACATCGGTGATACCGTCAAGGTTCATGACCTTATCAAGGAGGGCACCCGCGAAAGAATTCAGATTTTTGAGGGAACCGTTATTTCTCGTCGCGGAGGCGGCATCAGCGAGACGTTCACCGTCCGCCGTGTCTCCCTACGGTGTAGGCGTAGAAAAGACCTTCCCGATCCACTCTCCGCATGTACAGAAGGTTGAGATCGTCCGCCGCGGTAAGGTCCGCCGTGCGAAGCTCTACTACCTGCGCGACAGAGTCGGTAAGGCATCCAAGGTTAAGGAGCAGATCGGCTGATCTGTGCCGAATCAAGAAATGTAGAGCCGCCTTCGGGCGGCTATATTTTTGATTCGGTCCGGGTCGGCTAAAATCGTCCGGACCAGAAAAAGCTCTCGGGAAGGCTAAAAAGCGCAGATCGAAAAAGCGAAAACGAGCTTTTTAATGACGGCTTTAGTATAATCTGATTTGCCGAATGATGTCGGAATCCTTACGGATTCCTTCAAAAGATGAAATAGCGTTTTCGCTTTTTCTACGCCGAAAATCGCCTCTGCCGTACGCCAGTACGGCGACGTGACGATTTTCGACGATTCTGCATCTTTTTTATCTCTCCCCGAGCCCATGTGTCAGGAATCCTGACGGATTCCTGCCTAAAGTTTAATGTTTTCGCTTTTTCTGCGCCAAACGATTTTATCTCGCCCCTTATTTGTTACAGGGCTAAAAATCGCCGACCGAAAATTGCCTATACCACAAATTATACGGTGGCGAGTCGTGTTTCGGCACTATTCAGCTTCTTATATCACGTCGACTCTTCAGAGCAGAAGAAGCGCAGACCGTAATCGCCCTAAAATCAACCATACATAATCAGCATAGCTGATATCGAAAATAAAAAGAAAGGAACCACAAAGCATGCTTGACATCAAATTTATATGCGACAATCCCGAGCTTGTTAAGGAAAATATAAAGAAGAAATTCGAGGACGCGAAGCTGCCCCTCGTCGACGAGCTTATTTCGCTCTATACCGAGAAGTGCCGCGCTAACACCCGCGCGAGCGAGCTGCGCGCAAACCGCAATAAGGTCAGCAAGCAGATCGGAGCGCTGATGGGTCAGGGAAAGCGCGACGAGGCGGAGGAGATGAAGAAGCTCGTCTCCGAGCAGGCAGAGGAGCTTGCGGCGCTCGAGGATCAGGAGGCAGAGCTCGGTAAGAAGGTCCGCGAGATTCAGATGAAGATACCGAATATCGTTGACGCGAGCGTTCCCGTAGGTCGCGACGACAGCGAGAACGTCGAGGTTCGGCAGTTCGGCGAACAGACGCATCCCGACTTTGACATTCCCTATCACACCGACATTATGGCGCGCTTCAACGGCATTGATAAGGAGGCGGCAGGAAGAGTTGCGGGCGAGGGCTTCTATTACCTCATGGGCGACATCGCACGTCTGCACTCCGCAGTCACCGCTTACGCGCGCGACTTTATGATAAATAAGGGCTTTACCTACTGCATCCCGCCGTTCATGATCCGCAGCAACGTCGTTACGGGCGTTATGAGCTTCGAGGAGATGGACGCGATGATGTATAAGATCGAGGGCGAGGATCTCTATCTTATCGGCACCTCAGAGCACTCGATGATAGGAAAGTTCATCGACACCATCACCCCCGAGGAAAAGCTCCCTCTCACCCTCACCTCCTACTCCCCCTGCTTCCGTAAGGAGAAAGGAGCGCACGGCATTGAGGAGCGCGGCATCTATCGTATCCATCAGTTCGAAAAGCAGGAGATGATAGTCATCTGCCGTCCCGAGGAGAGCATGGATTGGTTCAATAAGATGTGGGGCTATTCGGTCGAGCTGTTCCGCAGCCTCGATATCCCCGTACGTACACTCGAATGCTGCACCGGCGACCTCGCCGACCTCAAGGTCAAGAGCTACGACGTTGAGGCATGGAGCCCGAGGCAGAAGGAATACTTCGAGGTCTGCTCCTGCTCTAATCTCGGCGATGCTCAGGCGCGCAGACTCGGTATCCGCGTTAAGGGCACAGACGGCAAGAAGTACCTCGCGCACACGCTTAACAATACCGTCGTCGCTCCGCCGCGTATGCTCATAGCACTGCTCGAGAATAACCTCCGCTTCGACGGCGAGCATTACAGCGTGCTCATTCCTAAGGCACTTCAGCCTTACATGGGCGGCAATACCGTTATAACCGAAAAGTAACCGACGCAGGAACGCTCGGGGAGGACTTTCGAGAAAGTCCTCCCCGAACCCCTCCCAAAGCTTTAAAACTGAGAACCTTTTTGCGGCTGCACGGACCCGGTCTGTGCAGCCGCTCGAATTTAACGGCGGGCAAAATCCGCAAAGCGACAATCCGCAGGAAATGGGGAAACGACCACAGCACCAAGACGGGAAGGCAGTAAATACAGTGCGAATTACGTAACAAAATCGCAGTGACGGCAACACGAGCGATAAACGCGGAACGACGGGTGTGCAAACCGCCGCAAAGGAAAACAAAGCGTCCGATTGATAACTAAAGATACGGGTATACGCGCTCTGCGAGCGTGAAAAACTAAAGCGCTATACGTGCACTCCCCCGATAAGAAATGCGAGGCGTAATGCCTGCCGAGCATTTCGGACGATATCTTGCAATGTTGCTATCGGCTGAGCAGTCATAGGGGGAGATACATAAGAGGGGGAACCGGCGCGACCATATGCTCGCGTATGCGAGCATCCTTAGCGCCGCCCCTCTTATGCGCGCTTTCTTTCCGCCACTTTCTTTTTTCGCGTAAAAAGAAAGTGGTAAAAAAAGAACAACTATATCACCTTTACATATTCCTTTAACCGCGGCAGCAAGATTGGTCTCTCGCGGCATAAACATTTTTTGCGTTGAAAAATCAAGGCTTGGTAGCGGACTTTTTAGTTCCCAACAGCCCCTCCGTCACGGCAAGCCGTGCCCCTTCTCTCTGCGGCTCGAGTGAAATTTTGCTGTTATTGCCGCATTTTGCGGCAATGCAAAATTTCATATTGAACCGCAATGCGGTTCAATAGCCATTCGCGGCTCTGACAGCAACATCCGAAATATAGTCGCAGCACTCGCTGCTGCTTCATGCTGCTCCTTATTTCTTCACTTCAGCGGCAAGCCTGCATCTGCCACCGGCAGCGGCTTGCCGCTTCACCACCGGGCTGTCATTCACTACCGCTCGCTCGGCTGCGGCTTCGCCTTGCCTACCCCTTACACAGGGGAGGCTTTCACACGCGCGAATTCAGCGTGCATTATCAACTTGACTTTGAGTCAATCTTTAACCGCCGAAGGCGCCGTTTGACATCTCGCGGCACAGAGAACCTTTATCCGCGAACTCTGCCCGCGTCAGCGCGGTACGCACTAAAGCCCCCGCAGTGTACCAAAAAGCTTTTTTCAGAGGCCTTTCACGAAAAGCCTCGCCACACCGAGTTTGCTTCGCTCCCCTTGACTTTTTCCGTGAAATATAGTATATTATGAGACGAAATAAAAAAAAATATGTTAAGGATCATTCCCGTTCGATTCGGCTTTCGCGGGAGTGTTTTTCAAACACCAAAGCATGACTTATACAATTTATTTCTGGATCGCGGCATATTACGCGGGTAATTTTATCGAGAGCGCCGTCCGACTCTCGGAGAATGCGTCCGTCTGCGGTATAGCATGGCGCATTGTTTACTGGGGCGCGTTTTTTATTTATTACAAGCTCAGCCGCGATAAGGGCAAGCTCTCCCGCATCGGCATAGCTGCACCCAGCAGTGCGGCACTGCGTCCGGGGATCATCGCCCTGTATGCCGCCGCCGCTCCCGCAGCGGCTCTGTGCGCAGTGTGCCTCCGGCGAGGCGGCATTCCGACATACGAGTTTTTGAAGCTTGCAGAGCGCATCTGCGTCGATATTTCGGCAGCGATCATAGAGGAGCTGCTGTTCCGCGGCGTGCTGCTGCTCGGCATACTCGGTCATACGAAAATAAAAACCGCCGGCGCAGTCACAATCTCCGCCGGATTGTTCGCCGCGGCGCACCTGATGAATCTGTTCGCCGGTGGCGGACTGCTCTATACGCTGCCGCAGACAGTATTCGCATTCTGCGCGGGGATATGCCTCGGCGCGCTTGCCGTCCGAACAAAAAGCATAATTCCCGCAGTTATTCTGCATATGACGGTAAATCTCTCCTCTATTATCATAGAGACTCCCGCCGTGTCAGGCGCGGGAATCGAGACCGCAGCGATCTGCGCACTCGCAATTCTGTATCTCGCGACAGGACTTCTGCTGCTGCGAAAGCAAACAACAAAAGAGAGGAAATTCACAACATGAGGCTGTATATTGATCCCGGCACCGGCAGTATGCTGTTCGCCATTCTGATCGGACTGCTCGGCGCGCTGCGGTATCTGCTGAAAGCGTGGCTCGTCAAGGTCCGTTTCAGACTTAGCGGCGGAAAGGGGCGCGGAGGTCGCGCAGGAAAAGCTGCCGCTTGTCATCTTTTCTGACGATAAGCGCTACTGGAATGTTTTCGAGCCGGTCTGCCGCGAGCTGTGCGGAAGAGGTGTTGACATTACCTACATGACCGAGTCCGAGGACGATCCGGCGCTGACCTGCGGCTACGAGCATCTGCACGGCGAGTTCATCGGTCACGGAAACAAGGGCTTTGCCAAGCTGAACTTCCTGTGCGCGACCATCCTGCTCTCCACAACTCCGGGGCTTGATGTCTATCAGTGGAAGCGCAGCAAGAACGTAGACTGCTATATCCACATGCTGCATGCGCCGAGCGAAATCTCGGGCTACCGCATGTTCGGGACCGACTACTATGACACTATACTTGTGTCCGGCGATTTTCAGGTCGAGCAGATACGCGCGCTGGAAAAGCTCAGAGGGCTGCCGCAGAAGGAGATAGTCCACGTCGGCATTCCGTATCTCGACGAGATGGCAAAACGGCTGAAAAGCGATCCGCCGCAGCCGCATAAGCGAGCGCACCGTGCTGCTCGCTCCGTCGTGGGGCAGCAGCGCGATACTCAGCAGATACGGCGGCGAGATGATCGAGCGGCTGCTGAAAACCGGAGATCATATCATCGTGCGACCGCACCCGCAGTCCTTTGCCTCCGAAAAGGAGCTGATGGACGAGCTGATGAAGAAGTATCCTGACTCCGAGCAGCTCGAGTGGAACCGCGACAACGACAATTTTGAGGTGCTCAAGCGCTCTGATATCATGATATCCGACTTTTCCGGCGTTATTTTCGATTTTGCGCTCATATACGACAAGCCTGTGATCTACGCCGACACCGACTACAAGAGCGACCCCTATGACACCTGGTGGCTCGGCGGCAGACCGTGGACCTTCGACGTGCTTCCCCGGCTCGGCATGCCGCTGACAAAGGACAATTTCGGTGAGCTGGAGCAGCTGATCGACAGCTGTCTGTCGGAGGAGCGATTTAAGACAGGGCGCGATGAGGTCCGCCGCGAGGTATGGGAATACCCCGGCGAGGGCGCAAAGCGGGCAGCGGATTTTCTGCAGGAGAAATACCGCAGTCTGACATCGGCAAAAGAGTAGGCGACAGGAGGGCACCATGCCTATTACACAGATATTATATAATCTATTGCTTATGCCGCTTCAGATGCTGTTTGAGGCGGTATATCGGATAGCATATTCATTTATCGGAAATCCGGGCATAACCATAATCATTTTCAGTCTGACCATCAATTTTCTCATTCTCCCGCTCTACCGACGCGCCGACGCGCTGCAGGAGGAGGAGCGGAACATCGAGCAGAAGCTGAGCCGGGGAGTCAGGCACATCAAAAAGACCTTCCGCGGCGACGAGCAGATGATGATGCTTCAGACCTACTACCGTCAGAACGGCTACAAGCCTACATACGTTCTGCGCGGAGCGACCTCTCTGATGCTCGAGATCCCGTTCTTCATAGTAGCATACCGTTTTCTGTCGAATCTCGACCTGCTTCAGGGCGTCTCATTCGGACCGATAGCAGACCTCGGAAAGCCGGACGGCATTCTGACGATCGCGGGCGTAACAATAAACATACTGCCGATAATCATGACGGCGGTAAACCTCGTCTCGTCCTTTCTGTTCACACGAGGCTACTCGGTCAAGACCAAGGTGCAGCTGTACGGAATGGCTGTGTTCTTTTGGTATTTCTCTACACCTCCCCCGTCGGGTCTCGTCTTTTACTGGACACTGAACAACGCCTTTTCGCTTATAAAAACGATATTCTATAAGCTGCGTCAGCCGCGCAGGGTGCTGAATGTTCTGTCGTCTCTTGTCGGAGTCGGTGCGGTCGTGCTCGGGCTTACGGCGGGAGCGGAAAGGTCCGCAAAGTGGGAGATATTCTTCTGCGTCGCGGGCGTGCTCCTGCAGCTTCCCCTGCTTACGGCGCTCCTGCGCTCAAAGGCAAAAGCCGTAAAAAAAGAGGCGCACGAGTACGTCGATCATCCGAAGGTGTTCTTCGGCGGCGCGGTTTTCCTTGCCGTGCTGACCGGACTTATCATCCCCTCGTCGGTCATTGCGGCATCCCCGCAGGAATTCATAGTTCCCGGCTATATGAGCAATCCCATATGGTACCTCGTATCCTCCTGCTGCCTTGCGGTGGGAACCTTCGTCGTATGGTTCGGGGTATTCTATTCGCTGGCTGACAAGCGCTCGCGGAGCTATATCGAAAAGGCGGCATGGATGCTCTGCGGTGTCGTCATAGTCAACTACATGTTTTCGGCAAGGATCTCGGACTCATCGGCAACTCCCTCCAGTACGAAAACGGAATGAGCTTCTCCGCCGGACAGCAGCTCGCAAACCTTGCCATAATCCTCGGAACGGCGGCGGTCATGTGGCTGATCCACCGACTGATAAAGAAGCGCGTATTCGACATTATCGTGATCGCGACGCTCGCGCTGTGCGGACTCGCGATCGTAAATGTCGCCAAGATAAGCACAAGCGTTTCTCAGGTGAGCGTAACGGGCGCGGACGAGGGCGGAGCGCTTCACTCTCTGAGCAAGAACGGCAAGAATGTCGTCGTGCTCATGCTCGACCGCGGAATAAACGAATATATTCCGTATATCATGAACGAAAAGCCGGAGCTGAAGGAACAGTTTGACGGCTTTACCTACTACTCAATACGATAGCATACGCTCCGTTTACAAACATGGCGATTCCGGCGGTTTTCGGCGGGTACGAGTATACCCCCCGGCGGAGAACAGCAAGCGCGACAGCGAATCGCTCGAGTCAAAGCATAACGAGGCGCTCAAGGTCATGCCGGTGCTGTTCAGCGAAAACGGGTACAGAGTAACGGTATGTCAGCCCACATATGCGGGATATCAGTGGACCCCCGATCTGTCGATATACGACGATTATCCAGAGATAAAGACCTACAACCCTACCGGAATGTACTCGAGCGAGCTTGAGACAAGACCGCTGATCGAGGGAAATATGCGAAACTTCTTCGCCTTCGGCATAACCAAGGTCGCGCCGCTCTTCGCTCAGCCGGCTCTCTATGAGGACGGTCTCTACAACTATGTAAAGGACAACGAGGCGATAGAGCTGACGCAGACGACCGACGGCATTCTCCGCTCGACCGGCATCAGCAACACCTTCCTCAACAACTACAATGTGCTTCACTGCCTCCCGACCATCACGAGCGTGACGGACGACGAGCAAAACACATTTATGATGCTGTCAAACGACGCGACGCATGAGCCGTGCATGCTCCAAATGCCGGATTACACGCCCGAGCAGAAGGTTGACAACTCCGCCTATGCTGATCAGCTGGCAAACGGCTACGTGGTTGACGGCAGAAAGCTGAAAATGGAGAACGAGCGCCAGGTAACGCACTATCAGTCAGTCGAATATGGCTGCCATGCTGCATGCTCGGAAGATGGTTTTGACTATCTGCGCGAGAACGGCGTTTACGACAACACTAAGATAATCATAGTATCCGACCACGGACGCAATATACGGCAGATGGACGAAGCCATCTACCACCTGATAAACGACGAGGAGTTCGACAGCGAGTATTTCAGAGCTCTTCTGATGGTCAAGGACTTCAACGCAACCGGCTTTACCTCCTCCGATGAGTTTATGACTCAGGCGGACACCCCGACGCTGGCTTTCGGCGGTCTGATCGACGACCCCGTAAATCCCTTCACAGGCAAGGTGATAAACAACAGCGAAAAAGACCGCACACGACCAGTATATATTCGAGTCGCACATCTGGGATGTCGGCGAGAACAACGGCAATGTGTTCCGCCCCGGAAACTGGTTTGCACTGCGCCCGGGCGACTCGTGGGACGAGTCTAATTGGAGGTTAGTCACATTCAATTCGGTGCTGCCCGAGGAGGCAAAGTGAGCGCAGCTTGCCGTGCTTGCCCGAAAATATCCGTCTAATAATAACTGTTATATCTGCCGGCGCATCTTAATAATGCTTTAAGACCGTCGGCAGAGCCTATATTTACCGAAGGGTCAGGGAGAATATTATGGGATACAAGGTTGACAACGCGGTCATAATGGCGGCGGGTACGTCAAGCAGATTTGCGCCGCTCTCCTATGAGCTTCCGAAAGGGCTTATCACCGTACGCGGCGAGATTCTCATCGAGCGGCAGATACGTCAGCTGCGGGATGCCGGCATTTCGGATATCATCGTTGTGACCGGCTATATGCGGGAGCGCTTTGCCTATCTGGCTGACAAATACGGAGTCAGACTGATACATAACCCCGAGTACAATGTGCGCAACAACAGCTCGAGCATCTATGCCGTCAGAGAATATCTTCGAAATTCCTACATCTGCTCCTCAGACAATTATTTTACGAAGAACCCGTTCGAGCCGGAGGCGGAGGATGCATATTACTCAGCCGTCTATGCCGACGGTCAGACCGCCGAATGGTGCATGGATACCGGGGACGACGGCTATATAAACCGTGTACACATCGGAGGCTGCGACGCATGGTACATGCTCGGTCATGTCTTTGGAACGAAAAAATTCACGGACAGCTTTCTCCGTATACTGACGCGTGAATATGACCGCGAGGATACCGCTGCCAAGCTATGGGAGACTATCTATGCGGAGCATCTCGGCGAGCTGCGGCTGCGGATGAGAAAATATGCCCCGGGAGTCATTTTCGAGTTCGACAGCTTAGATGAGCTGCGGCACTTTGACACAAGCTACATCTCCGATACTCGGTCACGGATAATAGCGTGTATCGCGGATAAGCTGAATTGCCCGCAGGCAGAATTTGACCATTTCGATGTTCTGAAGGCTGAGAGCGGAAACGAAGCGATCGGATTCTCTTTCAGGCGCGGCGGCGACGCATATCGGTACATTTACGAGACAAAAAAGCTGACAAAGGTATAATGAAAGGAGAATATGCATGAGCAAGAAGATTTGCACAGGCGATCTGCCTCGGATACACGCCCTGCTCCGGCAGGCGGTCGGAAAGAGCGATTACACCGACCTACGGCGCATGGGCGGTCTGACGAATCGTACATACCGAGCGGACTTTCCCGACGGGACGAAATATGTGATCCGTATTCCCGGTGAGGAACGGAGGAAATGATCGTTCGAGCGGACGAAAGGATAAGCACCGAGCTTGCATGCAGCCTCGGCATAGACACACCGCTGCTTTGCTTCGGTGACGACGGGGCAAAGGTAAGCGAGTTCATCCACGGCGCCGTCACCATGTCCTCCGAGACAATGAAGGAGCCTCACCGCATCGAGCAGGCAGCCGCCCCTGCTGAGGATACTGCATAATTGCGGAGAGGACACCGGCGTTCCGTTTGAGGTGTTCGACATGGCAAGAAGCTATGAAAGCATCATCAAATCAAAGACTGTACCGATGTTCGGCGACTATTCGGATACGAAAGCGACCGTCATGGATATAAAGCGGGAGCTTGACGCGCAGGGCATGTCCGGGAAGGTCCCGTGTCATAATGATCCGCTATGCGAAAACTGGGTAGTCTCCGATACGGATCGGCTCTATCTGATAGACTGGGAATATGCGGGGATCAACGACGGCATGTGGGATGTGGCTGCCGTATCAATCGAGGCAGGCTACGGACGCACGGATGATGAACGGTTCCTTGCGGCATATTTAGACCATACGCCGAGCGATGCGGAACGAAAGCATCTACTGGCAAGTAAAATCTATGTAGATTATCTCTGGACGCTTTGGGCAAAGACCCGCGTACCGTACGACGGACAGAGCATGGAGGAGTGGGCTGCCATGCGTTATGCACGTCTGAAGGCCAATATTGCGGAGCTGTCGGCTCTTTGACCGCATTCGCACGGTCGGCATCGGGAAAATATCTTTTGAAAATGTAGATTTGTCAATGATGTGAGACTAAAAAATAAGAGTCAAAGCAAAGAGTTCAGGCAAACGCTTATGCATCCGGAAGGAGGGGCGAAGCCCCGAGTGGAGGATGCATAAGCGGCGCGCTCAGACGCGGCGAGATTCAAGCTCCCGGTGCTTTTGCGTCGGCGACTTCCAACCGAGCACCGCCATTGGAATATTATTCGCTCTGTACAGATAACGCTTCATCTGCTCCTGCAGATCAGCAAAGGAATAAAATTTCAGATGGTTATAGAAGCGCTCCTGATCGTTTCTGTGGCTTCTTTCGACCTTGTCGTTGTGCCACGGTGTTCGCGGTCTGAGGACATGGTGATGAATGCGGAAGTGATTGCAAAATGCATCGAAAGGATGCACACGCTTTGTCTTTGCCGTATGCGTGAATTCCGCACCGCAGTCTGTTTGTATTTCCGCCGGTGCATAACCAAACCAAACAATTGCTCTTTTTACGAAATCAACTGTCGAATAGCTCGACTGCTCCTGATATGCATAAATGAACCGCTTTCTTGAGGCTTCCTCGATGACGGTGTATTGGTAGTATTGTTCCTTTTCCTTGGCCGAATGGCAAGCTGTCGGTACATATTTAACATCCAACTGCCATTTTACACCGAGCTCGGCGGGCGTGTCGTATTTACCCGTATGCTTTGATTTTTTCTTTGTAGATTCCACCTTATTGCGAAACCCGAGACGAACAAATACTCGGTAAAGGGAGCCGGGATGGCGTTTGTATGCCTTTTTCCTCACGGAGCTTTCCGTACAGCTCACAAATTGAAATATTCGGACTTCTTCTGTGGTAATCACATATCCATTTCAGCTCCTGCTCCGCATGAGCGTTCGGGTGTGCCGTATGCGGTCTGTGCGATTTGGGAATCAGGGATTCCTTTGTCCCGTCGTACAGCTTGTTCCACCTCATAAGAGAGGCTTTGGAGATATGATATCTTCGGCAGACAAATGAAATATCCCTTGTTTCCCGATACAGCTTTACAGAATTTATTTTTGTTGTAATTTCATGTGGGACAATATCGCTTGTTTTGTGTTATACTGTTCATGGTGATTGAGTCCTCTCTGTTTGATTTGGTTGTGGTGACTTTATTTTAACAGAACTCAATCACTTTTTTCTATTCTTTTGGTCTCACATCTATTGTAACGCTACATGCATCGGGAAAATATCTTTTGAAAAACTATTGACTTTTCACCGCTTTTAGTATATAATATGTTTTGTATTTATCTCTTTGCAAACCGCGAGGGGAGGGAAAACGGTAAATGGCAGAAGTTAGAGTTAAAGAGAACGAGTCACTCGACAGCGCACTTCGCAGATTCAAGCGTCAGTGTGCAAGATCCGGTGTACTTTCTGAGCTTCGCAAGAGGGAGCACTACGAGAAGCCCAGTGTGAAGCGTAAGAAGAAGTCCGAGGCTGCAAGAAAGCGTAAGTATAAATAAGCCTTTCTTTCAGGGACTTTAGTTTAAAAAGAAAAGTACGGCAGGCGCTATGCCTGCCGTGTTTTTTTGTTTTGCGTCAAAAAAGGCACACTGCCGCGGCGAGGTTTTTCGTGAAAGACCTCTGAAAAAGCTGATTTGGTATGCTTCGTGTGATGTGGTGTGTACCGCGCTGCCGCGGGCGGGTGGTTTGCAGATGAATGTTGTTTTTTGATGAAAAGGTTATATCTCGCTGCCGCGGTCAAAAGTGTTTACAAGAAATTTGAATTGATAATACATGTTGGCAGTGCATGTGAAAGTCTTGATTTTATTAAGAGCAACAGCACAAAATCAGACTTGGCGGAACTTGAGGTTAGCTCAATATCAAGTTGATAATGCAAGGCGTAGATTCCGCACGTGAAAGCCTCCCCTGTGCAAGGGGAGGTGGCACGGCTTGCCGTGACGGAGGGGCTGTTGGAAACAAAAGAACACGCTATCAAACTCAGCTCGTGACGAGTTTTCTGTCACTGAAAATTGCAGTAACTACCAAAATTGATGTGACAGAAAAGTTGTCACGAAATCTTACCTCGGCAACAGACTGATTTTTAAGGCGGGCAAAAACAGTTGTTTGTATTAAGTAAATCAAATCTCGCTGCCGCGATCGATGGTATATGGACAGATATTTTAGTTGTTCTTTTTCCGCTTTCTTTTTGCCTGAAAAAGAAAGCTCCAAAGAAAAGCAGGCATAAAGGGGGATTGCGCCGCGATTCGCTTCGCTCCTATTCGGCGCAGTCTCCCCCTTTATGTATTCCCCCTATGACTGCTCAGCCGATAGCGACAGTATCGGTTTATACCCGAAACGGTCGGCAAGCGTTAAGCCTCCCGTTTCTAAAATATTAGTATCACGTCTAACGCTTTAGTTTTTCACATTTATAAAGTTTGTACACCCTATGCCGCAGTTATATTGAAAAGCACGGTTCATTCATATTGATTGTTCGTACACCTCTGTCATAGACCTATAAATAGCATGATTCATTTGACTTGACGGCTTGTACATTGTAGTTGTAGTTATATCAAAGAGCCCATTCGTTTGTCCTGATAATTTGTACATCTACTGTTATAGTTATCTTGTACTTTCCGTTGAATGCAGCGCCGTAGTTCGCGGTTATTATCGAAACACAAGTTACTCTGACATAAAATTCTTAACTGTCGCAATAACAAGGACAAAATTCTCGTTTCTACGGTTCGGCACACTTTACTTTTCGCAACGACTTGATTATATGCGGTTCGGCTTTTCTCATAAAAAATATTGTGCTGCTATATTTAACTTTTAGCAGAGGGTGTATCAATTATCCGATCGTGAAAAAGCTGAGCTTTATACGTGCATTCTCTAAATAAGAAACGCGAGGCATAATACTTGCCGAGCGTTTCGGACGATAACTTGCCAAGTCGCTATCGGCTGAGCAGTCATCAGGGGGATATATAAGGGGGAGACTGCGCCGAATAGGAGCGTAGCGTATCGCGGCGCAATCCCCCTTATACGCGCTTTTCTTTCCGCCACTTTCTTTTTCGCGTAAAAAGAAAGTGGTAAAAAACGAACAACCGAAATATCTATCCATATACCTTGACCGCGGCAGCGAGATTGGTCTCTCGCGGCATAAACATTTTTTTGCGTTGAAAATCAAGGCTTGGTAGCGGACTTTTTAGTTCCCAACAGCCCCTCCACCGCCTACGGCGGTCCCCCTCCCCTTACACAGGGGAGGCTTTCACACGCGCGAATTCAGCGTGCATTATCAACTTGACTTTGAGTCTATCTTTAACCGCCGAAGGCGCGATTTGACACCTCGTAGCACAGAGAACCTTTATCCGCGAACTCTGCCCGCGACAGCGCACTACACACTAAAACCTCGCAGCGTACCAAAAAGCTTTTTCAGAGGTCTTTCACGAAAAACCTCGCCGCGTCAGCGCGGTACACACTACATTACACGAACATACCAAATAGGCTTTTCAGAGGTTTTGCGAAAACCTCGCCGCCCCGGCGTTGTGATGAAAAAAACCAGCAAGAAAAATATTTACAAATTAATGTACCATTGCCGTTCGGTTTTGTGATATAATCTATGTTGTATTATTGTATCATGCCCGAATTGTCGGCATCTCTGCCGATGAAATAAAAGAAGCATTGAAATTAACAGCAGTGAGGATCAAACGAATATGAAGATAATCGACTCGATCATAGGGTCCTACAGCGACCGTCAGATACGCAAGATCACTCCTATCGTCAAAAAGATAGAAGCCCTTGCCGACAAGTACCGCGCGATGAGCGACGAGGAGCTGCGTGCGACCACCCCCGCGCTGCGCGAGCGCCTTGCCGCGGGCGAAACGCTCGACGACCTTCTGCCCGATGCGTTTGCGGTAGTCACCGAGGCAGCCGACCGCGTGCTCGGCAAGCGCCCGTTCCACGTTCAGCTCATAGGCGGTATCGTCCTGCATCAGGGACGCATCGCCGAGATGAAAACCGGTGAGGGTAAGACCCTCGTCGCCACCCTGCCCGCGTACCTCAACGCACTGACGGGCAAGGGCGTGCACGTCGTTACGGTCAACGAATACCTCGCATACACAGGCGCGGAGGAAATGGGGCGTGTATACGGCTTTCTCGGCATGACGACAGGTCTTATCACGCACGACCAGACCAAGGAAGAAAAGCAGCGCATGTACGCATGCGACATCACATACGGCACGAACAACGAGTTCGGCTTCGACTACCTGCGCGATAACATGGTCGTTCAGAAGAGCAGAATGGTTCAGCGCGGACATGTTTTCGCCATCGTCGACGAGGTCGACTCCATCCTGATAGACGAGGCGCGCACCCCGCTTATCATTTCGGGTGAGGGCGACGAATCCACCGATATGTACGACCGCGCGGATGCATGCGTCCGCCGCCTGCGCGAGTTCCGCATCAAGGAGATGGACAAGAAGGAGCTCAGCGACGATATCGACGCGGATTACATCGTAGACGAGAAGGCGCGCACCGCCGTGCTCACCGCATCGGGTATCCGCAAGGTTGAGGAATTCTTCGACATCGAAAACCTCTCCGCGCCCGAAAATTCGGAGCTTGCCCACCACGTAAATCAGGCGCTCAAGGCGCACGGAACGATGCAGCGCGACGTCGACTACCTCGTAAAGGACGACGCGGTGCTCATTATCGACACTTTCACCGGTCGTATCATGCACGGTCGTCGCTTCTCGGACGGACTGCATCAGGCAATCGAGGCGAAGGAGCACGTTAAGATCCAAAAGGAAAACAAGACGCTCGCGACTATCACGTTCCAGAACTATTTCCGCATGTACGAAAAGCTGTCCGGCATGACCGGTACGGCGCTCACCGAGGAGGTCGAGTTCCGCGAAATATACAACCTCGACGTTGTCGTCATACCGACAAACAAGCCGATGATCCGCATCGACCACCACGATGTTGTATATAAAAATCAAAAGGGCAAATACGACGCCATCGTCGCTCAGATAAAGGAATGCCATGCAAAAGGGCAGCCGGTGCTCGTCGGTACCGTTTCGGTCGAGAAGTCGGAGATGCTCTCCAAGCGTCTGCGTCTCGAGGGCATCGAGCACACCGTGCTTAATGCAAAGTACCATGAGCGCGAGGCGGAGATAGTCGCACAGGCGGGTCGTCTCGGCACCGTTACCATCGCTACAAACATGGCGGGTCGAGGCACCGATATCCTGCTCGGCGGCAACCCCGAGTTCCTTGCAAAGCAGGAGATGAGAAAGCAGGGCTACGAGGAGGAGATTATCGGCGCAGCCGTCGGCTCGTCGATGTCGGTCTCCGAAGAGGTGCTTGCAGCACGCGAGGTATACAGAGGTCTGTATGACAAGTTCCGTGCCGAGATAGAGCCGCTGGCAAAGCAGGTCTGCGAGGCGGGCGGTCTATTCATCGTCGGCACCGAGCGCCATGAGAGCCGCCGTATCGACAACCAGCTCCGCGGACGTTCGGGCCGTCAGGGCGACCCCGGCGAATCCCGCTTCTTCCTCGCGCTCGACGACGACCTTATGCGTCTGTTCGGCAGCGAGCGCGTCGCTGCGGTCGTAGACCGTCTCGGTCTCGACGACGATACCCCCATCGAGGCAAAAATACTCTCCAACTCCATCGAGCGCGCACAGAAGCAGATCGAGGAGAACAACTTCCAGCGCCGTAAGAACGTCCTGACATACGACGACGTTATGAATCAGCAGCGCACCGTCATATACAAGCAGCGCCGCGAGGTGCTCGACGGTCTCGATCTTCAGGAGAAGATCATCGGCATGATCCGCAGCTACATCGAGTCCACCGTTCTCGCCTGCACTCAGGCGGAGAATCCCGCAGAGTGGAAATTCGACGAGCTTCGCAGCACCCTCTTCGGCTTCGTCTGCAAGGCGGACGACTTCAACTACACCGAGGAGCAGCTCGCATCGCTCCGTCCCGAGGATCTTATCGAGGAGCTGACCGAGCGCGCCATGAAGGTCTACAAGAGCAAGGATGAGCTGTTCGGCGCAGAACAGATGCGCGAGATCGAGCGCGTTATCCTGCTGCGCAATGTCGACCTTAAATGGATGGATCATCTCGAGAATATGGACGATCTCAAGGAGAGCATCGGTCTCCAGGCATACGCTCAGCGCGACCCGATCAACGAATACCGCATTCAGGGTGCGGATCTCTTCGACGAGATGAGCGAAATGATACGCGCGGATACCGTCCGCGGCGTTCTCTCGGTCATCCCGCGCCCGCATGTTGAGATAAAGCGCGAGGAGGTGGCTAAGGTCACCGGCGAGGGCTTCGAGGGCGCTCCCGTTCGCCGCCCTGTAATTATCCGACGCGCACCCGCTCAACCTGCGCAGAACAGCACTCCCGGTGCAGCTCCCGCTCAGGGAATGGGAATAGGACCGGTTATTCGTCCGCCGATGCAGCAGCTTACACGCGCACAGCTTGAGAAGGAAAAGGCAAATAAGGTCGGGAGAAACGATCCCTGTCCGTGTGGCAGCGGGAAGAAATATAAGAACTGCTGTGGCAAATAATTCTCGGGAAGGCTAAAATCGTCCGGACCGAAAAAGCGAAAACAGATTATTATAATTAAGCTTTAGTATGTACCATATGGGTAGATAAAGGGTCGGAATCCTTGCGGATTCCTGCATAAGGTTTTATGTTTTCGCTCTTTTTCTGCGCCCGATTTCGCCCCGCGACGTACAATTGTACGCCTTGCGGGACGAAATCGAACACTCCAAACGATTTTATCTCTCCCCGAGCCCCGTAAGCTTAAAACAGCACTAACCTATAGGGATAGAGTTCTCTGAGATACGAAAAAGCACAGACCGATAGACAATTTTGTCTTTTGTTATTCCGAGAAAAACGAAAAGGAACAAAGCCGAAAGGGCAAAGTGGATATTCCATATTGCAAATAAGAATGATAAAATAACCGAGCCGAGCCGCGACGGCGGGCTCAACAAGAAAACACGGGCGCGGCGGGCAGACAGCATTCTGCCCGCCGTTTTTATCGGAGGAAACGTATGAATACAATCGAAAATCAAACCTTTGACGAAGAGCGCGCTCTCTACAATCTCAAGGTGACAAATGTTATCGGCTGCCGCTTTGAGGGCGCTGCCGACGGCGAATCGGTGCTCAAGGAGGCGAGCAGCATCGTCGTCGACAAATGCTCCTTCTCGCTCCGCTACCCGATGTGGCACAACCGCGCGCTCGTTCTGCGCGATTCGCATCTCTGCGAGCCCTCCCGCGCGCCGCTCTGGTACTGCGGGGGCGGTATCATCGAGCGCACCCGCATCGAGTCGGTCAAGGCACTGCGCGAATGCAGCGGCTTTACCCTCACCGACTGCACGATAAACAGCCCCGAATTCGGCTGGAAGTGCAGCGGGATATGCCTCTCGGGCGGCTCGCTCGTCTCCGAATACGCATTTTTTGATTCGAAGGGGGTCAGCATTTCGGGACTCGATTTCAGCGGTAAATATTCATTTCAGTACATGGACAACCTCACCATAACCGACTCGAATCTCAACACGAAGGATGCCTTTTGGCACTCGAAGAACGTCACCGTCAAAAATTCGACCGTCAAGGGAGAGTACCTTGCATGGTTCTCCGACGGTCTGACCCTTGAGCACTGCCGCATCATCGGCACACAGCCGCTCTGCTACTGCAAAAATCTCCGCCTCATCGACTGCGAAATGATAGACACCGACCTCGCCTTTGAGTACTCCGAGGTCGAGGCGGACATTCGCGGCGGCATCGACTCGGTCGTTAACCCGCTCAGCGGAAGGATCGTCTGCGACTCGCTGGGCGAGCTCGTTTCTCAGCCGACGGTGATGGAGTGTCACGGCGAGGTTGTGATACGAAACAATGGTTGACACGCATGGGGACGCTTTTGAAAAAGCCCCTGCCCCATCGCAATGCTTTAAATAAACATACAAAATGTTTTCCACCGCTCTGTGGAGAACAGCGCCCGCACGTAAATTTCACGGAGGCAGATATGGACGAAAATCAGAAAAACAATCCGCAGGAAGATCGACACGATGAGCTTCGGCATGAGCTATCGCAGCTTCAGCCGGAGGTCGCGCAGGAGGATAAAGCCGAGGAAGAAGCAGAGGATCTGACCTATATTCCCGCACGGCGGGGCAGCGCACACTACACCGTTCCGCTCGCGCTGTTCATCGTCGGCTTTTCCTGCATGATACTGTCGACATTTATGCCGAGCTTCCGCGTCATTCCGCAGATAATCGCACTCGTGCTTATAGTCGCGGGCGTGCTGCTGACCACTCGCTTCGGACTGTCGATGTTTGAATACTCCATAGTCATCGACCCGTCGCTCGGGCGTTCGCTCGTCGTAACCAGGCTGCAGGGCAAGTACCGCCGCGAGGCGTGCCGGCTGCCGCTGACCGCCGTCCGCGAGGTCATCTGCGAGGATGATATACCCGCCGAGCGGCTGAGCGGAGCGCAGCGATATTCATTCTGCAACACTATGTTCGCGCGCGGTACCTCGACCGTGATATTCGCCTTTTCCGACTCGCAGCTCCTGCCGGACGCGCAGACTCGCGGCAAGGATTCGGTCGCGCTGCGCCTCGAGGTGCGCGGTCGCTTCATAGACCTGCTCACCGAAGCGGAAGAGACGCAGGAGGAAAGGCAGTCCGAGGAGGACGAAGAATAAAAGCAATCTTATATCGGCACCAAATATACCTATAATCAAAAAAAATCCTTTTGCATACGTTTTCCGTCGTAGACATTTGCGGCATTTCATCGGAGAGATTTGTGCCATTTCATCGGAGACATTTGCGGTATTTCGTCGGAGACATTTGAGATGATCTATCTGACACTACACAAACACCACCCTAAGATAACAGGAAAAAGCCCGTACGGCACTCCCCGAAAGGAACAGCCGTACGGGCTGATATTATCCCCGCCGCGCCGCCCGCGTATACATCGGGCGGTGCGGCGCTTTCGATTTTTTCGGTCTGCGCTTTTTCAGCCGACCCGAATCGGGGAGAGATAAAAAAGATGCAGAATCGTCGAAAATCGTCACGTCGCCGTACAAGCGTACGGCAGAGGCGGTTTTCGGCGGTAGAAAAAGCGAAAACATTATTTCATCTTTTGAAGGAATCCGCGAGGATTCCGACAGCATTCCGCAAATCAGATTATACTAAAACCGTCATTAAGAAACTTGTTTTCGCTTTTTCGATCTGCGCTTTTTTAGCCTCCCCGAGAGCTTTTTTCGGTCCGGACGATTTTATTAGCCTCCCCGAAAGCTTATTTTATCTCTATGAGCGTATCATCCCACATCTCGGGCGCCTCATATCCGAGCAGGTTAACGGTAGTAGCGGCGACATCGGAGAGTCCGAACTCGCCCTTATCCTCCTTGACCGTATATCTGTCGGCGGTGAAGTTATCGTAGATGATGCAGGGAACGCGGTTGAGCGTATGGCTCGTCTTAGCCTTAGGCGTACCGTTTTCGTTCAGCTTCGGCTCGCCGGTCTTTTTATTCATCTCGAACATCTCGTCCGCGTTGCCGTGGTCGGCGGTGATGATAGCCGCGCCGTGGAGCTCGTCGATAACGGGCAGCAGGCGTGCGAGCTGAAGGTCGAGCGCCTCCATGCTGCACTGGGTTGCGGCAAAGTTGCCGGTATGACCTACCATATCGCCGTTCGGGAAGTTGCAGCGCAGGTACTTAAACTTGCCGCTGCGGAGCATCTCGATGAGCTTATCGGTGATCTGCGCGCACTTCATCCACGGGCGCTGATCGAATGAAACAACGTCGCTCGGGATCTCGATATAGGTCTCCAGCTCCTCGGAGAACTTGCCGGAGCGATTGCCGTTCCAGAAGTATGTAACGTGGCCGAACTTCTGCGTTTCGGAGATAGCGAGCTGCGAGATTCCGGTGTTTGCGAGGTACTCGCCGAGAGTATTTGTGATCTCGGGAGGATTAACAAGGTAGTGCGACGGGATATGGAGGTCGCCATCGTACTCGAGCATTCCGGCATAGTAAACCTTCGGCGCTCTGACGCGGTCGAACTTATCGAAATCCTCGCCTGCCTCAAAGGTGCGCGAGATCTCGAGCGAGCGGTCTCCGCGGAAGTTGAAGAAGATTACCGAGTCGCCGTCCTCAATAGTGCCGACCGGCTTTCCGTCCTTTGCGATAACGAACGGATCGAGATCCTGATCTATTGCGTGGGTCTCCTCGCGCAGCGTCTTGATAGCCTCCTCGGCGGATGCGAACATTCTACCGTCGCCGAGCACGTGCGTATGCCAGCCGCGCTCGACCATCGACCAGTCAGCCTCGTAGCGGTCCATGGTTATCCTCATTCTGCCGCCGCCGGATGCGATCTGGGCATCAAAATCGGGCGAGCGGAGCGATGCGAGGAATGCCTCGAAGGGCTCGACATAATCAAGCGCGGTGGTCTCGCCGACATCGCGTCCGTCGAGCAGAATGTGCACGCGAACGGTACGAACGCCGTCCTTCTTTGCGTGCTCTATCATGCTGCGCAGATGCGCGATGTTGGAATGGACGTTTCCGTCGGAGAAGAGTCCGAGGAAATGCAGGGTGGAGCCGTTCTTCTTAACATTGTCGACAGCATCGAGCCAGGTCTTTGACTCAAACATCTTGCCCGACGCGATGGAGTTTGACACGAGCAGCAGCGCGCCTGAGCGAAAAACCTGACCGGAGCCGAGCGCGTTATGACCGACCTCGGAGTTGCCCATATCGTCGTCGGAGGGCAGACCGACAGCCTTGCCGTGCGCACGCAGAGTGACCATCGGGTACTTCTTCATGAGCATATCGAGAGTGGGGGTATAAGCTGCATCGACCGCGTTTCCGCCGCCCGGGGCGGCAAGTCCGACACCGTCCATAACTATCGTAAGCAGCGGGCCGCTTACGCCGTCAAACTTATTTGATCTATTCAGTTTCATAGCTTTTCTCCTTTGCTGAAAATCATTATTTTTTACAGAGCTATTATAGTATCTAAATGTGACTAAAGCATGACGAAAGCGGAAAAATAGGCAGCTTTTTGCGCCGCGCACCGATTTGACAGGGCAATTATCTCCCGACAGGTCACGACCCGTCTCGGCAAACGCGCATATCCCCGCCCTGCCGACCGCCGTTATACCGACCGGTATGCCGCCGCTGATGAGCAGCAGCGCGATGTATAGGTGCAGACCGCTTCCGTCGCCGGTTTGCGGAGAGGTCTTATCTTTTATCTCGTTCGTATCGGTCTCGCTGCCCGCCTGCCATGCGCGGCTGTCGCCCTCATTTGCGGTCAGCAGATAGGCCTCGCCGTTGATAACGGCGGCAAAAATCCCGTCGGGCATACGGATGCCGAATATATTCTCGCAGGTTTTCGGGTCATATTTCCCGTCGCTTTTGTTCGGGTCGACGGCTGCTCTGCCGTGATCCTCAAAGCCGAGGCTGAAAATTTCCTCAAATTGCTGCGAGTCGATATCAAGAACGACTACGGCGTTTGCCGAGTAGGCAATTCGTCTGCGAAAATCGCATCAAGTGAGGATGAAATAAACGGCGGAGCTGTGAAACGGAGGTCGTGTTTTTTCAAGACTTTTTCGACATATTAGCTGCGCGGACCGCCGAAGAATTTTCATTTGCAGAAAAAAGCGAGCCGAAGCCCGCTTTTCCGTTATTATTTTAAACAGCACATAGCCCCGCTCCGCCGAATGCGTTTTATGCAAGCAAAGATATGTGCATCACCTCTCCGCGTGCCGTACCCTGCACAGACCGACGGTCATATCATCCCGCCGTCCGCTGCGTTCGGCAGCGCCGCTGAGAATACGTTCGGCAAGCTCCGGCAGCGACTCGCACCACTGCCCTATTATGAGGTCGGCAAGGTAGGCGCAGTCCTCGAGCGACTGAGCCACGCCGTCGCTCATCATAACGATAACATCGCCGTCCTCCGGGGTGAAGCGCACCTGCTCCGATGAGAGCGGTGCGGCGATGCCGACCGGGATAGTACCGGACGAGATGCGAAAGATGCTGCCGTCACGTATGACAAACGACGGCGCGGCCCCGCTCTTGATGAGCCTTGCCTGACCGGACAGACCGTCGAGCTGCAAAAGATCGACGGTGGCAAAGCACTCCTCTCTGCGGTGGCGTATAAAGTTATTCAGCAGATCAAGCGCGCCGCGCGCACCTATCCCACAGCCGAGCATGCGGCGCAGAAATTCCACCGCTATCCGCGATGCCGTCGCCGCCTCACGTCCCGAACCCATACCGTCGCTTATCAGCATATAGCTCATGCCGTCCGTGACAGTAAAGAACGCCGAGCTGTCGCCGGAGATCTGCTCGTCCTTCTTTTCGAGCGAGAGGGTCACACCATCCGCACATACCGACGGCACCGATTCGGAGGACATGCACACATAGTCCTCCTCCATCGAAAACACCGGTACGGACAGCCGCCTGCCGGTCACATGCTCGCAGACGCTGTGCAGCTCCTCCGGGCTGACTCTTACCCTGCCGAGGTCGACTCCGCCCGCAACAACGCGCAGCCGGCGTTTGCCGAATACGGTCAGACTGTCGGCATGAAAATCGAGATATCCGACCGCCTCGCGAACCCGCGCAGACAGTGCGCGGTCGACCTCATATTCCTGCTGCTCCTCCTCGGCGCACTCGCGAAGAACGGTGGATATAGCCTCATAGTCCTCAGCAAATATGCGTGTCTTGTCGTTCTCGGACAGCCTGCGGACGAGTCGGGCATATCCGAGATTTGCGGCGGCGGCAAGGGCTGCGGGACAGGTACAGCGCTCGCGCAGGCTCTCGGGCATATCCGATTCACTCAGCGCACCGGAGGCACGCAGCCGCGCCCCGAGCAGCTCGCACAGACCTTCGGATTCATCCACTCCTCCGTACCGGCTGCCGATCCTGCTCGTTCCGACCGATGGCGCTGCTGTCTCGGCGACCGCGCCCGCCATACAGTAAACGGCATCGCCCGCGTGCGGCTCGTCCTGATGCGAGGCAGCTGCCGCGTTGCCGCTTTCAGGGCTGACGGCAGATATTTTGCTCATCGGCTCGGTGCCCCTTTGCGCCTGTCTCCGGGCTTCCGTCGCCCGAGCTTACGTCCGAATTTATACCCGGCTTTACAATAGTCTTTTTATCTGATTGCGCATTTGCGGCATTCGCCGCCGTTGTCGGACTGCGGAAGCATCTGCCGTTGCTCGGGCACCGTCTGCAGCAGCTGTCAAGCGCATCAACGCAGACAAGGTAGCATTCGCGCTGCGTCGGCATGATATCCTTGCCGGACACGGTGCGGCATGCCTCGGCAAGCGAGCCGAACGCCGCAGTCAGCTCCTCCTCGCGCTTCTGCATGTCCCCGCGCCGACACAGTGCGACCGACGCCTTGTCCGCCAGCTCGTCCGGAATGCTCCGCCCGCCGAAAAAAAACGGCAGACGCGGCAGGAGCTTGTATTTGATCACCGGAACAGACAGCACCGCCGCTGCCAAAGCATCGGGAACAAAGCTCGAGAGCGCGCCTATTCCCTCCGCGCCGAGCTGCATACCTATCGACGCAAGCGCGGCAGCCGCAGTCGAGATAATACCGCCCGCTCCGTTAAACAGCGCGCATGCGATGCCGCCGACCGCGAAAACGGGCGCATATTCGAGACCTATGCCGAGTCCGCACGCCATTCCCGCCAAACCGCCGTGCAGCAGCCCGCCGCTGCGGGAAATGATGAGAGTTACAAAAAACGCCGCCATTACCGCAGGTCTGAAACCGAACACGCTGTACTCGCGCATCGACCATACAAGGCAGAATACCCCGGCGAGCAGCGCCGCCTCATAGTAAACGGTGAATCGCTTTTCGCGGTTGCCGAGCACCGAAAAGGCAACGCACAGCGCAGCCGACGCGCCTACCGAGAACAGCAGCGCAAACGCATCGTAATACAGCATTCCGTAGCTGAAGAGGCGGACCGCGCCGCCCGCTATCGCTCCTGCAACGGCTGAGACAAGCCGCAGCAGCGGACGCTCGGTAAACGCCGCTCTCTCGCTGTACAGCGGAATGCCGAGGCGCTCCGGACAGCTCTGCTCCCTCTCCGTCGCTCTCATCCACGCGGCGCAGCAGCAGACGCGAGAGCAGCAGCCGAACGGCAAGCACCGTCACAGCCGAGACGAGCGGCGACAGCATGTCCCCGCTGCGTATCAGCACCGAAATAAGTATTCCCGAAAAACAAACAGAGTCTGTCCGCCTGAAGCGGCGAGCAGCGCTATCCCTATGGGGCGCGTATCAAAAAGGCATCGCGCGCCGCCGAACAGCACCCCGAGCAGCAGAAAGCAAAGCCTCACGCCAACCCGCTTTTGCTCCCGGTGCAAGCTCGCGCAGCCGCTCCGCAATCGACCGAGCAGCTTCATAATCCGAGCGCGCCGCTCCACCCGCCGCGCCGTGCGCGTCCCATCCTGCCGTTCCACTGTCGGCGCTGCCGCGCCTGTCTGTACGCTCGGTATCAGATGATGTGCCCGCCGTACCGCTCTCGCGCGCCGCGCCCGAAAAAATACGTTTCCCCTGCTGCCCGCTCGAAGCCGGGCATACCCGATGCCCGAAGCCGGATCTTGCGGAGCCGTGGGGAAAGCTCCCTGCTCCCGCTGCGCTCCGATTCGATTCGTCCGTTTGCGCTGTATACGGCGCTCTCCCGAGAGCTTCCGCGTCGGTGCGGCAAATCGCTCACGCCGTCCGTATCGGCAGCACCGTCCGCCGCGCGTATGCTGTCGGTAATGCTCCCCCGCCGTTCCGCCGCGCGCCTTATACCGAAAATCTTCGCAACCCCTTGCTTCCGCCGTGTCCTTCATTTTTATATCCTTCCTTTTTGATTTTTGTCGGCGGATATATTCTATCACGCATCTCGCGCGGCGGATGTCGAAGCGTAAAGGGCGGTTATTGACTGTTTTTCCGCGATATGCGCCGAGGCTATCGCATAAAAATATTTCCCGTGCATATCCTGCCGCCCGTCGGGGGGAAATGATACCCGATGTCGCAATCGCACGACCGAAAATACGCGGTAGGGGAAGAACGGCAGGGAGAAACGGCGGGGGAAAACTTTTTGAAAAAATTTTTTCCCCACGCCCCCCTTCAAAACTTTAAAATAAGGGCAAAAGCATGCCGATGATCAGAAAAGAGATCGCAATGCGTTATTCGGAACGGGGTGCGGGTACGCCCCCTTTATAACTTTAAAACAAGGGCAAAAGCATGCCGGTGATCAGAAAAGAGATCGCAATGCGTTATTCGGAACGGGGTGCGGGTACACCCCCCCTTCAAAACTATTTAACTAAAGGGTTTTTTCGGGACTTTTTCGAGAAACACCGTCCGGAACAGTTACCGAATACAGCTTCCGCCCGTCGCTATTGCAGCGAAAAAGTATCATTCAAGCTCTAAAACAAAAAAGCCGCCGAGGCGGCGGTGATTTGCTTTATGAAATTTAAGTCGAGACGAATATTAGTTCCCGCACTCCTCATCGGGACGAACGCACTGTGCATACCGCTCATTAAATTAAACACGGCACGCGGCACAGAAAGATGTAAACAGGCGTTTTTTATTTGAAGAAAGCATCGACCCTGACGATATAGCTTCGGACGATAATCTCATAGCTACTGAAGAGCGGGATATATAAGCATTTGGGCAATCCCGCTATATTCGGAGGCTGCAGCCCGACAACACATTTATCCGGTATTGTCATAAAGCATACCGGTCAAAGCCTTCGCTGTACGTTTTCTCACCGTTCCCGTCTGCGTTTGCGCAGCTCGGCAAAAAAGCTGCGCAGCAGTCCGGAGCATTCGTCGCCGAGCACACCGCCGCAGACGACGGGCGCTGCGCCGAGAGGATAGCTCTGCAGCCGAACAACGCTGCCCATAGCACCCATCGACGGGTCCTTTCCGCCGTATGCGACGCGCCCGAGCTGCGCGCCTATCACCGCGCCGGCGCACATCGGGCACGGCTCGAGGGTGACATACAGTGTGCAGTCGGGCAGCCGCCAATCTCCGACCGCCTCCGAGGCAAGCTTTATCGCGCCGAGCTCGGCATGTCCGAGAACACAGCCGTCCCGCTCGCGGGTATTGTGCGCGCGGGCTATGACCTCACCGCCGCGAACAACGACCGCACCGACCGGTATCTCACCCTCCGCGAGTGCGAGCCGTGCCTCGGCAAGCGCCTGACGCATATATTCTTCGTCCTCCTTGCGCGGGAGCGCGGCGAGCGCCTGCGCACGCTGCTTTTGCAGCTGTCTCTGTATTTTGGTTGACATAATATTTCTCCGTTTTTGGTCGTGACCGTCAAGCTCGTGACGGGCTTTGTAGTGGGAATAGGCAAAAATATTCGGAGCTGCGGTTTTCTCCTATCCTATAAGCGTATGTCAAGGGACAAAACGCCCGCAAAAAGTGATTTTTTAGAGAAATCCATAGGGTCTCTTTCGAAAATCAGAGCACGGCTTCCGATACCGCTTTGAATTTCAGCGGCGGGTGTAACCCGCCTTTTTTGCGTTACAGCCTTAAATATTCGCCGCGATCAGGACAGCCGAATTATATATCAGATGCGCCGCAATGGGGCAGGCTATACTTTTTGCTGCATGTGCGCAGCGCCGAGAGGATAAGCGATGATATCCCCGCGAGCAGCACCGACGACACCCCGCCGCCGGTATGCGAAACAGCGAAGAGCAGCGCCGCGCAAATGCATGCCGTAAAGCGCCCCGCACCGACAGAGGCTATCGCATCGCTCAGCGACCGGCGGTAATACATCTCCTCGCAGACCGCCGGAAAGACCGCCGAGCGCAGCAGCAAAGCGGCAAACGGAAGCGACATACGGGCGCCCGATGCAAGCGAGGTCTGCTCCGCGGGAGAATAATTCCCGCCCGGCAGCAGCGAGCAAAGATACGAGAGCAGGAGCAGCAGCACGGTCGCGGCGGCGGTCAAAATCAGGCGCCTCGGCAGCAAGCGCGCAGGATGCTTTCGCTCTCCCTGCTGCCTATGCTCGTCACGCTCACCCCGCCTGTCAAGCTCACCCCGCACCGCCTCAGCTGCCGCACCGTCGCCTGCCGATACACATACATCCGCAGCGCCTTGCACAGTCCCGGCAGCTGCCGCGGTACCATCCACGTCAATGGCAGCGCCCTCCGCAATTATTTCGGGCTGAAATTCCGCAGCATCCGTATCATGCGTGCATAGCCGCCGCAGCAGATATATCGCGGCAGCATATCCGAGTCCGGCGGCGAGAATATATATCACCGCGCCGTCGAGCGGTCCGCGCCCGTCCGAAAGCAGACGCGCGAGGGTAAGACAGACGCGCAAAACAAGGTATGAGAGCGCTGCGGGGAGCAGTCTGAAAAACGGCTTTGACATTTTTGAACGAACCTTCCTTACCGGACGAATTGACGCCCGGATATGATAGCACATGATAATTGAAAATTAATTAAATTCTATTGAAAAATTTCACACCGGGCTATATAATTATTGATAAAAAAACGGAACACGGCAGGGAAAACCATGGACGGACGCAGATCAAACAGACAAAAACGAATAATTCGGCGCAAGGGGCTTGCTATCACGGGAATGGTCCTGCTCGCTCTGCTTGTCTGCGCGGGAGCCGCAGCTCTGCTCTCCCGCGAGGTGCGCTATGATGCCTTGTCCGCAGGCACGACTCTCGGCAGCTATTCCGCAGAGGCGGGCAAGGGGCTGTCCGAGCGGATCGATGCGCTGTACGGCGAGGTCAATGCGCGTTTCGGTACCGATTATTCACCGCGTCTTATAATTCGTCGGCACTCGTATTTCTTCGGCATCGGCGCGCCGGAAGCGGGCGTCGACACCGATTCGGCTGCGCTCGCGCGCGAGCTCGTGCTCGGCTGCGACGGTCGGATAACCGAGGGACAGCTCGTGTATATCGGCGGAGAGCCGGTGGCATGCGTTGCCGATGCGGAGGAGGCGGAGAATGCCGTCTCGCGCGCAGAGGATACTGCGGCTGCGGCTATAACGGCGGAGCTGCCCGAGGTTTCGGTCTCCGGCATGACACAGCTCGAGACCGAGGAGCTGATCTGCCCTGCCGATGAGGTCATGACCGGAGATGAGCTGTATGCTCTGCTCAGCGCCGGTCTGCCCGTCGGGATAAGCGGCGGGCTGAACGACGGCAGCGAAATGCAACGGAAATCACTTCCGAAAACGCCGCCGAAAGCAATTCCGAAAGCTCTTCATATACGACTGCTGCTCAAGCTGCGGCAGCCGATACGGCAGCAAACGCAGATTCCGATACCGGGACAACGCACGACTCAGCGGCAGCCGATACCCACCCGCTGCTCACATGGGCTCGCACCACGATCGGCTCGGCGGATGCCTCGATATCTGCGGCGGCGGAGTATTATCAGCCGCTGGTTCAGCTGCGCAGATACCGAACGCTCTATGCATCGGAAACAGCCGGATATGAGACGGAGGAGCCTGCCGTGCTCTCTGTGCTCGATATGCTTGATGCGGACGCATCGGAGACCTCCGACGGCACCGAGACATCAAATAGCAACGAGACAACAGACAATGCCGAGGCAACAAACAACACCGGGACAACGGATACATCAGACGAAGCGAACGTATCCGGCACATCTGATACTTCCGAGATATCCGGAGCATCCGGGCAGGTCGCAAAGCTGACCGAAAGCCCGTATTATCGGTCGGAGCGCGCCCGCGCCCTGCTTGCCCTTGAGCTGACCCGCACCGAGACCGAATACCGCAGCACCGATTATGACAGCATCGAAGAGCCGCGAAGCGACCGCCCGAGCGGCTATACCTACCCGAGCCGCGCGGGTGTATGCGGTATCGCCGCCGTTACCGAAACGGTCAGCTACGGCTCGGACGGCAGCATTACACGCAGCGACGAGAGCGCCGAGGAGCTTGTCAAGCCCATCTCGGAGATACTGTTCGTCGGCGAGGGCACCGGCACCGAGCCGGGACAGCCGACAGGCGAGCTGCTGTGGCCGCTCGAGACTACGGATATGTATATAGGTTCGCTGTTCCGCGAGGTACGCGAGGCATTCGATGCCCGCACCGGGCACCATATCGGCGCCGATCTTCAGACCGTGGCTGGCGATGAGGTATGGGCAGCCGACGGCGGAACGGTCATTCTCGCCGAGGAGCACCTGTCATACGGACTGCTCGTTGAGATCGACCACGGAAACGGTCTCGTCTCGCTCTACGGTCATCTGAGCGATATCACCGTCTCTGTCGGAGATAAGGTCGCTCCGCTCGATGTCGTCGGTCATGTAGGCGAGACCGGCGTTGCGACAAGTCCGCATCTGCACTTCGAGCTGCGGCGCGACGATGTGCCGATAAACCCGTTCGAGTACCTACCCGATATCCCCGTAAACTACAACGGCGAAAAGGTCCGCTCCCGCGAGCTCGACGCAGAAGAATAACACGGATGACGAGGGGAACGCGGGGATACGCGGGGATACGCGGCCTTTTGAAAAAGGCCTGGCGAAAACTTTGATAAAGGGAGTCTTTCTCGGGCAGAGCAGCGGGACGATTGCAAGGTAAAGGTTTCTCCCGTAGATGCGCACGGACTGAGGCTCGGACAGTTTAAGAGTTTCGCTGCGCCGTTGTGCACCGACTGAGGCAGTAAGCAGCAGAAAAGTTTTCGCCCTCCTTTTTCAAATAGGAGGCGCATAAAGGCATTGCCTTTATGCGTGAGTTTGGAGCTTACGCTCCAAACATCACGGGGTTCGGGGCAACGCCTCGAAAATCGGCGTTTCTTTTGGAGCTTTGGAACAACGCCCCGCGTTGTTCGCTGCGCTCTGTATGGTCAAAGAAAAGCGGCTTAAGCTCTGATTTACCTGAATTCGTAGTGATAACACGTAATGATACACTAAAAATTTAGATGTAAATTGAGCTGACAATGTTATCAAAGCAGTGGGCGTGAAAGCCTCCCCTGTGTAGGGGGTAGGTGCTCATTGAGCCGCATAGCGGCTCAATCGACGGAGGGGCTGTTGGGAACTGAGGAAGCTTTAATCAATCTTGATTCGTGACAAGTTTTCTGCCACATTGAGAACAGCAAAACACATCAAATTTAATATTTTATATGGCAGAAAAGTTGTCACGAATTCGGAATTTGATAGCAGACTTTTAAGATTCCAACAGCCCCTCCACCGCCTACGGCGGTCCCCCTCCCCTTACACAGGGGAGGCATACACGCGCCGATATTTCGGCATGTATTATTAGCTTAATTCTTATACACCTGAGTACAACTAAACTTTAGTTAATAACACTGCCATTGCACGAGTGCAATTTTACAGTCTTGCGCGGCAAAGAAAAACTTCATGTTGGAATTGTCAAGATGGAATTGTCAAGGAATGTGCAGTCGAAAAAGCCCCTCAGTTTTAAAGTTTTGAAAAGGGGGTGTGCCCGCACCCCGTTCCGAATAATGCTTCGCGGCTTGTTTTCTGAGCATCTGCATGCTTTTATCCCTATTTTAAAGTTTTAAAAAGGGGGGGCGGGGGGAAAACTTTTTCAAAAGTTTTCTCCCCGAATCTTCGCGTCCCCGCGTCAGCTCCAGTACTGACGGTCGAGGGTGCGGAAATGTATTGCTTCTGCGATGTGATTTGCGTCGATATCGTCGGAGCCTGCCATATCGGCGATAGTGCGTGCGACGCGCAGAATACGGTCGTGACCTCTGCCGGATAGCTGCAGGCGCTCATATGCAGAGGCGAGCAGCTTGTCCGCGTCGGCGGTCATGGTACAGTAGCGGCGTATCTGAGGCGCGGTCATATCGGCGTTTTTGGCAAAGGCGAAATGCAGCCCGTCGCCGATCTGTTCGTCGACCCGTGCGCAGCGCTGAGCCATGAAGAGTCTTGCCGCCTCGACTCTGCGGCGGATATCTGCGGAGCATTCGCTCGGCTTTTTCGAGCTGAGCTGCTCGTAGCTGAGCGAGGGGACCTCTATCTGCAGGTCGATGCGATCGAGCAGCGGTCCGCTTATTTTAGAGAGATATTTTTTCCTGTCCTGCTCGGAGCAGGTGCACTGCTTGGTACGGTGACCGTAGTAGCCGCATTTGCACGGGTTCATTGCGCACACGAGCATAAACCGCGACGGAAACGTATATCTGCCGGACGCGCGGCTGATGGTTATCTCGCCGTCCTCGAGCGGCTGACGCAGCGTTTCTGTCACCGTTTTATTAAATTCCGGCAGCTCGTCGAGAAACAGCACGCCGCCGTGCGAAAAGCTGACCTCACCGGGCATGGGGCTTGTCCCGCCGCCTGCGAGCGCCGCCGCCGACATCGTATGATGCGGAGCGCGGAACGGGCGCCGGTCGATAATGCCGCGGTCGGGCGGGAGCAGTCCCGCGACCGAATAGATCTTGGAGGTGACGAGCGCCTCCTCAAATGTCATGGCGGGCAGAATGGTCGGAATACGCTTTGCGAGCATGCTTTTTCCGGTGCCGGGAGGTCCGATGAGCAGCAGATTATGACCGCCGGAGACGGCGACCTCTATCGCGCGTTTTTTGCGAATTCCTGACCGAGCATCCGCAAAATCAGGGGTGCCGGGCACACGCTCATCACCTGCCGGGTGAAACGGGCGCGGCTCTGCGGGCTTTATTTCCGCCTCACCTCCGAAATGCGCGACAAGCGTCCGCAGATCGTGGCACGGATAGACGGTCATTCCGTCGACAACGCTCGCCTCGGCGGCATTGCCATCGGGCACGAATACGCTGTGCAGTCCCGCATCGCGTGCGGCAATGACCCTCGGCAGCACCCCGCTGACCGCGCGGACCTCGCCGCCGAGCGACAGCTCTCCGAGAAAGAGGCTGTCCTTCAGCACCGGCGCGTCCGGAATAACGCCGCCGGCACAGAGCAGCGAGACACAGAGCGGCAGGTCGTAGCCCGAGCCCTCCTTTTTCTTGTCGGCGGGGGCCATGTTGATGACTACCTCGCCGTCCGGGAACTCGTACCCGCTCTGCCGCAGCGCGCTGCGTATGCGATCCTTGGATTCCTTCACCGATGCGTCCGGCAGTCCGACGATATCGAAAACGGGCATTCGCTTCATAGTCGAGCACTCGATGGTGATTATCATCCCGTCTATACCGCACAGCCCCGCAGTGTATATCCTTGATAGCATTGAACCGTCCTCCCCCACGCCGCACGGTCGGCGGCGGATGTTTGTTGAATTTAGGTAGCAGTTATACTGCATTAAGTGTAACACATTTTACCTGAAAATTCAACCGTCCCGGGAGTATTCCGATGCAAAATCAACCGCTTTTGTCGACCTGCTGCAAGAAGACAGCACCGTCTATGCCGTTCATCGGATCAATAACGATATTTCAGCCGTCGATGTAACCGCCGCATCTCAATTACCGCCCGCCGCCTCCGGGATCATCTCCCTCCGAGGAGCAGCAGCGCGATAATGGCTATCAGCAGATCGTCCCCGCGCCTGCCCTCGCTGCGCGCCGACATGAGTGTGACGAGCAGGAATATCAGCAGAATATCGTCGCTCGGCGGCAACGCTCCGAGCAGAGCGCCGAGGTCGGGCAGCGACTTTGCTGTGCGGACGGACCATCGTGCCTTACCGGACGAGGAGCTTCGTCTCCGGTCGGTCTGCCGCCTCGCCCGAGCACATCGGGGTAGCTGCGCGGAGGATAGTCGCCTTCGGGTCTGCCGCCGACGTGCATTACGGTTCTTGCGGAGGCAGTTCCGACAGGACGAATATCCCTCGGCTGCGCTCCCGCAGCACGCATATTCGGCTGAGCCGTACCCGCATAGCCTCCCGCAGGCTGTGCGCCCATCTGCCGTTCCGGCTGTACGCCGCGGCGCATACCCTGCATTTCAGACCGCCCGCAGCGACACCGACGGCAGCGCCGTCCGGAATGCCCCGTCCCACCGAATTCATTCCGTTTGTTCCGACCGGATGCGCCGAATCGGCTCTGACGGTGCGCACCCGCCTATGTTCTGCTGTGCAGAGCCGACATCTGTTCCCGCGCCGGAGCCTGCGCGCCGAGCCTCCTCGTCCCGCACCATGCCCTGAGGCCTCGAGCTATCCTGCGCATCCCGCAGGGCGCGTGAGTAGACGGTGCCGCCGTAGTTGTAGGGCGGGATTATTCCTCTGCCGCGCCCGTTTGCCGTGTTTCTGCTGTACACGCCGCCACCTCCATTACAGCTTTCCTATCAGTTTTCCTATGTCGCCGAGCCTCGCGAGCCGCATCAGCCGCAGAACGGTGTCGAGCATGGAGCTGCGGCTGTCGCTCAGATACGGGCGCAGCGCGATAAGCAGCCGCTCTCGGTCCGCGCTGCTCTGCTTGTCGCCGAGAAGCGCCGACAGCCCGCCGGCAGGAATGCCGCCCGACGAATTACCTCCTGCCCGCGCGATCCCGCCTGCCGACGCAAGCACGGCGGGCAGACCGCCGATCCCGGGTATGTTATCGGTGCTCGCGCCCCGTGCGTCGGACGCATTTATCACACCGTTCGAGGCAAGGCTCGAACCGGTTACGGCGCTGTCCGAGCCGCTCGATACACTCGGGGCATTCCGATCGTTCGAGTCGTTTGAGCCGGTCTCGCCGCTCGCCCCGAATGCCGAGCCGAGTCCCATAGCCTTTGCTACCTGCATGACTCCCTCCATCGCCTCGGGATTTCCGAGTATGTCGCCTATCATGCTGCCGTAATCGGGCGCTTCACCTGCCACTGCCGCCACCTCCCTCGAGCAGCTGCTTGACCTGCTCAATCAGCTCGGGCTTTACGCCCGACACGATGCGTGAGATCTCCTCCGCTGACAGCGAGCCGAGCTTCTTCTTTATCATTCCGGTCTTGCCGCTCAGCGCCTTTGCCTGCGCCGGAGCTATTCGTCCGATTATCTCGGCGAGTGTCTGCTCGTCGACCGAGCGCAGCCGCTCCGCCGTCTCGCGGTCGATGCTGTATCCCATCTTGGTTTCCCCCTTTGCGGTATTGCTTTTTCTTGCCTTAATATTCTATGCAGTACCGATGCAAACGGTGCAAGGAGGTGCGCGGGAGGACGCGGCCTTTTGAAAAAGGCCTGGCGAAAACTTTATAATAGGGAGTCTTTCTCGGGCAGAACGGCTAAGACGAATGCTGAGTAAGGGTTTCACCCGTTACGCACTGACTAAGGCAGCAAGTAGATTAAAGTTTTCGTCCACTTTTTTAAATGGGTGGCGCATAAAGGCGGAGCCTTTATGCGGTGCGGCGTTTTTGGAGCTTTGGAACAACGCTTTGCGTTGTTCGCGTGGTTTTGCGGTCTTGCGGAGCAAGATTGCCGCGCATGACGGCAAAGAAAAACTTCATGTTGAAATCGCTATGCGATTCAACGTCGCCTCCGCTCGCACAAAGAAAAGCGGCTAGGCTCTGATTCACTTAAATTCGTAGTGATGCGTGAAGCTTTGCGGTCTTGCACAGCAAGATCGCCGCCCGGCAAACAAAGAAAAAACCTCATGTTGAATCGCACGGCGACTCAACAACACAATCCATGCATGAAGAGGTCATATGAAAGAAAATGAAGGTGCAGATGAGCCGGCAACGCCGCGACACCGACGAGCATTGCCGCCGCATGTCCCGCCGAGGACTGCGTTATCGCCGCAACTTACGATATGTTTCCCCGCGAGGGCAGACCGAGTTAGCCGTGGATACCGACATACTGCGCGACGGCGAACGCCCGACGTTGCCGTCGAG